>JAALOO010000381.1_pt1 | contig 39600 bp, 40 predicted proteins | sample 7257641 | NCBI WGS metagenome assembly JAALOO01 (sample SAMN14085613, study PRJNA598686) | mite metagenome | biome: ENVO:01001000; feature: ENVO:01001002; material: ENVO:01001226; isolation source: single female mite from University of Michigan culture on fish food culture... ...
GATCGCTGACAAGACGGCGCCCATCGATGCTTAGGGGCACTACAACGCCACTAGTAGTCCTCTCCACATTAAAAATGCTTTTCTAAAGTGACTGCCATCTACGAACGGTGACCACCTTTGACCTCTGCCGACAGCCTCTGACTCATATCTGACTTGCAGACAGCTCACTTGCTCGCAAAGTAGAACTCACTCACTCGCGTTCTCGAGTTCTCGCGCTCTCGAGTTCTCTTTCACTATCTCATCCCTTCTTACAATTTTCTAACGTCGCAAAGATGCAATCAGATGAATGTTTCAGAGGGTTCATCAAAGGAGGAATCAGCCCGTCCGACAAGGTTCAGCACTGTCTGAATCTGCTGGAAGTGCTCGGCCACTCGTGGACAGTCATCCAGAAACACAAGGTTGATCGCGCCTGCAGTTACACTGAATTCATCGTGAAAATAGAAGTTTCGGGATTTGGAAACTTCGAAGGAAGCTCGACTATAACCGAAGATGCGGCAATGGCTGAAGCTGAAGGTCTCTTCTTAAACGAGTACAACAAGCATTTTGAAAGAGCCACACAAAACAAGTCGCCTAAGAACGACCTAGACTACATCAAATCGAATCAAAGTTCAGGCCAAATGGGCTACAGAGATGGAAAACTTCTAGCAACCGATTTAAAATGGGTCGAAGTGCTTTGTGCTTTCCGCGGTATGTACATGCTTTTTTCATTTTCCCCCGTTATTATTGCTTTTCTTTTAGAAAATCTAGCAAAACATCTGGAACCTGAAAGCGTCATTCAAAACTTGATAAAAGAACAGCGCATCAAGGAAGAAACTAAAGAAATAAAAAGGTATTTAGATCACGATAAAGGCAATCATTCACGATTTGAAGTCAAAATACAAAGTGAGAAAGACGCGCCTGTGCTAATTTTCAAGACTGAAATCTTAATTGCAAGTGTGACTATTGCAAGCAGAAAGGAGGACCCAGACGAGAGTAAGAAGAAAGCATATTTAAAGACTTACTACTACTTGGGTGGGTTTCATGGTATTCTGGAAACTTTCATGAAAGGTAAACAAGGTAACTTTCTACTCCAACACACTGACACTATTTTTTTTGTTATTTTAGCACCTAACGACAACTGGAGTGTAGCGGATACCAAACTCAACTTGCAAAAATTCATCATTAAAAATAGGCCGGCTAGAAGTGCCGACAAATTGAAGATCATTCAAGTGTTTTCAGGTTTGGTTAAGAAAAATGGCGTCTTCGTACATCATAGCGTTTGCTTACAGTTTCTGGGAGAAAACTTTAATGGTACTAGCGTAGTCAGTGAAGATGAAGCCGAAAATGAACCTTATAGAAAGTTATTTGAATATCTCAGGCGACTGGCCTACTTTATCAACTGCCAGAAAACGCAATTTTTTTCTGAAAACAAGTTTTCCACAAACTTTACCAAAGATCTGCAAACAAGTACTACTGCTTCTTCTTCTATCAAATCTCCATACTTGCTGGCGGAGATGCAGCAGCAGCCACTTGACTTTGCACTGCCGCCTTCCAACCCGGACATGGGCATTGCCGGATCTCGTCTCAAATGCATCGCCGAAGTAGTCAACAGCTTCCTCAATGTCTACCGTTCTGACGACAGTCCCGTGAAAATCGCAATTCAGTTTATCAACTTGGAAGAGTTTACTCAAAACCATAAATCGGAAAACGGCACACTCTTCTACACAGTGAAACACGACATTTTGGGCAGCTTTGTGGGCGTTGGTGACACGCTGGAGAAGGCTTTGCAAATTGCCCATTTAAATGTAAGGACTTGTCATTTTTTTTCTAACAAATTAGTTACATTTCCGTCTTGCAGGTGTACGCTTTAATGCACAAGCTCGTTCACTTGGTGCTTTCGTACCGGTTGATCAGCAATACCGAAAACTCTTCTTCTGCTTGTTGGCTGAAAGCTCTTATTGACTTTAACCCAGAGCTGGTAGAGATGAAGTTCCGAGAAAAAGGACCCAGCAAATTTGATGCTACACTTACTATTGCGGTACTGCTCTCCACCGTGAGAGGAACAGGCAACAATTTGTCAGAGTGCCAAAAGATGCTTGCTAACCAAATCGGCAAAATTTTGAAAATATTTTCCTCGCAAATCATTGCTTCAGCTGGACTTACCAGAGAAAGTTTCAAGGCGAACGGGCCAAAAACTGGCAAACAGGCTATTTATCGTCTTCCAGTGCCGGTTTTTGAAAATAATGAGCAAAAGTTCTCCATCAATAAGCTAACTGGCCAAGCAAAGTTGATGGAGTTGATCATTCGATTCAAACAGAGTAAGTCTTTTTTGCTCAAATTATGTTGATTATCAATCTCTGTATTCTCTCTCCAGTCTACGCTGCAAAGAAACGAAGTTTGAACGGCATTGAAATCATCAAGTTGCTGAAACAGCAAAATAAGCAATTGTTCTCTCGCACATCGACTTCTGAATGCATGTACCAAAATCACCTACAGAAGTTTAACTACGTTTTCGTTGTTCATCCACTGGGCTCGTTCTCTGGCAATGGCTACAGCAGGGGTCAGGCAATCAAGAATAGTCACGCGGCAGCTTTCAATCGACTGCTTGAACTGAAGAGAATAGTGTATAAACTACTGAAGGGTAAGAACTAATATACGTGAGATAGTGAAGATAGTGTGTCATTCTAACTGCTGATTTTTATTTTACAGTGGATCTCAGTTCGGTGACTCAAGAAGAGGTAGACGAAATCTGCAGCGATTACAGCTACACTTTTGTGTTCAAGGCTAACGTATACGAGAAAAAAGTCGTCCTCCAGCTGTCGCACTTTTTCACTTTCCACGTTCCATGCACCGATCACATGATGGGCAGGATTGAAGCTTTTCGAACTATGGTCAAAGCCATTTTCCAACTTTATGAGGAGGCACTGCAGGAGATTTATCGCGAAGACAACCGAGTTCTGCCGATAATCAAGACGAATAAGGCACTGGCTGAAGCAAATAGCGCCTGATCTCCTTCTGAACATCTCTACTTTTTGCGACTGATTCTGATTCTTTTTTCAAACATTCTTTTACACTATACTGATAGCAACAACTGTTAAAGCATACTCTACCTCTACTGCTCTTCACATTTGACAAAATAAAACTTTTTTATCTGATAACTTGTGCATTATTCCGCTTTCAAAAAATTCAAAAAGTGTCGGTGCATTACAGTGCTGACGTCTGGTGGGACATTTTTAAGTTTTGCCTTTTGTTGACCTTTCCAGTCAGCTGTGTTCTTGCGTTTGCTCGGTGTTTGTCTCTGTTTTTCTGTTTTGTTCCAGTAAGTGAATATTCCTCTTTTATTTTCCGTTCTCAAGTTTCACCTATACTTTTAACCCTTATTGCTAGAACATTCACCGAAACCGGTGTAGCTGAAAATGTGGTACGAAGCGCTTCCGTCGATGATCGCCATGGGAGCGTGTATGTCCCTCATTGAAATCAGTCCATTTGTAAGTCCATTTTCTCTACGGGTCATAATTCTCAACAATGATTCTCAATTTTCCCTCTTTCAGTTGACTCACTACATCTCATGGGGCTGTCCGATGCAACGTTCTTCGTATGGTGGCCTGCAAGATCGCCTCACTGTACGTGACCAGCGAGTTGCTGAATCCCACGGCGTCAAGAAGACGGCGCTGCACATGCACACCTTTGGCCTGGGCGTTCTCAAGGAGCCCGTCAAGATGTCCGGTAACTGTGAGAACTACAAGGAGGCGGAGAAGGTGTTCCTCTCAAGGATGTCGTAATTTTCATGATTCGCAGAGAGTTGTTAAATTCTAAATTTACTGCTAAATAGAACTGGAAAAAACATTTGCAAATAGAAACAGTGAATGACAAATAAACATTACTACCCGTTTGATGCCAGTCATAGTTAGCTACGTGTCCTCAATCTTGCTCGGCGTTGCAAACCAAATTATGTATCTCAACAAGGGAGTTGCAAAATGCTACAACCGACGCCTGCTGGTGCCGCCGCCGGTCGGCCCAAAGACCAATCTGCAGAACAACTTTCGCCAAGCAGCACCGGCCAAACAGCAGAAGGTGCTCTCCAAGTTAATGTCGAACGAGGCCATTCTCAACGGATTCACCGCCAACCAGAGCGTGGAGACGCTGCCGCTGAATCACGAGAACTACACCGCCTACGTCTTCACCGTCCTCTTCGACGCCCACTACCTGCCCTGGCTGAAGAACTGCTACAGTGACTCGTTTCGAGAGGAGTTCTCCTCCCGACTGGAGCACTTCAACCTGTCGCTGCAGTCGGCCATCACCGACTTTCGCTACTACAAGCGCCCCATCGGCGAGATGGCAAAGAAGCACGCCTTCACACTACAGCGTCAGCTGAAGATCACCGTCGACGAGGTGACGCGTCACTCTGACGGGGGCAAACATCGCATCGACGGCAAGTGCCTACGTGTCCTTATTCGCTCGACAAACAGCGCCAGTGGGGGCGGCGGCCTGGAGACCACCTTTCACTATCCGCTTCGTGTTCCACTGCAGGGAAGCAGTAGCGAGTTACTGGACATTTCGGTTAGTATGCTGTGTGGTGTGGGCGCTTCGGTATTAGTAACCTAACTCCTTCCCCATCACACCTTCTGCAGACGGAGATGAATCGCCACAACAGCCAGCTGACCTTTGAGTTTCGACTGGCTGAGGACGGCGCCCACGACCCGCACGTCTTCTCCCTGGAGGTGAAGGAGTACGAGATCTCCGGCTTCTCCGGCTACTCCACCAAGTTCACACTGTGGGACGAGGCGGTGAAGGACACTGTGAACGTCAAGCTGGCGCTCTCCTGGCAGCTGGGCGTCCAGTCGATTCAGGAGCACATCAAACACGGCCACATCGTCGCCAGCCACTTCTCCATGACGCTGCTCGCCCTGGGGCCCTACTTCTGGCGCTTCTACAGTTCACTCTTCAGTGCGCTGCTGCTGCGGGCGAGGGACACCGAGGCGGAGTGCATGAAGTCATTCCACGAGGTGGCCTTCCTCCTCGACAGCTCACAGCTGACACTGCTGCTGAAGCCACTGATGGAGGTGATGCGGAAGCGCATTCAAGTTCAGATGGGACACGAATCAGGCGCCTACTGCAGCTGCAATGCCGCCGACTGTCGCATCACCTGGCACCTGGTTCACGGGGCCTTCCTCCTCATTGAGCACCTGCCACCGTCGGAGCAGAGCGACCTGATGGCCGTTCTGGTGCACTCGGCGTACTACTCTGCCTTTGCCCACTTGCTTCGATTTCGCTGTCGCTCAGTGGCCGCCTGGAAGGTGCTCCAGCTCCACCAGATGGGACAGCGCCGACTTGCCGCCGTCATTGCCGCCGCCAGCGTCGTCAGCAAAGAAGAGGAAAAAGAGGAAGAGGAAGCCCAGCTGGAGCAGCAGCTTCAGCCAGAGCAGACTGAGGCCTTTCTGCTGCTGCTCGCCCAGCTGATTGTTGACACTGTGAAGCACGGAGTACAGCTGTCCAAGGCGGCGAACTCATCGGTGGAGGCGGTGACCGATCTGCAGAGCAGCACTGTCCGCAACTTTGCCAAGTTCCTCGTGCATTTCGGCAGCAGCAGAAACAGCACCTTCCAGTTGAATCCTCCTGAAGATGACAGCGGCTTTCACGAGGACGGAGCCGAGGGCATTGGGCCACTGGAGCGAATGTCAGTGAGCACCCCCTTTGAAACTTCAGTCAACTTTGTACCGCACCGGGACAGCGGGAACTGGCTGTCCGCCAATGCTGGCAGTGCAGAAGAGGCAAGTCAGCAGCAGAAGGCGAAGGAAGAGAACTGTGCCGCTCGTGGAATGCCCCTGAAGGAGGTACTGGCCAGACTGGCATCGAGGGATCATGGCAGATCCTCCTCTTCCTACCCCAACTACCCTCTTCTCTACGCGGTGCTGCCCGCCAAAGTGGTGGGCCTGTTTGTGGCGGAAGACGTCCTATCGGCTGAATTCTACACGCCAATGATGACTCTCCTTGGAGATGTCGCCCAGGAGATGGGCATTCTCTGATGCTTCGGATGCATGCATGCGCCAATACCAGCACCAAACAAACATTGACATACACCTTTTCAGCAACTGCAGATGCTTTTCAGATTTTAGCAAAAGTAAAACTTGATTTCAACTGTCAACTTCAACAAGCATGATCACACAGATCGCTAGATGACAAACTGTTTACTACGGGGAAAATACAGTGCACACAACAGATAGGAAGGGGCTCAGAAGGCGACCTGCGTGACCGCCTTGGTGCGCTCGTCGACGACAATCTTGAGGAGGTTGAAGCCGCGATACTTCTCTGCGTCATTCGCCTTGCGCAGCGTATGTGCCACCACCTGACCGTCAGTGCCCCCCTTGACGTGCACGTATCCGGTGTTGTTCTTCTCGCTGCCGCAGTAGTTGCTGCTGCTAAAGACGGTGAGCAGGGCGCCGTTGAAGTCGTGCTGGAAGCCTCGCCGCTGAGTGTGCCGAAACTGGTGGCCGCGAACCACCATTGACAGGTTGTTCGTCTCCAGGAAAGCCTTCAGGCCGCTTTCGGTGAAGAAGTTGCAGTGTCCGCCGCGCTTTCGGTTCACGTAGTACTTGTGCTTTCGGTAGCGGCTCTTCTTGCGGAGCTTGCTTGGTAGTGGATCGTTCCACATAATCTCATTGAAGGCGCGCTCCGCCGGAGTGCCGCGTTTGCTGGGCGCCAAACTGGCCGGCTTACTTAGCCGATTCAGGCTGGCAATCGACCAGCCCTTCTCCATCTCTTCGCCTCGGCACTTTCTTCTACTTCCTTTGCTGCTGCCTCCTTCTCCGCCTTTTCCTGCACTTTCTTTGTAGTAGGAGGGCACGCCGCCGTGACAGCAGAAGATTCGTTTGCCACCACCACTACCACCGGTTTTGATGACCGCCCCCACAGGCATGAAGCAGAAGGCTCGATTGAAGGACATGTAGACCAGCTGCGCCAACGTCGACGGCTTGATCACGTACGTGTCGTGGAAGAGGTGACTGCACATGTGCTGAAAGCCGTACTTCCGGTTGATCTTCAGAATCTCTGCAGGAGTGGTTGTTTTGATTAGAATGTTAGTGAGTGTTTTTTTATCACCATGATTTCCCCGTAGCAGGTAGAAACGTTTGGGAGCTGAGAGTTTGAGGGCAAAGAGGAAGCAGCACACCTCCACCGGCTTCGGGCCGCGGTCCACGTAGTCTCCCAGAAAGAGGAAACGGCTGTTGGAGTATTTGGCACTGCTGATGATGTTCTCGTAGATGTAGTAGATGTCATTGAAGTTGCCGTGGATGTCGCCGAAAACGACCACATCAGGCTCGATTTCAGTGATGATCATGGGCTACAAGGAAAAAGATTTATTTTGTGTCAATTTGTTTATCGTTTTAAAGAGCAGAACTAACCTCATCTTGCATGACGTGGATCACCTGTCGACAGAGCATCGGTATAATGAAGGCTAAACTGTCCCAGAGGGCGTTGTCCATTTCCTGGCGGGAACTGCTGAAGGGGTCCTTGTCCTGGCTCAGGTTGTAGTACGTCCTCATGTGGTCCACCATCAATGTGATCAGCTTCTCAGGGTCTACGTGTCTCGTGAGGAAGTTGCCGTCACTTGCCGGCGGAGTTGGCTTCAAAAACTGCTCCGGATCGCAGTACCTGCCCGCCAGGCAGCTCATCACATTGGTCTTGAACTCGGCGAGCACATCCTCATTGAAGATGGCCTCTGCAGTGAGGGAACTGTCCAGGGTGGCCTGTTGAGGAGGACTTGCAGTTGATGCAGTTGTTGGTGATGATGCAACGCTGCTCGACTGCACCGGCGTCTGCTCAAAGGTGTTCTCCGCCGAGGCCTCCATTGGAATGTTGTCATTGCGTTTCATAGTTCTCGGATCTGTGCGCAATCGACTTCCCAGTCGGACCACTGATTTGCCGCTTTCGCTTTTGCTCTTCTCGCGGGTTTTAGTGGTCGAAGAGCTGCGACCTTGTATGTTTCGTTGCAAGTTCTTGAGGTTGGTGCTGTACGCGGGCACTATGCTGCTACGTGCCTTGGGAGATGACTTGGAGAGGTGATCACCCACGGACGACCTGATTCCACTTGAGGGACTCAAAGTTGACGGAATGGAGCTTTGTTGTTTAGAGCACTGAGGATCGAAAGTGGACTTGCCGAGCTGTGTCTTGCTGATGCTCCGTGACTTGCTACTTGAGGAAAGCTCCTTCTTCTCTGAACGACTGCTGCTCTTGTCTTTCTGCTTCTTACCGGAAGGGGTGTTTGACTTTTGACTCATTCTAAAGGAATTGAAATTGTTGAAACTAAAGTGTACAACTGAATAAACATCAACCTTTGATGTTTACGAGAGGATGTGTCTGAAACTTTAAAAGCATTTGTGATGACTGTTGTTAAGTACTATTGTTCTAAAAGTATTCGCAAACATTCGAAAAGTAAACAAAATCCGTTTGTTGGATCGGATATTTAGCAGTGATTTATCCGGTAAATTCTGTCATTTTTGCAAGTCACTATGTTTTCTGAATTTCTTGATTACGTAAACAAGGGCAAAAAGTCCAATGATGAGGCGCAACAGAAAAAGAGCAACGGAGAGCCGCAAGAAAAGTCCAAACAACAGCAGCAGCCACAACCTTGCCAAAAAGAAGTTAGCAAATCGCTGGAAGACAACACTTCCAGCTCCTCCTCCTCAGTGGTGGTCTTCAACGCTGAGAAACGTCGCATTCGCGTGGACTACCGCATAAAGTACGCCTACCTTGACTACGTCACCGGCATCGACCTGATCGGCCTGGAGGCGCTGGCCGAGGACGTCCGTCAGAGCCTGCAGACACTGGACAACTCCTACCTGGCCATAGTCAACTCGCTGATCATACTGAATGAGCGGAAGAAGCGGCAGAGCAGCTCATCGGCTGGCAAGGCTGTAACCGCTGCCGAGCGCGAAGTGAGCAGCAGTGTCTCCAACAGCAGCAGCTCATCCACATCGTACACCGACTTTATCAACTCCAAAGTGGCGGAGAACTTTCGCCAGTCGGACACTGAAAGTCTCTCCTCCTATCCGGACACCTACGAGTGGACTATAGACAAGTTCTGCGACCCGGCGACTCGTGACCGGGAGTTTCAGCATCTTTTTCAGGATGTAAGTCTGTCATACAAGCAAAATGTGCCAATATTGCAATCTTTAACCTTTTTCCCCTTTTCAGTCAAAAGCCTACATTGCCACTGTTCGCCCGATTGTCAGTCGCAGGACCAAGATCAACATGGCTCGTTTTGGGGCACTTGTTCGCCAGGGCAAGAGCCTGCTGGGCATAATTGAGCTGCTCAACACCAACTACAGCAACAACTTTTTGGACATCTTCCGACTTAGCTGAGTACAGCAGTCCTTCATTGTGTTCCCAAGTGTGTAGTTTCCTTTTATCACACTCTCACCTAATAAAAAGCAAGAATCATTTTAATTTTGCAAAAAATAATAACAGCGCATAATAATCGAATTGGAGCAGAAGGCGCTCACAGCAGGAAAAACAGAGCTGAGCTGGCACAGTAAAAGTAAAAAATGAGTGCTCCTGCAGCCGCCCAAAAAGAAGAAGTGGGCAAGGGAACACCCGAACACTGAAACTGTCTCAGCGGCGAGAGCCCGAGCTGGCGCCCGAGTTTTTGCGGCTCTTTCGGGTGTTCGCAGAGGTACTCTTCTTCATGCTGCTGCCGCCATGCTTGCCGCCCTTGCCGGAGGTGCCGCGGCGCATCGATTCGCCGCCCTTCTGGTGACTGCTGCCGCCCTTGTGGTGGTGGCCGCCCTTGTGGTGGCTGCCCTTGTGCTTGCCCTTCCAGTGGACCTTGCTGCTGACGTTCATCGGGCCCATGCTCAGCTTGCCCTTGCGGCGGTCCGCCTTGCTGTCGCCCTTGCCGCCGAACTTCTTCCAGTAGACGCAGCAGATGGTGACGCAGATGAGCAGAATGACGATGACGGCGATGAGGATGAGAATCCACAGCCAGTTCCAGAAGGAGCCGCTGTTGGGGGCGTCCGGCAGTGAGGTGCACTGCTCCATGGTGATGTTCACCGGCTTCCCGTCGTCGCCCTTGCAGTCCGGCTGACACACCTGCGAGGCGTGATTCGTGCCGGCGCACTCCTGTAGGTCGGGGTTTTTCTCGCACACCTTCTTGATGCACTGACAGGACTTGTAGCTGGTGCAGCACTTCAGCACGGCCGGGCTGCCCTTCTTCGCGCCAAAGAACTCCTCCCACTGCTCTCGGCACTTTGCCGGATTACTTTACGGTTGAGTAATTTTGGAGAAAAAAAATTAGACATGACAAACCCGTCCAGAACTCTGTAGGGCACTTACGGGGCTTCGCCAGGTGTAGGCTCTGTGCCCGGTTCATTGCCGGTCACTTCGGTGAATCCGGTCACCTTGCCCGGAGTGGCCGGGTCCTGAGCTTTAGCGACAGGCGACATCAGCAGGACAGTGGCGAAGATGATCAGGTAAAGAGCGCCCAGCAGCACTGCTGGGCGGGTGGTCAAAGGGACCGACATGGTTCGCTTGACACAGTGAGTCAAACAGTGCAATGGGCTTCAAAAGCGGGCACAAAACAGTCAGCGCAAAAAACAGTTAGCAAAAGTGGTGGTTCAAAGTTGCGATTCGAAAGACAAACGACACCGTAAGACAAGTATCACTTTAGTGGGGAAATCACTCCATTTTATGGCTGACGTGCTCCATTGCTGCTCAAAATGGAATTTTCAAAAGGCCTTTCTCGTGCAACAATTGACTGACCCCACAAAAGTTTTAAAGTTATATATTTTGTAAATACAATTCTGTATATCAAGTTCCTATGTAGAGTTTGGTGCATATGTACACAGTCTCTGTGAAACATTTAGTTTGCTGATGAAACAAAAAAAAGAAGTGATGAGTGTGTTTGATAAAACTGTACAAAGATGGACAAAAAACAATAATTAGGCACGCGAAAAATTTGCAATATAGTGTGAAAGCCTAGAAAGCCAAAAAGAATTGGTGAGTGTGCTCAAAACGTTCAAAAATAAATTGCCTCAATAAGTTAGATCTTGAGATTCTCAAGTTGACTCAACACACACTCTGTTCACCGGTGTACAGAGAGTTGTGATTGAAATGAGGGTGTGTGTGAACTTAACACTGTGTGCACTTCTAAAGAGGTTGTTGAGGTTGCTGAGTTGTTAAATGAACTTCGTGGAGGGAAAAATTGGGAGGATTGTTGTTGGTGACCACACTTTAGGTCAGTCTAGACCTTAGTGATGGCATTGGGAGGAAAAGCCGGATTGCGATTGCGAATGGGAAGTGGATGGGCCTCGGTGTTGAAGACCCAGGTGTCCAGTGAAACCAGGTCATCATTTGAGAAAATCAAGTACAGGTACTTCAGCGTCTCTGCCAACCAGAAGCTCTGCTGGACGTCATCGAGGGTAGTCTCATTACTGTCGACATTGCTGATGCCCGAGTATCCGGTGCCGCCGGGGACAAAGCAGTGCTTTTGGATAGCCTCCACAGCATCCCACGCCCACTGTCGGTACTTTGGATCTTTCGTCAGGCGCCACATGTAGAACCAGCCTTCAATAACTTCAGGGCGAAGGATGTAGTAGCGCTCGTTGCGTCTGGTGATGACAAAAAATCATCTGTTAAGCCATTCATTTAAAAAGGCCACTAAACACCACTTACCGTCCAATTTGAGCATCCAAATCCCCGGTGAACCAGAACACCTCCGGACCAATCTTGGTGGCCGTCCTCGCGTACGACTCGTGACAGGTGTGCGCCAAATCGCCTCCCAGCTTCAGGTACTTTTCGGCTCTCTTCTCATCGTGGGCATTCGTCTTGGCGCCTAGACCGAACATGCCCGCTGAGAAGCAGGCTAAGTGTCCCATCTTGTGCTCCAGGCGGCCGTAGCGCATGTCCGCCAGATACACCAGTCCTGACTGTGACTTTTGCACCAGATGCTTATCAATGGCATCGATGGCTTCGTTGTACATTCGCAGAGCGACCACGTCGGTCTTATCGGAGAACAACCAAGTCTTGAGCAGGTACTCGTAGAAACTGTCGCCAAGGGCACCCACCGAGATGTGCTCTGGTAAAACAAAACAGTAGTTGGCAGTTAGAAGGTGTGCATTCTATCTTTGGAGTTAATTGTGAGGGCAAACTAGCCGACCTTTATGATCAAGCTAGCCGTAGCCCTCTAGGGATAAATTAGAAAAGGAGCATTTTAGCATTAAAGGGTATAGATACTCCAGTGTGCCTGTAGTGGCAATCAATGTCTGCTAGAGAAACATACCTTTACACAGTTGACTAATTATCTAGATTGAATCTCTATCTCGTTTGCAATTTTCCTTTTAAAAACGATTATCTACATGCTATCTGCTTGTCTTTGTGTATTCGCCTAGTCAAAATAAATCTGACTTGTTCTGATAAAAGTCATCAACATAAAGTCATCTCCCCCCAGTCACTGCCATCAGTAGTAAACTTACGTTGACCGAATTTTCCCGTCTTTGGATTGATGTAATTTGGGTAGAGGCCATCAAATGGTTTCTCGATCGAGTCGAGCAGCTCACGAATTCGTTCCACCTTTTCGAGGTACTTCTTATCACCGGTGACGGCTGTTAGGTAGGCAAACTCCAGGTACAGCGTGCCCACCTCAGCGAGAATGCTGTTGCTCTGTGAAGCCCAAGCGTAGTTTTTGCTCGCGCCAGACGCTGGCTTGATGAGAGAATGAGGCAGTCCAGTGGGTGTGTCGAAAGCGGGCAGCATTTTGTCGGCGATCTCCACTGAGCGACGCAGAAACATCTCGTCTTTGGTAAAGGCATAGCAGGTGAGAAGGCCCCCCACGAAGCGAATGATGGTCTCGAAAACGGACATCTCCGTTGTGATGTCATCCAGGGTGAGGTGCCCCTCAATCCAGTCACGGCCATCCTTGAAACGGTCTTTCAGGCCCATGATCCACAGCGTGTCCAAGCCGTCGACAATAGTTGCGCCTAAAGGTGGAAAGATAAAGTTAAATATCACTGTTCAATGTTCAATTCTCAAAGACACATACCTAATTTAGAAGTGCCAAAGATGCCAGCTGAATGGCCGCGTTTTGAGATGGGCTTCAGTTCATTGTCACCCCAGGCGTACTTTTTGTAATTGTCCCATGAGATGATCATCATGTTTTTGACAAAATCTCTCTTCTTGCGCACCTCAGGGTCAGGGTCGTCGCCGTCAGGCAGCTGACTAACGTTCAAGCTTGGCATTGAAATCTGTGCTGAGGCAGAACTGGACTCTGCCAGTTTGATGGGCGGAATTAAATTGGGTTTAGGTATCACAGCTTCTTGACTTAGGTTAAAATGTTCTTGTATCTTTGCCTTCAATCTAAGCTCGTCATCGTAGCGACCTCGTGGTCGTGGAAGGACCGCCTGGCTTTCACCATTTTCATTGTTTTGAAGATGATCAGACTCCAGCGGAGGCACTGGTAGGCCGAGCAGATTGGGCCCCAGTGAATCGGCCTGTGCCACAATGTACTTGCTGTACAGCTGACTGCCCTTCAGGTCGGGCAGGTAAATCATGCCGAGGAAGCAGAAAAACATGAAAGTAGCAATAACACCGAAAAGCATGTATTTTTCACGTGAGCGAAGCACCGACCGACTTGAAGGCGGCCCTAGGACGATGATGCCGCTGGAGTTGCGCTGATGAGTGGGAAGTAAACTTCGAGTAGACATGTTGGCAATGAATTGGTAACTGGTGAACTACAGCATGGACGGTAATGTACGGAAGCCACAATCCAACTGGAGATTTACTAGAGTTGAGGCGGCGTTAGCTTTCAATTCGAAAATGGAATCATCATTTGAATGTTTGTGTACGTCTCGGTGGCGTTGTCTGTGATACTCTGGGAGCTGAACTGCTGAACCTCAGGATGATAAGCTGCTCACCACCACCAGAGAGGAGACTTCATTAGTTATGGAACCAGAAGAGAGGTTGACTAATAAAAAAAATTACACGTAATCAACAACAGCAGCACTGCAGCCTGCTGCTACTGCTAGTGGTGGTTGTGATGCTAATGGATGGCTCCAGATTTGCCAAAGCGTACGTGTTGTTTTCTAGCAGACAGACATCGGTACGGCTAGACGATGATGATTCGGCTACTACGGCGACAGCGGTGGCACAGCCGTTGAACTGACAATAAAACCCCTGTCAGCGATCAAGTAGCAGCAGTAGGGAATCGTAAATGACAATGATCGTGCTTCTTTGGGGGCTGTTGGAGTGCACCAAAAGTTGTCATTCGTGTTGTCTAGTGATCAGCACATTTTGCAATTGCCACTGCCAAACCCTCTTCATTTACGCTTTGGTGGTTGCTCTTAGTGATGCGGTAAATTGGTGATGCGCAATTTCAATAACATCAGTTGCAGGGCAAAAAGTGCAAGAGGACAACAAACGGGCAAAGAATCACAGAATCACGGAATCATTCTTCAGCGGTGCATTGTGCAAGCTCAGGAATTGCAGAGTTAAAAATTGCAGGATCTTCAGGTGATGAGGATCGTTGATGCTTCGGTGCTCCACTTTATCTCGTCTTTATCTGTCTGTGGAATCGGCAATAAAGTATCTCTTTCTCTCCCTCTGAAACTTATTTAGGGCATCAAAACATTATGGAAACGAGTTTTCAGCATTCGGCTCGTCATTGGGCGACAGTACCCAATACACAGATTCTGTTACGGTAACGGAACCCCCATTCAAACTGATGGGTAGCGCGCAATGCTACGGTTGATTGGAACATTTCGATTGGAACATTCTAAATCTGGTATAGCACATGTGGCTTAAAGTTGACGGTAAAGTGTAGCCTAGAATCATTTGCTGGCAACCATGTCACCTCCTTCGCATCCAAACTCATCACTGCTCGAAGCACAGCAAGTCAGCTTCTGTCGCGTTACTAAGGTGCTTTATGTGGTATTGCTCCTGCTAACTTTCGCCACAATTGTCACTCTGTGGATCGACAACTTTCTATCGTCCACAAAGCTGCTTTCACCTCAATTCAACTGTCTGCTACTCCTGCTAAGCATCACCGAGCTGCTAACGATATGTTTTGCACTGAAGATAAGCAACACCATAGCAAGTGAATCAATCATCGAGAGCAATATGATGGTTCTTAATCACCTCAAACTGTCCAGTGCCTCATTTAGTGTCCACTTTACTGTGGATCTGTTCATGTTTTTCCAGATTACCATGAGACAGTTTTCTAATGGTAAGTAGTTTAGCATTTTTATCAATTTCTTTCTACAAAAATCAGTTTTTTGTTTTTCAGCAGAGTTCAGTCTGCATATCGTGTACAGTCTGCTGTACTTGGCGAGGTCTACTGGACAAGCAATCGTCCTTTGGAAGCTCAATCAGTTTCGCCAAGACACCGCCTGTAACTTGTTTTTGAGCAACTTTCATGTGCAGTAAGTAAGGGAAACTTCTATCAAATTAACGAAGGCAAGGTGCGAGTTATTTTCAATTTAAGTAGAATAAATGCTTGTTGAGAATCAGGGTTGACTTGTGAGCACTCATTATAAGGAAGTTTCATGTGCGTCCATCTCGAAGGTATTCGAAGATAGATTCCAAAAGCAGTGCGAATTATTATCTGTGTAAAAAATATAGTTAGTAAAAAGCGGGTGTTAGGCAAGGGATTACCTTGTATTGTGTTCAGTGAAATAATTTGATCCATTGGAAAGTTTGTCTGAATGAGCTTCGTTTTCTCCGAGGACATGTTCGCCGAGTCAATGTCAAGGGAAAGCATCAACTTCTTGACAATGTCCCGACCGAGAATGTGATCGAGAATGATCTGCAGGTAGCGATCAGAGCTGATGGACAGCTTCAGCTTGTCACGGTTCCACACGAGCAGTTGCGACTCTTCCAGCGCCACAATGGACACCTGGTACTTGTCGCTGCTGTTCATGCCGAACCACTCGGGCGACTCGAGGAACTGATAGCAGTCGACGATGTGACGAGTGACGCCTCCTCGAACCACCGACACACGACCGCTTAGAAGGAGAGACAGACGATCGACCACGGTCTGGTCCTCCATTGCGTAGATGTCCTTCGGTTTGATGGTCTGAATGCCTCGAGTGTAGCTGTACAGACGCTGAAAGTCAACCCGCGAGACGCCCAGTGGACGAAAGAGATTGCGGTAGGCCATCTCGATTTCATGTGGAAACCTAAGTTGCAGAGCAGATTAGAAGTTAGAAAGTTGTTTTAGAAGAGGCACAAAAACCAAACCTGAGGCAGGGATGAAGCTTGACAATTAGAATGACAATGTGACCCAGGTTGATGATTGCAAAGGCGCCCTGCCAGATAAGTAGATCGCCTGAACAGACGATCAGCCATGTCCAGAGAATTGTTAAAAGATTAGAGACCAGTAGCATTGACCGTAGAAAGATGAGCGAGTAGAGACTGGTGGAGGAGAAGAAAAGGCCAATGAAGAGGAAGAGGTTGGCTAGCTGCAGGAATATGTGCTGAGGCATCCTCCACTCGAAACAGGGCGTCAGGTTGGAGTTGAAGCCTCGGAAGAGGTGATCAAAGATCATGGCGCTGGTGTTCATGATGTGTGTGATGGAAGATAAAGAATGAGGAGGTAGAACTGTTGCTTGCTGCCCGTTTTCTCTTGAAGAAGAAGATGCCTGTGTGCGTCAAAGCCTAGTGATGCGGATTAAAGATGTTAGTACATTGTAAATAAAGATTAGCAAAAGAGTGATGGCGGTCAACGACAAACCTGGAGAGTGAAAAGCGATAAGCTGCATTTGCCGGTTTACCAGCACACGATGAGGTGTGCATTTAGCTGCTGCCGAGCGTCACGACGACGCAAACACAAAACACACCGGTGACCGAGCGATCAACCCAGAAGAGGAAGACGAACAAACGAGATTAATGCGCCATCGATTGCGCCTGCTGCTAGCGTGGAATCCTTTCTGGTGGTATTTTTGCTTCGCCACTATCACCCGCTCCACGCTTATCAAAGCTTGATGTGAAGTCAGTGATGAGGATGATGGTGGGGATGATGATGGTGATGTTTACAGGACGACTTCGACGATCATACTCAGTGACAGGCATTCAGCAGAAGGCTAGCAGATAGCCATCTTCTAGTTTTGCTGCTGACCGATGGGAGAGGTCGTCTGAGGTGAAGTGAGAGAATTCCGCGGAGAGAATCGGTGGGCATTGGGCGAAAAGAACCCAAACAAAGTCAGCCACAGCTTCAGCGGCACTGTCAGCGTTTTTGTTTGGCGTCTGCCTGTCTCTCTCTTTTTCTGCACACTGTCTGTTTGTGGAAACAGAAAGAGCCTCTACTTCTGCACACAGGCGAGTGCTTTGCCCCGGCACACTTGTTGTCTTTCTCAACTACGAGCTGGATGGGAGCGCGCGAAAATGGATGTTTATTTTCCTCTTTTCTTCTGCCCCGAACACACTCCTCAAAGGCATTCCGGCGCTGTACTTTGTATTCAGCCGCTTCTCAGTGCACAGGTTAATTGTCCCTCTTCAGCGGCATCCCTTTTCAATTAGTCAAATTATCATACTATTGCAGACTGGCAACATCGCTTCGCCTACGTCCGCCTTTCTTCCCCTCCAAAGGTGTCTACACCTGCAGCAGCATCAACAGCACGTATCATTTGACTTTCTGATATTGAACTAGATGCAGCAGTTACTATATAAGGCAATGGTGGCGGATAAATGTTTGCTTCAATTGGAGCACAGGAAGCAGGCAGGCACTTTCAGTATTTGATTTTCAGTATTGAGAACTGTTAAAGATTTGGCAACTTGTCAACTAGCACTGCTGTGTGGAAACATATTCTTCTTGTTTGCAATCAGAGCATCACCATCTGTGTTGCTTATTTTGCATAACTAACTATGAGCCGAAGAGTTTATTTATTTTCCCTTTTAGCACCAGCAAACCTCTTCTTTTTGCCAGCTCAACAGAATCGACCAAAAGATGAAGTCTCGCAAAACTGGAGAGATCGAGTTTATCTGCCTTCCGAGAAGGGGAAAGAAGGCAAACGGAAGAGCAGGCAGCAAAAAGAAAAAGAAGTAGACTTTGTACTGCGACTTCACAACCTTTACAGAGAGCACTGCCTAATTGGCACTGATCGTTCAGTGCTGATGGCGCAAACACATCATCTGTCTGCATCTCACTCTCACTAATGGTCGTTGCAACGGCGGCAACTCGCCGGAAATTTATTGGCCAAGCATTCGACGCACATTCACATCCTGTCCTCGTTCAAACACTCTCATTCTCAGCCAGCTTTTTCGCTGACTCGGTCGAATCATTAGCCTCCAATTAGTCGCTGTGAATTGGATCGACTAAGCACACTAGTCACTTCAGCAAGGAAAGTGGGTCTCTTCTTTCCGACTGTCACCGAGGTGGTCATGTTTTAAACTGTCTTTTTCAATGTTGTCAGTCGACTGACTGACTATCTGCGACTGTCTCCGATTACATTTCTGTGAAGAATAGCTCAAGGTCGAGCAGAATGCCTCTCTTCCCCCTCGCTCAAAAGTGAAAGACTTTGACCCTTCGAAGAGCGAAGCAACACAGCCACCGCCGATTACCGACCGAGCATGACCACAGGAGACCGCCTTCTCCCAAGCCAGCCACTACTCGCCGTCGTCGTCAGTGGTGCGTTTCACGTGACATTCAGTACTTTATTTGTTTCTACTCAGTGCCTCAAATTCTCATTTAAACCACTATTGAAGAAGAGTGATTCTGTCATCGTCCGAGTGAAATCGCCCAACACGACACTGTTCGACTGAATCATCGCCCATTGAGCGTTGTTTGTTTAGCTCCCCACTCTCGGCACTTTTCTCCAGAGTCTTCCCAGCACAGTCTGCCGATTCTGTGTGGATTCTGTGAGAAGAGGCAACAGACAGACAGGCAGACTGCAGCGTGTTTCACTGTGCTCTCTTTTCTCTCTCTTCAGCCATGTCTCGTCGTCTGGGCATTTGTTGATATTGTTCATTCACTTCCTCGCATCCTCTTTTAAACTGGCGCTATTTTTGCATCAGCTCTCCCCCTCCCCTTTTGATCAGTAAGGTGAGGATTTCGCAATACTCTCTTTGTATTTTGTCTAATTGACGATTGGGATTTTCTCTCTTTTCAGACACGTCATCTCAACAAAAGCAATGCAAATTCTGTGGAGCACAACTTTTTCTCGCCCTTCTAAAGCACTACAGTACTACTGCATATCAACTGGTGAACACTGCTTAAAACGCCCTAAAACAGAAATGTGATCTTCAATTTTACTGTCGACTTTGATATTCTTTTGGATGCCCTCTCCATCGTCGATGATCCACAAGTAGTGCTGGATCATCGCAGTTCCCGTTGTTTACCGAAATGCGTTCACCAAATCTGAACTACTTTTTCCGCCGTAACAAGTACTTCTTCATTGGCTGCCTAGCCGGTTTCATTCTCTCCTCTATCTTTATGCCTGCTTTTGAAGACTGCAACAGCCAACGATCTCAGCCCTCGTCCTCTTTTTCCTCTCAATCAGCCACACTGGACTTTCGATTAGCTGCACAGCTGCAGGCATGGTTCACTGAAGTCCAGCAACCTGAATACGAACCAGTTCAGGTGAACACTTCACTCGATTTTTCCGGTGAGGAAAAAAATGGCTTGCAAAATGTCGAGCCAGTGTTTGACAAAGATGAGCCTCTGGTTCATGATAAGAAGCTGAAGTTTAACCGACCTCGATTTCACTATACCGAGCTGAAACTGAAGAATGAACTACTTTTGGGCATTCTAATCAACAGTGAGCAGTTGTCATCTTCATCATCGAATGCCTCCTTGAAGCAGCAAATCCTCGAGTACATCAACATCACTACTGAGCAGCTCTTTAAGCACTACCAGAATATTGATGTCTACTACTTTTACGAAGTGGAAAGGGAAAACTTCAATGGACGGCAGTTTCAAACGAATATAGTCATGGCTTCCGCTCACAGGGGCAGAAGTGCTCAAGCAGTTTACTGGGGAGGACACACCACCAAACATCTGGCCATACTGCAGCACCTGATCGACCGAGGCACCGCCAGCGAGTACTCCTTCTTCTTCCTCATGAACCAGAACACTCTCCTGTCAGTGGAGAACCTGCTGGAGCACCTCAGTCAGCGCCTGACCACCGCTGATGAGGTTCTCTCGACGATAAACAGAGGAGAGGTTCGCTCTAGGTTTGCCCGTGATGATTCGGTGCTCAACTACGGCCTACTGATTAGTGCCTCCCTTCTGAGCTCATGTCAGCTTGATGTGCCCTGTCTACTGTCGCGGTCCACCGTCCATTCCTCTCATGCTGCCTGTCACCTTTCATCGCCTTCTAAATTAGTCAACACTATCTCTGGCGCCATCACCGTCTACCCCGTTGCCTTCAATTCTCAAATGGACCATAAGCTTCGCTCAGCAATAGAGGCAGAGCGAATCAGCAGGCTAAAAGGAATGCTCACTTTTCTTGAAAACCAAATTGTGACAGAGAACAACAGGACCCTCTGGCCACCTGGAGTCTTTGGATACCAGCGGCCGCACACTCGCTACGAGGTGACCAAGTGGTCGTACTGGAATGCCAGTCACGCTTTTATGCCCAATGATATTCAGGTCATCAGACGGCTGAATGAGGCTGAGCTGGGCGAGCTGAGAGAACTGCGGAAGATTTGTTCACGGTGGATCAAAGACGGATCCTCAGAGCACAGCTCTGGCAGCATCACTAGTGTGTATCGAAAGTTTGACGCTGTTCGTGGTCTTGAGTATCTGGTCGACTTTTCCAGTGATGATTCGAGGTTTTTGAGATTGCAGGTGGTAAAGCCACTAAACCCTCTGGAGCTGATCACCGATGTGCCCTACGTGACGGAGAACATGCACCTGACGCTGGTGCTGCCCGTTCGAGGTTCCGCTGAGGTGCCCCTCGCCATACGCTTTCTCAACCACTACAGCAATGTCTGCCTGAAAAAGTCGTCCAGCCACGCCACCACCACGCTCATCATCGTCCTCATCTACACCCGTCACCTCACCCTCTCAGAGTCCATCGAATCGGCGGTGGAGTATGAGCGGCAGGAGTTCGGTCGCTTGAAGAAGGTCTCACTGTACATTCAGGCAAAGTTTGCACGGGAGGAGGAGGGGGGCAACGAGGTGAAGATAGTCTTCCTCGACTTTCATCCGCCTGATCCGCTTTCAGGGCCTTCAGAGGGACAAACTGAAGAAGGTGTTCCGCCGCTGTCCTCCTTTCCCTCTGAGCTGGCCTACCTCGATCTGATCGCCCGCTCTCTGACGCTCACCTCCTCCGATACCGCTCCTCAGCCTTTCCTGCTGTTGCACTGTCGCAGCAACATGCTCCTCACCCCTGACTTCCTCAATCGCGTCCGCCTGAACACCATTGCCGGTCGGCAGGTCTTCCTGCCGATTCCCTTTGTGGAGTACCGAGTTCGCACATCACTCTCCAACAGCGTCTTTCAGCAGGCAATTCACCAGCAACAACAGTCGGGGAAGACAGACTTTCTCAACTCACTGGCCGAACTAGTCAAGAGAGGAAGGGGAGGAGGGGGAAATGATGAAGGCATTCCCTCATCCGACGCCTTTGACATTCGCAAGGAGAACGGCTACTTTGACCACCTGAATCACGAGCTGGTGGCCTTCTACCTGAGCGACTACCTGGCGGCCAGACGGCGACAGGAGTGGATGCCGATGATTCGCAACCACCAGTCGGTGGTCCGCTACCAGCACCTCCTCTACAACGCCACCACCGACCTGCGGCACCTCTTCCTCCTCGCAGTGCCTCCCATCGCCCAGATGAGAGCAGTGGAGCCGGAGCTGCGACTGCAGCACAGCGACATCATTGCCGACCTCTCTTGCGAGTACTTCGAGTCGAATGTGCACTCGCTGGAGAGCTGTCGCCACCGGCGGGCGGTGGGCCTGGGACCGAAGCAGAAGCTCGCCTCCATTGTCCTGGAGTACCTGCAGGTGAAGAGGAGGAGGAGGCGACTGGACGGAGATGACAGCAACTCACCGTAACACCTAGTGCCAAACAAACTCTTCTGTTATACGTACCACCACTTGTGATCCACCTCCTTTTTCCATTTTTTTCATTTTGTTGTTTTTGTAAAATATAGGTTTTTCTGTAATTTGCTGTACAGTAGAGGTTTAAAACAGGGGGTAAAGATGAGAGGGTAAATGAAGCGATAGAAAATCAAATCACAGGTAACGGGAGGTAAAACTTGATCAACAACATCAGCAGCAACAATAACAATGAACACACGGCGGAGTCTGCCATTGAAGGCCTCATCCTTCAGTCGTCATTGATCATGATATCCACAGTGACGGCCACCCTCTTGCAGCCAAAGCGTGAGTACACGTCAGTGTCGGGTATGTAGGTGAGCTGATCGGCCACCTTCTCGATGAACTCGCTGCCTGGTTTGATTAGTGGCGTGGTGTAGTTGCGATGATCTCGCAGGTACACCTCAATGCACTTCTTCACGTTCTCCCGCTCCAGCGGAAGGAACGGCACAAAAAGATCGATGATGCCGCGGCTGATCAGCTCTGCATTCTTCAGACCACCCTCACGAATGGCTTTGGAGTTGAGAATGGAGTCATAGGAGGTGAGCGGAATCTTGTCCCTGGACACTCCCTGCGCACGTAGTACGTTGGTTTGTGCGTTGATAGCCTCTCCGCCGCTGTTTCTGTTTTTGTAGAAAAATCAAATTACAAAAAGCTCAATTGTGTGCTTTGTTGAAGCTTACCCAAGAAGTAAAAAGATGGCTTTGTTGTAGCTGTATCCGTTGAACTTGTTGTTTGACTCGATGTACGGTATGAGATTGTCCAGAAACCTCTCCGGGTACTTGTCCACTTCGTCGATTATAAAGATCGATCGTTCGCAGATTGATATGCCCGTCTCAATCATCGTTTTGAGTTTCTCCTTGTCTGCCATCTCGTCACCCGAGAGGAAGTGGGTGGCGACGAGTGTGTTGACAAACTTGCTCTCCCCTTCCAGTGCGTACTGCCGGTATATGGCCTTGGCAATTAGCGACGCCAGGTAGTTCTTCCCCACTCCGGTGTACCCGTGAAAGGAGAGCACCAGCGCCTTGGGTGGATTTTCATTCTTCAAATGCTGACGGATGCTTCGCTTCACCAGCTGTACGGCAATGTGCTGCCCGAAGAGCTTCTGCTCAATCTCCTCAAAGCTGGGCTGAAAGTTGATCCACTGGTTGGACTTGCGGTCATTGCAGCACTCCAGGTAGCAGAGAATGATGTCTTTGCTGAAGTAGCCCCCGCCTAGAGCTGCTGCAATACCAGCAAGGGTCACTGTAATGCCAATGGCTTCCACATCTCGGACGTACAGTTGAGAGCAGCTCAGCAGCAGAAGCAGCAGTACGGTGATGCGGGTACATTTCATTTCCCGTCCGGGTGATGTGCTGTCAGTTGGCGGAAACAACGAGGAGTAACAGCTTATCAACCATGTGATGTAAAGGTGACGATGTTAATTTGTGTTTGTTTATCAAAGAATCAGTGACTGATTTTTCCCGCGTCTATTAGCACTTTAGCAGTTTAATTTGGGTAGTTACAGCCGCAGGCAATATTTTTTCATTTAAAAAATATCTCACGTGCGTTGGCTTTTGTTTTGAGATTCAAAGATTCAAAGAAGATTACCTGAGTGAAAGATGCTAAGCTCAATTCGGGGTTTGACGGCGCTGGTCACCGGTGGTGGATCAGGCCTGGGTCTGGCCGTCTGCCAGCGGTTATCCAGGGCAGGGGCACGAGTTGTGGCGCTTGATCTAAAGCCAAGCGAAGAGGCTATTGATAACGTGATCCCCATCAAAGGTGCGTTTATTTTTTCATGCTTTTTCAGTTTCATTTTTACTAAATTAAATTCTGCAACAAAAATTGTAGGTGACATAAGAAAAGAAGAGGACATCAACTCAGCGTTGTCCAAGTGCACCGACGCTGATGGCAAGTCAAAGCTCAATGTTCTCGTGAACTGTGCCGGTGTGGCGAATGCCTTCAAGATTTACAATTTCGTTTCAAATAAGCCACAGCGGCTAAAGGACTTTACCGATCTAGTGGAGATTAACATTGTGGGTACCTTTAATGCGATTCGCCTGGCAGTGCCCCTGCTGGCGGAGAATCCTCCCAATGAAGCTGGTTTGTTTTCTTCATTCTGCAAGCACTTGACAACAAAAGTAAACCATTGATTCATTTTCTGTAGGAACCACTTCCGTCATCATCAACGCCTCCAGTATACTCGCCTATGAGGGCCACGAAGGTCAGACGGGCTTTTCGGCGACGCAGATGGCCATCAACAGCATGACACTTCCACTGGCTCGTGATCTCTCCAAGCAGGGCATTCGCGTCAACACCATCGCCACCGGGTTCTTCGAGACGCCTCTCGTCACGCGCTCCAACGCACCTGAACTGTACGAGTTTATCCACTGTGCAACGCCCTGTCCTTCTCGCCTAGGACAGCCCGAAGAGTTTGCCTCTCTGGTGCAGTCGATCATCGAGAATAACATGCTGAACGGGGAGATCATTCGCCTCGACGGGGCAATGAGATGGCCGGAACGAGGCTGAACAGTTTAGTTCATACGGAAGAAAAGAATATGTTCATTATCAACTTTTGTAATTAGTCTTCATTTTGTAAAACTCTCTGACCAGTCGCAGAGATTAAATAAATGTACATCAAAAAAGAGAAAAGAAAGAGGCCGCTTTCAACATTGGTATAAAGAGCTTAAAAATTGACAAAAGTACATCGGCAGGAAATGTGAAAATAAATTACAAATGGAGTTTATATTATTGGGGAACATCAAAGGAAGTTCTGTACACACAGGCTCAGTTTACTTAGCTCTCTTCACTTGAGGCCATGTGCCGCATGATTTGACTTGCCAGCTTTTCAATCTTCTTGATGTCGTTCGCCTGTTCCGTCTGGTAGAGAAGGCAGGCCTTGTTGTCGGTACACTTGACCACCAGTTTACCATCTTGATGGCGGTACTTCATCGTCAGTCGACATGCAAGTGGATTCTCCAGGTATAGGCCCTCCGCCGCTTGGGCGAACTCGTTCCAATTTTCAATCAGTGGCATACTGGTGAAAAGTGTAAAATGGTCTAAGATTGGTTGAAGGCAGGTGACGAGGGTAGTAAGCAATATAATGGCAGATGAAAAGAATGATCAAAACACCCGAGATTGATTAGGAGTTGCTTGCTGACCGACACTGAGGCTCTGCGTGCGTGTGCAAAATCGGTGCCGTCAGTTGTCAATTTCCACAGTAAGCGCTTTGTTTTGGCTAATTCGCAGCTGTTGCGGCGCCGTTGAAACGTCGTTTTCAAAACAACGCGCCTTAAATTTCATCATTCGCTAGAATCTTCAGGCGTCATGGATGAAATGGATGAAATGGAAATGAATGAACCTTTTCTGGATCCGCCGAGCCAACTTCAGGCGCGACCAGCTTCAGCATCAACGGGTATTTCCTCGCCGGCAGACCTGCAGCCCGATACCATTTACTGTGATTCTCAAGATGTTCTCGAGTGCGTCAATCTCACTGACTCTCAATTTCCACTGAAAGACGCCGCCAAGGTAGTTGTTCCGCATACTCTTTCTCTTGAGCTTCTTCACTACTTTGGTCCTTTCTTCACTGGTACGAGGACAAATTATGTGTACGTCGCCAACTTTGAGAATGACAACTCCCACGTCGTGCTCATTTCACACTGGACAAATGCAAAAGAAACTGCTCAGATGGACTTTTATCTCAACCGAATCTTCAAGATACAAAACTTTTTGACTATAAGCTCAAAGGGTATTCATTTTGATTGCGGTAAGTTTAGCGTTTCTTCTATAAAATATGTTTAATCAGCTTAACTTTTTCAGGTAACATTGAATGTGTCATTGCTGAAAAGCCACTTCATGACATTGCCATTGTCGTAAATGAAACTTTAAATTCAACTTTGGAGTTTAATGAATCATTTAGAGAACTGACAAAGCTAAGTGAAGTAATCAACCCGTCGAATAAAGTTCAAGCTTTTAACTTTGTCAATGTAATTGGCTTTGTGGAAGCATTTTCACGAACAAATAAAGCTGATATTTTATTAATATCGGATGAAGAAACAAAGAATTTTCGCGTTTATCTCGGTTATTGCCAGTTGGATCAACTGAAGCAAAATCCGCTTCAGAGCGACGTTGAAAAAATGTTCTTTTCTTCAAGTGATCGAAGTGTAGTTTACCCGCCTTTGAAGAAAGGAGATTTAGTTTGCATTCGCGATCTATGCCTTGGTTCCGGTCCCATTAATATTGTCGTTCATCCAGACCAGCTTTATGTAAGTTTTTACTATTTTCTGTTTTAAAAAACTAAAGAGATACGTTGTTTTATTTAGGTAATTAAACCGTACAAAAGCAATGTGATTCTCCAAGACAATACGTTTTCAGACAATGAAATAGAGCGAATTCACAAACTACTTACTGAGTTTGCCAACATCAAAGTGCAGAATCCAGTGCCTTACAAGATTTCAAATCACGACATTCTCGACTTCTGCGGTCTAGTGTTAGCCAAACTAGAATACCCACCAGTAAATAACAAGTCAACACGGGTGGAATTGTTTCTTCTCTTGCCGTACAAAAGCTCATTGCCTACATACCTAACTGAAAAAACTGGATACATTGTTAATTACATCTCAAGCAAATGCTCCACTGAGTTGAACATTTATAATCAAGAGATAATTAATGAGCTTGTTGAACGCAACCGAATTGTGACGGTGACACTTTACGGCGTCAATGCCCAATCGGCTGAATCGGTCAACATCTACCATCAGGTGCTTTTGGTCAACGTTCACTTGAAAAAGGACCTATATTTTTCCGGATTCTATCAGTTAATAATGCACGATGGACAGGACAATGGAAAAGGCTGCTTTGTTATCGACAATGACTCTATCCTTGGTAAGCTAACTTGTTTTTTGTATGCTACTTTTATGTGCTAATACAATTTATTTAGGGGAAAAGGTTTCAAAAAGTATAAAAGAATTAAATCAAGAAGTTTTTCTTCAATCACCCTTGAATTATATGTCTGAAGAAGATTTAAACCAAAATTTTGACGAGGAAATCGTGAATCGATATAATGGTCCGGAAAATTTGAATGCCGTTGCCGAAAATCAACAGAAACAGTCTAGCCTTTACAAAAATTCGTTTAGAGATATTGTTCAGGCAAGCATAAAGAAGACTAGCCTCAAAGGACAACAAGCTGTCATTCGGTGCTACATTAACGAGCAGATCTCAATGCGAGTTAATAGTTTTGCGGAAATGGTCGAGGAGATCCAAAAAGGCCTCGAAACGACCATAGTGGTTGGTCAGAATGCCGAACGCGATGGCACGCCTTTTCCCCCAAAAAGCTTCTTCCTCGTTTCGGCACGAATGGTCAACTACATCTTTGAGGACGATTTGGGCTTGCCGATCACTGACATGCACACTTTCCGAAGAAGCCTGATCAAGTTTTACTGCAAAATTCCGAAATGTGATAACAGGGCCTCCTACCTCTCAGTTGCCCCTCAGATTAGCCGTATTATTGCTTCGGGCGACGATCATCCCGATACTTCCATACGCTGCTCTAAGTGCGGGGAGAACAGCATGGGACTTTATCTAACTTTAAAGTTTACCATTGAAGACTCTTTCGGACAGAAGTTCACCTGTTTACTTACCTCTCCTGAGGCTGAGGAGTTTATCGGCGTCACCTCGCAGCAGCTGATGTTCACTAGTCCACGAAGTGGCGACATTTGTAACGCAGTTGAATCGTTGCTGCAAACCTTTTGCCCGTATCGTCGTCCGCTGAGCCGCACACCCGAAGGCAGCTTGAACAGCTCATCTGCATCCAACGACCCACCTCTAGTGCCACTGAATCCCAAGTTAGAGTGGATAATACAGTACGCTCGAAAGGAGGACGCTAACGAGTCCATCGGTGCCGATTTCCTCAACGGACACATGTTTGACTTGAACAGCACCGTCAACGGCACCCCGATTCGCCACTTTTTCTACATTCGCGGAATTTCCGAGCTATCTCCGCCTTGACCACCACCACCATCACCACCTTTGTGCAACCATTAAAATTGTTGTTTTACACTGAATCATTTTATACTTTGCCTAGCTTTGCATTTCATCATCTTTCTAATTTTAATTAGTTTGCCGATAAAGGCAGATTCTGCTTGTATTGAGCGGTGATCTCTGAAAGAGAGACCAAAGTCTGCTCTGCCGTCTAAAGAGAGTGCTTGTTCTTGCATTGTGCCCTGAATTGGGTGCGACATAAATCTAATTCCGGGTGGTGTCATCGTTTGCTTTATTTGCAATAGCGGCAACTGCCAGTCAGAGTGGTGCACCGCATGAATACGACCCCCAAAGGGCGTTGTTCTCTAGACGTCGTCGTCGTCATTTGACTGCGATAAGAGCCAGTGTCTGCAAGCGGTGCACTGTGTCTGAGGCCTGATGAAGGGTGCTCTCTCCTCTAATTGATAGTCGACTTAGGTGAGCAAAATAGCCGTTCTTTGGAACACTCTTTTTTCTTGTTGTTTTTTTGCAGTTTTGCATTCTCTGCTCTTCGATCTCTCTCTGTTTTTTCTGGTCGAGTGCTTGTAAAGCAAATTGACAGCAGCGACAGACTTGCCGAGGATGAATAATATATTTGGGAGCTGGGCTCAAGAAGAAGAAAAAGCAAAAAACAGGCAGAATACATTCTCTCGCCCAAGTGGCAAAAAGTTGAGGGCACACCTCGAGCTTACGTAATTGTGCAACCTCTCCCCTTTGAGCACTGAATGGTGAATCTCTGGCTCTACCTACTTTTGAACTACTGATACCTCTTTCTTTTACTCTTTTCAATCGGCCATTCATTCAAACAGCTTGTCAGTTCTCTTTGTGAATGAATGAGCTGAGTCACAACGATTCTGAAAAAAAACTCAAATTCTACCTGTGAAAACTGCGGAAGAGAACGGGTATGTTCAGCATTACCTGTGTGCACGTCCATCAGTCAGTCAGTCAGCCCTTCTCCGTCGCCTTGCTCGTCATTAAAGGGCTAAACCCAAAGGGCGATCAATTTGCTGCTGCTGCTGTTGCTGCCGCAGACAAAATATGGAAGTCCAAGTGACAGTAGTGGTGGGGGCTGGTGGTGTTCTGTCATGATTGGCGTGTGTGTGTGTGGTAATTACGGCTGCAGCCATGTACTACCACTGCCATCCATCCACTTTGTGCTGGAGAGAGACGGTAAGCACGCAAGCGGCACCAGCAGCAGCAGCAGCACTGCCGGCTAAACCACGTCTGTCCCAGCACAAGCAAACTGGCCAGCACACAATTAGGACCTGTGTGTGTTTGTGTGGGTGAGAGGCAGTGGTCGTCAGCAAGCTTGTTCGCTCGCCACCGCCACCACCACCACCAAACGACCGACTGCTCTGCTGATCGAATGATTGAACATGACTGAAACTGAAAATCGATGATTGGCGGTTTACCTGCGCCCCTCTTCGCCGTCGTCTGCGCGCCTCAGTCAGCCAGTCAGTCAGTGCCGGGCCGTTGTGCACCTTTGATTTGCACTCAATTACCGGCCGGTGGCTTATGCAGCCTAAACACCTAACCGCCTTCCTTAGCTGGTGGAAACCACCTTTCACTGGGGCACAGAGGCTCATATAGCGGACTGCTGACTGTGTGTGGACACAGGTCTTCGTCAGGTGCGACAGTGCGGTCCAAGACAAGACAGAAGGCTGGTGGTGTCTCAGCCCGGCCCTGCCTGTCGGCCTGTCTGCCCACCATTTACCAGATTAGCTCGTCACGCAACAAGCCTTTACCTGTGCGCTGGCTGGATGACTGGTCTCTGGCGGCGTTGTCTCTCTCTCACCAACACCGACACACACACACACACTCATCACGACACTTCTTCTTCTTCTTCTTCTCCTTTGGTCTCATGGCTTTTGGGGCGCCACACCAAAGGAGGAGAGCAGTGTCTGCCTGGGTAGTGTCCCGCTTAGGACCATTTTGTTAGCAGCAGTGTGCGTCGCCCTGCCGTCGGTTCAGTGCTGTTCCAGACTTGGTGGAGATCACTTGGATCACTTTTTGCCTTTTTAGTGTTGATCACATCAAAACACCGGTGTTGTTGGCGATGTTTGTGTGCACTTTGAACACCAACTTGGCATCAGCATTTCGTTTGCAATCGTCAGCCTTGGTAAGAAACGTAAGAATGATCACTTGATACTTTTCATTGTTAAATATGTTTCTGCAACTGCCTGATTGCCGTAAACTGGAGTTCGACCTACAGTCCGTGCAGTAGAATGTCATTACACTTTCTCAGTGCCCTTATCGATAACTTGAGCTGATCGTAGCAAAGCTACTCCACACTTTGTGGTAGCTGTCGTGATTGAAAACGTGCGCTTTGTTCGTTCGGCTCGAGTTAATTCATAGGGAATTTTACCTCACCTATCAACTGCTATTGCTGCTCTCTCTCTCTCATTCCATCAACACCTATGAAACAGAGCATTCATTCAGTGATGACTGCTTCAAAACTGAAATAGTAAGTAAAAGCTATATTGATCTGGTAACTGCTGCATTTTCAAATTAATTTGCTTTCTTTCTAGGAATAGTCACTTTCGCGCAACCGGAAACTTTTAGCGTATAATTAGTTTTTAGCAGTTTACCCACTGTTGTATCACAAGTAAAAATTACTTTTAATTAAAAATGATTAAAAGCCGGAGACTTTTAGTACTTGTTAATGCCGAACAGGCGAACACCGTGAAATTGCGGCAACTTTGGCACCAGGACAAACATCAGAGAGACCAGGTTAATGAAAAAGTGAGTCGAATCGAATTTGGTGTAAAAAGTGGTGATGAAAAATCTGCGATAAATGGCGATATCACTTGAAAATCATCGTCAAAAACAGATGAAACTTACAGTATGATTGGGCAAACGGTGAAAAACTTGCGCGAAGGCGTAAGCTGAACGCCATCGTCCATCTGTTCCCAGAGGGTTAGCAGTCGGAACCGGCCCTGGTCATCAGTACCTTCCCAAGGTGTGCCCTTGATGTAGTGCATGAAGATGAACATCAACTGTAAGGGGAAGTAATTATACAGTGAAGACAAAGTGTTGCTCTTTATTATCACTGACAATGTTGTGGATCTGAAAGGTAGCGGTCCAGACGACGGGCACTGAAAGGAACGGCATGGAGAGGAGAATAAAGTGCAAGATGGCAATCAGCAGAATGTACGTCAACCAAACGCCCCGGCCATTCAGCCAGCTGGCGTTGGGATTCTCCAAACCGGCAACCATCATTTTGACGACTTGAATTCTGTCAAAGGTCACATTTAAATGTTATAAAGATCACAAGTTGTCGACGAAACTTACCAGTGACTTTCTTAGAGTTTGAAATAAAGATGAATGACTAGCAAACTTGCTGTTTGTAAGATACGGTGACAATGAGACGATAGTAACTACTGGTGTTAGAGAGTTATTTCAACTTTGTTAAATGGTTGTTAACTCTGTCAATAAAAAACAGATTTTGGCCAACATAAGTTGATTGACAGCAATCTCAGTTTCTTGCTTGGTGAAAAATGTGCTAGTCACAATTTTTTTGTACAGAAAATTTTTAGGAAAACCGTACAAAGACAACGGTGGGGGTAAATCACAAACGACAGTACAAAACCAGAAAAACGATACATTGAACAAGAATAAAAGGCACACGCCCTAATAATCTGATAAAGAGCTGGCACCAGTAGAGTCATCTATACTTCTCTAAATGTAAAAAGATATATTCAAACCGACAGTTGACTTCCTCAACACAAGACGGAGCACCAGTTCTGGTAGTTTTTTTTATCAAAAAATGATTTTTATTGGGAGAAAAACTAAAAGTACAATCAGAAACGTATCATCCTCACCAGCCTTCAATGGTGATCACTCGATCCGCTGGTGCTGAACTGCTGGCTCGTCGTTTTGAGTTTCTCCGTTTGTTGGCCGTCGTCGAGGCCGCCCTACGCCTCTTTTGCGTCCCTGAGGTCGTCTGCTTTCGACGTGACTTGGCGGCTCTGCTTCTCGCCGTTCTGGCTGTTGCGGCGGCAATTTCACTGTCAGTCCCCGGGACGTGCACCTTGGCCGGGTAGTTGGAGTGCCCCAGAGCGTCCTCTCTGGCCGCCTGTGCATTGTACTCGTCCAGTGAGTCGGGCATACAGCAGGTGCTGAATTTGAGGCAGCACATGGTGTTGCGCACTGACATCGTCGACACTCGGTCACAAATGTCACAGGCGGTAGTTCGGCCCTGGAAGAAGATGAACCCCCTGATGCCGGAAGACTGCAGCAGTGCCAGCAGCAGCACCAGCACAAGTGAACAGGAGCGATATTGCGAAAGGGCACTAATGTGCATCGTTTGCGTTCGTTTTTATTAGATCAATCAGAAGGAAGAAAGATGTTTTGCCAACAAAAAATAAGGTTAATCTCACAGGAAAGAATGAATAGAAAAGAATGAGGAAGAGGAAGAAAGGAAGTGATGTGATCTGAACACACTGAATAGAGCAAAGGCCAAGTTGAGGACAGAAAAAATAGAAAAAGTGACAATGTGTGTATGTGCGATGAAGTTGGTGATAGTGAAAGTGACAGACTGACAGACGTTGAAGATGCAGCAATAGTCAGATGCTGCTGTGCTCATCAGCAGCAGGTACATTTCAAAGGTGGTCCTCAAAGAAAAGTACGCAGTACTGCTGTTGAAGAGTGCTGAAGAGTTGCATGCACACTCAGAAGAGTGTGACCTTGAAAACAGTGCTCAACAGCCAGCGGGGGAAGTTTGTTTCAATTGCTTCTCCTTTCTTTAGAATTAATCACTGTTTTATTAACGTCAGTCGGTACTTGTTCTTTTTGCGTGTTTTCTTTTCTCCTGATCGATTGGTTTGATTTGAGTTGCACCACCAAGCTGACCGGTCATTCTGGACGGCTCACAGGCAGTTGAGCACAGTCAAAGCAAAGTGAAAACTGCACCGACTTTGCCTGGTAGCCGTTTCTTTCTCTTCCTTAATTATTCTTTCAAAGCGTCAAAACAAAAACAAGTTTGTTGCAATTAACGCTCTCTAATCAAGAAAGGGAACCTCTATCGAGGTGCAACTTTTACATTCGCTTGCACCCTTTCCTTTTTTCACTTTCCGCAGCCACCGTCGCCAGCACTAATTAGTGCGTTGTATTATGTATTTTTAAATAACATTGTTGTACTCTTATCTTTTTAAGCTCAAATTGACTCTTTCGTTGTCGTCTGTCTGCTGTAAAAGTTGTTCGTTTTTTGTTAGCAAAACTTGTCGTCATTACAAGAATGAATCCTTCTCTGAGCAGGCAAACTCTTCCATCTCAAAGGCTTCTGTTTTCACTCGTTGGCTGTTGGTGCTGCTGCTGTTGGGCGTCAGTGAGTTGAGTGCACTGGAGCAGCAGTTGTTCGGCGTCGTACTGGCCACCAGCACCACTGAACAGTTGCTCACACTGGCGTTCGGAGATGGCTCAGTGGTGCTGCCAATGGACGTCTTTGAGTAGGTGCCACCCAGGGCGAGTTGTTGCTGGTGGGCGTGCTGGTAATTTTTGTGCTGATGCAGCTGTCCATGGCCATTGTGCCTGTGCTGTCCGCCCATTGGCGGAGTGGCGCAGTCCAACTTGCCGGCTGTGCCCGCCATTGAGGTGACCATCGTTGAGAGGGACTTGGTGGAGTACTCTGCGCAGATTACAGACGGGGTGATAGTGGACAGGTAATAGAGTGGTCAGTGGGTGGTGGGCATTGCAGGATCACAGGTAGGTAGTTTCAGGAAAAGGTTGCAGTTAAGAAAGGCTAATTTTGATCTTTGCATTTAAAACGATGGAAAGCAAATTGCATGCACGGTGCTGTGCACTGGAATGAATAGTTAAAGGAAACTCAGTTTGGGTCAAACGCAAAGACAGGCTAGGAATGTGAGGTATTTGAGAAAAAAGGAAGGGAAAAAGAGGGTCATTCGTTTTCTGAATTTTACTGCATCAAGAGGCCAAGGTTAACAGGGGAGGGTGAGAGTGGGAAGTGAGAGGTGAGACAAGAGACAAAATTGGGAGTGAGCACAAAAATAAAGTAATTGGAAAAAAGGAGGAAAGACAGACTCATGTGGTACTCTTATTGATTATGCATGGTTTGACTGATCGCTGAGCTGCAATAGCAGTGTGCAGGTGGCATTGAAAGTGTGCGACGAACCAAGGTTAAGGTTGCAAAAGAGGAAAAAATCAGTGACAAAAGAGGGTTAGTAAAAGGGTGCAAGGGGATTAGGACATGGTATGCAGTTTTATTGCCACCGAACATGGAGGGAGAACATGCGAGCACATGCAATGAAAAAAGTAGCTAAAAGAAAAGTTGCAGCCCCATTGATTTGACAGTGAAATAAGTGATGAGTGTATCGATTGATTTTCCCTTTCCTTCCCTCTTTAGTAGGCAAATAATAACTGTGCCGTCACCAGCCGGGTGCACAATATTGAGCACAACAGGACAACTGTGCCGGCAGTCCAACTTTTCTACTGACTTTTCTATTTTGCTGAATTGACTAAAAATCTTTATCTGCTTGCATCGACTGTCGCCACTGTGACTTTTACTTTTGCCTGCTGCTGCTCCAACTGCTACCACCGTCAATGAAAATTGTTGTGCAAGTTACATTTTTTGCAAACTAAAGTAGTAAATATTAAAAAATACAAAAGAAAGCAATGGCTGACAAAAAAGAATCATCGATGAAAAGGGAAAGTTGCAAAGAAAAGCAAACTGGAAAGAGGAAGCTTAGTGCCGGAAAGTAAAAAAGTTCGAAGCAAAATGGTTAATAGAAAAAGGCACACGGCTTTTTCATTTTTTGTCGCTCTAAAAAGAAGCAAAGCACGGGTATGTTTTGTAGACTGAAGCAAGCAAGCAAAGGATGACTACTCCACTACCATTACTACCATAACTACCTATTACAGCAACTTACGAGGCCGTTTCAGCCGACGACTTTTCCACCAGAAGCCACAGAGCGCATTATTGCATAAGGCATCGCGAAAGTTTTTGTTGAAACCACCGTAGATTAGGGGGTTAGCAACACTACAAAAAGTAAACATAGATGAAATGAAAAAACAAAGTCAAAGTTCATTAGACAAACAAACTACTCTTTCAACGACAACCAACCTGTTTGAATATGCGATAAAAGTTGAGTAGTATGACAGCTTGGGAAACCATTCGGGAAGCTGGAAAAGCAATTGGAGAAACAATTGGGTGATTGGAGTGAACAAAAAAGAAAAAAAGAAAAAGTGATCATCAGTGAGCGACAAAAAGAATAATATATATTTAATCTCCTTATAAAGAGGGATTTTCTTGCGGCAAATTGAACTTTAAGCCAATCAAAATCAAAGTTATTGAGGGTGAAGAAAGCCTACTTCAAATACAATCTAAAATGTTATCACAGACACGCGCTAAGTAGGAAGTGCGGAGTTGTGCCTTGAGCACTTTGAATTGAATTTTCCTTTTTGGTAGATTGATTCCCTCTAAATTGCCATTTTACAATATTTTCAATGGAAACTTTTTAACAGTTTGAAAAATAAAAACTCAATTGATTTTCTAAGTTTCACCTAATCATCAAGCAGAAAAACTGACGTTGTAATTTATTGCATCACTTACCACACCGTCTTCAGAGCTGTGAACATATAGAGAAAATAAAATAACCTAAAACAAAAAGCATGTGTGAGTTATTTTTGTTTTATTTACTTCTGAAAGGCATACAATTTGAAGGGGTAACCAACAGGCGATAAAGCAGAAGACAACAACAACGACCATCTGGATGACCTATGAAAACAACAAAAACAAATGGGGAAGGAAAAAGAGACGAGTAACGAGAAATGTAAATTGAATGGCATTTAGTTGTGATAGGACTTACTTTGCGCTTTGATTTCTTCTGCTGGCGAATGTTTGCATAGTGAGCTTCGCCAGGCACTTTGTTGACCCACAGTTTCCATATGATAGCTGAGTAGGCCTACAATAGGAAAGAGGAGAGAAGAGAGAGAAGTGCTGGTGAAAAAACAAATATCGTACATATTGATCTACAAAGCATTGGCTGTCAATTAACATTTCTCTCTCGCTGTTTGGTTGCAACTAAAGACGACACTGTCGCCTGCCTACCATTAGCATGATGAGAACGGGAGCAAAGAAAAGCGTCGTGCTGACAAAGGTGTAGTAGACGCGCTTGAAGGTGTGCTGCTTCACACACCGCCCTGCTTCGGCTGAGTAGATGGTCGTGGAGGGCCACGCTTCCAGGCAGTTCGTTTCCGTGTAGTCGCTCCAGTACAACGTTTGCAGTCGGCGAAAGAGGAAGAACGGCGTCGAGATGACCAGTGAGCAGACCCAAATGGCGGCAATGACGGCATCGGTGCGCTTCTTGGTGACCCGAGAACGCAGCGGGAACATGATGGCCATGTAACGATCGCAGGAGATGGCAGAGAGCGTCAACACTGAAGAGGTCAGACAAGTCACTGGGAAAGGAGAGGAAAAATAAAAAGAGGATAAAGAAAAGAACACAGTCATTAGATTACAGACAGTAGTTGTTGTAGCTAAAGTGGGCATTCAGTTTGTTGAATAAGCACAAAAGCCACAAGAGAGGAAATCACGAGAAGAAATGAAATTTAAAATGAAAACAAATTGAGTTATAGACCGGAGAAGACAGTTGAGCCCACTGACTGACTGAGCATTGAAACAAATAGACAAGACAAAGTGGAACCAATGTGAGTGCTTGAGTTCTACTTTTTTAGGTCAAACGCAAAGTGGTGACGCTGAATAGCTGACTGACTTAACTCTGTTTCGAACCTAATTGAGAGCCATTATTCTTCTAAAACAGAAGCAGTAGTAAGCATTGAAAATCAGCTTCCAGTTCATTAAATAGGCTTCTTGTCATCTAATTTTATTTGAAATGAAAACACATGCGATTAAAAATCGACAAACAAAGACTGCGTGAGAAAAACATGCCACAACATCGAGTGGCTGTGTCTTGCACCACTCTCACGGATCATTAACTTTACACAAAACACGGCATCTGCTCATCTGGGTACTCTAAATTGAGTCAATTGGCAAAAAAACACTGTTTAACGAAGATGCTACAGACAAAACAGCTACTTTGTAAAATGTTTTAAAGATAAGGGAAATGAAGTCAATTAAATTGCAAAATAAGGCTTTTATAAAATTAACCAAAGTGCATCAAATCAGTGAAAGATTTAATTGAAAAATATATTGCACTTAAAATCTGAAAAACCTGTTTCGTTGACAAAATTGGTCAAATCCATTTAAATTGCTTTAGTTCAATAGCACTCACCAAACACTGTGTGATCGATTCCCTTCAAGTTCTTTCTAAAAGTCAGATTATCAGCAGTGTCATTTGCGGTTGTGAGACTCATTAATCAATGGGGAGAAAGTGGGTGCACTCTCTGACACTAATTATGTAACTCTTTGTCCGCTCAATTAAGCCATTCAATTGATCAGTGATTTGGTAAAAATGAAAAGCTTTTTTAGAGTACGTCTAAGTTTGTGCACATTTTGCATTGAAAGCAAATATAAAATTGACAAAAAATGAATTAATCGGTAATGAACATGGGAAAATGGCAAAATGCCACAACCAACCTACGCCAAGCTGCTCATTAGTTTGTTGAGCACTGCAACAACAGAAGCAGTAAAATAAGCTGTATCAATTAATCAATACAGAAAAAAATGTATGATACAGTTGCGCAAGTCATTATGTAAGCGAGTGGTAGTGGTAGTTGTGATTGCTTAATCGATCATTGATTGAGACTCTAAAGAAACTGAATGAATGAATGAAAATAAAAGCAACTGGTGAGTTCAATGCAATGTTGTCTATACACTCACAGCATTAGGCAAACAATTAGCCGTTTGCAGGGAGAGAGAGAGAAAGTTTAAGTGGAATGGCAAATAGGCAACCTATTGGCACTGATGGCCATCATGATGGATGGATCCAGCTACTTCAAACAGTCTACTGATATGAACTACTGTCTGCTGAATGTGCCTGACAAATTGACATTGTTGATAGGAAATAAAAGAGGGGGAGGGAAAAATGGACAAAGTGGGTGAAACTAAAAAAAGATCTAAAAACGCAACGATGGCAAAGAAAACGGTGGACAAGTGAGCCAAAGCTGATTAGCAGTGGGGAATAGGCACCAGGAAGTGGGGCAAACGGTTCATTGTCAACTATGTGCAAGCGAATGTGTGTGTGTCGCATCTCAATTGGCGTCCAGCCTTCAGCAATGAATTTCCTCTGTAAAAAGGGGCGACAGAAACGGAGAACGTCTAAATCGGCACTAAACCGTCTCTTACTGCGCGCAAATCAATGGAGCTTTAATATTTATAATGTTAGTTATGCTGTCTGCATGATCACCATCACTTGATCGCATTACATTGCTCAGCAGCAAACTATGAAAATAACTGTAGCTCCAAAAAAAAGAGAGAAAGAGTGAAACAGCGGTAATCCATCAATTGAACCATTAATCACCGGCATCAGCCAGCGAATCGAGCGCGAATGTTCACACACACACAGACACAGACCCAGACACACAAAAGACAGAGGACGAGAAGACAGGGGCACAGAGAAAACCTCAAGAAGAAAAGGCAAGAGCTGACTTAGGCAGAGAGAAAGTGAACTCGCGAGATCGTGTCATGCGACTGTGCTGCCGACACGATTAATGATGCCACCCAAACGATTGTGATGCGAGATGAAAGTGGATGCCGAGGAATTTAGTACTGCTGGCGGTGGTAGTGGTGGTATCTTCCCGGTGATGGTGATGGCCAGGCTGATTGCGATGCCGCCGCCAGTGCAGCGCAGTGTCATTCAAACAGGCCGACATGCCGTCATCGGAAGCTCCCAGTCGCTAATCGTGCAGTGCATTCATTTGCCATAGGAGATGCTGATGCACCGCCGCCAGACTAACTAGTCAGGGGTGAAATGAAGTCGATGCAAAACGGGCTCAAAATCGATCATTGATTTTCAAAACGGATCTCTCCTTGTCATAACCGTTTTACTCTGCCTTGGGTAGACTACTCACAGACAGAGCAACAGACAGACGCAGACTGTATTGTGCTTCACTGCACAGCTTTTTGCTAATTTTCTATTTTTGCGTTTCAATTTTTAAGTTTTCTTTTTGTAAAAATGTTCAATAAAAATTTTTAAAATTTTTGTTATTTTATAAATGCAAATAACAATTTTAATATTTTTTTGTTATAAAGGATGTGAATGATGTTTTTAAATTAGCTTAACTATGTTAAAATTGAGTTTTTGTAAAATACCTTAAAAATTGTTTTAGTTTTTGCACAATTCAAAATTTGGCATTGTGCAAAAAGCAATTTATCAAACACGCATGAATGCCGTTACAAAAAAAAGTTAAAAATCAAAAACAAATTAAAAAGCTAGTTTTTGCAATTTGCTAGTCCATTTCTCACTCGCAACAAAAAAACAGGTTTGCCTAACTAATGTCTTTTTTAATGAATTACTTGAAAATTCAGTTTTTGTACATCAAAATTAAAATTTTAAATTTTAAAATAACAATAATTTAAGTTTGCGAATATTGAAAATATTTTCATTGCTCAAAATTTAAAAAAATAACAAAAATTTAAGGGGGGACACCGCGCACTTTTTGACTGCTTTTTCGAATTTTGATTTTGG
>JAALOO010000384.1_pt1 | contig 39452 bp, 27 predicted proteins | sample 7257641 | NCBI WGS metagenome assembly JAALOO01 (sample SAMN14085613, study PRJNA598686) | mite metagenome | biome: ENVO:01001000; feature: ENVO:01001002; material: ENVO:01001226; isolation source: single female mite from University of Michigan culture on fish food culture... ...
TCTCTCTCTCTCTCTCTCTCTCTCTCTCTCTCTCTCTCTCTCTCTCTCTCCCTTTGCTCTGGCAAAGTGTCCACCAGCAGAAGCGAATGCAATCAATCTTACGCGACAGAGCGCTAAATTAGCCAACTGCGGCAAATGGCCGCAGCCACCGCTAACACTCGATGGCGATTCCATTAGCACATATGAACGAGGTGTGTTCACCGGTGTTTGATAGCCTCTTTCACCTAGCCTTGCTTTCAATTCCCTTCCCTTCCGGAACAGGCAAATCACTCCAACCAGCCTTAGCAATTGTTTCTGGCTATCACCCATCATGTAATTTGTGTGTTTGTGTGCACACCACTAGTTGGCTGGTCATCAAGTTTATTTTCAATTTAAATTAGCACCGATGGTGTCACAGACACACACTGACAGACAGAAAAAAAGGAAGAGGAGTACTTGGAATCATAAACTCTGCGGTGCTTCTTTTATTGCCATCTGTGGCCACTGGTGCAAACTGTGCAGCTGATCGTCGTTGCTGTTGTTGTCCGTAGATCGGCTCACACTTCTGTAAGAGAGTAGACCTCTATGGCGCGCTCTTGACACTCTCTTCATTGCCACCTTGGTGTGAGTAATAATATTGTGCCTGATAAGGTAACAGGTATTATTGCCCATGTTTTTTATTATTATTATTATCAATAAAGCACACACACACCGAGAAAAAGAGGTGCAAGTTGACATGCAATTTTAGTTGTTAGCTTGACTTGGGGTTGCTTATTCAGCGCTTTCTCTGTTTTGCCCAAGTGAGGGTAAGACAGAGATTTGGTGATAATTAGAGTCCGACAGGATATGCACCGACTGAGGCGGCAAATGCCACAGGTGCATGACTTCAAGATGGTCCATTGATTGATGAAACCATCTCATGGTCGGTAAGATGACTCAGAATGTACCTTTGCAGCTGAAATGTGCCGCCAAATAGTAATCACTACTAAGAATGTTGTTTTTTGCAAAGAAAATATGTGAATAGATTTACTTTATGATTACAAAATCTACTCCTACACTGTAGGCGCAATTTTACCGCTTCTGGTGACTGCTTAGGTAAAACTGTAGTGATGTTCGTTTTGTTTTGGCAAGCTTTGTTTAGTTGGTACGATGCTCTCAAATAGGTCATATTGACCCTCATTTGAGGATCATTATTTGTTTTTAATTAATGCTCTTTATTGTGACAAAATACAAAAAAACAGTCCATTAGAGAGAAACACCTTTAGCCGTTTGAGAGCAGCTTATATCGCAGGCAGCAATAGCTTGCTGACAACTTATAATTTATGGCCATTTGTCTGCTAAGCCGACAGATTACCGAATAATGTGGCCCAATTATGTGTCTCCTCACGGTTGTCTGGACGTGTGCACACATACTGTCTTTGTGCTGTGTGTGTGTGTGTGTGTGTGTGTTGCAGTACTGTACGGTGCTGTATGGTGCTACTGGTGTAGTAGCCGTTGTACAGCAGCCGTCGCCTGCCCCTCATTGCCCCTCTGTATCGATCCTCATCGTCGGCGATTAAATGGGCAATAAAAAAGTGAAGCAGGCCACAGCATCTCGAGTCGCATACTGTCGATGTCTTCTAACTGTAGCATCTTCACCACCATAACCACCACCACCACCACCAGCTGCTACTCCACAGAACAGCAGCACCTCCCTCCTCTCCGACGTCTGCATCAGATATACCGGCTGGTAGTTCCAAGTGGGTGCGATAAATTGCCCAAACAGCAACAGTAAGCATCAGCCGTGAGAATTGTGGCATAAGACAGGAGGGCATCTACTACTACTACTACTACAGCCACATAGTGTCATCCGCTTAGGTCTAGGTATATAAGGAGAAACTCCAGTAGTAAAGTCTTCTTAGTTGGCATTCCAGCCATTCATTCAGTGTGTAGCTCCCCTTGACGCCGATAGCTAAAACTTTTCTCTTGTGAAAACCCGCCTTCCAAAAAAACATGGTCAATTGGCGCATCAAAAATGAAAACATCCGAGAGTTCATGGCCGAACTCCTGGGCACGTGCACCCTTGTGGTACGTACCGGTCATCTCCAATCTTCAAATTAACGCGATTACAGTAAAAGTTGCATTACTTTTCATTACCTAACACACTGAATATCATGCAGTGCCTTGGATGTGCCGGAAACGCACTTGTGAACCTAAAAGACGGCGGCAATGGAACAGGAATGATTGTCGTGCCCATTGCCTGGGGCCTGGTAAGCACCAATTTGTAGTTGGGTTGTAAAACATTGCATCCAATGTACAATGTCTCTATCTGCACATAGGCTCTTACAGTGGCAATTTATGTTTGCGGTGGCGTAAGTGGTAAGTCGCAATTTGGTTGCTGATCTCTTAGGAGCCATCCCTAACTAACAACCTTTTGGGTGTCCGCTGCAGGTGGCCACGTGAACCCAGCGGTGACCGTTGCCATGGCCTCAGTGGGCAAACTTCGCTGGTCAAAGGTGCTGCACTACATGGCCGGGCAGTACTTAGGCGCCTTCATCGGCGCAGTGCTCACCTTTGTCACGTACCGAGAGGCAATTATGGAAACGAAGCAAATCAACAACTCAACAATGGGCATCTTTGGAACGTACTCTGCTGAACACATCAGCACTGGAACCTCTCTCATTGACCAGGTAAAGAGAGTCTATTAGAGCACATCGAGCATAATAACTCTAACGCAAACAAACTTTCTACTACAAGATAATCTGCACCACTTTCTTTCTGATGATCATTTGCGCCATCACTGACGAAAGGAATATGAATGTTCCGAAAGGTGGGCGCCAACGAACAAATTCAGTAGCTGCTCAGCAGCTGCCATCTTTTATCGAATATTCTAAGCAAAATTAAATTAAATTCCTCTTCACAGGACTTGTGCCAATTGCCATTGGCTTCGCCAACATTGGACTGCTGCATATATCTTTTGGCTACAATTGTGGCACTCCCCTGAACCCGGCACGAGACTTTTCACCTCGAGTACTTTCTGCCATAGCTGGATGGGGCGGTGAAACGTTCACATTTAAAAACTATGGTAAGCTGAACATTAAACACTTATTGTCATGTAACACAAGGATACATGCCATCATTTTAAGGTTACTTCTGGACACCCATTGTTGCCTGTCACATTGGCGGCATTCTCGGCTGCTGGATTTACAGACTGTTCATTGAGAACCACTGGCCTGAAGAACGATATGAATTTGAGAACAACAACAACAACGACTACTCAAAAAATGTCCGCGTTACACAAATGAGTTAAGATGAAGTTAGATCAGTGATTCATTTTTGTTTGCAATCATTTCACAGTAAAACAGCCATTTCAATACTGTTCACTCATCCATTTTCATCGGTAAAATACTTTCTCATTAAACAAATAAATACAACGCCAATCAGTAGTTCTGATAAACAAAAGTTACTTTTAAGTGATTTCCACTTATTTACAAAAACAGTGGCCAACTGCACTACCATTCATTGCCAACCCATCCACTTGAGACAGCACTACTTGATTGTCACATTGTCAGATTGGCCGCGCTGATTGCCCGGTCGATAATTAACTACATTTAGCATCTCCAGTCTGAAGTCGATTGCTGGGCAGAAAGCATCTTAAGTGAATCCTGCAGTACAATCACTGCAATCGTCTTCCGTCGTTGACTCGACTTCAATCGAATTTAGCATCGTCGATTCATTGTCAACACACTGCTGTACGGCCAATTGAACTGGAAACGAAATGAGTACATCACCAAAATAACTGCCCTGCCGTCCAACACTGTGTTGGCTTCACAGTTGTGGGGGTTACGCTGCGCTGTCTGTCACACAAGCTGCTATCGATCGTCGCCGCCGCCGCCGCCGAGATGAGACAGACTAACTGCAAAATAAATAGATGCACAGCAGAAAGGCTGTGATTGTCGCAAACAGACAAACAGAGCAAACAGTGCACACACAAACTCATCTACAGCTAAAGCAGTGTGACACAAAGCTCTGGAAGTCGCGCTCTAACGGCCAGTGACACTGCGGAGTAGAGGAGGAGAGGTCGAGGCAAAGAATGAGAGAATAAGTGAATGAGTGAGTGAGCAAGAAAGGCAATTGGGTTCAGCTGCTGATAGCACCAGTTAGCCCAGCTAACACACACAGTGGCCGCACAGTGGAGATCTGCAGCAGACTGTTCAGTGTGGGCAAACGTTGAGGAGCGGACCGTGTGAGAGCGCATCCGTTGGCAGCATCGTCTGACGGCATTCGGGTTCTCTTTTTCCTTCCGCTGCCTCACACCACACAGCTACTGATGTAGCCACTACCGATGCTGCTGCTGCTGTGCTGCTGTTCATTGCACCGCAATGTGGGCATTCTACTGTGCCATGCAGAATCAAACGGGCGAACAGAAGAGAAGGGGAACCCTCCGCAGCGAACAGCAGCAGCGAGTCGTACATGTGTGCATTGAAGTGTATTGCTGCAGCAGCTGCTGTCGTCGTTGCTGCCATTCGGTGAAGGCATTCTGTTCATTCTGTTCCTGCAATCCTTCTGCAAACAAGTCCACACACACGCACTACTGCCGATTCTCTTCTTTTCTCACCTCAACCTGTACACTTTTGCTCTACTGTCGCGCTCGCTCGCTCTCTTTCCCTAACTGTGCCTGTGAACGGATAATCCTTCACTGAGATGACGCCAACACCTATCGATTGCTATCCATCATCATCACCACCACCACCACTAAACTGCCCCTTTGTAATGGACAGCTAAAAAAATGAGCATGAATTTAGTCAGTTTGGTGCATCCGTGGGTCAACCGCTTAGGCGCCGGCCTTTACACTTCAACATCATCAGCAGCAGCTGGTGGTCACCTGAACAGGGCCCAGATGGGTTCAACTAACAGTGCGGCCAACAATCATCGTCTACTGCTCACCGTAGTTCTTCTTCTTCTTTTTGCAGTGTCTCTCTGCAGTTGTGGTAAGTGTGGTGCCAACACTTTTACTTTTTTACCTCATGCGTGCCTGTGTCCGATTCTTTTTCCACAGTGCAACAGCACACAGTCATAAATAAATAATACAGCGCCTTGCAACAGTCAGTTTGAGTTAGAATTTTTTGGTTTTTTCGAGAGAATTCTGTCCACTGCCATCATTGTTCAAAACTGGGCAATTAGGAGCAGATATTCAGTACTGATAAGAGAACAGATGCGGAAAAGACTCGCTAGGAGATGACTAATAGTGCAAAACTGTGTGTGCCTGCCGCCCGCTGACTAAAACTGCGCCACCACCACCAGCGACGACTATGGGGCCAGTAATTAGATGGCAAAAATAAAATTGAAAAGTAACATAGAAAAAGTAGAGTCACAGAGTCAGTAGACTGCCAGTATAGAACTGGCTAATGAACTCTCTCGCTGGCTCGTCAGTTGGTCGGTCGGTCGGTCGGGTGGTGGGTTTGCTAAGAAAGTGACAATTTTATGTGCCTTGTCAAGTGAGTGTTAGAGCAAAGAGCGCTAGAGTGTGTGCAAGGAGATGGAGTTGCATTGGTCTAAATATAAACGTGTCTCAAACGAAGACGACAATGACGACAACATCGTCGCATCGGCATCATTGCACCAGACAGACACTCCACTGTGGGCACTCATGAGTCATCGAATGGAGCTCACCGATCTGATCCGCTGATGCACTCTTGGCGCCCAATTGAGTGCTTCGAGTAGTGCACCACCATCACCACCAGCTGTGCTGTGAAGTGAATGTCTGTGTGTGTGTGGTGTGCACTCCTGTCCATCCGCTGTCTTGTTAGCAAGGGAAACATCAATGATGATGTTTTTGGGGTAGCCCTGGTGATACTGCCCATACTGTGTGTACTGACAACTAAAAGCATTGAGCCAGTGGAATTAACGCTAATTGTCCTCTCTTTTTCCTCTACTCCGTTTCTTTCCTTCCTCCGAGCAGCTTCCTTTTATGGACTAAGCTACATCAGGCTGCCTTTACAAGAGACTAAAAATAGCACTGATCTAGAATTTCGTTTCAAGACCCACCAACTGAATGCCTTCCTATTTCTCGCCGCTGGCACGTCCGACTACTTTCTCGTCTTCCTCGAGGCCGGCCAGTTGGCGGTAAGTTGATAACAACTGTGACCATTCTTCACACATCTGTTTCCCTCTCTCTTTCTCTACATCTGTCAGAAATATGAGCCATATTTTATCTTCTTCCTCTCACCCTCACAGGTTAAAATTAACTTTGGTTCAGGGGAGACGTATCTTGCCAGTGACGGCCTCCATCTCAATGACCTGTCTTGGCACAAGGTGAAGCTTAAGCTGGTCAAGTCACATCTCTCACTTACCGTCGATGACCGGCACAACTTTCTACAGCGTCTCAAGGGCGACTCCACTGAGCTACAGATCAAGTACGGCATCTTCCTCGGCGGCCAGGACAACTTCAAGAGTCTGTACTTGGGCAACATTCGCCCGTTGAGAGGCTGCCTCGACAAGGTGTTTTTCAACTTTAAGGACCTGCTGGCGGAAAGCGTCCATCTGCAAAGTGCCATCTCGCACAACGTCGCCCCCGATTGCGATGAACAGTTTGCCGAGACGGCAGCATCCTCAGCGAGCAGCAACAGCCAGAATGGCAGCATCTCCTTCATCGCCGACGACAGCTTCGTCCTCCTGCCCAGCCTCTCCTCGACCTTCGCCAAGAACCACAGCAAACTGTCCGTCCACCTTGAGGTGCGCAGCCTTTCCCACAATGCCGTTCTCCTCTTCAGTCCCAGCGTCAGCCCCTACAAGCGGCGGTACATTGCCCTGGAGCTGGTCAACGGCAGCGTTCGCTTTGCCCTCAACGACGGCACCGGCGGAGAGAGGAGCGTTCAGTCGCCGGTCATTCTGAAGGAGGGACAGTGGCAGGTGGTGGAGGCAACAGTGACCAGCAGTGGTCAGCTGATGCTCACCGTCAATGGAAAGCAGAGTGTCAGCGGCAACAACGGCATCAACAGCAGAAACTGGTCATTTGCCAGTCACCAGTACTCCAGTGAACTGCTGCTCGGTGGACTGAACAGCCGAACTGACTGGAGCGGCCTGCAGTCGGTGATGCGCTCGCAGAACGTCTCGCTGAAGGGCTGTCTGCGCAATGTGCAGATCTACGGACGGGGGGTCAGTTTGCTCGATGCTCTCGCCACCCACCAGGTGAAGAGTGGCAAGTGCAGGTGGCACTTTCTCTGCACTGAAACCTCCGCCACTGCTGATAGCACAAACAAATCGCCGTGCATCGACACTGCCCAGTGCCTTCAAAATTCGATTAATCAGGTGCGCTGCCTCTGTCCAGCTGACAACTGCATTCGTGGCCACTTCAAGGCGTACAAGTCAGTGATGGTCAGCTCGGAACGCCAGACGCCCTCTTCTTCCTCCTCCTCCTCTTCCTCCCAGTGCCAAGTCACCCTCAAGCGCCTGCGAGTGCTCGAGGGCAGCAGTGCCGCCATCAACTACCAGGTCTTTAGCGCAGGCACAGGTGATACCACAGCTTTAATGAGCAGCAGTCTGCCTGAAAACACGCCGTTTGAGGTGATTCGGCAGCCTAAATTTGGCTCCCTCGAAGGGCCGACGCTCAAGAGCTTTGTCGCAAAGTCGAATCAGCCGTTGCTGATGCTGCAAACCTTCACCTGGTTCGACGTCCTCCGAGGTGATCTGCTGCTGTACCGACACAGTGGCCGTTCAGACCTGACAGAGCACACTTCTGACCTGATAGAGCTACGCATGAAACCTTCTTTGGTTACACCGGTTGGGAGCACCGGTGAGCACCAGCAGAATCAGTGTGAAAGCACAGTGTTCACGCTGCCACTGGACATCGTCTCCGCCAATGATGACCCGAGCAAAAGCAGCTTGAGCGTGGTGCACATGAAGATAGCGCAAAACTCCAAAAAGCTGCTGCCTTACACTCAGATGAAGCTCAACTACAAAGAGTTTATTAAAGTAAGAGAAGGAAGTGAAGAAACAGTCGAGTTTACACTAGGTCAGATGCTAAATGGTGGCGGCAGCTACTTTGAGCGCGCCAGTCGACCCAATGTTCCCATTAGGAACTTCACCGAGGCGGAGCTGAAGAACCAGGCCATTAGATTTGTGCACGTCGATAACGACGCCAACAGCAACAGCAGCTCAAATAGCCTAATAGAAGCTACACTGCACGTCCACTCTGGCAAGGTGGAAGTGGGCCAGTTTCGCCTGCTGATCGCCACCTTCGCCACCGAGCTGCTGCAAGTGGCCAACACCGGTCTGGTAATGGCTCACAACACCGTCGCCCTGTTGAACCCGGCCAACCTAAGCTTCAGCCTGGGAGGCCCAGCAAACGAGGACAGCAGCAGTCAGTCACAACTAATCAAGTACGAGATAGTGGCCGGCCCCAAGTACGGCGTCGTGCAGAAGCTGCGCGCTTCCTCCAACCAGTGGGCCAATGCGACGCACTTCAGCCAGCGCCAGCTACTTCGCTCCAAGGTGCGCTACGTCCACCTGGTGGACCGGCCCAAAGCCGACCAGATGACGCTCAGTGTGTCACTGGCCAAGCAGCAGGTCAGCCAGAGGATCACCTTTATGGTGCGCTTCGTCGACCAGCTCAAGATCGTCTCCTCAGGGCCGAATCGTCACTACCCAAATGGTGGCACCATAGAAAAGGAGGTGCTCATTGACTCGAGTAAACTTTCCTATCGCACTGAGCCAGCTTCCTCCTCCTCAGAGATTCGCTTCACACTGCTTTCAGTGCCTCAGTGCGGCGGCCTGTACCTGGTGGAGGAGGCGGCGGCGGAGGCAGACCAAGGTGACCACCGCGGACTGGTGCAGCAGCAGCAGCAGACGCAAGTGCAGCTGCACGTCTCCTCCTCCTTCAGTCAAAAGGACGTCAACGAGGGCAAGCTGCTGCTGATTCGAAATAACGCCCGCCGGAAATGCGCCGACATCAGCGTCGACCTCTTTGACTTTGAGGTGGCCATCGTCGGCTCCAATGCCACACAGGTGGCGAACTTTTCGTAAGTTTATTTGGCAACCTTTTTCTAAAAAACACTTTTTTGCTACTGATATCATTCTCTAATTTACTCCTTTAGTTTTGACATTGGCCAGACAAACCAAAAGAAGGACGAACTGACCAACAGCAAGCTGAACGTCAACGAGGGCGAGAACGCGACCATCGAGGCGAATCACCTCTACTTCAGCGCCGAGCGTGAGGAGGAGGACATTGTGCTAAAGATCAGCCGCCCGCCGGAGCACGGCGAGCTGAAGGTGCTCAGCGCCGACTTCAGCCAGGTGAACCACGCCTCGCCCACTCAGATTGCCCTCAAGTACATCAAACAGGGCCGTCTGCTGTACGTGCACGACAACTCAGAAAGCCCCTCGGACACCTTCGACTTTGTGGTGGCCAGCAGCAGCAACCGCTCGCTGGTCAGCGGGACCTTCTTCATCGAGGTGACGCTGAAGAACGACAACTCGCCGGTCCGCCTGGTAGACCGGCCCTTCAGTGTGATTCGGGGCGGGGAGAAGCCGCTGCTGGGCAGTGACCTTCGCTACGCGGACGCCGACCTGAACACCTCCGCCTCGAGCATCCTCTACACCAACACGCACATCCCCAACGGGCAGCTGCTCTTCCTCAATGGCTCCTCAGCGGAGAACGGCTTCACGCAGGCGGACCTGGACCGGGGAGCGGTGCTCTTCCGCCACAACGGCAGCGACATCGGCAAAGCCATCCTCTGGATCACCGACGGGCAGTTCTACCACTCGGGCGTGCTGGAAATTCGCGCCGCCGAGCCCTACCTGCGACTGGCCAACAACACCGGCCTGGTGCTCAAGTACGGCATGAACGGGCTAATTACCAGCGCCCACCTCGACGTGGACACCAACGTGGACACCTCCAACAAGAGCACTGTCCTCTTTCGGCTCACCTCGGAGCCCAAGTTTGGCCAGGTCCTCGTCAATGAGAAGATGGCCAACCAGTTCACGCTGGAGGAGCTGGAGGACGAGCTGGTGCAGTACGAGAGCACGGTCTTTGAGGATGAGGAGCCGGCAAGCCGGAGGGACAGCTTTAGCTTCAAAGGTACTTTTGAAATTACTTTTGTGGTAGTCAAACTTGTAAAAACAGTCCCTTTTTCCCTCGCTCAGTTCTATCAACAGTTCCAGTGCCTGGTGGCAGTAGCAGTGGCCTAGTGTCCGATACGTACGAGTTCAGCATTCGCATATACCCGCCTTCCTACTACAACCTCGAACTAGTACACCACAACAACCTGACAGTGCTCGAGGAGAAGACCGCCCTGATCAGCTCAAAGACGCTGCTGACAAAGCACTCTGAGCTTGGCCCTGAGCAGATCGTCTACCGCGTGGTGCAGCGACCAGCCAACGGCCACCTGGTCAACTCCCGCTACGCCGACCTGGCGGACATGGCCAAGCGGCCTGACGGCCAAAGCTGGAGCTGGTTCAGCTTCACCCAGGAGGACATCAACCAGGGTCGGGTGACGTACGTGCAGAGCGTCAAGACGGAGCTAGATCCGTACAGCCGCTACTGGGACCACCTGATCTTCGACGTCGGCAATGAGGTGGTCCGCTCGGGCAATCAGACGCTCTACATTGAGGTCATAACCCGGCTGATCACCATTGTCACCAGTAATATTACCGTCTCGGAGGGCCAGGCGACCATTCTGAGTGAGAGCTGCATCTCGGTGAGCCACCCGTACTACGAGCGCCTAGTGGACCAGTTCATCGTCATTGAGGAGCCAAAGTACGGCAGCATCTCCTACGAGTCGCCCAGCGGAATGCCCCTCACGGCCAAGTCCTTCACGCCGGAGCAGCTCAAAGAGGGCAAGATTGCCTACCGACAAGACAGGTAAGTCGATGTGAAAAAAAAATGAATTCCTATTGTAAATACCCAAAATACCAACTTTTTCCTAGCTCTGAAGTAAGCAACGACTGGTTCACCGTGGTCGCCCGTTCCAACGCCCTGGACCGAGAAAGCCTGCCAGCGACGGTGCACATCAGCATCAGCTCAGTGAATGATGAGGCGCCCAAGGTAGTGAACAACAGCGTCGCCTGGGTCTGGCAGGGCGGCACTGTGAGGCTGACCAGCGCCCACCTGGCTGCAGTCGACCAGGGCAACGCCCCCGGAGAGATCCTCTACACTACCTACCACTCCAGCAGCGGGTACCTGGTGGACGGCGACAGCAACACTACCGTGGACTCCTTCACCCAGGAGGCAATCAACGCCGGGCGGATCGTCTTTGTGCACGTGGGCACCGCCTCTGAGGGCGGTTTTCGCTTCCACGTCACCGATGGGGCCAACAGCGGCGTGACCAGCACCTTTCGGGTGGCCGTCAGACAGCGCCGGCTGCTGCTGGCGGCCAATGAGAAGCTGATCGTCTCGCCGGGCATGGTCCAGTCAATTACCAGGCGGCACCTGCAGGTGGCCGCCAATGATGCCGACAATGCCACTGAAGTGCAGCGGAACTATACGTATCGCGTGGTGAAGGCGCCCTCATACGGGCGGCTCCTCCTGGAGAGCAATGGCAATGGAAATGGCGACCGACGAACAGTGGTGTCCCAGTTCAGCCAGCAGGACATTGACGAGAATCAGGTGCTTTACGAGCAAAATGTGCGCATCACCGAGCCGGTGGTCAGCGACCGGGTGATCTTCAATATCGAATCAGAGGGGCTGGAGACGCTGGAGAGCGTCCACTTCATGGTAGAGATTGCTGTACAAAGCCTGAGCAGGGGCGTCCTCGAGGGCGGCGGCAATGTCAGCAAGCTGGTGGCCATTGCGCCGTTGAGTGTGGTGGAGGGAGGCATCGCCGCCATCAGTTCGGAGCAGATCAACCTGACGAGTTTGCTGTCGGAGACACCACAGAGTAGCACTTCTTCTCCAAAACTGTGCCTGCTGCTGCTCTCTCCGCCAGCTCACGGACTGATCCTGAGGAACGGCGTCTCGGTGGTGGGCCGAGAGTGCCTGCCGCTGGAGGCCTCCCGCAACGGCTCGCTGGTGTACAAGCACGACCACAGCAACACACTGGAGGACTGCGTACGCTTTCGCCTGATGCTCGGCGATGAGGGCATTCAGCTGCTCAATGTCACCCTTCCGGTGGTCGTGCAGCCAGGTAAGTAGACAGTGGAATAGTGATAGAGGAGAAAATAGAAATTGCATCACTACTGATTCCTTCTTCTCCTTTCCCAGTGAACGACGAGTTCCCCGTGGTGATCAACCGAAACCCCACCCTCAAAGCGGTTTTCGGCAGCCGAACGGTGGTCACCAATCAGACGCTACGAGCCCGCGACGACGACGGCCCCACCTTTGATCTGCTCTATCAGCTTCGCCGAGAGGGCGGCAATGTGACGCGGGAAAGCTGCTTCCTGCTGGCACGCACCGACCTGCCGGTGTACCGCGAGGAGCAGCCAGTGTACGAGTTCCGGCAGTCGGACGTCGACGCGGGCCGGCTGTACTTTAATCACCGCGGCGGAGCTGCTGGAAAAGAGCTGCACCTCATCTACTGGTTTAGAGTGAAGGACGATCCGGCGGTGAGGTGTGATGAAGAGGAGATGCCTCCTCCCGCAGCAGCCTTTCTCACCCGGGACTTTGAGGCGATTGTAAAGGGGGGCAAAAGTAAGGACCACTGCACGCCTTACTACCCACTGAAGGTGGCCGTGGCGCAGTTGTCGCTCAATCTGGTGAACCACAGCGCCGTCCAGCTGCCGCAAGGCGCCTTCCAGGTGACGCTGGGCAATGAACACCTGGCGACGGTGAGCAAGAACGCCAGTCCTAACTTTGTTCGCTATCGAGTCACCAAGGGGCCCTTTCACGGCTACCTCTCCGTCGATGGGGAGTCACTGATGCAGCATCAGCAGAGGGCGGGAGGAGGAGGAGGAGGTAATCTGCCGCTGGAGTTCAGTCAGCAGAACGTGGACAGTGGTCAGGTGCAGTACCACGTGACAAACATGTCCTCCGAGGACTACTTCATCGTAGACATCAGCCAACCGTATGAGCACCAGGAGAAGCCGATCTACGATGTGTACGTGAAGATCGTGACCAGGCCGCTGGTGAAGGCGGCGAAGCCCTTTCTGGTGACCTCGCCCGGCCAGCAAGTGCTGCTCTCACAAGACCATCTCGATGCTGAGTAATTTTAGTCAATTGTGCTTCGATTATCACTTCTTTAACCTTTAAACTACGACACAATTTAGATCTCTGGCTCAGCACACTCGCTCGAACCCAGTCTACAAGATACTGACACCGCCCAAATATGGACACTTTAAACTTCTGCCACTGTTGCACTTTGGGGAGAGCGAGGCGAGCAGTCCGGTAGATGGAATAAGAGAATTTACACACAAGGAGATTATGGGTAAGAGCAGGAGGATTGTGAGGAGTACTACTAGAAAAAAATCATTCACAAATCTTCTAAACTTCATTCAAACCAATCAGATAACCGCATCGCCTACGTAGCCAAATCGAAAGCAGACCTAAACAACTACCCGCCCTCCGACATTGTCTACGATGAGATCAAGTACGAGTTGTCGGCAAACGGCGTACAGAAAGCGCACGGCACGCTCTTCGTCTCCGTCTTTCCCAATCGCTCGTACATGGACCACCTGGAGACGCTGCTCGGAAACTCGGCCAATGGAAGCGCCGGCAACGGCAGCAGCTACTTCCTGGAGAAGGCCATCAAGGCGGGTCTCTCCACCCAGCTGCTTCTCGTCCTGGCGACCATCCTTGCCACACTGCTGCTGGTGATCACCCTGGTGGCCATCATCAGGGCGATTGGCTCCTGCAAACATCCACGGTCTACTGGCATGCCCGAGCAGAGCTCCACCAAAAGCCTCTCTGGCGGCAGCAGTGACGATCAGCAGCAGCATCAGCATCAGCATCATCACAACAACCTGGAACGATGTGGCCGCCAGTACTCGAGCACCAGTCTCCGGCAGACGGACTGTGGTGGCTCCAGTCGGACCACCTCCAGCTCCAGTCAGTCGGCGCTGGCCTTACAGGCGGCGGCCACCTCTGCCTCCACCGGACAGCTCAACAGTCTGCTCAACAACAATCAGAACAGTCAGAGTCGGATGATGCGATACGCTGATCTGCCAATCCTGTCCTCTGCCAATCACCTGCCGTACAGCAGCAGCATCCATCATCACCAAAACCACCGTCCACTGTTGGCCATGGGCAGTCTGGACTTTATCAGTACGTCAGGCACTACGATGCGACCACCACCGCACGGGCCGCGAAGTGATAAGTCCCCGGAAGATCACCCCATCTCACCCTTGCCTCCTCCTTCCCTTTACTTCATCAACGACAGCTCGGCGTCGCCTTTTGATGATGATGGCGGTGTTGCTCACCACCAGGCGCAGCAGCTGTGGTGCTCAAGCAAGATGAAGCAGTTCGAAATGCAGCCGGTGGGAAGAGACCACCACAACCAACACCATCAGAATCGGTCCAGCGGTGAGGGCACCTCAGACCACCAGTCTGATCACCACTCCCACCACCACCACCACTCGCCACCGCACCACTCCACAATGAAAGCAGCAATGAAGGGAGGCAAACCATCGTACGATCAGTTTGTCCACCTGGACAACTGCCTGTCAAAGAGTCAGAGTCTGGCTACCGGCGTTCGGGAGCAGTCCGCTTTTTACACGCTCAATGGAAGTAAGCGGACTTCGAAGCAGCAGACTCCAAATCCCCACAGCCAACCGAAGAGTCAGTATTGGATATAAACAGAGAGATATATCTGCGTTGAAATTGGAGCAGTCTGTTTTTGGTACTCACGTGTAAAGTGTGATAATCTCATTTTTTTCTTGTTAATATTTTTTGTTACCATTAAACAATGATCATCTTCACTGACTAAGACTGGCGAGGTAAATCCAAGGACACTTTGAAGGTCCTCTCGAGTTCGAGCTTGAGAAGGTCGTTCAGTGGCTGGCCATCGTGTTTGTAGACCCACTCTCCGTTGATGTAATCGTACCGCTTTGGACCACTGATGGGAGATGACAGCCAAATCTGCCTGTTTGGCGTTTGCTTGTTTATCACATATGTGCCATTCTCACCGAGGCTTAAGGTAATGACTCCATTCTGAGGTGAAAAGGATCGTTAATCTTCTGAAGATCAAACATACAGAAGCAGCACTTACATTGAAAACAATATCATAGCTTTTATCTTCTAACTGGTCAAGGAAAACTTCGAGTTTCTCAGCCAAAACGTCCAAAGTTTCGTCAGCCACATCCTCATAGGCACTTTCATCAATAAAGCTATCTGCAGATAGTGTACGCTTTGAGGAGAGGAGGTAGTTCTGCCAAACTTGCAGATGGAGATGATTTGAGTTGACTCTGGCATAAAAATCAATGCGATTGGCAGAGGCGGCGTTGTTGCAGTGCAAGTGCCTCGTTCTGGTCTGGTCTGGCTCCTTCAGTACCAGGCTGTACCTTGCAATCGAAGCTGATAGAATCCTCCATGGAAAGCGTTTTTGGAACAGCAGCATCTTGGAACAGCAGATTCCCGTTAGGCGCACTTTGTGATCCTCATGAGGTAAACACAGTGTGTCACCTGCGCCGGTGTCCGCCAGGCGGTGTCACGTGCTGGGGTGCCGGCGTACGTCTTCTACGACTGAGACGCAAAAGCCACGAGGTTTGCCAAAAATCAGCGTGTTTTCTCTGCCGCAACAATCTTCGCCAGACAAACACAGTTTTTGATCTTCTCATTTTCAGTATCCGCAACACCTGCTTCACACATACCCGCAAAATGGTAAGTCCTTGTTCAGAACTTTTAACTTTATAACGATACTCATTACCTGGTATTCCCCATCAAGGCCGAAGAGACTGAAGTCAACCCGAAGGCGTACCCACTGGCCGACAATGCTCTGACGGCTAAAATCTTCAACGTTCTACAACAGGCGAACAACTACAAGCAGTTGAAGAAGGGCGCAAACGAAGGTAAAGAGGAGCTTTTTGACTGGTTAATTTAGGTAACTAATGACCGTTTTACTTTGCAGCTACAAAGACTTTGAACCGAAATCTCTCCGAGTTGATTGTCATGGCTGCGGACACTGAGCCGCTTGAGATTTTGCTGCACTTGCCGCTGCTTTGCGAAGACAAGAACGTCCCATACGTGTTCATCAGATCGAAGCATGGTAAGTGGTTGACTTGTCTTTTAAAGATGTTTATTATATTTTGTCCGTTTTAGCTCTTGGACGTGCCTGTGGCGTATCTCGGCAAATCATTGCCTGCTCGATCACCACCAGCGAGGGATCAATGCTTAAGTCACAAATTGAAAGCCTCAGACATGAGATTGAGAAGCTCCTGGTGTAATCTCTTGGCGACCAATTATTCCCATTCATTTTCACATCCTGGCCCGTTCTATCATGCAACAAAAAAACAAAACATTTTTTGCTCTTCATTCATTAAAAAGCATTCTCGATAAATGATACCCCTTTGCTTGTTGTGAAGTAGTTTTTTCGAACTTTTTGGGCAATATTAGCTGTTCTTTGCACTTCATAGTGTTTGTCATGTTCACAAACCACCTCATCACCTCTTCTTCTCATGGTTCAGACTGATAGTGCCAAGAATCCAGTGTCTACTCACAGTTCAAAACAGGCCAAGATTCCACCTGGCCAGGGTGACTCGCCCAAGACAATGTCAAAGAAGCCGACTGTGCAGCACGAAAAAATGACAACAAATATTAAAGTCAAAGCTCTTCAAGAGAAGCTTGCCGCCGCCAAGATATTCCAGCACGAGTCGAAACGAGCCACCACGAAGGTGGTCTCTCCATCAAGCCGGAACTCGGAGACGGCGTCGCTGATCTCTACCGACTCATTGGATGAATTTGACAAGCCGGTGGAGAATAAGCCAGTTAGGCGGTCGACGAAGGAGTACCATGGGGAACTTCACCAGCAGCAGCAGTCACAGACGGTAACAGCCACTGAATACATTCCTCAAGTGAAGTTCAACCAAATGCCACAAAAACAACTGCAACAGCAGCACAACGACATTGGGGCCCAGCTGGCACATCAACGGGGCAGCCTCTCCTTCAAGACCAGCGAGGAAAATGGCGGCCGCTACCGGGCAGTTCGCGAGTATCCTCGCTTCATTCCGCTGACGATGGCGACCACGCTGGCGAGAGACGCCTCCAGTTGGGCAGGCCTTCCCGTGGGAGTGCTCACCCTTCACCGGCCATCCACCAACACCTCCGGTCTGGAGCAGCAGGAGTTGCCGGTGTACGTGCTCCAGCAACGCCTCGGCCTGATGACCACCACTGAGGAACTGAGTGCCCTTGGTCTGCAGTGCCCGGCCACCTCCATTGTGGACGCAGTGGCTCGCAGTGGCCGCCAAGTGCAGCTTCGCCTGTCGCTCTTTACGGCTGATTTGCTGACGCCGGAAGAGCTGCAGGCTTTGCCCTTTGATGAGGTGACCACTCCAACGGGGACGACCACCACCACCACTGCTGAAACGCCGGCGATGGCAGGGGCTGATAATTGGGCGCCCACTTTGACGACGACCACAGTGACCACTACCAATGCCGGCACTTTGCAGAAGACTGCTGCACTGCGGCTCTACGAGGAAGAGATTGAAGTTTTTGGGTTCTTTGAGTAGCCACCACCAGCACTTCTGTGATCCGTTTTCGCCTCTGCAATAAATCGAACTATTTGTTTTCTTTTTTGAAACAATCGCCTTAGGACGCTTTATCTGTTCTGCCAGCTGTGAGTAGCTGTTGACATCATTCACTCTTTCTCTTTGATGGCTGCGAATAACCGGAACAACAACCGAAAGTACACCAACACCTCCACCCGAAACAATCCATCGCAGAGCAATGAGGCTGAGCTGCCGCAGCAGACGAGCACTACTGAGGAGGCAGAGGAGGAAGTGCCCTCCATTCTCAGGTCAATCAAACGAAGACCACAAACTTCGGCGAGCCCTGGCGCAGCATCGACAGCTGCTGCACCACCGAACAACTCAACTGCACCTGAAGAAAGGGGCGCCACCACTTCGCCCTCTGACGATGATGACCAGCCGACGGCGGTCATTGCGCCGGCAGACTACGAAAACTACTTTTCAGACAATCGGCGGCTGCTGAAGACGAAGCCGAAGAAAGGCGGAGGTGCTGGAGATGCGCCGCTGAAGAAAGTACCCTCAGACTCGTCGGGGCCCACTGCGCTCATCGGTCCGGCAGACTATGTTAATTTTTTTGAGAATCAAAATCGTCAAAGGAAGGGAAAAGTCCGAGGAAGTCGTCCGGGCTCTCCGACAAACGCTACCAAGTTTGACGACGACGACATGCCCACGGCTCTACTGCAGTTGAATGAAGTTGTTGTCCGGCCGAAAACTCCGGTGAAGGTTGATCGTGGCGGAGGTGGTCTCTCTAAAGTAAAGTTGAAAACTTCGATCGCCAAGGCCCTTAGTCCTTCAATGAAAATGAAAGTAATGGAAATCACCTCCGAAATGCCCACGGTAATGCTGGCCAAGGACTACGAGAACTTCTTTAGCAAGCAGAAGCAGAAGGCTTATCAGGGGAAGGTTTTCCCAAAAGCAGCAATAAAAGCATTGCCCGCTGCCCTGCAGTCCGACTGTCCCACTGCCCTGCTGGGCCCTGCTGACTACCAGAACTTGTATGCGGCCAATGTCTTGCACAAAACAAACAATGCGCCAGTCTCGGAAGTGCCGCCCTCGATTATGGCCCTGCTCAAGCCAAAGGAAACGCATGCCAACCGGTCGGTGAGACCAAATCAAACGAAACCCAAAGCGTCACCCTCAACCACACCCTCTCCTACAACAACTTCTCCAGAGAGACGAGTGTCACCGCCATCACCGCGACCTTCAACTAACGGTGATATTCCCTTTGATGAACAGCAGCAGTACTACCTAGAAGAGCCGGGTTTTTACCTTGATGAGGAGGTGCCCTTTCCGAAGAGAGTGAAGAAGAAGAAGAAAACTCGAAAAAAGTGTTGTTGCTGCTGCTGTTGTTAGTTGACAGTTTGTTCGTTGACGATAACATTAGCTGGGGCCCAGCTGCTGGGTACATTTATAAAATAAAAAAACTGAAATCAGTCAATGGCGCCAAAGGAAGCTGTCAAATCGTCTGGTTACTCTTTCAGTCAGAAGGTGGCAGATTGTCTTTCCTCTGATCTTGCTGATCTTTCACAGACTACATAACGCCATAGGAACACAGGCATATTGCTGTCCCAGCACCGGTGCTCTGCTGACCATTGTTGTGCCTCGGTGTTTGCATCAGCAGCAGCAGCAAATGAACTCTGTATCTTTTGCAGCCGCCCAATGAAGAGGCAACCCAATCCTGGTCTCTCTCCTTTCCCTTCCATCCTTTCCCTTTCTTTCTCCTCTTTTTCCTTCAGTCATCCTTTCCTCAATCAGCCAGTGATCAAACACCGTGCTGGCACTGTTGGTCCAGCATTGTTTGTCGTAGCATATCCCCTCCTGTGGTCCAATCACTTCGCCAACAGTCCATTGCCGTCAGAACATCATCACCACCACCATCAGCTTTACCGCCACCATCATGCCGCCCCAACCGACCTCCCCGTTTGTCCACCGCGAACTGGACTTCTACCAGACCAGCGACAACTTTTACCTCGTTCCGCTGAAGAACGCTGCCGCCAATCAGAAGGGACTGGTGATCAACCGTCAGACAGAGGAGGTGACCGTCTCGGAGGGCGTCGGCGCCGTCGTCGCCAGCCTGTACCCGAGTCGTCGTGTGCACGGCGTCTTCGGCTCCATCCGCCTGATCGCCGGCAAGTACCTGCTGCTGGTGAGCCGCGTCGCGAAGATTGGCGAAATCATGGCGGAGCCGATCTACCGCGTGAAGGCCATCGAGATGATCCCCTACCACCACTCTGAGCTGCACCTGACGGAGGAGCAGAAGCGCTTCAACACGCAGTACATCGCCATGGTGCAGTCCTTTCTCCAGTCGGACGGCTTTCACCTCTCCTACTCGTACGATCTGTCGCGAACACTGCAAAGTCGCTACCAGAAGAACCGGGAGCTGGAGAACCAGAAGGCGCTTTTTGAACGGGCCGACGGACGCTTCGTCTGGAACCAGGCCCTAGTCGAGGATCTGTTTGGCGAGAGCGGCCAGAAGGACCTGGACGCCTTCTGTCTGCCGGTCATCTTTGGCTTTATCGTGCAATACCCGGTGGTCGTCAACGGCAAGAACTTTCTGTACACGTTGATCTCGCGACGGGCGGCCGAAGGTGCCGGCACCAGGCTCTTCTACCGAGGTGTAAACCACTGTGGTCATGTCGCCAACTACGTGGAAACGGAGCAGATCATCTGCTACCCGAACGGTGCCGCCTCCTCCTACGTGCAAATCCGTGGCTCCATTCCTCTCCACTGGTCACAGTACCCTGATCTGCGCTACAAGCCACCGCCCACTATCAACCACGATCTGCCAAATGCCGCCCACTTTCTCGGTCACCTGCAGTCGGTCCTCTCCGAGACGGCCATGTACGAGAGCCTGGTGATGCTCAATCTGATCGACCACCACGGCCCCGAGGAGGCACTGCTGAAGAAGCTGCACTCGACCTTTGGAGAGATTAGCTACCAGCTGGCGCCAAAGAAGGTCTACCTCGAGTCGTTTGACTTTCACCGCGAGTGTCGAGCGAACCGCTGGGACCGCCTCTCGCTACTGCTCGACAAGGTGGCCCACCACATTGACAAGTTTGGCTACTTCAGCACCACTGAGCGGGACACCTACCAGCAGGGCGTCTTTCGAACCAACTGCGTCGACAGTCTCGACCGAACGAATGTGGTGCAGAGCTTGCTGGCCAAATGCAGTTTGGAGCAGCAGCTGACGCACTTTGGCATCATTTCGCACGGTCAGAAGGTGGAGGACTTTGACGGTCTCTGGCACATGTTTAGAAACGGTAAGGATTTCTGGTGCGGCAGCGAGAGACTGGGTGGTCAATGACACTCAAACTTTTTGCTTCTTTTTGGTGAAACTTTAGTGTGGGCGGACAACGCCGACGCCATTTCGACGCAGTACGCCGGCACTCCGGCGCTGAAGACTGACTTTACGCGGACTGGAAAGCGCCGCCTGTACGGCAAGCTGCAGGACGGTCTCAACTCCGCCATTCGCTACTACAAGAACAACTTTGAAGACGGCTTTCGCCAGGACGCCTATGAGCTCTTCCTCGGCCGGTACCGCGTCCAGGCGGACGAGTCAAAGTCTGCCGACGCCCCCTCACCGCTGGCCCGTCGTAACATGCTGAAGATTGTCGCCTTCCCCATGTTCCTCCTCTTGTCCCTGTCACTGCTCTTCTTCGTCATCTTTTACCCCTCTGAGCGGTCCTCGGAGAAGGCGGTCAACCTGCTGCTGTGGGCGGCTCTCAGCGCCGGTGTCACTGTGATAATGCTGCAGTTTGGCAAGCAGTTTGTGGACAATCCAACGCTCGCAGAGTTGCCGCCAGTGCGCGGCTCCTCTCGTCCTAAGACTGAATAGAAGACTGCTTTAGATAGAATTGTTGCTGCTGCTGCTTTTTTTCAGTTGTACGTGTACGTGCGTGTCTGTGCACACACTCTTTCAGGTCAGCACTTTTTCCCTTCCTCCCCCTTCTTCTTCTTCCAGACAGTTAAATGATTCTCAAGTTTTTGAGTGAGTTGTTCAGTTAACCATTTTTTCTCTATCTATATAGTTGTAGTAGTAGTAGTAGTCTCTCCGGTAATTGTACGACAGTTTCATCAGTTCACTGTGTTTTTTATTTGGTACTTGTGATTTTCCCCCTCTGCAACTTGCCGCCGCCGCGTACTACGATTATTTGAAAAGTCAACGTCAAATATAATATAAATAAATTACTTTACCTTTTCCAGACATTCACACATGACACACACACCATCGTGCGCTTTTACTGTTGATTCTGTGAAAGAATCTTTGCTCTTTGCACGGTTCACTCGCTCTCTCTCCTATCTGGATCCGATTCCCCTTTTGATCATTGAGCGGGGAACATCAGGTGCTATATGATCTGTCAGAGGCCTGGCATGGCCGGACATGGCTTATGTTACGTGTCACTCGTGTGGACTCTTTCTTTTTTCTCTTTCCCATTTTTCTTTCTCTTTCTCTGAAGTAGTGAATCCAATTACGCTAACTTCAGCTTCTCTCTCTCTCTCTCTCTCTCTCTCTCTCTCTCTCTCTCTCTCTCTCTCTCCGCCAAACTTTCTCTCCAAAGTCTGCTGTCTGCTGAACACACTGGTTGGTCGGCTGTTTGTCTACTCACACCACTGACGGCTGGTGCTGCTTATGGCGTGTTCTTGTACTCTTGTCTGTCTGTCTCTGTGCCGTCCTCGCAGCATCGTCAGCGTTGCCCCGTTTTGCTCAGCTATTGATTCTTCTTCTTCGTTTTGTTGCGCTCACCACCACTGCTCTACTGCTCAACTCAATTGGCAATCAGTTCAGCACACAGTTCAACAGAGTACAGTAAAGTCACTTAGCCTTGGACGAACACCATCTCCTCCTTCGCTCTCTCTCTCCCCACATATGGACGAATTAGTGAGCTCCTTTGCATTGGTGAGCGCGCACCAATCAGTGAGAGTATTACGTCTCTGCGGACGTCTGCAGGGTATCACCACTGCCGCCGCCAGTCTTAACCATCGCCACCGCCGGTCTGAGCACACACACACAATCTGCTTCTGCCGTCGCCGTCTGTCCCTTTCTTCGCCTGTCTGTGCCCTTTTCCCCTCTTCACTTCTTCCTTACTTTTTCTCTTCGGGCTAGCACATCGAATAAGTGCCAGCAGCAGTGCCACACTGCCAGCAGCAGCACCACCACCACCACGACCACCTCAGTGCCACCAGTTATTAGCAGGAATTGAGCCGCTGAAGAGTTTGTGCCTAAAGAGAGAAAGAGGAGGACATGGCCAAGTGTGTCTGCTGTTGCTGGTGCGGTGTTGGATGCAGTGCTTGCCTGTGCACTCTCTCTCTTTCTCTTCTTTGTTTGAATCAGCACGCTGTCGTGCGACGTTTGACGTTTGCCGCACTGAATGAGAGCTGTGAGTGAGAGAGTGCTGCTGCTGTTCGCTTCTGCTCGGTGCCAAGTGTTGAACACAGCTGTAGAGCACCGCTAATTGACAAATTGAGACACAAGCTCACACCGTGTGTGGTGTCCACCAAGTGGGACCAAGTCACTTCGACGACAGAATTTTTTGTCCTAAAACAGCATGGAGCAGAATAACGGTAAAGAGCATCAGCAGAATCAGCAGCAGCAATCGAATGCATTTCCTGTGCACCCGCAGCCGACACAGCTGTGGAATCATCATGCTCCCGCTTTTCGTCCTGGCCCTCATGTGCCACTGCCCGACACCAATCAACACAACTACCACCGCTCCCTGGCACCACCTCAGCCGCTCATTCCACCGCCCTTTCTCTTGCCGGGCGTGCCGCACATTCCCTATCTGAATGGTGGTGCTCCTCCATTTGCAGCATTTCCCTATCAAGGAGTGCTTCCTCCGCTATATCCGCCAATGCTGCATCCTCGCCATTACCAGCCACCTCTTCCTTCGCAATCACAATTAAACTTTTCAATCATGCAGCAGCAAACGGAAACGACCAACGCCTTGCTCAATGAAGCGGCGGCGGCTACGACGGCCTTGCAAATGGTGTTCCAATCAATGGCAGCGCGTCAGCAGCAGCAGAACCACCAACAGCCCCAGCTTTCATCGCTGCTCGGATCGTCCTTCAATGCAAACTCCAATTCCTCTTCAAGCTCCTCCTCCACCGCCACACAGCCATCGACGCCGGGCCCCACTGGTTCCAGTGGCCCATTGTCCACCGCCTCTTCAGTCAGCATGAGTCCTTCTTCTGAGCGCCCTGAGGAGCACCAGGCGTTTTCAGCTGTGCACCAGCACCACCACCAAGGAATGGCAGCTCCAATGGTAATGCCTTCCCCCTACCACGCCTATCATCACTTTGCAAATCATGGACCCTTTTTCCTAAACCAGCACTACCAGCATTACCCTCTGATGCTCTTTTCACAGCCATTCCTTGAGATACGCACCAAAATTGGCCTTCCCAAAAGGCTGCACCTAAAGGCGCTCACTGAGAGCGAGAAGGCGCACGGCAACCGGTGCCTCTTCTTCTTTCGCCGTGATCTCCTCCACAGCCGGCGGCCCATCTCTGAGCTGCAGTCGAAGCACGTGAAGAAGCAACTGTTTGAGATCATTGAGCGGTACTTCAATCACCTGCATAGTCAGCTGTACGCCAATGAGCACGCCATCAATCAGGAGAACTACTATGACACCTGTGAGCTGTATCGAACGTTGATCAACACCAAGTACTATCCATTTGATGATTTTGTCGTCTACGGCGAGCGATTTAAGCACTTTCTCGAGCAGTTTATGAACAACCGCCAGGAGAAGAATCACTACATTGCCATCCTAGAGGTGTACCAGAGTTTGATTCCACCGAATATCGTCTGTTTTCGAAAGCGCCTGCTGCAGATTCTGGAATCACCGGAGCCCAGTGTTTCCCGACAGTGTCCAGTGAATCTGAAGATGGCCACCTATTTAGTGGTTGATGAGAGGTAAGAAAATTTTTGTGTTAGGACGTGGACTGAATTAGTAGAATACTGATTATACACCTTCTTTTCAGAAAACTGTTCAGTACCGTCGCCCAAATTGGCAACGTCCAGGACGCCATTGAGTACTTCATCAAGGCGGTGAGCCTGACAGCTGACGGCAAGAACAATCTGAAGCTCTTCAAAGACCTGGTGAAGGGCGTCCTCGAGGAGGCGATGCCCGAGCTGGGGCCATCGGTCTCGCCCTTTGGCTCCTTCATCAACGGCCTCGCCCTGTACGACTCTGACCTGGACCTGGTGGTGCACTGCAAGGCGTCGCCCTTTCGCCCGTACGAGCACATGGACTACTGGACGGCCTTCCTTCTGCTGGAGGTGATCGAGAAGACGCTCCAGCGGCAGCTGGTGCTCGCCAGCCCCAGCCCCGGCCCCGGCAGTCAGCAGGTCGGCCGCATCGTCACCAGTCGCCGCTGTCCCATTGTGAAGCTCGACTTTACCAGCGCTTTTCCCGAGCTGCGCGCCGAGGTGGAGCGCCTGAACCGCCACGCGCCGATGGTGCTGAAGCTGAACCAGTGCGACATCAGCGTCACTTCGCACTACGGCATCTTCAACTCGAACCTGCTGAAGTTCTACAGCGACTTTGACCGCCGTTTCACCGAGCTCTCCATCGTGCTGAAGTACTGGCTGAAGAAGAACGAGCTGATCGGCACCAAGGCGCTCAGCAGCTACGCCCTCCAGCTGATGATCATCTTCTTCCTGCAAACGCGCAGTCCGCCGTTACTGCCCTCGCTGGAGCAGTTGCGGCTACTTGCCACCGAGGAGACGGTGGTCAACGGCAACGTGAACATCACCTTCTGCCAGGATGTGTACCGGGTGCGGGCGCGCTGGTCACCAACGCCCAAGGTCAACCTCGATCCGACCAGTGAGCTGCTGGTGGACTTTCTAAAGTAAGTAGTACCAGTAGTAGTGCTCTCAAATGTGCCTGAAAATGCTGACGTTCTTTGTTTTGTTCTGCTGCAGTTACTATTACCACTTTAATTACAACGTGTACGCGATCACCCCGCGCACCGGGCAGCTGATCACCAAGGCGGCTCTCTGCAATGAGAAGCCCTACCGTGACCGGCTCCACTTCCGAGAGTCCTTCTTCACCATTGAAGACCCCTTTGTGGCGGACCACAATGTGGGCGGCATCTTTAAGAGCACCCTCAAGGATCACTTTCGAGATGTCTTCACCAGGGCGCTCTTTACGCTGAACATCAACTCGACCAACTGTTTGGCGGTGCTCACCAACCCAGACAACTTTATCAAGGCGCCCAAGATTTGAAGGCCGTTTGTGTGTTAGGGAAGACCGATCTCAGTTGTATAATAGCTTTGTACATAATCAGCTGTTAGCACATATCAAATCTAGTAGTGGACACTTTTTAGCTAACTTTTTATGACAAACTGTTTTCTACTTGACCTTTTTTACAATATCTTTCATTGAACTATGAAAGTTAAGACTTTTCGACTTAAACTTTGGCACCACTCATCAAAAATGATTCTTTTTATTTTATTTTGAATGAAAACAGTAATTGACTAGAAAGAAACTTGAAAATGTTTTTTATTAGACTCGATCTGTCTTTAATATCACATTTGATGTTTTATAAAAAGTAGTTTTATCACAAGAATAAACTAAAAGATTCAAAATGGTAGCGTTTTTATTGGCAAGAATGCATACAGAGCTGAGAACAGTGTTGATAAAGAAAGGGTGAGTATACAGTTGTCGGAAAACAAAAAGATTAAGAGGTAAAAAAGCAGATGGTGAAACAGTGGATGTTCTAAAAACTAAATGAGCTAAAACATATTTTGATTGTCTTCTCAGAAAAAGTTATACAAAATTGTTACAAAATATTTTGTGTAAGTACAAAAAAGTAATATAGTCAAGTTTACACAAGAATACAAAACCAAAAGTAATTAAAACATAACTTACAAAACTGCCAAATGGATAAATTTTTAACGGGTTTCTTAGCCAATTGTTACAAATTTCAATGTTTGAATTGGTTTTAGAACCTTGTAAGTAGTAGCCTAAACGGGTTTCAATTAAATTTAAGTTTGAAGCTAAAGAAATGCAACGGGGAGGAAGTGAAGGCTTAGAAAACAACAAAGAAGGTATAAGGCAAGTGCCAATTAGCAGCTCTCCGGCGTTCTCATTTGGTAAATAAAAAAGCGGGATGCTCAATATATTGGCAATTTTAGCATACAACGAAGAATTAACGCTATTTCCAAATGAAAAGTTAGCCGGAAATAGGTTGAGTTTAACTTTGGTGAACTCATTGCCATTTGGTTTGCCTATTAAAACATCTACAACCTGTTTGTTTTTATCTGAAAGATCAACATTGATTTTTTTGGCTAACTTAGCACTAATATAGGAAGAATAAGCTCCAGTATCCACAATAGCATAGACTGTTTCAGTACAGGTGTCACTTTTTACTGTCACCGCAAGTCGAGGAAGTATACTGTACGGCATCAAATCAGGTTTAATCGACGAGTTGCCATAAAGCCATTGATTTAAAAAACGAATGATTGAATCTTGGTAAAGATCTCTGGTATCTTGAAATATTAAAAAAAGAATACTTAAATAAAAAGTGTAAGCTGAATCAAGTAGAGTTTTGCGATGAAAAAAAGAAATGACGATGAGGAGACTTTTAAAATAAAAAGCCAGAAGACATCCAAACAATAAAAGTACTATAAAATGAATGTAGATGGACAGCATGAAAAAAGAACCTAAAATGTTAAATTGTTTTAAAAAAATTGCAAATAGTTGTTATGATAAAGTCTTACAGATAAATTCAATCCAGTTTTTCTTAACGTCAGGGACTTTATAAAGCAAAACTTTGCTTATCTCATCTTTTTGATCTGAAGTAATATCAAAGTTCAGCTGCTCATCAGTTTGTTCTGTGTACAGCGTTTCTTTCATTATTTTAGCTTCAATTGTACTCAAAGTCCACTGTTTAAACTTTTCAATATCAAACTGTCCAACAAAAGCGGGTCCCATTGCTGTGCGAATAATGGCCAGAGAGGGAGTGATGTGATACGTTGGTTGAAAAGGGTGTAAATTAACGTGGGCATTCAGTAGATCTTGACCAATGATCATGTCAACGCAATACTCTGAGCTGAAAAAATAAAAAGTAAATTTGTAAAAAAAATACATTTAAACTAAAGTGCATCATACTATGGATCCTCTTCTGACCACATTTTTTCTCCAAATAGTTCTTTTGATTGAACCATTGGCAATCCTAGTGAAACCATTTTTTCCGCAACTAAATCAACAGGTAAAGCTTCACCAATAAATGGAAAGCACTCGTCAACCACAAATGAAGTTGTCATTTTTACTGAAGCATTTTCTACTGATTGCAATGTCAAACCGCATATTTTCCGATAATTGAACTTGTATGGTTTGGAAAACGGTGAGTTAAACAATGTGGGCCAAATGTACTCACAAGTAGCACCATTTTCAATCAGCAACGCAGCTAATTCGTTTTGAATGCATGAAGTTTCACCTCCAGAGTCAATCAGGGCCCTGAATGTGACAGTAAAACCGGAGGACGGGACGATTGCTTGAAGAAGTACTGTTGGGCGAGCGTTAAATCTTTGTGGCGGTTCATAATCACCTTCACAAAACTCTGTTTCTGAGGTTGCCCCACTAAAAAGAGCTGTTTTAGTTATGACATCATTAAATTGGTCAGGTTTGAAGCAGAGGAAGTGGAAGAAGGCGTAGATTCGATTTGCCCACTGTGATGTAGAAGTAGGTGTCGGTGTTGTTGATGCGGCAAACACTCGCCGGTAAAGTAAAATCAAATGGTTGATCATCAGGACCAAAACTGATGAGACAGTGCTGTCTGCCATCGTTGCTGGCTCAAACACAAGTGTGCTCACTCTAGCTAGGCACTCACTCAGGCAATAAATCTTTGTGCTTTCCAGTGCTCTGTAGCAAAAGGCCATTTGAAGAAGACATAGCTGACCCCCTGAAGAGATGTGCACAGTATGCCTTCAGGTGATAGGGTCTTTAGGGATTAACAGCATGTAAAATCACAAAAGAAACTTCTTGGGCTATTACTATATTTCACAGCTCGTTAAAGGAAAACTGCAAAATTGGCCCAAAAATTCAACCAAAAATTGAGTACTGTAATGAGTTAAGGGCAAGAGGCATACAGACACAGCAGGCTAGCTAAGAGTAGCTACGAGTAACCTAAAGTCACGTCGAATCTTTGCTTACATGCAGGGGGTAAGGGCTCACTATGTTTACTTTGACTAGCAAAAAAACTAAGTTTGAAAATATATTGTTTATTGGGCGCAGAACACCTTAAAAATCACATTTCTGTTTTATTTTTTATAATAAGCAAATATGACGAGTAGTTCAAATATTATCAAAAGAAAAATTAAAATTCAAAATGGTAGCATTTTTATTGGCAAGAATGCATACAGAGCTGAGTACAGTGTTGAGTGATAAAAAGGATAGGGGTAAACAGTTGTCGGGAAAGAGTGAGAGGACAAAAAAGAGGTGGTAAAAACAGTTGATGAAAAAACTAAAAAGAAACAGACAGAGTGGGCACCGTCAGCTCAGCAGTAAAAGAGACGGTGCTTGACCTTCTCGTGGAGGTGGGCCAGGCAGTTCAACTTGGTGATGATCGCCTCCTCCTCGGTGGAGCTCACTGGGGCGGCGCCAGAGCCAGAGCGTTTGCTGCCGCTGCTCAGCGTAGTGTTGCCCGGTTTGTTGCTGCCCAGCTCCAGTGCTCGCTGGGCCTCAATGTGCAGCTTGGCTCGGTAGGCGGCCAGGTCGGCGTAGCGGACAGCAGTGGGAATGGCGATGACGTTGCGAGTGCGAGTGCTGCTGAAGCAGCTGTAGAAGCAGAGCTGCTGCACCGCATCGGCGTTCATGTTCAGGTCGTCGTGGAGGATGACGTACTTGGTCGGCTTTGAGGTGCCCTGAAGAAAGAGAGAAGAGAGAAAGTGGTCAGTTGAGAAAGGGTAATCCAACAGCAAAAGTGAACTCACCAGTGGGGAAAAGTGGCTGTTGAGGTAGAAGCTCTTGAGCGTAGGGTCGACAATGTCCCGGTCGACGACAGTGCCCGAGGGCACATTGTAGGTGGGCTTCCGACCAGAGGTGTTCTGCTCGGCGAGGGCAAAGCGAGTGTGGTGACGCTTCTGCACGACAATGAGGACAAAGGGCAGGGCGGGGGCGCCCAGCTCGGCGCAGGCACGGCGAATGAGCGGAATCTCAACGTCGACGACGCGGGCAAACTGGCCCTCGGAGACGCCGTCGCGGAAGACGACCAGCGTCGAGGGCAGCTCTCGACGAGCGTCCTTGTACTGCCGCAGCAGGTCGCCCACCATCAGATCGAGTTGCTTGATCGTCTCGTCGCGCTGCTTCGCCTGCACTCGAATGCTGGCATTGTAGAGGGCAAAGGCCTGGTCGTAGGAGCCTACGGCGGCCGCCACCGAGGACATGACGCGCTCAGTCTCGCCCGGGTGGTTCACGTCCACGCCAATGACCATGGTGGAGCGAGTGTTGACTGGCAAGCCGTCCAGCAGCTTCGGCTCGAGGGAGACGTTCTGGCCGCCGGCCTTGCCGTTCACCTTCAGCAGGAGATTGTCGAAGTAGCCGTTCGGGGGTCGGGACACGTTGTCTGCCTTGAAGCACTGGGTGACGATGCCGTAGCGCTGGTCGCAGCAGTGCTTCACCATGGCGTACATCTCGCTGCTGTTCAAAATGTTGTGGCCTAACGGGAAAAATGGAGAAAAGGATTAGAATGGGAAAATGGTAAACAAACAAAGAGGTAGAACTTACGCATGGGAATGCCCACAAAGATCAACTCGGCGTTGGTCTTCCGTGTGACGTTCTCAAAGATGGTGCTGATCTGCTCCAGGCAGTTCACCGTGACGACGTCGTTGAAGGTGGGCTCGGGCAGAGCCAATCCAAACAGTCTGGCCTTGTTCTTGATCTCGCCAGCGAAACAGCCCATCTCCTCGTTGGATTTGTTGTCGAAGCAGAAGACGCCCCACGAGACCTCCTTGGCAGGCGAGTAGAAGCGATCACGCTGGTTCGAGCCGAGAACGCGCGGAGTGGGCAGGACGCGGCCGGTAATGCGAGCCGCCTGAGGCGTCAGCTCCAGGCCAAACTTGCCCAGCAGACCGTCGCTGTCGGCCGCCTTGATGCTGGCCACCACCTTGGCCACCTTGTGAAAATAGACATTGGGCGTGTGCGTCGACTTGAAGAGCATCTCCCGCTGGACGTTGCTGTCAAACTTGGTCTTGTTGAGGAACTGGGCGTCCTTGAGGTAGCACAGCTCCAGCGGCAGCAGCACCTTCTTCCCTGTCACCTTGACAAGTGGCAGGTTCAGCAGGCGGAGGCCGTACTCGCCGCGAAAGTAGTCGGCCACTGTGACGGTTCTGCCCTCTCGGTTCTCAAACTTGGCCTCGTGAGGGAACTTGTCGTGCACAAGGCCGTCGACGGAGTAGACGATCTCTCGTTTGCCGTGCTTCGTGAAGATCTTCAGGTGACGGATGATCTTGTTGGCGGATGAGAAGCGGCGTCGGTCGGGGCAGTTCTCCAGGTCTAGATCGAGGAGAAGAAAGGAAAGTGATTAGAAATCCAAACAAACACTGGCAAACAAAAGCACTCACCTTTGGGGCTCATAGACAGCACCTCGCCGACCAGCGACAGCAGGTCGGTGAAACGCTTCGAAATGACGGCCGACGTCTTCAGGTGAAGGTTGAGTGCCAGGCCAAACTCGGTGACGCGCACCGAGTCGATGAAGCCCTGGACAAAGTCGACCAGACGAGCCTTCGGCGAGCTACTCACGTCGGAGAGGTCAAAGAACTTGCGCTGGTAGGTGGGGAAGGCGCGGCTAATGACGAACCGAAAGATGACCTCGAAGACGGCGATGATGCGCTCAGAGACGACCTTGCCCGAAGAGGCGGCGGTGCCGTTGTAGTAGTCGAGCGCCTCGCCCAGGGCCACCGAGTCCACCCGCTTGAGGCTCACCTGAAAGGTGCGCGAACGGCCGTCAATGGGCATCTCCACGGACTTGCTCAGTTCAGCGGCAGCGGAGGGCATGTTGAGGGGGCTAGTGGTGTAGAGGCTTTTCCAGCCGTCGTAGGCGTAGTGCACGCTGGCAAAGAGTTCGGGGTTGGCCTTGACAAAGGCCGTCACCACCGAGTCGGCGAACTTCTTGAGAAAGCGCTCCTGGGCTTCGTCGGCTGGACTGGGCTCACCGGTGGTAGAGGTAACGCGGGGCTCCTGTTCGAGCGGCTTGCCGCCCTTGCCGAAGCGCACCTTGCTGATGGTCACGTCGTAGTGGTGGACGGTCAGTCGCTGGTGGACGATGCGGTAGAAGTTGCCGAGCAGCGTCACCGGTGTGCCCGCCTGTCCGGGGGCCAACTTCTGCGCCACCAGTTGCCGGTTCTCCACGGCTTCGGGCATTCGCTGGGCGTCGCCGCCGGCAGTCTTGTGGCGCAGGCCGTCGTCAGCGTGGCCGCCGAAACTGCCGTTGCCGCCGCGGCCTCCACGAAAGTTGCCTCCAGGTACTGCGCCGCCACGGCCTCCTCGATCACCGCTGAAGCTGCCTCGGCCGCCGCCGCCGCCACCACCGCCACCTCGGCCTTCGCGGTCGCTGCCGCCGAAGTTGCCGCGACTTCGTCCGCCTCTAAAGTCGCCGTCCTCGCCTCGTGGTCGCTTGTTTCCATAGTCTCCCATGGCTAGGATGAATGGGAAAGAGAAAAGAATTGGAATTAGAAATAGAGGAAACAAACAAGCAAAAATACTTACCACTGGTGCTGGAGAGAGTTGGGCTGAGAGTAAAAGCGGGGGAGGGGAGGGATAAGAGCGAGCGTTGATGAGCTGGGGAATGGGGTGAGCTTGCTTGCTGAGGGGTGAGGGGAAGAGATGTTCACTCGTCAAAGCCTGAAAGCGGTGTGAGCTCTCGTCGTCGACTGGGCAGCCTTTTATACCGTTCGGGGGAGAGGCGTCAACCTCAAGTTCAACCAGTGATTTGACCCTGAGGTTTCCGCTGCCCAGTATCGCCGCCTAGCGGCCAAAGCCGGAAATGCACTCTGGAAATGCATGGGATCCTATGAGAAAAGACTTTTCAGGCTGCTTTTTGGGAATTTTAAAAACGGGAAAACATTCTGCAGGACTAGTCGAGTAGTTTGGTACTACCCTTGATAACTGGAAACGCCTTTTTCCTACTGAAAACACCGTTTTAAGCTTTGCCGTGTTTACCTCTACTCTGGAATGTTCTATTTCTCTTCTCGATAGATTCTTTGACTGTGAGAGCTAAGTTATGAAATTTGGTTGTGGTCGCTTTACCCACCAATCACTGACAAGTAATTTGATGTCTAATTTGATCATTGGGACTGATTTTTTCTGCCTAAAAACCACGCTTTTCTGGTTTGTTTTTGTGTGTGCATTTGTTTTTGGTATGTTTGTTCCAAATTGTGGTCATGATCTTCATTGTATCCTTTGTTGGAACCACTTGATTGACATTGCACTCGCACTTGGTGAACTTTGTGGCAATATTGGGTAAATCTAAAAGTTAGAAACTGCATCCATCATGTTTGTTTTCGGTTGTTTATAACTGGATCAACCGTTTTTGGTAAGTATTTTGCCTGTTTTCCATCATTCTAACATCCTATTCATTGTTTATTTTCAGTGAAACGTCACCACCATCAAGAGTTGTGTGTTTTACCAATGTTATTAAAATCTTTTTGCGTTATCTGAACTTCAAGCTCTCACCACTTTGATCTCCACTTTTGATTAACCTTACCAATTGTTTTCCTTTTTACACTGCACTACCTACTTCAGCAGGCATCTGTTATTGAAGATGATGCTGATCGCATGCTATATTCAAATAACGTCTGTCGGTAAGTACCGAGTTTTTATTCTCAATTTTGTTTGGCTGTCTGCTGTTAGTATCTCCGTTGCCTGGTAGCCAACACATCCCAGCAACAATCATGCCATCATCAAACTTGACTTTGGTATCCTTTGAAAGATGATATTGTGATATCTAGTGTTTTATTGAATAAATTAAAAAGAATGCAACTATTTGACAGGGAAAAACAAATGGAAAAGGCAGACTGATGTAGAAAAAGAAGATGAAGGAGTAAAAAGAAAAGAGGAAAAGACGATGGCGAAAAAATTAAGAAAGCTTCTGCGGATGCTTATGCTTCTGCGATATAACACACCGGTTGTTAGTTAGTTAGTTAGCTTGTGAGTGAGTGACCGCACAGCAGCACATCAGTGGATGCGGCTAAAAAGGACGTAGGGAACAGAAACAGCTTTAGTGTAGACTACGCTCTGCAAAGTTAGTGACACACCCTGCTGCAAAGCAAGTGGTTAGGACTTGTAGGACTTGCCAGTGGACATGTCACCGCCGAGTCCGCCGAGTCCGCCACCGCGCGACTTATGGCCGCCCCCGTATCCAGCGTTGGCGTTCGAGTTGTACTTGCCACCACCACCACCACGCTTTCCCTGATCTCGTGGCTTACCACGGGCGACGATCTGTTGATTGATTGGGTAGTCAGTCAGTAAGTGAGTAGCAGTTTAATCGTGATAAAATTAAGTCTCTAAAAGCGGACACTTACCGTTTTCACCTCCTCCTGCGACGATTGAACAAAATAGGAAAAGAAAGATAAGTTATGCTCTAGTAAGGACATGAAGCCTAACGAGTGTAGTAATGCTACGCACCTGTACGGGCTGGATTTCCTGTTTACGGTAAACAAAATGATATTAGTAAAGTACGTTAAATTGCATCCACCCAACTCTTCGTACCTGTAAGATTTTCCTGTAAGGCCTGAGTGATTGATGAAAATAGTAAAGGTTATTCTAAAAAACAACTGTGTGATACACTTACATTATAATCTCATGGACCTGTAAAAGGAAAAGAAGTTTAGATTAGCACTGATTCAGTATTAAATTTTAAACTGTTTTCAACTTACTTCCTGAATGACTTTAAAACGTGAAAAAAGCAAAAAGTTAGTAAAGATCAATGCTATGAGAACTCTAAACCCATTCTTACCTGGTTTGGTGACTTGGTGCTTCAGATAGGTGGGCTCATCTTCGCTCTTCGTCGGCTCTACCACCACCGGCTCTGCATTCTCATGCGTCTGGTGAATCTGTATCTGACTGCTGCTGGTGCGGAAGTTGATGACAATGGGCAGACCACTGGGCGGAATGTCGATCACCTGCGGCTCGGCGTTCTCGTACATGTTCTGCACGTCCTTCACCTCGACGCTGCGCACTGACTGAATGGCGGCGTTGAGGCCTCCACCAAGACTACCGCCGCCGTCGCCATAAGACGACTGACCGCCCGAGTAGCCGCCACCTTTACTGCCGCCACCACCGCCGCCAAAGTTGTCACTGCGACTGATGGACTCCTTGTAGCTGGGCATTGGCTCGTTGTAGTAGCTTGAGTGGCTGGAGTGGCTCGACTTTCCCACCGAGTGCTGACTGCTGCCAAAGAGCACATTGGAGCCGAGCATGCCGCTGGCCGTGCTGTAGTAGGAGTTTGTGGAGGGCAGGGCGGAGACCAGGGCGGCTCGATCTGCTGCGGACTGCTTCGAAATGAGGCTCTCGTAGTCGACGGACTTCTTTGCTGAGGATGCACTTCCCTTTGAGGGTGCTTTACGTGCCGAGGATTTCAGTGGAAGTGGTTGTGCAGGGGGCGGCGGCGGCGGCGCATCCATGGTAAAGCCAGTGGAGAGTGCCTCGTCGTCGTAGTTGGGCATGATCAACTCGTAGACGGGACTTTTTCTGACCTTTGTCTCTAGTTGACTGCTGCCCAGACCAAGCAGTGCTCCGAGGGAGGAATAGGAGGAGGATGCTAAGGAGGGAGAGGGCTCAAAGATGAGCGGCGTCAGGCCGTAGCCGCCCAGCGGACGAGCTAGGACGGTGGTCATCGCCTGTTCACAGTTTGCCTAGTTGGAAGGTGGTTGTGAAAATGATTACAACATTTTGTAGTTAAACCAAAAACTTACGACATGAAGAAGGCCTAAAAGGGCAATCGTCGCTGGAAAAAAGAGGAGGAGGTGCATTTTGAAGATTTGAAATTTGTGATGTGTTGAAGGTGAAGAATGTTTCCTTCTATTAACGATGCTTCCAAATAGCTAGAAACTTTTAAGTGTTATATGAGGTTTGAGGTGGGTAAAAAAGGAAAGTGGCACTACTACTAGTGACTGAAGTGATAGTGTTTGCACAAAGGAGAGTAGACGATCAGTGTTGATAAGCATGATCAGCGACTGAGCACCGGACGGGACGGAGAGAGCGGATGCGTTCGGTAGAGCATCATACTTGCAAATGACCAATGACTGTCGACTGTTGAGGGGAATATAACTGTCCACTGCTACTGCCACTTCTTCACTGATTGACTGACTGACTACTTCAAACGACGGCGACGACAACGACGAAAACGGAGCGAGAGCATCGAGTGAAGATGAGCAGAGCGGCTCAACTAAGTTGCTGCTGCCGCCGCCGCCGCTGGAACTTTCTCTCACTCTCTGTTTTTTCCTGTCAAAGAGAAGAAGTAGAAGAAAATGCTGAAGAAGAAGAAGATGTAGGAGAAGTGCAGGAAAAAGGTGGTAGTAGTAGTAGAGTGAAGAGAAAGACAAAAGCAGTGTGGTGGCGGAGACGGCGTCAAATTGAACGCCAGTTGCGCGTCGCCAAGTCAACTCGTGCAGGTAATTTACGACTAACGAGTGAGCGATTGTCATCAACTCGATCGGGTGAAGTGAGAGAGTGAGAAGAAGCAAAAGAAAGAGAGAATTAGAGAGCAAAATGAGTGCTGTGGCTGATACTCTTAAGGCGATTGGGCGCCATTTTGTTGTTGTTGTTCTTGTTGCCTCTGCAGCTTTCTCTCTCCTTTTCTGGTGATGATATTCTGCTCTTTTTTCTGAGTTGTCTCTGCTAGATCGAGTACGATTAGCAACAACGGCTGCTGCTTCTGCTGCGACTGTTTTCGTCGTCGCCTCTGCAGCCACAATCAGCACTGCTCATCACAGTGGCCAATTATCATCACGACAATGATATCTTAATGCGATGGCAGTCTGTGTCTGTCTGTCTGTTTGTCAGCTTGTCTGTTTCTAGCAATGGACAGATGTATGTGTCTGAAACTGTGTCCATCACCTCGACCGCGAGTTGCAGAAGGCCGGTCAGTGCAAATAAAACACACTAGCACATAAACAGGCACATCAATTCAACAGGTGTTTTTAGTGAAAGCAGATTTTTCTGCTTCATTTTCCGATGATGCAGAATAAATTTATTGAATAAATCTAACTGAGCACATCTAAAAGATTATTTACACAAATGGTTGAACTGCCATTTTCAAGTACGAGTGAAAACTTGAGATTCCAATGAATGGGCTTTCAAAGTGAATATAATTGGAAACTTTGTTCAAATGTTTGGCTGGTAATTAAGGGCAAATTCAGTACAGCTTTTAGTAAACTCTTTTATTGCACCATTTAGCCATTCAGTGTCAACCGGCAATTAGTCAAGGTTCGTTCTAGCAAGCTCTAGTAGAGCTACTAAATCAAGCAAAGTAGAGTGAAGATGAAAGCCGCATCAAACGACTTAGAGCGACGACCAAAATTCGAGGCCAAGACCAATCATTATCCTCATCATCCTCATCACTAGCACTGCCATCATCTTCAGTTTCAGAGCCTGAGCGGTGGTCTACATTCGCTTGATAGCACTTCTTTACGCCTTTCCTCTCTCCCTCCTTTTAGTGAATATATTGTCACGGGCTAATTATTCAATTAGGAAGATGTGTCTGTGTGTGTATTTGATGTGTTACAGCTTTACTGGCAGTGGACACACGGGCGACACATTGACGCACCGAGTTGACGACTAAGTTATGCACAGTTTGTCTGGCGCTCATTCGTGAATAGAAGAAAAAGAGAAAGAGAGAGAGAGAACACCAGAGAGGGCAGAGGATTCGCACGACATTCCGCGCCTCTGAAGTCATCTTGCTTGAGATTATCACACGAAAGGACAGAAGACAGAGCGGACGTGGATGGAAAGGCAGATGAATAGAGGAGAAGATGAAGAAGAAGTAAATAAAAGGAGGAGGAGGAAAACGACACTAGCTGCGCTTGGTCAATGCCTATTATCGAAATTAACTGACTGACTGACTTTTCAGTGTGTCAGTGGACAAAAGGCGAGAAATCTGAATGTGTGCTATTAATTAAACATGCAGGATTTATGTTTATAAAGTAGAAGTGCTGCTCAGTAAAAAGAAAAGCGCCACAGTTTGCAAAGTGGATCAGCACACACAGCATTGAGATGATGTTCTCACAATGTCTCGCTAGTCCGCACTTCTGAACATTTGTTTGTGAATGTGATTTTGTGTGTGTGTGTGTGTGTATGTCATTACTTCTGCCAAAGCAGCAAGAGAAACTGATTCAAAGTGGGCAAAAACAGAGAAAACGAGTGGTTTCTTTCTAGGCCCTACTAGTTTCTTTCGTGAAGTGGTCATTATTAGACGTAAGAAAGTTTTAGTTGTTGTGTTGATGGTGTGACGAGCAAATTGAAAGCCAGAAAGAGTAAGAGTGAAATAGAGAGCAAATAGATTAGTTGCTGAAACTGTGCAAAGTCTGCAGTCGACAAGTCGACGGTCACTTGAGCACTAGCGCACTTTAGTGTTTAACAGCCTTTTTCCTTTAGTTGTTAACTCATTGTTTCAAGGTTAACTCGTGCCTCCTAGCTCATTGCACTGCAGGCAGCGTAGTGGTAATAAAGCTGAGATGATGTTGATCTATTTCTTTGGTACAGTCAGTGAGACAACAGAAACGAAGAGTCAGTCAGAGAGCCAGACAGACAGACGCACAATTAATTAGCCGCAAACAATGCTGCGTTGTCCCACGAAACAGAAGAAAAAAGAAGAAAAAGAAGAAGTTGTTGCTGATCTCAATCAACAACTTCTTCCATCACGGCTGCACATCTCCCTTTCTCGCTCCCCTTCAGTCTTTAGTTTTAACCCGCTGCACGAAGGGCAATGCTATCACCCGAACAGCATCTATCGCCTTGACGGCAAAGAAGCTAGAAGAAACAGAAGAAGCCAACGGTTAGCTAAATCTCAAATTGAAGGCACGATGAACAGAGAAAGTGAAAGGGAGAGAGAGGCGCAGCAGCGGTGCTAATGACAAAGGTGAGCGAGAACAGAGTCAGAATGGTGGTGACTTGCAAACTTCCAAGCAACGTTCAATGCTCAAATTGGCTTAGTGAGACTTGGGGCGCCCAGCAGGTGACAGACTGAAGATGGCACAAGAGAGGACTCAAACACACCAGGCGACGGATTTGACTCCTTTTCTCTCTTGAGCAACCAGCACCTCTCTCCCATTTTATTCGCTCCAATTGTCTCTCGTTCTTCCTATGACGCAATAGAGTAGCAGTGGTCAGTGGTGGTGGTGATCACAAGAAGATGATACGATGAAGGCGAATTAGCGCGTGCTGATAGCATCAACTAAGCTAAAGACTGGACTTTGTGTGGTAAACGAAAGAGCTAAATGAAGAGAATGAGTGGTGAATTTGAACAACAATTTTGTGGCAATTAAATTGCGCAACAAGCAGACAAAGTTGAAGAAGTAAAAACAGCACGTAGCAGTCAGTCAGTCAGTTGTAAGTGGAAATTACATCTCAACTGGCACACACACACACAGACTAACTGTCATCAATGTCCTATTGTCCCACCTGTAGCAGCTAAAGTAGCAGCCAGGCAAAGGTGCAACTGCAGCAGCAGCATCGGTCAGTCGCATTACTGATGCGGTGCACCTCTCTTTCAATTTAGATGAAGGAATCCTTCTCTTCTTCAGCTGCTGTTGTTGCTGCTAAAACAGCTGTTGAACCGAATCGACAGGAGGAGGCCAACAAAGGCAAACCTTCTTCTTTAGTAGTTTCTGCAGTCACAGAGAGAAAAAGTTGCTTGTTTTTTACGTGTATACGCGTAAGAACACAAAG
>JAALOO010000385.1_pt1 | contig 39442 bp, 26 predicted proteins | sample 7257641 | NCBI WGS metagenome assembly JAALOO01 (sample SAMN14085613, study PRJNA598686) | mite metagenome | biome: ENVO:01001000; feature: ENVO:01001002; material: ENVO:01001226; isolation source: single female mite from University of Michigan culture on fish food culture... ...
AGAGAGAGAGAGAGAGAGAGAGAGAGAGAGAGAGAGAGAGAGAGAGAGAGAAGATTCAAGTGTGCCCCACCAAGTTTGCCCAATTGTCAGTGCACGTCTGTGTTTGGCCTCGAAAAGTGAGAGTAAAAGTGAAAAAGCGACGCTATCAGAGGAATGAAGCTGTTGAACAGTTGACGTTAGATTGGAAGAAGGCTTCGGCGTCCTTCAGTACTGAAAGAAATAAGAAAAGAGGAGAGAGAGAGGACAGAAGAGCCCAATAGACACAATCTCTCAAGACAGTCTGTCTGTCTGTCAATCGACGACAAAACAAAGGCAAACCAAGCAAGTGCCTTAGCTGCTGCTGCTGCTGCTGCTGCTGCCATGCAGAGCAATGAGAAGGCCAAACAACGTTTAGCGAAACGGTTCTAGGAACTGAGCTCGGGACAAGGGCCGCTGCTAAAGCAAACACACAGCACAGCAGCAGCAGGCACACAAAAAGGGGGCACATACAAAAACAGCAGGCAATTAGAGCGATTGTTGGCTCTAGAACGGTTCGGAGGTGGTGGTGGTGGTGGCTCTGGCAGGAGAAGGGATGTACTGGAAACGTCCACCACAATGTACCATCAATCTAATCGGACAAAGGAACGGGCGCCCAAAACAGGGTCGGATCGGCCTGGCCTGACAAACAAAAACATTAGCCACTAGAAACAGGTAATATACTCTTCTCCCTTCCACTAGTAACTCGATATCAGCCAGCCACTGTCGGAAGGAAAGATGAAAGAAGAACAGACGAGCAGAGCAGAACAGAACGAACAGGAGAACTCTCGCCACTTCCAGAGAAAAATAGTGAGGATTAAATCGACTGTCAAAGTTGAGGTGTGGGCGGTGTGTGAGAGAGAGAGAGAGAGAGAATGGTCGGGATCACGTCAGAGAGACCCGATGTTGAAATTCTCTCTTTCTCTCTGTGACGCCACACCACAGCACTACAATTGCTGCTTATCATTGGGCAAATATTGGGTAGTATAACAGACGAGAAGATGAGAAAGTGGAAAAAGCAAAAGAGAAGCAAAGAGAAGGAGAAGATCAACATCGAGATCCGAGTTTGCGTCAGGAAGGTGATGAGCAAAAAAAATGCCCGCTCGCCAACAACAAAAAGGTCATCAGTCCAGGCTGACCCTTACAACCTCATTTCGTTCTCACTCTCTTTCTCGCAAATTCATTCATTCATTCATTACTCTCCGTTATTGATAAGCGAAAAAAGTGGTACCTGAGTAGAAGGTTCCACCACCTCGATAATGAGGCGGCTGCTGTTGATGGTGATGGTGCTGCTGCTGAAGAGCAGCCGTACAGCCGTTCACCGGCGACGAGGACGTCGAAGAGGAGTCTGAAGAGCAGGAGGAGGAGGAGGAGGATGAAGTGGAGGAGTGTCGGTGAAAGTTGGGGTATGCTTGGTTTTGGGGGTGATGGTGGTGATGGTGGTGGTTATGATGACTGCTTGATCGTTGATGCTGATGCTGCTGCTGCTGTTGATGGTTTTGGTGGTGAGGGAGATGGTGATACTTGGCCGGCTCCAGAGAGGGTGGCGGATCGATGCTGCCGTATCGAGGAGGAGGCTCAGAATGATGTGAATATTGATGACCAGGGTGACTACGATTCTGCTGATGAGAAGAAGAAGAAGGAGGAGGAGGCTGCTGAAGAAAGATTGTCTCACAGCAAGGCTGATTCTGTTGCTGTTGCTGATTCTGGTGATTCTGATGAATCTGTTGAAGATGCTGTAGCTGCTGTTGTTGCTGTTGCTGCTGCTGCTGCTGGTGATGATGATAAGAGCCAAACTGATCTTGAGAGGCCAGACCACTGTGCCACATCTGCTGCTGCTGCTGCTGTTCAGCCTCCTTGTACGACGGCCTGGACACCAACGTGTACGGCTGATGACTAGTCAGGTGACCTGTTGCAGAAAAATTTTGATTCTGCTGCTGCTGCATACTGTACAGTGAACTGCTGCTGTTCTGTCGATGATGCACAAATCCGTTGGCCGAGTGCTGACTAAACTGCAAGTGATGATGAGGGCGGTGATGGTGATGATCGGCGTAGGAGTGCCGAAGTTCCTCTTGTTCAGCTGTGGTCTCAGTCATTCCCCCACCACAACTGCCGCTGTTGCTGCCGTTGTAGCCGACGGTGAAGCTCTTGATGACGTCGTCGACAGTGCGAATCGGCTTGTCCATTACCATTCCACCTCCACCTCCACCACCATTGACTTTGGTGGACTTTGGAGTGATCGCCGCCGCCGCCGCTGTTCGGTGGTGGTACACTGCTGCTGCCGCCGCCGCCGAGTAGTGGTGAGCGGGAAAGTCCTCGTACGGTGCCGAGAGGTACATTTTAGCCTTCAATGGTGAACATCATTAGTCGGATGAGAAGGGAGGTCAAGTTTAGTCGCCCTCAATGAATCAGTGGATTGGGACTGCGATGACTGACTGGCAAACGTCGATGGTGATGAGAACACACAGAGTTTGCCGTCTGTCTGCGAAAGCCACTGCCAGAATGTTTGTGTGTGTGTCTAGTCTAGACAGTCAAATGATGAGAGCAGTCTAACACACAATTTTTTTGCTCTTCGAATGAGGAGTACACGCTGTGGCTTGCGTCGTTGTTTTGCGTCCTCCTCTAATGAGTCGATCAAGAAGAATGTTGATGAAGAAGAAAAAGAAACAGCAGCAGCAGCAGCAACTGCAGTGCCGCACACACCAATTAACGATTCAGCTTCGGCGAGTAGAGTAAACTTGAGGGTGATGGTAATGTTGGTGGTGGTGGTGGTGATGGCAATAAACTGGTGGTGACAGCCAAGGAGGCAGGTATAGCCACCCGACAATCGACAAGAGAAAGAAGGGGTATTTCACAAGAGACAGTAGTGGAGAAAGAAAGAAAGTGCAAGAGAGAGAGAGAGAGAGAGAGTTCAGTGGCACTCCTGTCTCCTGTCTCACGCTGAAGGTATCAAAGTCGGCACACACACAAGTCAAGTCAACGAAATTAAAGAAAAAGGAGGAAAAACATTCAACACTTGAATCACAGAAGCAAACCGACACAAACACAAAAAATACAGTGCCAAGAACGTTGTCTGTCAAAACGAACAAACAAAAGTGGAAGATGCAAATGCTGGACTTTGCTTTGCGCAATGTATTACGAATTGTACTACTACCACTGCAAATGACAGTGAGTGTACCGCTCTGGTAGATGGTCTCAGGCAGACTGAAAGCAGAGTGCTACCGCCACTGGTGGTCGTGATCGTGGTTGTGGTGGTGGTACTAGACCCGTACATCATCTCACCAGCAGTACTTTCACTCTTTCCCGAGCAGAAGCAGTGAAAGAGAAAAAGAGGAGAGAAAGAAAAAGTGAGAGAAATTGTAGTCCCACCACCACCACCACCACCCCGCCACTACTCTACCGAACTCTACCTACGAGTCTGGCAATGGCAGTACGACGGCGGCTCCGGCTATGGCTCAGGCTCGGGCGCCATGTGATAAGTGCGATGGGGAAGACAACACACAGAGCAAGAGAACGAGAGAGAGAAAGAGCATTGCCTGTGTGCTCTCGCCTAATTAATGCGCCATTCGAGAATGACTGAGAAAAGGGAGGGAAAGAGATGGTAGCACAACCACTACATGAGCTCATAGAGCTCACTACTACTGCTGCTAAAGTGTGATGTGATGGCGGCCTGGTCGGCCATTACCTTCTCTCTCTTCCTCCCTGATCACAGAGAGAACACACTGCACGTGTTGCAGCCGCCAGCGAGAGTGCATTAGCCGAGGATTGTGGCGGTATTGAATGTGCAAGTGTTGCACAGCAGTTTTCCCTCATTTCCTTTCCCTTCCTTCTCCTTCTCATCCTTGCCATCACAAAGCTATGAGCATCACAAATAGTTGAGATGGATGAAAAGAAAGAAGTGAGCGCCGACCAAATTCTAAGCGCACAAATCAAGGAATGGGAAAAGAGTGTGCCAGCACAAGCACATCTCAAAGAATGTGATTAGTTTCTGGGCGCCTGCTTGCCTGCCTTCTTTGGGGCCAATCGGGAGAATGCAGCGCTCTCTGCTACAAAGTGGAAAAGATGATGGTGATGATGATGAAGAAAGAGTAGCCCACCAAGCTTTTCTCTCCCTCTCGATTGGGAAAGTGTGCTGCTGCTGCCGTCGCAGTAGTTGCAGCAACATCGACAGCGTCGCAGACAAAGAGTGAGAGAGGGAGAATGATAACTGAAGAGAGAGAGAGAGAGAGAGAGAGAGAGAGAGAGAGAGCCTCGTCTATACAGTCTCTGGTAACATCGGCAAAGTGAGTCAGTGTCAATGGCACTTGAACTTGAACCGAGTAATCCACATCTCCAACGAAGTGAAAGTGGAAGGGGGGTGGGGGGCTGTGGCCAAGAGTGGAGGGGTAGGAAAGGCGCCCCACTAGCTCAGAGAAGCTTTACCTACTACTGAACATCCCTGAATAAAAAGTAGGAGAAAGAAAAACAAGAGCACAGAAGAGAAAGCGAACTAGGCGACATTGAATCAGCGCGCACCAGTGTGCCATCACAGCTTTTCACTAGTCTAGTGGCCTGGTTGCCAGAGAAACCGAGAAAGAGCTAGTGAAGAAAAGTGCCACCGCCAGACGGATAGGATCAGTGGAGAAAGAAAGAAACAAAGAAATAACACTAAAACAGCCATCAAACGACCACAAATTGGCCAATATTCCTTATAATCTGATCAAAACGATGGAGGGCACACCACCACCACCACAACTAGCACTGGTCAGCAACAGCAATCACCCAACAAAACAAGGACAAAATAGTAATCGCCTGCTACATTGTCAACAATGGCTCCCTCGATTTTTAGTGTGTGTGTGTGTGTGTGTATGTCAGCAAAGATATGCCCCTGCTGCTGCTGCAGCTGCAATGAAATGTGAGTAAAGTGTCCGAAATGTGTGTACAACAAATGGGTGTCTGTTGTACGGCAGCAGCAGCAGTAGTTCTCGCTAACTAAGCCTCAACAACAACAGCTTTAGCAATGGAAACCAGTGAACTACACAGCAGCAGCAGACACATTGCCAGTGAAGGAGAAGAAAGAAAGAAAGGCGCCTCTGCACTGGTAGCAGTCCTCCTCTTCTGTCCACTGCTAATCAGTGCACTGGGGAAATGGAAATAGAGGAGCAAATGGGCAAAAGCACTGAAGAAAGATCTGGCACCACTCAATACACACACATACCAAACACTCTGCTGGCAATGAGAGGAGACCAGTGTGTGATCAGTGGAGATCAAAGCACACTGCAAAAGCAACATTTTCGCCCACTGGTTGCTAGCAGCAGCATTTTCCCCCTTGCACATTTATTGTTTGCTTAGTCCCTGACTGAGTCAGCACACGCAGAAGTCCCAGCACACTGGCACTGCCAAACACTGAATCAAAAGGAAAAAGAAGAAGGAGAGGGAAAAAGTAGAAAAGCACAGGCAAACGCACTAATTACCGCTTCATTCAGACGGGCGCGCAGAGTCTAAGTCTTCTTCTCTTGCCTGCTCCTGCTCTTCTTGCCAGCTCCTAATTAGAGCCTCCTGTTCAGTGCCAAGTGCTAAGTGCAGCAGCAGCAGCAACTGAAGAAAAGGACAACTAAAGAGCGAGCTACATTTTCAAACGTACTTTTCTCTCTGCTGTACGACCGGGAATACACTGGTAATGGTACAGTGGCAGTAGTGGTAGTAGTCATTTGGAGCACCGGTGGCGGTGCTAAAACCACCGCCGCCGCAGCCGCAGCGGTCACTAGCCCCAAACAAGAACTACCCCGCCAATCATTCAATTCTCTAGTCGCTGCAGCAGCTTGTTAAATGCCCGCTCAATGTGATCAACTGCACAAACTGTCTCACTCACTGGAGAGCGAGAGAATTACTACTCGGTCCGGTGATGCTCTGAGCAGTTCCTTCTCTCTCCCCATCCATTTAAAGTAGACGTACTCTGTCTGAGAGCGGGCGAGCGTTCACTGTCCAATGTGGCAGGCAGGCAGGCAATGTTAATGAACGATTTGGCATCCACACACAGCCAATTATTACTGGAAATCTTGTGAGTGCGCACTGGGGAGATGATAAAGTCCACCCCACCCTACACAACGACGACGACGACGACAACAACAAGTGTACGGTGCAAACACACACACTCACACACAAAAGGGAAAAAGAAGAGAAATCAGCAAATCCAATGCAATACCAATCAGCATCAGCCAACGGGGGCACTGTGCCGCCGGTGTGATTGACACCGAGTGGAAAACAGCAGCAGCCGCCGCATCCAACCCTGAAAAACAAAGCGGATGACTAATCGGCAGAAGAACACTACAAAATGAACACCAAAACACCGACTTCCAAAGCATTACTCAAAAAGACAGTCCTGATCTCTGGAGCTACTAAAAAACAGAGTTCGCCGGAATCCATTTAATTTACCATACACAGCACCAGCATAATTTAAGCAACAACTGAGTAGTAGTAGCAGTAGTAGTAAAAGTACTTTCCCTGCTAAGAGTTATCTGGCTGGCTTTCTTTGGTGTTTCAGCTGCTGCTGTTGCCTGCGATTGCAGAAAACGCGAGAGGCCCGCAGAATACGAGCAGCAGAAGTAGCAGCAACAGACCTGGCAAACCTGGCCACCAGTTCCCCAGCAGCAGCGTCTCTAAATGCCACTGGTGTGTGTGTAATACTAATTATCGTAAGCACAACTCTACCACCACCACCACCACCACCACCACCACAAATCACAAACAGGCAGAGTGTGCTCGAGTACAACAGCAGCAGTCTCAATGTGCAAAGGAGGAAAAGAAGGAGGAAAAAGGAGGAGGAGGAGGGGGTAAATGTGCACCAATTACCCGATTAATCGATGATTATTAATAGCAGCACAGAGTGAGAGAGAAAGAAAGTGCTAAAGAGCAGCAAAGACAAACACACACGCACATTACACTGAGCTCTAGAAAGCAAACACACACAGTAGAAAAGAAGTAACCACACAGCAAAGTAGAGGTGCGGAGGTGCGAAGGAACAAAAATGGGCGCTAAATAGTGCAAATGTGCGGCGGTGTGTAAGGTGATACAAAAAAAAGAAGGAAATAAAAGGAATGCAACATTCTAGCATTTCGAGAGGGATTGAGAACAATCTTCCGGTGGTAAACAACAAGCAATGAAATGCAATACTGCTGCAGTCATTGACCACCCACTGATCGATACAGTGGGATACCCTGAAAATAAAAACCACTGCCCTACAAAAACCACAGTGCTGTTGTTGACATTGACCACAATCCCCACAAACCTAGCCACAAATCTAGGACAGACAGCTGAAAAACGTGGGCAGCACAAACGAGACCAGCAGCAGCAACAACAATTACACAAAATAGACGGACAAAACCACACAATTGCAATGAAAAACCACCACCACCACCACAAAAACAACCAAAGTGCAAACACAGAGCAAAAGAAGAAGGAGAAGGTCAAAGACAAGACACATTCACCTGCACACACCAGTATTCTTCTTTTTCCCCGACATAAGTCCTACACGGCCATAAAAAGCCATTGTGAAGGCCAATAGCCCCGCAGATTCCCTGTCTCCACTTCGGTTTCTGCAAAGTTACAAAGAAAAACAAGAGAATGAGTCCGGGGACTGCGCTCAAGGAGAGCAGCAAAGAAGAAAAAGAAAAAGAACCGTACATTTAGGCGATTCGATCGTCGCATTCCTCCATTCTTCCTCTCACCAGTGTAGCGACCTGTCTCCGGCACATCAATACATCAATATAGTCAGCTTTCTTCTTTCTCTTCTTACTCTCACCGACAAACCGTTTCCTTTGAGAAGAAGGCTATGCTTTTTCAGTGGAGGCAGCAGCAGCAGCAGCAGCCCGGCCCTTCAAAGAAGGCGACATTTAAAAGACAAACTTAAAAATAAACACACACACACAAGTATTCAAACTACAGTGATGCACCGTTCGGCCGACCGTGCAGTAGTAAATCAGCGAGCAGCAATTGCAGCAGCTAATGTACGGGGGCAGAAAGGGATAGCAAAGTGACAATACAGTTGCGAAACTCCTGCACTCCTCCTCCTCCGGTAGTAATACCCGATGAGGCAACCATACATGCACACCAGTCTTAATTAGAAACAAGCAAACTTATACAGCAGAATATTCCCAGCAAAAAAAGACTAAATTCAGAGGAAACGGATTAAGTAAATACACTGCCTGGGTGCATTGGGGCCATGGCAGTGAAAATGGCTTGCACTGATTGTACAGCAATCACTGCGACTGCCTGTGTCAGAACCTAGTGAATAAAGTGGCCATTGTGCAGACAGAAAAATGAGTGGGAAAAGAGGGAAAGAGTAAAACAGAGCCATTGAGTCGAGTCAATTCAATTTATGCCCGAACACGAGAGAGCCAGCCGCAGTTTATACAGACTTTTATACACTTCGACAAGTCTCCACACTCACTCACACACACACAAACATCTCAAACTAACCATAAAATCAATTTAATTGAGTCAGAAGCAGTATAGTGTTTTTCAGTGCTTTCAGCAGAACTGAGGAAAGCACCACCAGCTGACAGATTCATAGGAAGGAAGAAAAACCCAACAAAAAACAAGTGAGTCATTTTTGTCAGCGTTGACACATTAATTTCATTTCCAATATATCAACTGCTGCTGCTGCTTCTGTTGCCAATTCTGTCCTACTGACCTTTTCATCATTGGCACAATTAGCAGACAATTGATGAAAAATACCCATACTTTGAAGAGAAGAGAAAGAAGGTAAAAAGATAAAAAAATAGTGGTGCCTCCATTGCCTGCCTGCTTGACTGACTGGTTTAGTAGTGTATAAAGCTGACGGTTGAGTGGAGCTTAGCATGAAAAAAAAGTACCCTCACACTTTCATTTCAGTGATAGTGAAAGTGAAAATGGAAAGTAAAAAGACTGCACTACAAAGTGAGCTCATCTGAGTGATTTAATTAGCAAACAGTCGTGGCAGACGTGGTGGTGGTAATTGAAAAGAGGCACAGAAAGTAAATTTAGTGCCGATTAAAAGAGGGCTGCTGCTGTTGCTATTATTACCGCTACCCTACTTCAGACACAAAAGAAGGAAAAAGAAGAAGAAGAAGAAGTAGATACTCTATCTTTCAAGATCAGCACACCATCTGCCTCCGTGCTAAGTGTTCGTGTGCAGAGGAGAATTCAGTGGAAAAAACTGGCGTCAACACTTGTGTGCGCCAGCACTTCAGAGTGAACACATCTGTGGCGCACATATACAGAGACTAAAAGAGCCGTCGAGAACTTCTCAGAAAAGCAGAGCAACGGCAAAAGCTGTTTTGGATCTGCTGAAAGGAAAGCTCGAGAAATGAAGGCCAATTACTAGGGATGCTGCTGCTGATGCTGAATCAGTGTTCAGGTGAGCAGCAGAGCAAAGCTCGGCGGCTAAAACTGAAAAAGAAGAAGAAAAAAGACTACCGGCGGCAGCAGCAGAAGTTGACCATTGCCGCCGCCGTCGTTGTCGGCCGCCCACACCAAAATGTCAATTTGGCCAGAGTGCCGAACAAACGAAGTGGCAGAGGCAGCAGCAGCAGGCGAAAAATTACAAGAACTAGAAAAAGAAGAAGGTGATGAATGCAAGTGCCAGCAGTGGTGGTGGATACCAACAAACTGGTGAAACGACAGCAGCAGCTCCGAGAATTGTTTGTGCACGCAAAAGTGCACCACCTCGAGCAGAAGCAACAACAACACCGGCGGCAGCAGCAGCAGCAGCAACTCTACCTGCACACCTAATGCTCACCAGAATGTACTCGAGAACCGAGGAGAGAGAGGTCGGTAACCTGAAGGTAGTCAAGAAAAGTAAAAGTAAAGATTCTCTCAGTGCAGTGTCTTAGTATGGCTGCACTCTACACCAACTCATCGCTGACAATCATTTTGCAAGCGCTGCTGCTGCTGCTCCTGCTGTGTTTGTACAATGAGCTCTCGTCAGTGAGCCAGTAAGTCACTGAAACAACAAAACAGCCCCAAAAACAGGCCAAAATGGTCGCTCTCACTTTCTTCACCAGAAGCGACCCAGACGACCGGGTCAAAGTGAGAAAGAGGACAAACTGTCCACACTGACCAGAAAGTGGCGGAAGATTCCGGCTAATACCGCCAAGAGCCAGCAAGCAAAGCCAACAGGAAAGCCAGCGCGAGATAAGAGAGGGTTTTCGCCTGGGTTTTGGAAAGCACACATATTACTAGACCAGCACTAAATTACTTCTGTTGTTGACAGGGCCAGTTGAGACAACGGACAAGTTCTCTCTCGACTGGAGTGGCCACAGTGGCCCCATTCTCCTTCTTCATCTGCTGCTGCCAAACATTTGCCCATTAGTACAGCGGCTGATAAGACAAGACACAACGCTCTAATACGCACAATTACTACTACTACTACCTCCCGCAGGAGTCCTACAGAGCTGCAACAAAACCAGCTAACAAAATGGAGAAAGTAAAGTCAGTCAGTCTTGAGCGTCATCATCCGTAATTTGATTACCACAGACAGACAACAAAACCTGCAGAGAAGCAAAAGAAAATGGTGGTCCAAGTAACGCAAATGCCACCTCGAAGATGAAGGGCCAAAGCTTTGCCGGTTGCGATGATGATCTGCACACCTTCACGCCTACATCCCTGACCTTTGCAGACACCTTTGAGGAGATGAACACATGTTATTATTTTTACTACTAATACTACAAACTACCAGAAAAGATAACGAAGAACTATGAAAAGAACTAGAACAGAGAGAGCAGCAGAGCACTCTGAACAAACACTGACAGTTCTGATGAAAACATCCTCACAGCTCAGAATGCGCTAGTGAAAGGGAAAGGTGACAAACAGCAGCGTTGACAGCAAGTGCTTCCTACATCCTCCTTTTCTTCTTTCTCTTCTCGCTGAAAAGACTGATGATGCTCGACAGCGACAAATACGTCGGCGTGATTCTAAAAAACAGGACACGACAAGTGTGACAGGCTGCTGCTGTTGCAATCGCTGTAAGTTGACTGCACCAGCATCAGCAATTAGTGGCACATTCAATTAAGTATGCACAGAGACAACACACAAGGAACAAGTAGAGAAGCGGCACTTTTCCCCTTTTCTCAGCAATTCTAGAAGACACCAATAAAATATCAACAACAACAGTAGTAGTGAAACCGAGTGCAATTACGTCGTCTCTTTTTTAGGCAAATTAATTAAGCAGGGCAAATAAAACAGAGAGTAATACAGAAAGGAAGGAAAAGGTTAGACAAGAACAAACCGAGAGAATAGCTAGGTTCTTCTGGTAAAGAATCACATCGCATTCACCGTCAATTTAAATGCCAAATGTGCATCGTACTTCAAAGGAAATGGAACTCTGATAAAAAAAAGTAAACCTGTCAATTTGTCAGCTAAACAGGGCGACCTGTCTCAAGAGAATGAGAGCTGTGACAAATGCTAAATCTAATTTTGCAATTGGACTTCATCACCACCGCTACTAATTTCGGATAAATTAGAAGCCTTCTCAGTTGATGGATGAGAGGCAGATAATGAACTTACAGTAATGAAATGGGCAAAAAGTACAGAAAAAAGTTCAAAAATTCAAAATGATGCGGCAACCAAAGCGGCTGCGCCATCTACAGGCTGAAAAGACTAAATAGAAGCAGACAATGGACAAAAACATTTGGCGACAGGCACAAACACAAAATGTGCTTTGGCCAAGAGAGAAAAAATGATGAGGACTTACCCATAAAGAGGTGATCGTCCTCGTCCTGCTCCACCTTGATGTGAATTACTAAGGGTGAACAACAGATTAGAGAGATGTCAGCAATGAGGTTTGTTGTTTAGCTGGAAAAAAGGTACTCACAGCCGGAATCCTGAATCGACATTGTCTTTGGTGGTGATGCCTTTCAGTTGGTGTGATGATGACGATACTGTTGATGTCAATTTCAGATTGTAAAACGTGAGGTCAGTCAGTCATAAGTTGGCGGTGGGATATGAAGTAGGAGCATCTGAAGAAGTAGAATCCGGTGGGAAAGATAAGATGAGAGTTCAATCAGAAAATGAGTGTCCACGTGAGAGTGTCATCGGTGTCATCAGACTTTGTGTTGAGGGGCCGCCGTGTTGCTGGTGCTCAGTCTCTCCGAGCTTCTTCTCACTGCTGTTCTAAATCCTCGAGAAGGTCTTCACCATCATCTTCTTCTTCCTAATCACTGATCTGGGTCCCAATCACAGGCCAAGGCTTCGAGCGTCATCACATCACAACACACACACACACAAACCAAAGCAGCCACTCTGTCAGTCTCTGTCTGTGGAAGGCAGGACGGGTCGACGGCTCAGACAAAGACAGCAGCAGCAGCAGCGGCGACGAAATGTGAAGGGAGAGGAAGAGAGCGGCGAAAGAGGGGGAAAGTGTGTGCACTGTGTGCACAGGAGCGCTACTCTGCGGAGAGAGAAAGTGCTGCTGCTGCTGCTGCTGAAGAAAAGAAATAGAAACACAAACTCGTTGTCGTCGACCGCGTGGACGAGGACTGAGGGAGACGAAATCACAAGTCAAGAAGAGGTTCGAAGAAGGCGATGACCACGAAGTTAGAGATGTATTCGCCGGTAACAACTTTTCTGCTAAGAAAGATGACGCTTTTAGGCGGTGTGTTTTGACCCACCACTGCTGACCAGAGCAAACAAAACAGCAGCACCTCTGTGCGTCTCGTCAAGGCCAAATGTCACCGACGACGGCAGCAGCAGCAGCTGCAAAGTGGCCCATTCACTTTCTCCGCAGACAATGGAAGAAAGAAAACAAAGCAGCGTCTTTGGTCTGCTGTTTCCTGTTTCAGAAAAAAGTAGGGAAAGTTGGAGGGTAGACAACTCTAGGTCAGCTGCAGGACACTCTTTTGCCTGCTGCTGCTGCTGAGACTTTAGACTCGAGCATCTTCTTCTTCTTCTTCTTTGTGTCTTAATTGCCTACTCTCGGAGCGCATGGATTGCAGCTCAGTGAGCAGCCAACAACCTTGGCACCACCACACACACACTGTGTGTCTTCGTTCGTTCAACCAGAGAATCGAGAGTGCGTAGGCGCGGCTATATAGCTCAGGGAGAACAGAAAATGGAAATCTAAAAAGGGAAAGTTAAATAGAAAATAGAAATGGGTGTACAATCGAATTGCCCTTCGTCCTGGTTCAGCAGAGCGATCCAGCCGGGATCCTGTGATCTGGCAATAAGTAAAAGGTGTGTTTAATTTTTCAATTTTTTTTCAAGTTTCTCATAACAAAAAAGGTAAACTTAACAATTCGGGTAGATGTGAGAGAGTGTGTTGGAGAGAAGAGAGTAGAGATTGGATAGAGAGGAGATAGAGAAGATGATGTTCTTAGCGGAGACAGCGGCCTCTTCTTCTTCATGATCAGCAGGCTCGGCCAACGTTGGGAGAACAGAAATTGAAGGGAGGGAGGGAGGAGGAGGGAGAGGAAGACACATTCTTGTGGTGTGATGCATGTGAACATGTGTTGAACTACTTACAGTTGACAGAATTCACTTCAATCTTCTTCTTCTTCTTCTTCTTAGATAAAGGGTGGGCAACAGTCTTCTCCGAAAGGGTCTTCACAGAGCATAGACATCCACCATGTTTCGGCTGTGACCGCCGTTGTTGACGTTGTTGTTGTTGTTGTTATTGTTGAAGTTATTGTTGAACTGCTCGATCCGACTGGAAACATCCACGGCGGCATTGAGGTTCTCCACGGCGACCCGTGTCGGCAGTAGGTAGAGGTCAGGAAGCATGCGACGGCGAAGTGAGTAGGGATGGGCCGCTGGAGAGGGCGTAATCATGTTCGAGCCATTATTACCTTCACCTCCTCCTCCTCCTCCTCCTCGATGATTGTACCATCGCGTCTGCCCAAATGGCGCCGAGGGCTTGGGGCGAACCGGCGAGGCAAAGGGGTTGCCATTGCCGCCGTAATTGCCGCCACCATTTTGGCCACCAGGACTAAAGTACATCGGCGGCCTACTCGGCGCCGTCCAGGGCGAGCCAACGGCCTCCACCACATTAGCCTTGCACTCCACCTTGGCCACCCCCTGCTGCTGCTGCTGCTGCTCTTCGTCGTACTCCTAAAAAAGTGACAAAAAAGAAAAAATAAAATGGCGAAACAACCAAAGTAGAAGCCTCTACTTACGCTGCTCGAGTTCAGTGGCGTCCAGTCGTAGACGTTGTCATAGGCCTCGCACTCGTTGAAGAAGAGACAGCGAAAGAGGTTGCGCAGGTAGCGATAGTCGGGCGTCTGGTCAAAAGTGAGCGTCCGCACGTAGTGCATGTACGAGGCAAACTGCACCGGCAGGCCGGCGCACAGCTGCGCAATCGGCGTGGAGAGCTTCTTCTCGGCGATGCGCGCGTACTTGGTCATCTTCGTCCGGCCCTTCATATTCTGCCAGGGCAGCCAGCCGTTGAGGAAGTAGATGAAGAGGTAGCCGAGCGACTCCAGGTCGTCCCGGCGGCTTTGTTCTATTTTAGTAGAGAGGATGAAAAAGGTTAGTTTTAGAAGTGTTAGTCATTTTTGCCTACCGTTTCCAATGTGGGCGTTGACGCTGGCGTAGCGGGCGGTGCCCGTCAGGCTCTTCCCTCCTCGATTGGGAATGTGCCGTCGGGCGTTCCCGACCACATCGCGGTACTTCTTGCCCAGGCCAAAGTCGATCAGGTAGAGCTGGTTCTTGTTGACGCCAGTGCCCATCAGAAAGTTCTCCGGCTTCAGGTCGCGGTGAATGTAGTTGCAGGTGTGCAGATTCTCCAGTCGCATTAACTAGCGTCAAAGAGGAAGAGTGTTAAGGGCAAGGCAAAATAGAACGAGGCCAGAGCTTACCATCTTGTCGGCCAACATGAGCACAGTTTTGAGGGAGAACTGGCGACCGCAGTAGTTGAACAGTGTCTCCAGATTGTCGCCTAGAAGTTCCATCACCAGGATGGTGTAATCGCCCTCCTGGCCGAACCACTTTACCTTCGGTATGCCAGCTAAGAAATGTTTAAAGAAACAGTCGATTTAGAAATAGAAATAGAAAAAGCAAAGGCGCTACTCACCATAGTGGCCAACCGCTTTGTAGATCTTGTGCTCCAAGTTCAGTTGTGGAAACATCGTCTTTGTGTCCTCCAGTTTGATGGCCACCTCTTCTCGCGTGTCCATGTCAATGCCTGAAAAGATGTTATCATTATCAGTGAGAAGACAAGTAGAAACAAGTTGACGTACCTTGGAAAATTTGACCAAAGGAGCCCGAGCCAATCTTCCTCACCAGGCGAAACTTCTTTCCGACGTACACCGACATCTTGCGTCTTCTCTTGACGAAGATGCTGATTATGATAAGAAGCAGGTGATTAGGCGTGTTGTTGATTGTTTGGGAAGGAGGGGAGTGATCTTCAAGGCAAGATTGAGACACGATTTTGCGACGTCAAGGACGTCGAGCACTCTGATAAGAGCGAGTGAACGCGACTGACGCAATGAAAAATGAAGAGCCAGCCAGCTCAACGGCGTGGCGCCGATGAAAACGAGGTGATGATATGGCGATGAATCATCAGCTGGTAACGTACTCTCTGAATACGGCGCGAAATGCGAAAAAAGAAGTTTTTCTCTCTTGTTGAAGTTCTATTCTATTTTGTCTCCAGTTTCGAACTGTTTCGAAAAACCACTTTTTGAAGAAGTTTTTGTAACCTGGAAATTGAAAACACTTTTTGAAGCAACAGTTCTTCTCGAGGTGAGCTAAAATGTCCGCCTCAAATGGCTCGTCAGGAGGAGGAGCGACGTCCACTTCGAAGGGCAACAACACCTCTTCGTCGCCGGCATCAACGACGCCCAATCAACAGCAGCAGCAGCAGCAGCAGCAGCAGCCGGTGATGCCTTTTGTGCAGATGAACGCTGACCAGATTTACCAGAAGATTGGCAAGGGAGAGGCGGTGGGTCAGGGGCGTCATATGGTGTCAGCAAAGGGAGCGGCTGCGAACACCACCACCACCACAACTACGACCACAGGATCATCATCTCCGCATTCAAAAGGTCACAGTCACAAGTCGAAGAAGGCAAAGATTCCCAGTAAGAGAAGATCATCACTTTTTGTGGTCAAAGTAATTTGCATTGCTTTTTCCCCAGCAATTGACCCGAGCACCTACTTCTACATTCTGCCTGATGGAAAGCAGGCGATGGTGGTGCCTGGACTGACTCCTGTCAATGCACCACTATCATCGCCTGTACAGCATCAGCAGTACTATGAGTACTATGAGAAGAATGTGATGACGAATGTCGTTCAACCGCAACCGCCGCCACCGCCACCACCACCACCGGTCACAACAGTGCACCAGGAGTACCAGATGGAGAAATTCACGGCAGCAGAAGGCTTCAACAACTTTGCCCGACAACAGCAGCAGCAGCAACATTTCGGACAGAAGGCCACCTTTGTTGCTGGCAAATTACACACTCCACCTCCACCTCCTTCACCAGCAGCTCTAAATGATGCTAATCGACGAGTTGAGGAGCTGAATCGCTGGATGGCCGGCAAAACTAGCACCGGCAAAGGACAGCAGCAACAGCCGCAACACAAACGCTGACATCTTTTTTACCTACGTGTTCATTCGGCAAACAAAGATCGCTTTTTAATTTGAATTTGTCTGGTTTACCACCACCATCAGCACAAAAGTAGAGCACACAAATGCTACGAACATCACAGCAGAAGCTTCCAGCAGACAAACAGACAGCAACAGACGGCGGCCAGAGAGGCGACGACGTAGACAGCCACCAGAAGCAGCTGCTGCTGACCACCACTTTCATCATCTTTCTCGCTTGTGCTTGAATCTTGCGCTGACGAAGAAGAAGAGGTTGTAGAAGAAGTTGTGGTCGTCGAAGCTGCTGTCGAAGCTGTGGTCGAAGTTGAGGTCGAAGCTGTGGTCGAAGCTTTAGTCAAAGTTGAGGTCAAAGCTGTGGTCAACGTTTCCTCCTCCTCCTCCTGCTCCTTCTCCAAAGTGCTTGCTTCAAAAGTGGTGGTAAAAGTGGTGCTCTCAGAAGATGAAGTGGCGGTGGGAGATGGTGATAATGTCGACAACGTAGTCAAAGGCGGAGATGTTGCTGCAGAAGTTGAGGAGTTGGTGGTGGTGGTGGTGGTGGGCTGCTGAGAAGTCATCATCAAAGTCGTCGCCCAATTCGTCGAGCTGCCTTCCTCTTCCGTCTTCCACTCAGTGCTTTCCATCATCTTCTCCTCCAAAACTCCATCAGCCACTCCCTGGCACCGCCCTTTGAGCTCCTTGAGGTGGACCACCTCCCCGCAGGACGGCTCCTTTCCCTCTTCGAGCAGCAGCAGACGGACCAGCCGCCCGCCCTCAAGTTGCTCCATATGGTGGGCACTGCAGCCCAGCTGGCAGGCCGCTTCGAGGACGCAGGTGGCCAGGCGGAAGAGGACGATGCAGGCACGAGCCTTCGCAAACTTCAACTTAACTCTTCCCACCTTTAGTTTTTTCTTTTTCGAGGAACGGGAGGAAGCAGAATCAGGAGTAGTAGTGCTGTCTTCAATCAGCTCCTGGAGAAATGTCTGCAACGCCGCCGTTCCCTGTTCACTTTGAGAGGAGGACTCGTCTTCGGAGGACCAGGGAAGGATGTTGTCACGGCAGTCCTGATAGGCCTCAGCCTCCAGACAGGGCAATTCGGGAAAGAGTTGGCCAGTTTCACTACTGCTGATGATGATTTGCTGAAAAAGAAATAAGAAAAAGTAAAAGAAGGTTATCAGGGAGGTGATCATCGTTGCAGTGAACATTTGTTGGGTGACAGAACAAAAGTCGGAAAAATATTTGAGAAAGAGTTTTCGTCTACGTCGTCTCACCTTTTTACCACCGCTGCTGCTGCTTTCGAACTCTCACCTACTCAAACTAGAACTTTTTTAAGATGAACTAAACCAGTCCAAACTTATTTTCCACGTCTCACTACCACTTCTAACTCCAGCTCTTCTTTGCAGTGACTCAAAAGACGCAAGATCACTCTCTTGAAGGCTTTCCTAGAGAAAAAAAAGTATGGCCGCCCTAGCTTCTGGTGGACCACTTCTGGTGCTGGTGCTGCTGCTGCTGATCACTCCCAGTGTTTTGGCAGCCAGTGAAGCAGATGAAAAGGGTTCCACTACCTCCACCACCACCTCCCCGAATCTCTCTTCAGAGGTGTCACAATCGACCACCACTTCCGGCACTGCACCTTCAAACTCCTCCTCCAGCACTACCAGTCCTAGTACCACCTCCTCTTCCTCTTCCGAAGCCTCCGCCAGCACCTCTGACAGCGCCGGCCTGCAGACGATCAAGCTGATCCTGGTGGTGGGCGGCGTGCTGAGCATCGTCCTCATCCTCCTGGAGAAGTGCACCATCTGCTACTGCTTCCTCTTCCACGAGGACCTGACGGCGGCGGCGGTGGCCGGCAACAGCGCCATCGGCGGCGCCAGAGGCGGCTCCAGCACGAGCGCCGAGGGCGGCGGCGGCGTCGTCCACAGCAACCTCCAGAAGAAGAGTCGAAAGACTTGAGGGCTACCTTCTTGAGAGCTTAGGCTTAGGAGTTTCAAGCCGGCAGAAAATTATTCCCACCATCTCGCCCTTTTTGTTTGTTACTAAAAAAATTAAAGCTTGTTAGAATGTTCCATTTCAGCTTAGCCAGTTTGGGTGCTAGACTTATAAAAGCTCGTGTCCTTAACTTTAAAACAATTACTCACTTCTGTTTCTAAGCTTACCTCTCCGACTTTAAAAGAATTGATGGCCAAGAAGACTGCGACCACGGGAGAAAAGTCGACCACCGGAAAAAAGACAGGAGGTAAAAAGTCGACCACCAACGCCAGCAGCAAAATCTCCACCGAGAGTTCCTCTTCGAAGAAAGGCACTGGCACTGGCAAGTCAAAGTCCAAGTCAAAGACAGGCGAGCAGAAGAGAAAAAGCGGAGGAAGCGGTGGCGGCGGCGGTCCAAAGAGCTACAAAAAGCTGCACCACTCCATCAAGATGCCCAGCAGTGTCGCCCCGACGAGCAGTCCCAAATCAAAGATGGAAGGCAGTGCCACCTCGGAAAAGTCAAAGTCGGGGAAGAAGGCGGCCAAAAAGTCAATGTCCACGGTGGAGCAGGGAGCGATCAAGGGAGCCACGACCACCACCACCGCTGATAAATCAGCCCTCATGATGGTCAAGTCTTCCAAGGTGGACCTTCTTGAAACCGCCCCCTCTTCAAAGCCAACTGAGGTTCAGTCCACTGCGGTGGTCCAGCCGGTGCCCTCCAGCAAGTTGTGCTCCGATATTGAGCCGGGCGGTAAAAAGAGTTCCGCAGTGAAGCTGGTCAGCTCAAAGCCGAGCAGCAACTTAGGACAGGCAGCGGCGCCTTCCACCTTGAATCCGCCAAAGCCCAAGACCAAGACGGCGCCCAAGCCGGCGGGGGCGGGGGTGAAGTCGATGGTGGTCAAGTCGAACTGTGGCGTGAAAACTTCCGCTTCCACTGCTGCTGCAGCTCCTCCTACTTCGATTGCCCTCGCCAACGACGACGGCTCCATCTTCAACAGCAGTGTTCAGAATGGTAAGGGCCTTTTTGAAGGGTTAGTAAACTCCTGTTTGAAACTTCTTTTTCTGCAGATGATTCCGCCCTGGCGCTGGTGATGCACACCGCCCACGATGAGGGCCCGGTGAAGCGCGACGAGACGGAGATCTTCGTGCCGGGCAAGGGCGAACTCCGATCGACGCAGCCCGAGCCGCCGCAGTAGCAGCAGTGATAGATGATGTCTTTGGGCTCCTCGATATTTGTTGTTGTGTTGATATGCTTTTGCTCGCATGTCTTGCAGCTGCTGTTGATGATTCATTTCAGAGGTGTGGCAGCCGCAGCAGCAGCAGCAGCGGCTCGATTTCAATAATATAATGATGATAATCCTTCTCGTTTTTCGGTGTTTTCTTTGGTGTTGTTGTTGTTGTTGCTGCTGCTGCTGCCGCTGAGGATGAAGCGTTTTTGAGGCGCTGCCAGTTTAATATACAAGAGACAGAGTAAAGGCAAAAGTTAAGTGTAAAGATAAAGCAGTAAAGGTAGTAATAATAATAAGGCAGAAATCATTGAGGATGCGAAGGAGGTCGCAGGAAAAGCAGAAGGTGAACAAGTGAACACAACAAGCTCCCAAAGAGCTCACATCAGGTTTTTTTACTTGACCTTCGAAGGAGTGCGCTCCGTCTTCTCCAGCGGAACTTTGCCTGAATTGGCCTTCGCAGCTGCTGGCCCTTTTGAGCCAACCGCCCCAGGAACGCTGCTCTTCGGAGCTCCGCCAGCGGGGCTGGGAGTTCCGGTATCGGTGGTGCCGGTACCGGTATTACCGGTGGCCGGAGTGGTTGTGGTGGGTGTTTTTCCGCTGCCGGCCGCCGCCGCCATCCCCGGGCTCTTCTCTGCCTGCTTGCGCTTCTGCACCACCACCCAGCCGATGATGGCCAGCACGAGGACGACCACCACGAAGATGACGATGGCGGCGCTGATCAGGCCCATGCTGTTCTCCTCGCCGCCTGGCGTGCTCAGGGTAATCACCTCGGGAAGCGGGGAGCCGCCGCCGCCGGCGGGTTGTAGAGAGCTCATCCTGGGGAGCTAAAACGAGAGAAAGAGGAAACAAGGTGTGACAAGGTGATGACGAAGCTGTGTTTGGTGAAGTAGCAGCAGCAAGTGTGAAGGACACGTCAGAGCAGAAAACACACAAATGTTGAGATTTTCAAGTTGAGAAGAAAGTGTTCTGTCTTTATAGTCGAAAGCAGAGTGTGAAAAGAGAAATCGAACTTCTATTTCTTTTGTTTGTTGTCTGGGGAAAAAGTTATAATTCTGAGTACTTTGATGATTGGTCTTCTTGAAACGCCTAAAGAAATTTTCTACTGCAGATTTTATTGCATTTTATTCACTTACTTGAAGAGAGGGTACAGTAGCAGAAATAATTTGCGATTATTTGGAGAGTAGAAGTAGCAGTAGTTGACAGTCCTCACCACCGCCTGATGAACACCATTCGTAATGTTGGTAGTGTGTGGAGAGATGTTACTAGCAGTAAAATTGCATAGTTTTAACAGCTTCAGACGAAATAGAAATCAAAAGAGAGTGTTGAGTGTTGAGTGGTTTAGAAAGGATAAAAGTGTGGAGTAGAGTGGCGACGAGAGAGAATCCAGGGTTCGTTCGTTTGTAATTGTTGTTTGTAATTGCTGGTGGTGGTGTTCTACTTGCCGATATTGTTCACTTCACCCCCACGGCTCAGCCGGCTCATTCCACCGCCGTCGCCATTTCGCTGACCAGCAGCGGCATTTCGAAGCCGTGCGTGTAGTGAAGCAGCAGCATGTTATCCCTCACCTTGTACGCAAACGGGTAGAGACCGGTCAACTGGTCCATGTTGAAGCGCTTGTGCAGGGGCAGGAACTCGCCATCCTCACGCTGCACGAACATGGTGAAGGGAAAGGTCCAGACGGGGCGGCCATCCTGGCGCTGCTCGCCCATCTTCGCGCAGAGGTAGTTGGCGACGTGGCCGACGATGCAGGCCTTCTTCGGGACGTTCACGAGGAAGCAGAGCTCCTTGACCGGCCGGGCGGAGAGCAGCTCAGAGCGGTACATCATCTGGCGGAGGGGCACCAGCAGCAGGAAGATGCCGTCGGCGGGCATCAGGGCCACCAGGCCGCTGCCGCTCAGGACGCCGTCGGTGGTGGCAGTTTCCTCCTCATCTTGAGCTGCTTCTTCCGGAGGAGGATTTTCCTGGTGATCAGTCCCCAAGCCAGATGAGTCTTCTTCTTCGTCGCCGCCGGGGCTCGCGTACCGCGGCTTGCTCAGTTCAGTCATGATGCTTTTTGATGCTTTTGATGGAGGATTTGGAATCGAAAGAGAAAGGATCGAATCTCGAAGCTGGGTTTCGATTTGCCAGAGAACGTGTGAGTGTGTCAAAGGGCAAACGTGGAATGAGAGGGAGAGAGAGAGCGAGCGAAAAAACAATGGCCGATCAGTGACACGTCCTCTACGACGGAGTCTACCAATGGGGGCGCTCTTTTTCGAGCAATTTTCGTTCGAGAGTTTGAATTCAAACGACAACGGCGGGAAAAGACTACAAAATCACACAGTTCAGCAGTAAGAGAAACACTCTCAAAACATCTGTTTATTTGTTTTTATAATTATGCATTTGATTTGAAGTCATCAAAAAAGAGAAGAGGAAAAAGGTTCATCTGTACAAAAATATATAAAAGAAGGCCTCCAGGCATTCAGCATCGAGCATCGAGTGAGAAAAAGGTGTGTACAAAAAAGTTTGGAAATGAGTGTTTGGAAAAGAGGGAAAGAGAGAGGGGATAAGAATACACATTAAAGTTGAAAGATCAGGTTATCAGAGGTGCACTGAGGCACACACTGAAAAAGAAAAAGAGAGTAAGACGAAAAGAAATGGATTGGTTCTGGGTGTGACACCACGACGAGTGTCACAGATTGGATTGGGTTGAGAGAAAGAGATGCAGAGAATCAAAGAGCCGCTGATTGATAAGAAAGAGAGAGAGAGAGAGAGACTGCGCTAAAAAGTGAAAAAGAAAAATGAGAAAGGAAAGAGTAAGTTGGGTAGAGCATTGGACTAGATGATGATGATAATGATGACGATGATGTACACAGAAGAAAGAGTTTGTTTGGATTTGCGGGTGTGTGGTGATCACATTGGTCGAAGAGATGAGTGCTGGTAGCAATTGTTTGGTTGAAGTCCCCGTGTTTGGGCCAAGTCAAATAGGTCGATAAAAGGTAGGAAGAGAAGGTTCTGTAGGTAAATGCAACGGTCAAAAAGTCAGAATGCAATGGACAGTTTTCAGAGGTGTGCAGAAGACACTGAATCGCTGCCACATCTGTGTAGTCCTCGTTGAGTATCATTTGGCACACTGTTTTGGTGGTGGTGTTGGTAGTGGTAGGGCACTGAAAGACTACTTCTGTACGACGGTGATAATGTCGCGAATGTTCGCCTGCAGATCGCCGTACAGGCCCACCAGCTGGCCATCGGTGACCTGCTGCTGCTGCCCACCACTACTGCGCAGTCGGTCGCTGTTCTTCTCCAGCTTCGTCAGCAGCTCGCGAATGCGAAAGCGCTGCTGCGGCGTCAGCGCCTCCTCGGAGACGGCCAGGCACATCTTGCGCAGCTGGTGCACTCGGTCGGCGAGCTGCTTGTTGGAATTCGAGGCATTCAGTCCTCCTCGAGAGGGACTGACCTGCTGAGTGTCGGTTGTTGAGGTTTGCAATGTTTGCTGACCACCACCACCACCACCGCCGCCATTTTCCAGCCCAGTCAGCGCCTTCACCTGGCCGGCAATGAGGAGATCAAGCGTTCGACTGTACTCAATCACAGAGTTGCGGTCCGCAGGGACGCCAGGGCTGATCGAAGGCAGGTCTTCCGGATCATTGGCGTACAGCTTTTCGGTGACACCGAAGCGGGACTGTTGAGCTGTGGCAGCATTTTGACTGTTATTTGCACTATTGCCGACTGGCTTGAGCACCACCTTGTTCAACTTTAAGCCACCACCACCACTGCTCGAGTCCACCGATTCCGCCTTTGAAAGTTTATGGCTGCCGCTGCTGCGCAGCGTGTTCGACTTGAGGAATGCTCGGTTTGGAAGTCTGCCGGAAAAGAAGGAGGGGAAGAAAAAGGTTGGTCAGTGATCAAGTGTTACAAACTCAAGGTGAATATGAAAATACTAACGTCGGTTTGCTCTCCTGACAGGCCGACGCCTCCTCTTTGGCGCACTTTTGCGGAATATTGTCGACGCTGCCGCTGTTCCCATCAGCTGCAGCTGAAAGCGATTTGCTATTCGGACTGGGCGTCTTCTTGGAAAAAAGCGTCGACGTCCCGACGGGAATTTTGCTGCTGCTATTCAGACCTCTGGCGCCCAACTTTGGACTGGCTGCAGCAGCCGTGGCCTGCTGCTGCTTCGCCGAGCTGGCCGAGCCAAAGCTGCCCACCGAGATGACCGAGTCGTTGCTCTTCGAGGTGGCCGCATTGGAGGAGGCGCAGGAGCCCAGGCCAGAGTCCGCCTCCGCTGCTGCAGCTGAGCCTGACGACTGCGACTCCCAGAACTTTTTGTAGCTGTTCAGCGGCTGCTGCTGCTGTTGTTGGCCACCACCTCGCTTGCACTCATCATCGGCGTCGTAGCCCGAGTTGGAGATGGTCGACTTGCTCAGCAGCTGATTGTGATCCTCTTCAGCCTGGGCTGCGGCAGCTTCCACCGCTTTGGAACTCTTCAAATCAGCCGCCTTAGCCGCCTTACTTTCCTTGCTCGACTTGCTGCCGCCGCCATTGAAGAGCATGGCAATCTTTGAGGGCTTCTTTGGCTTGGAGGTGGCTGCTGGGGTGGTGGTTGTGGTTGTGGCTGTGGTTGTAACAGTCTCAACCGCATCAACGGCCTCCGAGCTGCCCACCTGTTGATCGTTGGTTTTAGCCGTTTCCAGTTGTGATCGCAGCAGCTGCGGATGCTGCGTCCGCTTCTGCACCGGCGTCACGTACTCTGCCTCCACTGAAGCACCGCCGCCAGCATTTGCAGCGGCGTCACCGTTGGCCGCAGAGCTGTCAAGTCCTTTGCCGTTATCTCCAGTGCCCGATTTGGCGTCAACGAAATCTTTAGTGTAGAACTTGGACTGCGAGAGGTTGACCGCCAGCGTGGGCACCGCCGGCGCCGGACAGTTCGGCTCCGGCTTGATCGAGGTGGAGCGCGACTTGAAGAGAAAGGAGGCACGGCTGGAGGCGCTGGTCGTGGCGGATAAGTTTTTAGCCGCCGCTTTTGCTGTCGTCTCTTTGGCTGTAGTGGCTGTCTTTGAGGATGAGCTGATGAGATTGGCTGATGATGATTTGCCATCCGAAGTGGCGTCCCCTTTTGAGGTGTCCGCAGTTACCTTGGCCGCCGCCTTCTGTCGGAAGCTCTCGTACAGCTCTGACATGAAGGCAGAGTTGGGCTGCTGCTGCTGCTGCTGTTGGCTGCTGCTCTTTCCAGCTCCTTCAGTATTTGTAGTGGAACTAGTGAAAGTGCTGACTGTAGAGGTAGCAGCTGCCGCTTTGGCCTTCGCCTCCGCCTTTGCCTCTTTCTTTGACTTTTTCTCCTCTTTAGGCGGCTTCTTTGGCTTCTTTGACTCCTTAGTTCCATCGACTTTAGTTGCATTGTTGTTGATTGGCTGCTGCTGCTGCTGCTGCTGCTGATCCAGTTCCAAATTAGCTGCTGCTGCTTCCTCTTCCTCTTCCTCCGGACAAAGTTGGTTAGCCGGCGGCGGCGGTGGAAAGTCCTCGCTGCTGATCAGCGCGTCCAGCGGTATCAGCTCAACAGACTGCTGCTGCTGAGCTGCATTCAGTCCAGAGACAAAGTCAAAAGAGTCACTTTTGGCGAGAGCCTTTTGATGGTGGTGGTAGCCGTCAAAGTTTGCGTCGACCTGATTGCAAAACTGCGCCGGCGGCATTGGAAATTGCGGCTGCTGCTGCTGCTGCTGTCCTGCAGAGAACTGGTCGACAATGTCATTGCGGAAGCCGGCAAAGTGGGCGGGCACAGCACCGCTGGAACTGTGCAGCGGCGGCGGCGGTGGATATGTCTGCTGGTCCAATGAAAACTGATGATTTGATGATTCGAGCAGTCCTCCTCCTCCTCCTCCTCCTCCTGCCTTTGAGCCCTGCAACCTCGGCGAGGCGACCGCCTTCAGCAGGTGCAGGTGATTGGCCGTCTTCTGACCTCGCAGCTGAGAGGTGCGACCCGATTTGGAGGACTGGTTTCCGCCGCTCACATTTTCACTCGTCTTAGAGTGCGTCAGATCTGACTTTTGCCGGGTAAAGTTAAAGTGGTGGCTGCTCGATGGTTGTTGCTGGTTCTGAAATTGCTGCTGCTGCTGCTGAAGATTAAACTGCTGGTGGTGATTGCTCAGACTGTCATCAGAGGACTTGGTCTTGGCGTGGTGAGGAGGGTGATGGTGGTGCTGATTGGAAATGTCCTCGAGGATGGCCACATTTCGCTGCTGCTGCTCCTTGGCAAAGGTTGAGGTGCCCTGGCCGCCACCACTGAAAAGCGACGGCGAGGGCAGCGGCGGCACCATCGGCATTCCCAGGCCGTGGCCGACGGCCATGTCATCGTGAAAACGATTTTGTTGGTTCAGCGCCGCGTCCACCGCAAAGAGGTGCGCCTCATTGTGCAGATCAAGTGCGGCCGCAGCCGCCTCCTCATCCTGCCTTAGCGAATCGAGGTAGGCGTTAATCTGCGCCCCCTTGGGAATGGTCCCGTAGCGGTTGATCCGCTGCATGTCCAGACTGGACACCGGGTGGTGGCCACCTTTGGAGAGCTCCTGCTGCTGCTGCTGCTGCTTCGAGGTTTTTGACTTTGAGCTCTTTGAGCCTCCTTTTCCCCCGCCAACCGAAAGAAGGTTTCCCGTTTGCTGTTTGCCACCACCGCCAAACTTTGAGCTGCCTCCTGCCGCCTGTGCGCCATTGGAGCGCGTCGACGAGGTGGAGGAGATGGTGTTCGAGGGATAGCGCTGGTCCTGGTCCGAGCCGCCGTACAGACTGTACAGCTGATCTTCACCGCCAGCTCCACCTGCTGATCCGCCCATTCCATGCGGCAGCATGGGCGAGGCAAGACAGGAGCCGCCAAAGTCGCTCGCCTTGTCCAGAGAGCTAAGGCTCTCGCCGAAGCCGTTCATCGCCTGCTCGGCGCCCTTCAGAATGTCCTCGTCTCCTAAGGGAACAAATTTAGTGAGTCCTTGTAACAAACAAACCGAAAAAAAATCAAATCGTCCTACCTGGCTGCTTGTCCTGATATGTCGAGTCTCTGAAGGAGCTCGTCCGCTTCGGTGGCGTCGGCGCCTGCTTCAGCTTACTGAGCAGATGCGACTGCATGATGCGGTTCGACTCGGCGGCGGTCATCGCATTTGAGCTGCCGTTACCACCACCACCACCTCCATTTCTCCTCATCGCAACTGAATTTTTTGACGACTTTTGCCCGCCATTTTGAGTAGCAGTGGTGGCAGAGAAGCTCACTGGCCACTGGCCACCATTAGTGGTGGCAGTAGTGGTCATATCACAATCTTCAGAAGGAGTAGCTGAGGCGGCGGCGGCGGCCATCGAGAGGTGGGCGGCAATGTTCGGACTGCTGCCGGACATCTTTTTATATGGAACATTGCCACCACTGGAGCCACCTGTTGCACCACCACCACCACCACCTCCATTTCCATTATTAGCATTGGAGAAGCCGGTAGCTCCCGAGCCGGTCGTCCCCGATCCGAAACCGCTGTGGCCCGAGTGGCCGCTGCCCGCCGTCGGACTGTCATTGTTGTTGTTGTTGTTGTTGTTCGACTGCTCAAAACCGCCGCCTGAGTTGAGCATCGACGGAGAACCTCCGTCCAAGGCTTCCGTCCAGCCATTCGAGCAGCTGTGGTACATCTCCAGCAGCGAGGCGTACAGGTACTCAAAGGTGGGCCGCTTGGTGTCCTCCCAGGCCCAGCACCGCTGCATCAGCTCGTAGATGGGAGGCGGACAGTTGTCCGGACACTGCATCCGATAGCCATTTTCCAGCTTGTGATAGACCTCACTCAGCTCAATGCCCGGGTAAGGGGCCATGCCGTAGGTGGCAATCTCCCAGAGGAGCACCCCAAAGGCCCACACGTCCGACTTGGTGGTGAAGAGGTTGTAGGCGAGGCCCTCCGGCGCCGTCCACTTGATGGGAAACTTGGCCCCCGCCCTCGCCGTGTAGGTGTCCTCGCCGAGGGCGCGCATGCCCCGCGCCAGGCCAAAGTCGGCCACCTTCACCAGGTAGTCGGCGCCGACCAGACAATTCCGGGCGGCCAGATCTCGGTGAATGAACAGTCTCGCCTCCAGGTAGGACATGGCACTGGCGATCTGCGTGGCAAAGTAGAGCAGGACCAGGGCGGAGAGCGTCTCCCGGTCGGCGTTCCTCAGGTACTCAAGCAAATTGCCGTACGGCATAAACTCCGTCACAATGTAGAAGGGGGGCTCCAGCGTGCAGACGCCAATCAGCTGGACGAGGTTCGGGTGGCGCAGGTCCTTCATGATGCAGGCCTCCTCCAGAAAGTCCTTCACCGCCATGGTGTCCTCTTTGAGGGTCTTCACCGCCACGGTGAACTTCTTCCACTTTGCCTCGTAGACGTCGCCGTACTGCCCCCCACCGAGCTTCTGCTTCATCACAATGTCCGTCCGGCTCAGCTCCCACTCGTCCGGCTCGGCCGCCCCCGCCGTCCACTGCTGCCCACTTCCGCCCTTCTTCGTGGCCGGGTAGAGGAGCATGGTGATGAGGCCGTCCTGCTGCGTCCCGTGGTGGTGCACCAGCTCGGCGATGGTGGCGAACTTGCACTCCGGCCGGACAAAGTACCGCCTAGTGGGCGTACCTCCATTTCCGCTGTCTCCGCTGTTGCCACTCCCACCTCCCCCGCCATTGTCCATCTTGATGTGGTAGTGGTAGACGCGGCCGTCGTACCTCAGCGAGATCGTCTTCTGCCCGGGCGATGACTCCGACTCCCTCACCAGGTAGCTGCCGTTGATGCCGCTGCTCAGCAGCTGCTCCGCCTCGCTCCGGCTGATACTGCCGTGGAACCACTTGTGCTGGTCGACGTTCACCGAGGTGATGTACGCCTCGGGGACCCAGCCGATCTGCCCGCTCCGCGACACCGCCTCGCACCACTGCCCGGTGGCGTTGAAGGAGAGAATGCGCACTTGTTCGCCTGATTGAGAAAAGGGGGGAGAAAGACAAACAGATTAGTAATGTGGATAGAAAAAAATGCATTTTGAGAAAGAATTTTTGCCACCATTTGTCTTTGTCTTCGTCCTTTGCTTCATTTCACATTTCTGACTACTACTTCGACTGGATCAAAAACCGCTGCTGCTCTGTGCTATACTGTGTGTCAGTCAAAAAGACAAAGATAAACATTGAACTGAGGGGTGACTAAAAAAACAGCAAAGGCAACGAAGGCGAACAGAGACGTCGCTGTCGACGTCGGCAAGGTCACAGACCAGTGGTGGCCAATCTGAAGAACAAACAGTGAGAGACAGACACAGCTAATGTGTCATTAGCCGCAAAGTGTGGGGACAGTATGCAAACGGAGTGAGGGAGAGGGGGCCCAGAAGGACACATACACTCACTCACTAAAGACAATCATCGAGCAATAATCTCTCTCGTGACTAATCAGCAGCACAGATTGGCCACCACCGCCACCACCACTGCAGTTCTTCAGGGTGCTCTCCTCTGCAGCACTGAACGGGTGGGACTAGGCCAACCAGTCAGTCAGTCAGTCAGTGCGTCGTCTAAGAGAACACAGATGCAGGGAAAAGAAAGAAAGGAAAGCGGTGATGAAATGTGCGAGGGAGAGGGTGCAAACGTTGAGCAAACGTTTCTACTGCTGCCCCTGCACAACACTCGCTCGCTCGCTTCTGTGCCCTCTGTTCCTACTAAATGAAAAAAATCATATTTCCAACGTTCCCGCAACGATTCTCACTGGAGAATTGAAAGTGGAGCAGCAAAAGCCAGCAAAAAAGGCAGCAGCAGTTTCCTCATTTACCTTTTCGAATCGTCAGCTGGTTCTCGCCGCCGCTGTTGAAGTCGTACAGTGCCACGTAGATGTGCCGAAGCGATTCGGCTGGGTCGTTGCCGCCGTTGTTGCCCTGACCATCACTGCCGCCGACGCCGCCGCCAAAGGAGGCAAGCAGATTCTCCTGAGACGAGGAAAGTAGCTGTCGAGATTGAAAGGCATGTTGCTGCTGCTGCTGTTGTTGTTCCATAGCCATAAAGTCTTCAGAGGAATCCTGCTGTTGGCCTGGAACTTCTGGCAGCGGTCGGGAATGAAATTGAAGTGGCTCTGCGGAAACGGGAAGAGAAAAAGAAAACAGTTTGTCAGTTTAAAAAAGTGAAATAAGTGAAAAATGACAATTAAACTTAATTGCTTAAAACTAGTGCAGTCGCAGATTAGCATATGAGAAGAAGAGTTGACAGTAAGAGGGAGAAAAAAGTGCCTAGCGTCAGCAAAATGGAATTGAGACTGAAGCAATCGATTTGGTTGAAGAAGAAAAAGAAGGCACTCACAGCACTCAATTGAGGCCATCAATCCATTAGGCACAGTGAAAGAGTGAGTGTTCGCTACAAAATCGTCAGCTCAGAATCGAATCGAAGAGTTAGCATCATCATGATCATCACCACCATTTCCCAAATGCCATCAATCATCGCCTATCGATGCCAGTCATTCAGTCAGTGCAGTGCCTCCCCCTAATCTAATTACCCATCCTTCCCCTTTCAAACTCTCTAGAGTCAGGCATTTTTTCTCTTCATCATTAGCAATCGCACAACATTTGCTGATGTTTTTGTTTTGTTCCTCTTCTTCTTCTTCTTCTTCATCTTTTGATGCTCTTGTCGTGAGTGATTTTGTAGCAGCAGCAGAAGCAGACCTTGCGGGCATACTTTTGCTTTATTTTGAGCAGCAGCAGCGGCCAGAGCATCTGCATCAGTTCAAATCACAGTGATGTTTGATTTTGAAAAACACTTTGAAGCAAACAAAACTGAAACCGGAGAAGCAGTGAACTGATATATCAGCGCGCGCTTCCTTTGGCATCAAAACAAACAAGCAACTGGACAAATTAAATGTGCTGATTTTAAAATTTTTGCCAAGGGACTAGGGCACACTCAAATTGGCTGCCGCTGCTGCTGCTGCTAAATGCGTGATAGTGCAAGATACTCACTTCCTCACTGTGCTCCAGATCAGATGAGATGCTGAAAGGGACAACACAGTGATACATCGTGGACAGCACCATTTCCCAACATCATCTTGGCCAGAGGCAATGTGCTTTTTCTCTCTCTCTTATTTTTGCGACCACTCCACTTGACAAGAGTGAGAAAAGACAAGGCAACACAGAGTCAGCAGTGACACTCTTGGTGGGAGGTAATGCCGTCTCTGCCGCCGTCGTTTGTTTCTCTCCCGTGTTCTTTGCTGCGGCAGAGTGCTGTGCAAAGTGCAAGTCAGTCAGTCATCACTGGAAAAAGACTTCCATCCGCCGCTGTTGCTATAACAAGGGTCGGATATGACAGTGCGCGAACACTATTAGCTAGCTAGCTACTACTACTTCTACTAACGGTTATTATCTTGTTAGAGTTTAAATAAAAGGGGGCAAATGGGAGAGAGAGAGACGATGATAGTGTGCGGTGGTGGTGGTGTGCTCGACTATATTTAGTAGCATTCGGTAATTTGCATCCTACCACTTGAACAAGCGAGATGATGTGCTCGAACGCGCCAACAACACAACACAACACAACACACAGCGTTTGTGTCTATGTCTGTCTGCCTCGGCCAAAGTATCTCTTCGTGTTCCACACTGTGTATGTAGCAGAAGAAGCCTCCTCTCATTCACCGAGCACGCAACCAATTAATTAAGTTACAGATTAAACAGATGGACGGGCACAAGTACAGGGAAAAGGAAAAGAACGTGCGACGGGGAAAGGAAAGAGGAAAGAAAGAGGGGACGGATCATCTGCAACAGAGAAAGGGTAAACGGAGGAGGCATGAGATGGGAGAAATGAGGAAGATCTCTCAGAGTAAGCTTTAGAAGCCCAAACGAGCCCCCAAACCTTCGTCTTTCACCCACAAGTCAGGCACAAGCACACGAGCTAAAACAGTGCAACCTGAGATGAGGGAAAGCCAAACGAGAGAGCCAACTTTTCACATCGGTGGGCGAGTGAGCGTCGCATCCTCACCACTAGCTCACACAATCCCCATGCCGATTCTAAAGTCACAGCAAAAGGAAGCAAAGTCTGGGGGCACACAACTCGTTAGTACCACACAGCACACCAGCACACAGGTCACGACTGCTGCTGCTGCTGCTCAGCTCAGCTCAGACGAGTTGAACTGGTGGCCTGTTGGACGGGTGGTACTCACTGAGCGAGCAAGCAAGCGAGCACTGAGCTTTAAAATCTGTGCCATCAGCCACAGCCACTGACACTCTCTTTCAAAAAAAGGGGACACTGAACATATATGAAGTCCATCGGAATGGAACAATGGAATATGAATACGGCGGCTAGAACTAGGAGATCATTAGGCGGTGGCGACGGTCATAACAGAACAAGAAGAAGAACAAGGTTGTGACTCTTTTCACTCACTCAGGCGGCTCAGCTGAATGCAGATGAGCTGCTGCTGCTGCTGCTGGAAAGAAGGAAAAAGGAGGGGAAGAAAAAGATGATGGCATTGGAGCAGATGACAGGTTGCCAGTTAGAAATACAGAAAGAGAGAGAGAGAGAGAAAGAAAGAGAGAGAGAGAGAGAGAGAGAACAGTGAGGGGGACAGGTTCATTCAACTTTTCGACTGCTCTGTTCTCTTGTACTGCTGTTGTCAGTAGTAGTTGTAGTGGTGGTGGTGGTGGTGGTGACTACGAACAGACGGATATATTCATAATATACCGAAAAAAGATAGAAAGAGAGTACCGCTGATCGGTAAAAGCCGTGTGTGCCCCTCTTCGCCGGCTTGTTGTTCTGCCAGCCAGAGAGTCACTCTCCAGCGATGACAATGGCGTAGCCGGGAGATGGTGAAGAAACGACGGCACAAGAAGAAGAAAGGAAAAGAGAATAGAGAAAGAGAAGAGCCCCATTACCACTACCAGAAAGAAGAAGAAGAAGACAGCGAAACAACAGCAGAAAATAAAGCAGAGGCCGCAGCAGCTCTCTCGTACGTGCGTCTGTCATCATCGAGAGAGACAACCACCTCACGCAAGGACCAACAGCTGAGTACAGCAACACAACAATAAAAGAGAAGGGGAAAACTACCGAATCCATTACCACCACCAGCAACACTGTGTTGCTGTGTGGCCAGATTAATCAGATTGCACTGCAGAGAGACTGGTGCTGACCGGAGGTGGTGGTGATCACTTAGCCAGCAACAGCGACTGAACTGAGACTGTTTGTCTGTGAGCGATAGAGCACAAACAGACGAGAGATGCAGCGGAAAGAAGCGGTACTTTTTCAGAGCATGTTTATGTGTGCTCAGACTGAACACACACACACAAGCACAAGCTGCTGCAATCAATTCAATTACCGAATCGGTGAAACGACAGACAGGCACACAGAACATCCTCTTTCTTCTCTTTCTTTTTCAACGCTTTCCTCTCGGATGCAGCTGTAGCACGCTCGCTCATTCACTTACTAAACTAGCCAGTTCTGGTCGTGAAGAAGAGTCGGGCAAAGTCGGGTAATCTGTCTAGACGATGCTGCCTGCCTGCAGGAAACGAACTGTGACGAGGAGTGCGGGACAGGAGTAAAGTAGTACTACCAAGCTCTCTCGCGGGACAAGTGAAACAATGAGAAGAGGAAGAAGAGGGATGCTCAACAGAGGAACAACGGCATCAGCGAAAACTGGTGCACCGTCTGTGAGTGTATTAATTCGCCCATTTGCCCATTTCCTCCTAATTGCTTCTCAATCGATTGGAGCATTGCGTGTGCATCCTATCTGATCCGTGTCAAGGAGAGGAGGAGGAAGAAGAAGATGCGCTGCTGATGGTGATGATGGTGAAACCAAAACCAAAACGACGACCAGTGCTTAAAATAGAGGAGGAAGAAAACAGACCGAGAAGGAGAAGGAGACCACTGATCGTCAACTGAGCTAACCGTTAGCACTGCGGTTTTCATCTCAATCTCAGTGTGGCACAGGACAGGGCACACACACAATACCAATTAGTGCCACACATCAGCAGTAAAGTAGAGAGGAGCTAGTGGCAATTAGCATTGCATAGGAAAATCACTGCACTGTGATTGCTAGCTGCCACAGCACACACACACTGCTGAATTGATTGGCGATGATATGAAAGAAGAGAGAGAGAGAGAGAGAGAGAGAGAGAGAGAGAGAGAGAGAGAATGCAGCGCCATGATCATAATAATAAACTACACAGACAGACAGTCTGTAGGTGACAGTCTGGGAAAAGTAATGTGATGGCCTATTTGGCAGCAGTCGATTCTAATCGAATATTTGATGATAATATTCGAAAAGAGATCTGAGAAAGATGCGCCATGAATATACTGTGGCATAAAGAAGACCATATGCGAAGTGTGACTGACCAGGCACACACACACACTAATCAAAGACAGACCACAGCAGCCCAATCGATTGAGGAATGTTCTCTCTCTCTCCTGCCAACTGTCAGAGTGGAATGTGCAGTGCACCAGTGAAAAGCACACAACCACAACCAAATTGAAAGCAGAGGCAGCAGCAGCAGCAGCAGCCGAAAAACAATTCATGTGCCTGCCAGAAGTGTGCTCTGCACCACACACCAAAACATGCGCAACATTGAAAGAAGACTGAATAAATGAATGAATGAAAGACAGGCAAAGCATGTGCACCTGATGAAGGGGTTAAGAAGAATAAGCTGAATGCTAATGGAAACAGCAGCATCTTTCCGATCATCATAAACTATCGAGCATTTGTGTGTGCGTTGCCAGGGGAGAGGGCAAGTGGCAGAAGCGTGAAATCAAAGAAATTAATCAAACTCACTCTCTTTCCTCTGTACAGACAGTGAGCTCCAAACAGTGCTCGATCGCCTGCTCCAGCTGTGTGTGTGTGAGTGTCGGTGAGATGGACGGTGGAAGATAAATGAAAGAGTGAAATGGTGGTAGTGCCCTGAACTCATAAGCGTTCAGCAGAAGCAAAGTGATTGAAAGAAATCAGGGTGTCTGCAGCGGTGATGCTCTCAACCATTAGCAAGTCTTGCCCGTTCTGATAGAGCCATCGTCTCTTGGCAAGGGTAGTGACAGCAATGGAGAAAGAAGCCGACAACTTTGAATTGCATCAGCAGCAGCTTCGATTGAAAACGATGCTCGCACATAATGGTAGTGCATTTTGGCACACACATTTTGCCAGCAAGGAGCGCCGCCGCCGCCATTGCCACCGATTTTTTCTGATGGCATTCATCAGTGCGCCTTCCTCCTAATCGCGCCAATTCTGGCCGACTTGGCACACAAACTGACTGGGCAGCAGCAGCAGCAGTAGCTCATTCACATCATATTTTGTGTGTGTGTGTGTGTGTGTGTAAATGGCAAAAGAAAAGAAAAGAGCTCAAGCGACTTGTCAATGGCCGCTGACGCTCCTGCTGCTGCTGCTGCTGCCGTACAGAAGAAGACACCGGACAGGAGAAATGAACACTGACACCGGTCACTGGCAAATCGTGAATCGAGAAGGCGAATGGAGCAAATGAAGCGAAACGCATCGAGAGAAAGAGAGAGCAAAGTGGCCAAAGCCAAAGCGAAGCGCCCGGCGTCAAGAGACAGAAGCAGCAGCAGTCAACGGGAAGATCAATCTATGAAGTCAATCTGTGAAGCAGCTTCTGCTGAAGCAGTCACAGACACAGTCGAACACACACAAGCACACAGCCGGCACAATGAGCTCACAAACACACTCGCCGCCGCCGCACTGACGACTTCTGTCACCTAATTGAGAGGTCATCCCTTGCCGTTAGTGGGTGCAGCCAGAGAAGAAGAAGAAGAAGATAGACGTTCAGACAAGACGCAGTTGCTGATTGCGTCAAACGTTGTCAGCAGCAGCAGTGTGTTTGGAAGCGAGAAAGGTCACAAAGGCCAACTCAGCAGACACTTGCCCCTCTCTTCACTCTTCTACTCTTTGCAGCTGACATTGTCGCTCCTCTCTGACACAATCGTTCAAAGGAGCAGCGGCAGCAGCAGCAACCTCAGTAATGTAATAATCAAGAAGCATCGCAGACTGAGCAAAAGTTCAGCTCACTAACTCACTCAAGTGATGCTCACTCACACACACAGTAACTCAATTTATCATTTCAGGCACACAGCTCCGAAGCACCGAAGGCTCAATCAGCAGCAGCAGAAGGAGAAGAAGGAGCAGCTGAATGACAGCAGCAACCTCAGTTCCTCGGTGATAAGTGGGCAAAGTGAAAAGCGGCAAGAAAGAGTGTAGGCAACAGGGATTAGAGAGAGGGCTGCGATACTTTTCGCCTCGAAACGAGACACTTTTCACATTAAACTAAAAAGCGGCTGCCAAAGTGATTCATCGACGAGTGCTACTTAAGCTGCAGCAATGAGAGTGCCAGCAAGCTTCTACTTTTGGATCTGAGCACTCAAAAAAGCGTGTTTTTCAATGTCAACGTCTAGTCAGAAAAGGAGTTCTCAACTGCTGCTGCTGCTGTACAGTAGACGTATGTACTTCTAATCTCTCGCTCCATTAGTGAGGTTCCTCCCCAGTGTGTGCAGGGCAATGCTGTGCACAGGTGAGGAGACATTGAGGACACCACCACCACCACCACCAGCTACAATCGATTTTGAAGCAGAAAAAAAGTGGAGCTTGCCAGCAATAAAAATGGAAGGGCGACAGAAAGATAGGTAGTACCACACACTAACGAGGACACTATCAACAACGACACCAGCGAATATCAGCACCACCACCACCACCACTGAAAAGCCATCAAATGCGGGCGCCACAAACATACACACAGAGCTTTGCTCTACTACTCTACTAAACAGCAGCAGCAGCAGCAGCAGTAGTCAATTCGTTATTTTTCTTCCGCTCTTTACATGATTATTCGACTGTGTGTGTGTGCAAGTACTGAAACAGGAGCAAACACAGCTGAAAAGCTGACAGCAGCTGCCAGCAGAGTGGCAGGCAGTTGGTTAGTTGGCTGGCTTCCTTCTTCCTCTTTTGAGGACGGTCCACTTTAGCAGAGGGAAGCGCCACGTCATTGTTACCGTTGGTGTGAAGTTCGAACTCGAACTTCACACTGGATTTCCGGTGGTGGAGTTCGAAAACCAAATGTGTTTAGGTGTGTTTAGGAGTTTTAATTTTAAAGCTAAAAATTAAAGGTGACCAAGGGCTCCATCGAGCTCGCTTCGCTCACTCCTACCTTAACTGTGCACCGCTAACATGTCGTAAAAGTTTGGCCAGCGGCTCACCCTGGCGTGCCTTGGCCGCTGTCAACGCCCGCCGACTCGGACCTCGCTCGCTCCGCTCGCGAGACCCTCGTCGTCGGGCGTTGACAACGGCCAAGTCACGCCAGACCTCGCCGCTTTGTGTTGTGGACTGCTACTTTTTTTTATACAGTTGTGCTGTTTCTTTTCTTTACTCTTTCTAGAGCACAGAAAACTAGAAAAGAAAAAGGCTTTTCAAGAAGCCGTAGAATTCACAACGTCTCCACTTTCTTACTTGGTTACTTATTTTGCACTAGCTCACATCCTCCCTTTCGTCCTTGTAAAGAGCGCACATCCCGCCACACACTAACACACAAACACACACAGAATCAAGCAGGCTAAGGCAGTTAGAAAGTAAATGAGATGGCTCTCTTCCCCTTTCCTTCTCATTTGAATCTCCTCTCTAAACACACACCATCAAGCCAGCAGCAGCGAATCAAGCAAATCCTGAGCCACTCTGGGTGAGCACTATCCTCTCATTTGCCTCCGCAATGCTCATCAGAAGAGCGGCAGCAGCAGCAGCGTCTTAGTGCGCAAATCTCCATCAACTTCTTCTTGTTTTTCCGTCAGAAGGAAAAAAAGGAAAGGAATCGAATTAGATTGCCGGCAGATTAAGATCCGCAAATGGCGGATGGGACTCTCTTCACTCACTCTTTAGTAGGCAAAAAAGTTCAAGTAAAGCGAAGTGACACTGAAAGTAGGCTATGCCACACACAGGCAGGCAGGCAGGCAGACGGAGCTGCTCTGTCATCTGAGAGTCAACGGCGATGTACCGCTAACGATGAGCGTAGTCCAAAGAAGAGGAAAAGGAAGAAAAGAAGAAGAGCAAAACATGTCGCTCGAAGAAATACGACAACGAGGTCGAGACGGCGCTCAAATGACAGTGATCGCAGCAACCTCGAAGACTCATCAGCGGCGGCAGCAGAAGAAGTCGATAAGCAGTAGACACTCGAAAGAAAAGAAGAAAACACATCATCGCATGGCAACCACAGACCACGCAGTTTGAAAATGGCAGCAGTAAATCAGTGATGGTGATCAGACGAGCAGACAACAATTTCGAGCGGTAATAAACAACAACAGCAGCAGCAGCCAAAAAGTAACCCTTTCTAGAAGAGAAGAGGAAAGAGAGGAGGAAAACACACAATCACACTGTCGCACCGGTGCACGCAAGCGGGTCCTCTCAAGCAGCAGAAACAGTACTTAATTAGGTGTATTCAAACACAAACGAGTCAAGTGGAAACATGTCAACGAGCCAGTGGCGGGGAAACAAGCATCAGCTAACATCTTCTCGCCACGCTAACGCAGAAAGAGCTGTACAGCTGAAGAGAGTCGGCAATTGTTGAGCACTACGGTTGAGTGTGTGCACACATACACACACAAGAAAAGCTAAGGACATCATCATCTTCCTCGCCGTCTTCGTTATAATCACCATCATCAACTACAACAACAGCAGCAGCAGTGATCAACAAGAGTGGCCATTCTTCGGGAGAGGGCAGTGGGACAGTGTGGCACGATTACAATCAATAAGCTCTGTGAACACACAAGCACAGACTGCAAACCAAGTCAACACTGTCCCTCCTCCTCCTCCTCCTCCTCTCCTCTATCCCGACTAATTGGTTAATTACAGTCACACACAGACTGAGCAAACCAGCCAGCTAGATGTGATAAATATTGATTATGCAAACGAACTAGTTTGGGTGAGAGCAAACAGAAAGAGAGGAAGGGAAGGGAGAAAAGTATGCACAGTGTTCAATCCTCATCCCCTCAATCCGATGATCTGACTGTTATTGTTGTCGCTGCTATACAACTGTATACAAAACACTGAGCACTACTGTACAGCTGCAGCCACGGACTGCGGAGACCGTCGCAGCGTAATCCTCCGGCCAAGGCAGTAAAAGCAAATTGCACAAGCATTGCAATGTGTGTCGACGACAGTGGACAGTGGAAATTGAGACAAATGAATGGCCACAGTCTGACTGGGCAGTTTGTGTGTGTCTGCTGGCCAGTAATGCAGATGAGGAAGTGAGGAAGTGCCGGGCACAAATGGCGGCGGCGGCAGTGGTAGTGGTGCTAATGGGGATTGACATTTCCACTGTGCTGCCTCTCCTCTTTGACATTCTGCTGTCGCTGCTGAGACGACAGCTATTCATTCTCATTCTGCTGGGGCCCGAAATTCAATTAGTTCGTAAGCAAACAAAGTGCTTCTGCGAAGCTGCTGCTGTTGCTGCTGCTGGAGCAAGTGAGTGAGTACTCGATTCGGCCGGCCGAGCAAATGCAGCTATACTGCTGCTGCTCCTTCTCCGACGTCGACGACCAAGTTGGCCACTGGCAACAGCACTACCAGCACTATCACCATCATCATCAACAACATCTGAGCTGGACAGCAATCGCTTTCGATTGCGATTGCAGAAGGAAAGAGCGAGAGAAAGAACAACGGCATCAGCAAAGGAGAAGAAAATGAAAATGAAAATGAAAAAGAAGAAAGCACAGCGTCGTCTATTAAGGCAACCGTCACTCGAACTTTTTAGTTTTTCACGTCTCTAATAGTTTCTA
>JAALOO010000387.1_pt1 | contig 39374 bp, 43 predicted proteins | sample 7257641 | NCBI WGS metagenome assembly JAALOO01 (sample SAMN14085613, study PRJNA598686) | mite metagenome | biome: ENVO:01001000; feature: ENVO:01001002; material: ENVO:01001226; isolation source: single female mite from University of Michigan culture on fish food culture... ...
TGGCGAAGGACTCCTTGCGCTTGTGCTTCCTCTTCTTCTTGTCGGTGGCGCGGACGGCCTTCTGGGCCTTGCCGGACTTCTTCACGGCTTTACCGGTGCTTGGTGGGGCCATTGCTGGTGGTGGTGAGCGAGTTGGAGTGAGTGGCTGGTGAGAGCGAGTGCAATCCAAAAGTGGTGCCTCAAGAGACGATCGAGGGCTCTCTTTTATACTAGTGGCTCGTATCCTCTGCGCTCGCTTCAGTGGGGTGCACTGCAGCTGGCCGCCAGTGGGAACGATTCGCGCGCAATTTCCCCCCAGTGCGCTGCGCGCTGATTGGCCGCAAAAGAGTACTTCAGGGAAGTGCACTCAGTGTCCCGACTGCACTGCCACTGAAGGAAGCAGCGGTACCGCCCTCCAGCTGGCCTCAACTGCCGTGATCATGTGCCAACGCATATAAAGCGACCGGCAGACGGTGGCCAGCTTCAACCACTCGCAAAAGTTTCCCCGTTCGCCGTCGTGCACCCCAAACAAACTCACCCAACCCAACTTCAACATGTCTGGTCGAGGCAAGGGAGGCAAGGTCAAGTCGAAGGCCAAGTCCCGCTCATCGCGAGCCGGTCTCCAGTTCCCCGTCGGTCGTATCCACCGTCTGCTGCGCAAGGGCAACTACGCCGAGCGCGTCGGTGCCGGTGCCCCGGTCTACCTGGCCGCCGTCCTCGAGTACCTGGCCGCTGAAGTGCTGGAGCTGGCTGGCAACGCCGCCCGCGACAACAAGAAGACCCGTATCATCCCCCGTCACCTGCAGCTGGCCATCCGCAACGACGAGGAGTTGAACAAGCTTCTCTCGGGTGTGACCATCGCCCAGGGTGGTGTCCTCCCCAACATCCAGGCTGTCCTTCTGCCCAAGAAGACCGAGAAGACCGCATAAGTTGCTGGACTTGTTCTCTCTCTCAACTTCATTTTCACCCACTTCATCATCATCATTTATTAATCCCAAAAGGCCCTTTTCAGGGCCACAAACATTTCGAATCTGAGCTTTTTGCTGCGTCTGGTTGTTTACAGAGTACTTGTTTGTTGGTTAAATAAAGTTTCAACTTCAGGTGCAAGTGTGTTTTCTGGTAAAATTTTTTAGGTTTACTTGCAAGTTGTTGATCCATACTTTATTTATTCCATCATTGCCTCGTAATTTTATAGGAAAACATTGTAAACTTCAAGTAGAAAAATAAAAACTGAAAACAAGTCATTAGTTTTGTTCCCAAAAACTGGCTAGCAAAAACTTTTTCTAATCTGGCGCGTTTTGCAGTTTTCAAAAATAATTTTTACAATTACTGATGCGCCATCTTCTGAAGCTTGAGTGACATGCAATTTGGGTAATTTTGCTTACCAGTTTTGCTTGTAAATTGTTGTGTACTCACCTTGACAAATGTATTCATATTTACAAGATGAGCTTTTGAGTGGCCATAGCTGTAGTTGATTCCGTAGCAGTGTCGGGTGTGCAGCATTTGAATCGTGTTCGCCAGTTTGAGGTGCTCCCTACACTGGTCACTGCTTAAGTGCATCCTTGCGTTGATTTTGAGCAGCAGTTTCGACACGCGGTGACAGCGAGATGGATAGTGTACCGCCAGCTGGTGCACTCCAAAAAGGTAGGTCATCTGAGAGAAGGTGACACCGCCGATGATGGGAATGGAGGCCGAGTTGACCCGTCCCAGCAGCAGACAGACAAACATGAATGCATTAGGTGGACTGTAGAACAGTAGGGCAATGAACAACAGGTAACCAAAGACCTTGTTCTGCGATGACACTGAACGACGGCAGTGAGCGTGAAAGTGGTAGAAAGTGCGCAGACTGGTCATCACTGACACCTGGCATCGATGTAAACTAGTGCCGCCATTGTGAGACAACCTTGAGAGGGTTCTCGAAACCAGATGCTCAGCCTGTGCGAATCTAGTAAAGGTAATGTAGGAGCACATTGCGGGAAGTATCACACCCATTTGGTACAGTGTCCCGTAGGTGAAGTTGCAAATGACCGTTGCAAAGCCATGTGTCAGCATTGAAGTGGTCTTGAGCAGGCCAGTCGCAGTGCAGCAGTAGTACAGTGGATCTTCAGAGAGTATTTGCACTATGATAAATGCGATGTGTAGAGCCATGATATCTGGTTTTATAAACAGTTACGAAAGTTGCCAGTTATCAGCATTTCAACTTACAGCAAATTAAATTATTCCCAACAAATGCATCTGATAACTTTGTAAAAAACTTTTCAATTTTGTGACTGATCAAATTACCCTTTTTGTCAGTTTTGAACAAAAACAAATTTTTATACTGTTTCAGAATAACCGTTTGATAGGTAAGACCGATAAAATCTGAACTGTTTGCACCCTCCAGCAAATTGGGAATAATAAAAAAGGCGGAGCTGTAAAGAAATATGGAGCTCAAATTAAACTGGTCACCTAAATGACTTAGGTAACAGTAATCCAGGAGAAACTGTCGAGTGTGATGAGAGAGATTTACTGAAGCAAAGACTACAAATCCAACGACTTTAATCAAATACGATATTTTTATCAGTTTTATTGATCCAGGAACTGTTTTCGATTTTGAAAATTCATAAAGGTTACTGAAATATCTTTCATGACATTCCATTGACTTCTTTGGAACTAAAGTATCAAAAAGTATTTGAAGATTGAAATTGTTTACAAACATTTTGTTTACAAAATTGTTTTCAAGCTGACAAAAATTTAGTTTAAAAATAAAAACAATAAACTTGTTTGTCAAGCAGCATAACTTTGAACTTGCCTGAACCAAATTAAACTCATTACTCTGAAAAAGATCATTAATTATTAACTTGTAGTTCATTATTTGATTCAAGGTAACTTAAATGTAATTACAACATAAATTGATTTACTTTACACTAGAAAAAATGAAATGTAATTTATACAAAAGTAGTTTCAGAAACATGATACAGAGTATAGGATTTTATCAGCTAACCGGAAACATGCCTTCTCAAATAGTTTAGTCCCTGAGCTCACTGGTTTCAAGTTTGCAAACGAGTATCAGTTACGTGCTAAAATGTTATAAATTTTTAGATTTTTTTTCTGTTCAAGCCTGTTGTGTCTCAAAACGCTTCATAAAATGAGATCAAAATTAAAATGGCTTATTTTAAATTATCAGTGAATCTTTTAACGCTGTTACTGGGTAATTTCCTGCTGTTCCATCAAAATGTGAATTGCAATGAATATGACGATATTGGCATATACCCGCAGATCAAGCACTCACTGAAGAAACCCTATTCATATGAATGGGAAAGCACGACAATCATCAACAATGTCAACTGGGAGTTGGTTGGCAATGCACTCGCACACCGAAACTACATTCGCCTCACTGAAGACAGGTCCAACCAAGTTGGTGGTGTTTGGAATACTTTGGTAAGTACTCTTTATTGTAAATATTATTAAAAAGTAACTAACTTGTTTGCCTAGCCCATTAAATTTTACAACTGGGAAGTGCAAATAGAATTCAACATCTCTGGCAGTGGTCGAGTGTACGGTGACGGAATGGCCTTCTGGTACGTCCAGCAGCCACTACACCAAGGTATGCGCATGAGATGAAAGTTTGATTGATTATCAACTAATTAATAAAAATAACCTCAATCAAATTGGCAGACTACTACCTAGGGCACGTCTACGGCAACTCTGACTACTTCACCGGACTGGGCATTTTTCTGGACACGTACCCTAACAAATTTCACGGCTACCACCAGTACCCCTTCATCTCGGCGCTGGCCAACAATGGCTCGCACAATGCCTACAGCAACGGCTACGGAAACAGTAGATACTACGGAAACGCGGAAAACCCGGAGAACCAGGTGTCGGAGCTGTCGGGCTGCCACGCGGCCATTCGCAATGCCGTCCACGGCCGAGCCTCCATCTCCATTCAGTACTACGAGGGACTGCTGAAGGTGCGCACCGACGTGGAGCAGAGGAACCGGTGGACGCTGTGCTTCGCCAGTCGTATCCACCTGCCCGCCGGCTACTACATCGGCCTGACCGCCTCCACCAACTACCTCAGCGACAACCACGACATTCTCGAGCTGAGGACCTATCGACTGGACTACCCGCCGCCGACGACCAGGGATGACAAGACGGTGGTCATTGTCATGCCCAGAGGCGGTGCCGGCCCTGGTTGCTGGTCGCTTTCAGTCAGTGTGGCAGTGCTGTGCGTCGCCGCGCTCAAGCTACTGGCATTCTAGATCATGCATTCTTAATTAGTTTTTGTATCAAATTGATATTTATTATTAAATCTCTCAAAATAATGTGTGGCGTGTTACAACTCAAATATGGTGGCAGAGTTTTGCAGCGTGTTGCAGCGGATTGCTGTTGAACTGCTGGTGCTGCTTGTAAAATGCTGAAACTGCTGCACTAATTAGTGGAATAAAAGAACGAATTTAAGTAAAAAAGAAAAGAGGATAGAAGAGTCAGGGCATGTCAGGGAGTGACAAAAGTGTAGGTTACAATGAATAAGTGAGCATGCCATCTAATAGTGACTCAAACATAAGTAAGAGAATAAGTAATAAGTTATAGAGAATAAATCTGCCACAAAGTTTTGATGAACAAATTAAAAGCGAGTTGTTGACTGTTGAAATGGATTGACAGGATAGGTAATGTGTACAATCTAAAGTGGAAACAAAAATGTATTTTAAAAAAGTGATCAATATATAATTTTTACATATTTACCCCACTCTTTCGCTTGCGGATGATTAGACGAACAATAGCAAACACCAGCAAAGCAACCACACAAACAACAAGTATGATCACGACAACGATGAGCATAGTCAAAGATTTTGGGCTGTTCTTCTTCAAAATGATTTTGCTCAAGTCCTCATTAGTGTAACATGGGTCGACGCTGGTTTTGTTAAAGAAGGGCACTGTGTGGCGGTAGAGCGAGGCATCTTCATCCTTGAATACAAAGTACACCGTCACTTGGCCTTCATCGGCGGTACCTTCCTGCATCAATACATTAGCGCACTGTTTGAAAACGGTCAGATTCATTGAATGATACATCAGCGAAGAAACATCAGTAAGCAGGCAATTTGCTGCAATGTGGCCAGTGGTATTTGCAAATGGGCTCACGTGAGGACGAAGCATTTGGTTGGTGAAGTTTCCAGTGCTTTCTACCAGTGAGGTGACATTCTGGGGCACAAGAGGACAGTAGAACACGCGATGAAAGAAAGCCGGATTCACAAGCTTACTCCAGTGTAGGTGTTCTTCAGTTACACAAGGGGAGATAACGTTCTGATCGAAAGTAATGTCCGTCAAACTAAAGTAGAGCATTTCCTGTTGCTTGGGCAGGAGAAAGTAGGCCTTGGACACCACCACCAAACCTGAGGACGGGTCATCTTTCACGGCTAGTAGGACGTTAGTGCACTCCTTGAGAAGGTCGATAAAGTGCTTCTGGTGATAGTCGATACCGGTTTCGCCTTCAACGTTGACTTGGATTGCTGCAATGTGGCTGGAGTTTCGCTGCGTGTAATCACCAAAGTAGGGTCGTGTGATGTTTCCATCAATAGCCGACTGCATGTTCGAGGTCATGGACAGTGCCTCATTCAGCTCGATGGTCGTGAAGGAGAGCTGTGACGGCGTAAGAAGATCACTTTGCTTCGCTTGGAGCAACAACAAAGCAAAGATTAGTACTGGAAGCATTGTCGCAGAGAAGATTGAAGATCGCATTCAAGAACAAAAATCAACTGTTTTCCTTTTATCTCAGTATGCGTTTTGAACACTGCTTTTATAGCGATGGCGAATGGCTAAAACGCCACATATAAAATGTCAAATGACTCACAATTTTTAATTTGTTGCAATATTAATTTTTGTTGGCATTTCTAAAAATGCAATTAACAAAATGACATTTGGCTTTCAATCCTGCTGCCAGTTTAGTTGCTGGGGAAGGATAACAGAGTTTTGGCTTTGGCTCGTTCAATTTGCCTGAACAAAAAAGAATAAAAAATTAGTTGACCTTGGAAATAGTTAACATGAGGAAGGACATTACTTTTTGTCAATGCTGCTTAGGACACTCTTCAGCGTTTTGCAGCTTTTAATCTGATGGTGCAGTGCCTCCAGCTCAGCAACGAAGCGGTCATCGCCGTCCTTGTTCAGCTGAACGTTCTTGAGGAATCGGTGGATGATGAAGCTCATCCACTCCAGGTTGGTGCGCGGCATCCACTTGGCCCAGTTGCCGCAGGCACTGTAGTACATGCCCACGTAGATTTTGTCCTGGTCACTCTGCACCTTATTCGGGTTCTTGGCGTCTCGCGCCAGGGTGGCCAGTCGGTCGGTGAGATTGGTGTAGTAGTGGTGGGAGCCGATGCGCATCCGAGCAAAGGTGTTGTCGATGATGAAGGCACGCTTCCCCTCGGTGTCCACTTTGTACTCCCTCGAGGCGACCACAAAGTGCACGGTGGGGTTCTTTGTGCTGCGCACCATAATGTTGCCCAGGTGTAGATCACGGTGCTCGTACTCGAAGGTGGCCTCGGCGGCGGCCAGACTCAGCAGAACCTGGTACACCACACTGATGATCTGCTTTATGGTTAGCTTTTTGTAGCACGATCGCAGCGATTCGCCACAGTGCTCCATGCAAATGGAGGTAAATTCTAGAGGTAAAACAATTAATGGTAATTAGGTCGACTTTTACAGCCAAACAATGTACCTTGAAGGCCAACGTTGATTGGTCCTTTATCAAGTGGAACCATCTCATTGACCAGACTAGATTTGAACAGCTTTGGAAAGCCGTGCACGCGATACTCAAAGCCCTGGTAGTTGCAAAGGGTGGCGTGCAAGTTGGAGAGATTGGTTGAGATTACCAGCTCTTGAAATACGTTGTGGTAGTGCTCCGCAAGAAGATCTTTGACCTCGCCACATTCTGTGACCAAACGCTCTAAAAGGTACAATGTTATGTTAGATTTACACATAAACAACAAGCAAAGTCCACGAACTGTTCTTTCTGGTCTTCATTTTGATCATCTTAAAGACATAATCTTTGCCCTTGGAGCTTCCATCATGCTGGTGAGCAAGTAGAACCACAGAGTACGATCCCTTATCAAGGTGCATAAAACGAGGAAAAGCAACTGGGGGAAAGGATTGAGTGAAGGGCTGAATTCGTTCCTGTCCGCATATCTGAAGCACGTTTTTCCTGAAGAGAAAAACAAATGATTAAAATAAAAGTCAGTCAAAATGTTTCAAAATGCGCACCGATACAATTCGTCGTCAAGATGAAGTCGACCCATAGTGGTACTCCGAATTCTTGAGTAACAATATGCCGACTTGGCCAACTGCACTAAAATGTACACGTAAACTTGAAGTTATGGCTTTTTAGAATTGACGGTTTTAAAATTCTAACATTTGCATGATTTTGCCAATAAAACGACTAACATTTGTCAGCTTAGCTTCATTTTGCGCTTGCACTTTGCTCTGTTATTTTATTTGTACCAAGCATGGATTTGTTTGCGAACGCAATGTTGGAAAATGAAGAGGAGCACTCTTTTGCCGATGACCTAACTGAAAACTCTGGTTTGGATGAAAGCGAAACTGAGATAAAGCTCAGCCAGAGCAAAAAAACTGATTTGTCAAACAGTCAAGAGCAAATGTTCTCAAACAGCGATAACGGTTTGTATTTTGTTGCTTTGTTGTTACAGTATTCATCAAATTCATCATTGTTTACAGAATCACAGTTTGATGAAAGTGACAGCGAGGAAATCGTTTTCCGTTCATCGTTGGTTGAAAGTTCAAGTTCACTCTCTGAAAGTTTTGTAGAAAATATGATCCTATTGGAAAAAAATGCTCCCACTACTGAACTTGATATCAGCAAATCAAGTAGTCTTCTTGAGGAGGAGAACAACTCGTTGCGCCTCAATGATGAAATTGGGCCTTTGCAGGAGGAGTTTAAAGAGAAGCTTTCGCTGAAAGAATCTTCTTCTGAGGAAATTAATAAGTACGTGGCTCAAGGTAAACACATCACAGTTATCTTGTTGCAATTTTGCTGACGAAGCTTTTACAATTTTTCGTAGAAAACATTGACAACAATTCACCAAAGGAGAATGGAAATACAGTTGAAACTGCCGAGTTCTCGCCAGTTGTTCAGCCGAACTGCATTTCCGAGTACGATTTCTTCCTGAAAAACATGGGCACTGAAATGCGTGAAGAGGACCCTGATGATTACGACTTAGAGAAGATTCAGGCTGAGCAGACTTTTGAGCCTCTTCAGGGAATTGAGCCAAGCTCCTGGGCTCGTCGTTTCAAGCAGCAGCGAAGCCCTCTGCTGCCTACTCCAGCAGGCTCTAATCAGGCCAATTTCAGCTCGCGCCCACCAGGTCAGTTTGTGCCGCCGATCCAGGGCGCTCATGGACAGGGCACTGTTCGCCCATTGAGTGTTCAACAGCAGCAGTGGGTTGACTACTGGCAGATGGCCTTCCTGGACTTTTGGAGCAACTACAATGTGGGCCGTACTACGGTGGGCGGCGGCAGTAGTGCCTTTCCGGAGCCGCCGCAATTCCATCAGCAGCAACAGCAGCAGCTGCATCAGCAAGTGCCAGTTGGACCGAGTTCCAGCATCAAGAACTACCAACCGCAGCAGCAGTCACAGTGGAACGGTGACTACCAACACGGCAATGCTAACAGTGCTGTGCCGATGTCTCGTGACCAGAACAGTGCTTATGAGTTTTACGGCTCTACCGCCTACAACAACGAGGCTGCTCACTCTGCTCGCAACCAGTACCAGCTGCAGCAGCAGCACCACCACCACCATCAGCCTCTGTTTAACAGCAATAACTACTCGACCCGTGGCAGCATTCACACCGGTCAGATGAAAACTGCTGGCAACAACATCACTACTGGACGCTCCAACAACAACAACACTGGCAGCTACAAAGGACGTGTCTTCTTCAACCACGGCAATGGAAACGGTGCTGGTGGTGGAGGTGGGCGAAATGGAGGCGGCGGCAATCAGTGGAGCCAGCACAGCGAGAAAGGAGGAGATGCAAGTGGAAAGCATGCGCCCACTTTCTTTGAGCAGAAAGCACTGCTTGAGCAGAAGAACGCCTCCACCAAAGGTGGTGGTGATGACTCTGTTGCCGCCGCCGATGATGGCTGGTACGAGTTTGACTCGAGTGAGGACCTTCGTCCGTCACGTGGCCACTTTGCCAGCGATGCTCGCGGAGCTGGAGGTCACCAGCGTGGCAATGAAGGCGGCTACGCCTCCAACAAAAGCGGTGTCCCTCATCGTGGTGGCAGTGGCCGAGGTGGTCGAGGCGGCGGCGGCGGCTATGGGGGACGCCCACCAATGGTTGCCAATAACCACTTCAACAACAAAAACAGCAAGAACTTTTACTGAATCTTGCACACAGGTTTTGCTGCATTTTGAGTAGCAACATTTGCAATTTTACTTTTTAGCAGCCTTGCTTCTTTTTTCAACCTCTATTTTTCACTCTTTTTACACAGGTGACTTTTTGTAATTTATAAGCTGTCTACTCTTTTGACATTTTTCAAATCTTTTTAAACTCTTTGAAAGCTATTGTAAGCTATTGTAGATTTATTGCAGCAGTTATAGCTGGTGAAAAAAGGTAGTGGTGTCATCGTCATCAGTTGATGAGAAAGAAGGTGTCCACTGCAGCTGTGCAGGTTGCCTAAATAATGCGACAGCATTCATTCTTTTCTTCAACTGGCTCCTGCTCCTGCTCAAAGTTGACCGGCTGTCCGGCACGCTCCTTGGCGACAATCTCCTTGAGCACTGTCGGTGCATCGTCGGGAACTCCCGGAACCTCTTGTACCACCTTTTTCTTCTTCTTCTTTGAGGATGTTTTACGCGCCTTTTCGCTTTCCACCTTTTGAGCCTTTGGAACTGCAGTGTACCTAGATTTAAGAGTGTTTTGCCACACGTTAAGAAGGAAATTGAAAATAAGAATGACAGCATAAAAGCGATACGCACATATGGTCATAGTCTTCAGGCGCCAAAAGCGCAGTGGGGCTGAATGACGGAAAAAATAGTGGCTAAAGTTAGTAACAATAATCAAAATAATTTAGCGTACTTACGCGTCAGATGGAATTGCCATAGAGTTGCTGGCATCATTTCCATCATTCTTAGCCGTTCGACTTTTCATTTTTGACAAGCTCTTTGGAGCACCCTTAAAGCTAAACAAAGTATTAAACAGTTAGAGAAAAAATACAACAGCGTCTTACAGATGCAAGTAGTCGTCCGGGCCAATGAGTGATGTTTCGTCTCCTTTTTGCACTTCTTTGGCTCCCTTTTGCGCCTCTTTGGCTCCTTTGGTCACTTTGGTTTTCACATTCTTGCCACGAACGCTGGTGCTGGTCTTTATTCTTGTTGTCTTGCACTTTCCCTTCAGAGTTAGGGATTTGCCGAGGTTACGCTTCTTTGTTTGACTGGAGCTTTTGGCTTTGCTGCTTCTCGACTTGCCACGCTTTGATGTGCTAGCACCTGAAATCTGCTTAGATTGATTAGAAGATGACTTTGCCATCGCGAGGAAAATGTGAAAGAGAATGATAAACGGCAAATGAGCAATCTAAAACACTGAGTCAGCAGTGGAACAATGAAAGTAATCTCATTCCTAAACTGGCCAATTGTTTAATACAACAAATGTGTGCGTGTAGAATTTAGAATATAGCCAGGGAAAAATAGTTAAAACACAAGTATTTTAGCGTCTAAACGACACATGATACACTTGATACTGATTCATCAGTACTGATGTTCAGTTGACGCGAAATCAATTTGCACAAATCAATCATTTGAATTTCCTTTTCCGAAAGTGAGCATTTGGTGCTTTCCTCTTTACCTTCCATTTCACTGCTATCTGATCGTTCGCTAATCAACTCAATGTGCTTTAGTAGAGCAGGGTAAGCTGACAACTCCTCTTTCATTGTTTTTGTTGATTTAGCGAGACTCTTCAGGGCACAAAGAGCATACAACTTGGCAGCAGAATCGTGCTTGTTTTTCACCACAAGTGACACCAGAAAAGGCACAGTCCTCTTGATGATGGAGTCAATTTTGCAGATGGCATTGTCTCCGGTCAGCAGAGAGGGTAAAATAGCAATCAACAAGCAAACGTTGCGACTGTAGGCGTAAGATTTTGAGATGACACTCTCCGGAACGTCCTCCTTGTCCGTGTCCATGCATATGTCCTGCAAGTTCAAGTACGGTTGCAGTAGTTTCAGAATTAGCTGAACGGGCTGAGTGACGTGCGGATTAACTATGACTTTCTTGAAAAAGATTTCCATCCAGAGAGCCGAAACTTGAACCTGAAATGACATTTGTGTTTACACTAGTGCACTTAGTACAGAGTCCAATGACTTACCTTGCTCTCATCGATGATGCCCATTTGTTCAATCATCGCCTGCATTAAGCGAAGTTCGCTGTTCCATTGAAATTGGGCAACTTTCAGGAGCTTACTTCCCAGCTCACTTAGTTCATCATCAGAGGCGCCTTCGGCGATGCTCCAGTCAAAGTGAAGCATCCACTGCTCAAACTTCTTCTGCGTATCATCGACAAACATTCGGCTGGAGATGTCAAACACCGGTACAAGCGGCTTAATCAGACTGGTGAAATAGTGCACTGGCAGCAGTGGCGAATAGCGGTAGGGCATCTGGCCAAAGTTAAAGTACACCTGCTGACAGCCAGACAGGCTGACGGTGGGGTAGTAGGTGACGAAGCCTTTGCTCAGTGAAAGTCTCCTTCCTTCCCAACGATGAGGACCAACCTCCTTGCCATTCAGGTAAAACTGAAAGTAAACAGTGCCAGCCAAACTGGTGTCCAGAAAGCAGCCAACAACGTCGCATGCACTGACTGGCGGCAGCTTGCGGAAAAATTGGCTTTCTCTTTGAGCACAGATTTGCTTCTCAAAGGCATCAAAGGAGATCGAGTCGGGGTCGCTGCTGAATCCGTAGAAGCCGAAATCATTCAGTTTAGTAGCCCAGCCAATGCGAATGGAGCCTAAACAAAATGAAATATGTAAACAATAGTTTTTAGAGCGAGTTTTCGTACCTGTTGTGAGTAGAATGACTTCATAGTAGAACACTTGTCCGCTAGTAATGTCCACCGGCTTGGTGAACTGGTAGTCCTGCCAAGCAAAATGACACCCAATGACAGACAAATTGTCAGTTGTCACTCTGCGAAGGTGCTTCATTGTCGTGCTAGTGCGCACTTCAGAACGGCTATCTTCATCTGAGGATTGTTTGTCGCTTTCATCACTTTCCAATTGTTCATCGCTTTCATCGCTTTTAGAATCCTTATCTTTGCTTTGATCTTCACTTTCTATTGGATAATCGACCACAACAACATCAGTATCCCAGGGCTGGACGTCATTTTCCTCTCGAAGTGGAATGTCATCGTCATCAATGATTTTATCAGCATCAAAGACATTCTTCATGAGCCATTGAGCGCAGGAGCCAATTTGAAAGAGCAAGAAATTATCATCTCTTGCACGATAGAGACTGATGGGCTTAAATTGGCACAAGTAAGCGCTGTTTTGCTTCACTGCAAGTCGCAAAGTGCAGTTTTCAAAGATGATTTTCTTGATACACTCAAAGTTGGAAGAGAACATTAGATTGAAGAGAGTGTACAGCTGAGTCAACTTATCTGGATTATTGTACAGACAGCCGATGAAAAATGTCATCACCTGGTCAGAAAATAGCACCACCAGCTGCTCCTCGGGGTACCAGTCGCCCATTTTCATCATCAACAAGCAGATGTTGGCTATTCGGTGGTCGAAATCCCACGGGCAAATCTGGCTCAGGTAGAGATTGATCAGACTGGCAATATCCTCAATTGGCGGTATCGCGATGGGATAATTTTTGGATGATTTCTTGATCTTCTCGTAGTACCAGACCATAAAGCTGGCAATGACGTCCATCTTCTGGCGATTCACCCGGCCCATCTCGGTGATCATGGCCTGGCAGTAGCGGATAACGCCTGCATCGCTGTCCGAGCAGAGGGCAATGATCATCGGCCAAACCGTCTCGTCGTAGTAGGTGTACTCGATATAGTTATGCGAGAGCTTCACATCCAAGTCGATGGCGCACTGGGCGTAATCTTGCTGCTTCGCATCGGTAAAAGGTCGGCGAAAGTTTGACATTTTGAACGAAACTTGAAGTGAGACGATCAAGTAGAAGAGAAGTGAAAGACTGTCAACTGACAAAGCAAACAGCTTAATATATTTTGGTGAAAAGCTGTGACTAAAGGTCAAGCGATGCGAACGACGGTAAAAACGTGCAAACACCACTCACTCACTCACCATTGACAAAACAAAAAACTGTCACAGTCACAAAATGCAAAATGGAGATAAAAACAATGAGCTTTATTTGGATTATTTGTGAAATGAAAACAAAAGAAGACAAAACGTTTTAAAAACTTCCGAGAAACCGTACAAATGTTGGCTGAAAAAAGCGTGTTGACAAATGATTTGCATCGTTAAACTTCACTTTCAATTTCTTCTGGCTGGCTGGGTTCAGCACTAGTCACTTCTTCAACTTGAATCACAACATCCACTTTTTCAATCACTTGGGCTTTTTCAGCATCGATTCCTTCCATTTCCAAAAGCTTCTTTGCTTCTTGCTCTTTTTTAGCCAAGTTATACGAGGCACTGTGTCGATCGATTGTAAAGTATAGCACCACAACCGAAAAGAGTAATACAATCACGATGAGAATTGGGGAGCGATACTTGGAAATAAATGTCCAGAATGGAGTTTCGGTGTCTAGAACAAAGGCAAAAATAAGAAAACTATTCAGCAAAAACAAAAAACTGCTTACTCTTGGGATTGTCGAAAAATGGACTGCTGGAAAACAGATTGAAATCTTCGTTTTCGAAATAGGTAGTGCCGTTTTGCAGTTGAGTTACATTAGTTGACAAGAAATAACTTTGAAAAGGCTTCTTATCTTGATAAGGGTTGCCGTTAGTAAAGAAAAACGGTTCCAGAGATTTCCATGATTTGATATTTGCGCACTACGGAGAGCGAGTTGAAAATACAGCAATGAAAAGAAGGAGTAATACCTGGTCAAAGTTGAAGAATTTTCCTGAAATGTTCCAGGGAACGAGGCAAAAGTGAGTGCAATGAATCAAAACTATCCAAATTCGATCCGCAGAGACTTGAATGGTAAACGATGCACTAATCGGATGAGGAATGTTTCCACGATGATAGAGCTTGCCATCGTCACGCGTAGGATGAAGTTTGGTTGAATCAAAGTGATTGACAAAAAGCTAATATCAAATATGAAAAGTTAGAAAGATAAAAAGCTATCATCGTAATCAGCATACCTCGCGGTTCATGAAGAGGAACAAACGCTCAGATTCATTGAGATACACCTTGACAGCGCCAGTTATGAAAAGATTGCCTCCTTTTTCAGATTGATCACGGGTGATATCATAACTTTTCACAAGTTGTCCGCTAGTGGCGTTCCAAAGCCAAACTCGACCAGTGCTATTCGTTGCTGCTGATGAAGCATTGTTGGTCTCAAACAGGTAAGTGTAGTTTGAGTTTTGCCAATCGGAGAACGACACCATGGCGTGGCTGAACGTTTTGTTGTCGTGCAGACTAAAGTTTAGTCCGTGATAGACAGTGGAAACAAGTCGTTCCTCTTGATTGCGATCATCAATGAACGCTTTCAGATTGAGCTCTTTAGATTTGACAAAGGACTGCTGGATTGTGGGAGTTGAAAACAACTTTGCGAAAGGAGTCCACCATGAGCTCGAGTTATCCTTCTCCTGATCGTAGTGGTACAGCTCCAGGTCCCAGTAGTGAAGGTTGCTGTACAGACGAACAGTCCCATTCGGCAGGTTATCCGCAGCGAAGATGGCGTGAGGCTCATCGGCCGAGCAAATCTATCAAAACAAGAGTCAAATTGTTGTTAGTGAAACAGTCACTGAAACAGCTAGCTCAACACATGCAAACCTCTTGGCTCTTGACAGAGGGAATAGGCAGGCACCAGAAGACCAGAAGAAGCAGGAGGATGGGCCCAAGGAGGGACTTCAGATTGGGTTGAGAAGAGGAGGAGGATGAGGAGGCGACCATGATGGCAGCGGAATCTTGTGACGACCTTTCCGATTCGAGGTCAGGCGAAGAATGAAGAGTCATCGTGAAACGGCGACGGCAGCGCTGAGAGCGCTCCCTGTGGCGCTAGTGGCGGAAAGTTCGATTCTGACTCACTTCTCGCTCACCGATTCAGTGGAAACACAGTTTTAATTTTTGTGGTAAGAAATACTCTGTTTTGTAATGAAATTAAGCGCTCGTCTTTTTGTTCTCGCCTTCCCCATCCTTCTGCAGGAGGTACTGGTTAACCTCCTCCAGCTGGCGTTCATCACCCTTGAAGTCGAACTCTTTGGTGAGCTTTCTCAGCTTCTGACGAAGTTTGAGGCGTTTGTTGTTGATCTCCTCTGCCTGGCGGCTCCAGTCCTCATGGCGAGCCTCGATGGAGCGCATGTTGGCGAGCACAAACTCGTTCACTTTGCCGTAGTTGGGTGGATTGGCGTGCGGGTCGTAGCCGAGCACTTTGAGCATCGGCGCCAGGCTGCTCATGTTGGCCACCACGTCTGGCGGAATCTTGCCAACCCAGCTGTCCAGCGAGTCCAAGTTGATTGGCTTGATCACCTGGTCGGTTGAACGCTCCAGTCTGAGGAATACAAGGTAAAATCAATGTTATGCAAAGGTAACCACAAAACAAAACATACGTGCTCAGCTGAATAGCTCCATCGGCTATGAGCTGGTCGTGCTTGAGGACATTATCACTCCAGGGAATGTCGAGAAAGTGAAGCACCTTCTCCAGCCAAGGCTTCGGATTGAGAATCAACTTTTCGTAGTAGACCTTCAGACAGGAACGTCCCAACTTGGTGCACTGCATGCTCTACTCGGTTAACAAGGAGCTGGTTTGAAAGCTGACGATTCAGAACAAACACACACACACACACACACACACACACACACACACACACACACACACACTTACCATGCTTTCAGTGATCGAGTCCCACTTCTTGATGACATCAGTGTAGCTGGAGAGGTTCAGCTTGGTGATGGATATCTGTGAGTTGATAATGTGAATTGATAAGGTGATGCATTCTATTAACTGGTGCTGACTAGTACCTGTCTGGTGACGATTGAGTGCGCCACAGCACGCCCATCACGAACCATAAAGATAAACTTGGCCTTGGGAAAAAGCCGTTTCAAGTAGACGGCATTGTTTAGCAAAAAAGGGTCCTTGTTGCAGGGCATCACAAAAGGGAGTGCGGCATCATCAGAACTGCTGCCGCCTGCTCCCAGAGGGCTTCCTCCCTTCTTGATGTGGCCCACGATGATGTCGAAGATAAAGTTGCGCAGCACCCGATTCTGCAGGTCCTTGTCGATGCCGGCCATCTCCATTCGAGTCTGCTCGTAGACGTTGCGCATTGTGCCGTACATGGCGAGCAGCTTCGGGAGAATGTGCGTCTCCGGGCCGCAGGACACCTGCGGGTGCGAGTCGAGGAGGACGCGCATGAGGGTGGTGCCACTGCGGGGACAGCCGCCGATGAAGACAACGGGAACATTGCGCTGCTCAGCAGCATACAACACCGAGGGTTTCTCCTTTTCAACCGCCGTCAGCGATCGGTACCAGGCGGCGGAGTTGATGAGCACCAGGTAGATGGCCACAAAGAGCAGCATCCACTGCAGTGCGCGGAACTGGGAGATCATTTTGAGGCGGTTTGAAATGTAGTAGTAATAATGGTATGGTAGGCAACGTGCCATTGCTCTGCTTACGGAGAAATGGGATGATGTGATGACTGAACTTTGCTTCTACTGCTGACGAATGCATTTTTATGCAAGTAAACCTTTGCAGTGAACTGGTAAATGCCATTTTAGACCTTTCCGATTTTCGAAATAAAAATGATTTGCTATAAAATTTTTAGTGCAAGCAAAAAACTATGTGGAAACTAATGTTAAGGTCCATTTATATTTGAACTAACTTCAAATAAAATTTTTAGAGTTTTTTTGCTACAAACTAAATTATTTTACACATTGTTAACTTTTGAAGTAGGTGTAACTAGAAAAATACCACCAGGTTGACCTTGTACAAACTAATGAGCATCATAGGTAATTAAAAAGAAATTAAACAAAAGAGGTATACTCCTGTTAAGCTGTTAATTATTAAATCATTAGGAGCTTTACTAGCTCATTTTTCGCTAAAGTGCTTTTCATTTTTTCATTTTCTTTTGTGGTTGAATATATGGCAGAAGATGTCCTTATCATTTGTCGGGCTAAACCGCCGACACATTTTAATATTTATTAGTCACGCATATATCAAATCATTCTCATGTAAAGTTCAATATTTGTTTTGTTTGTTTATTTAATTTTTTGTATATAAAGCTTTGAGCAAGTTGAATCATTAGATAATCATATGATTCCGTACAACAAAATGAATTGCTTTAAATTGACTTTTGTTTTCGGTAAGTTTGATTTTGACAAAAATTTTTTTGCTTTATGTAACTTTGACAAAACAATCAACTTTTTTCCCCGTTAGCGATTGCCCTCACTTTGAGCGAGCCTGTCTGGTCAATTTGCGACACTCTTGAGCACATCGACAAAGGCTTTGCATTTGACATACAGTTTTTTGGTAACCGAGCACAGAAAGCAATCAGTAATGATGCTGCTTACAAAGAAGATTGCGGGTAAGAGCTTGCACATTTTTAATTTTCTAGAACGTAATTATATATTTTATGTGCTGGATCAATATAGGAAATATGAGAAATCAGTGCAGGCAATCAGTGACTTTATTGCCAACTGTCTGACCAGCATTCCCAAGTCAATGGGCAGCATCATCATCAAAAGTTTAAAGGCACACTACGACAAACGATGCAATAACGCCGAATTTGCGGCTCAGTTCATCGAGCACAACAAGTGCTTTGAAAATGCGGCCATCTTTGAGAAGTTTCATCTCTGCTCTGACCGGTGGTACCATCAGATGCAAGCGCTGAAGGGACTCAACCAGGACACACCGACGGCCATCAAGAGTTCTTGCTGTATTTTGCATGTACGTACATTTGTAAAATGATCAACTACAAATTGTAACCACTTTTCACTGTTCACAGGACTTTCAACGATGCGTTCGAGACAACAACAGAAACGAGTGCCATGACAAGAACGCCAAGTTTTGGGATGACGTGATTGATGAAGTGGTAATTTTTGCTTTTGCTTTTTAAACTTTAAAATTTCACTTTTTATATTCGTTTTTAGGCTGACGATCACAAGGATGAGTTTTGCGCGCAGTTGAAGACATCAGAGCAGTGTGACGCCAACTTTCCAAAGGAAACCTGGGATGCTATCAACGGAGGAGTGTCGCAAATGAGCGACGCTGCACTGAAAGAGCACACGGGAAAGTTCAAGTCCTCCTTTTTCACACTTCTCGACATGGCAGCCCAGTACAAACTGCAGTGATTACCTGACCACAAAATTTTAAAATAAAAAAGATTTATTGTTTTACGTAAACCGTTTGTACGGTGAGGAACTCTTCATCACTGAGTCGCCTGGTGCTCAGCCAGTGAAACGTGACATTCTTTCGGTAAATAGTTTGCCATAGTTGATAAGCAAGAAGAACAATGGCAAGGTGAATGAAACAGTTGACAAACTCTACTGAAATGTACCGTTGAAAAGAAAAATAGAAAAACAGATTCATCAAGCGAATGATGAATTCAAGTGCAGAACGGTACATTGTCAGTTTGATTACTTGACGAGTCCAGAAAATATTCCACCAGTTGTTGGAAATGGTCATCCACACAAGTAGAAAGTCGATGGCTATAGAAGCTGTAATCACAGCTACAAGAATGATTAAAACGATTTTTTTCTAAAAATAAAAGATATTTTTATATGTTTTGAATGTCAACTCTCAATACCTGATCGGCGGTTTCGGCAGTTTCAGTAGTGGATTTTGCAAATGGCAGTACAATCCAGATAACTTTGACCATTCTAAATCGGGTAATAAGCCAGTAAAGATCCCAAACAGAACACAAAGTTGCTCCAAAAGCAGAAAAAATCAACAATCCATCAGGGTAGAAAGGAATCGAAGCACAGTTATGGCGAATAAAAGAGATGTACTTGATTAGTTTCATTTTGTGCGTTGTTTAGAAACTAAATCACAACAAAAATTCACTGAAAGTTTTTTGGTAATACAATTTGAGCAAATTGATTGTATTTGCAAAAAATACAAAAGTGACGTCTGTTACACTGAAAACAAAATTCGCTCATCATCACTGCTTTGAAGTTTTGCCAACTCATCAGGTACAAACAGGTGTCATCTAGCTAAACTTAAGAATTTTTAGTGGCACCTGAGCATTCATCAATTGTGATTGTAATGTTGTTAAATGGATATTTAAGAAGGTTTAATATGCTCACAGAGTAAAAGTAAAGTTAAAGTGATCATCGGCGAATATTTTCAATTCCCATCAATGCACAGCAGAGTAGCATCAGAATAATACTGAGCACTAGAATGGCGTACTCGGTGGTAGTTAGAAGACGAAAAGAGAACTTGCTCAAATCAAAATCAAAGCGAAGTTCTCGTGGAGCGTTCTAAAAACAGTAAAACCAGGTTTCAGAAAATGAATCAGACAAGTTATTTGACAACTTACTTCTCCGATCAACACAGGTGGCTCATTTTCATCAACAGCAACCGATGCTGCTGTCAAATAAACAAGAATGACAAAAAGAAAAATGCTGCTTTTTAGTGAGCTGAAAAGTAGCATTGTAAGTTTGCCAAAAAGTGATTATTAAAAAATGCATTTGTACAAGTAGAAAAAATTTTTTATTTTTGTTCTAAATAAAAACACTAAATTGTTTAGAACAAAAAGTTCACGTGAAAAAATTAATTTGCAAAAATACGTAAAAGTAACAATAAATATTTTTTATGGTAATAAATAAGATACAACACAAAAAATGAAAACACTTTTTGTAAAAGTATAAATTATTACAACTTGGGCAAAAAATAGTTGTATTGTTTGCTATTGAGTAAACGACAATGTATTTGCAAGGTATTTGATTGTTTGTAGTGTACTTACTCACTGACAAAAATGTTTTTAGATATTCGTAATTAACTTAACAAGACTTGGCATTAGATGAAAATTACAAAAATGACAAAAAATGATAAAAATGATTAACACGAGTCAGCGAGTGCTAGACAATATTTTTCAATAAAACAAAAATACAACAACACTCAGCAAATACAAAGCTTCTCAAGCAAGTTCTGCGCACAAACTAAATCAAAGTCGAGTAGCTTTTGAATCACTTGGTCGTTCATCTTCTGAAGCTCTTCAAGTCGATCAAAGATTCGAATAAAGTGAGACCGAGCAGTACAGTAGGACTTGAACTTGTTTTCCAAGTACCGTTTTAGCAGATAAACGTAGGTTAGGTGTTCTTCGCTGCAGAATAGGGAAAAAGGATGGGGTTAATTGAAAGCTACAAAGTGAAAGTGGCAAACCAACCGAACTTTGTCAACGCTGTCAATCTTTGTTTTGGTCGGTCGAAAGAGGAGGATGGCAAATAGCTGAAATGCAAAAAAAAGGTAAGATAAAGTGAAATTGATGCTGGTGATCTAAGTACTAGTGATGCTTACCAGATAGAAAATGGTCCGGTCCTCGTACCAGTCTTTGTCAATCGACCGAGCCAGCTTTATGTAGTGAGCTCGGAACTGCTTTGCATAGTCAGCCGCCATGTTTTCGCCGCTGCCGACACTGCCCAGGTTGCTGAAGGAGGTGTCATCAGTGGAGAAGGAGTCACGCGAACTCTCGTCAATCAGCTCCTGCCTCTCATCATCAGTGCTCATCAGCTCGTCCAGTACTCGAGTACTTGCCAGGTCGACATTGAAGGGTCGATCGTGCGGATGATTGGTGCACGGCTCCGTCTCGCCCTCTTCTTGGCAGCCCTTCTTCTCTCCGGCAGCCCCGCCTCCGAGCATATCATCATCAATGAAGGGTGACTGGTGCATCTTTCGCATGTAGTAGGAGATGAGCTTTCCGGGGTGGTTTAGGTTCTGGTGCATCTTCCTGCAGTGCTCCTTCATGGTGCTGCTGCCCGCAGATGGAACTGATGCATCAGCTGTTGTTGTTGTCGCCGCCGCCGGATCATTTGTTAGTTGTGAGTCACTGGTTGGCGTGCCCAAAACACTACCCCCGTTTTCCTCGAGACATCGCTTTAATCGGTTGGTCATTTTCTCCTTCAACCGCTGAGGCATGATGAGAATAGAGCGCATCAGCATAATTTCCATCACACTCGTTCGCAGCAGGTTCATCTGGTCGGCCGAGCTAAGCTCGGCAAACGAGTCCAGCTGCTTGGTCAGCTCGATGAGCAGGTTGATCGCCTGTTCGGTAGTGGCGAGCAGTGTCTGCCGTTGAAAGTCTACCGAAACGTTGGAGTTCTTCTCAAAGAAGCTCTTGTGCAGATTCTTCTTCATCTCCGCCTGTTGGTCGCACATTGAGGAGAGACAGAACTGCAGTGGGTAGAGCACCTTTTCCAGCTCTTCAATGCGCGCCTTCTCGTTGACGTTGAGGCCCGGTCGACCGGTGGAGTGCGAGAATGAATCAGTGGTGGGAGTGCTTTGAAACTTCTTCAGAATGGACTCGTGGTTGAACTCAAACTCAATCAGCTGCTGGTACACCTTGTCGGAGATGTCGTTCAGGCAATCCATCGGCTGACTGCTCACCGACGGTGCTCTGCTGCTGCTGCTGCTGCTGAGTCCAATCGTTGGCGTCGGCATTGATGGTGGCCGTTCGGGCATTTGGCATGGGGAGGGCGCAAAAGAGGCGGCAGGTGAGGCAGGTGGGGAGCCATCACTGTTCAGCAGTTGACAGATTGCCGACACATTTGACGCTGGTCGAGATGGCGGTCGTGAAGGTGGTGCTGGCGAAGGTGTCGGCGACTGTGATCCAAAGAACGATGATTCATTTGTGGGTGCCTGTGCAGCCAGTGCTGTGCTCTCCGATTGGGAATGCGACAGCACGGAGGCAAGTGAACAGCTGGGCAGCAGTTTACTTTGCGAAGACGTCGTGCAGGTAGTAGAGGACGAAGCAGTGGGCGAGAGGAAGCAGTGGCTGCTGTTTGACACTGAGATGCCCGCAGCAGTGGTCACCGTGAAGACATTGGAGATGATCTTGTCTATTAGGTTGACAAAGTGATGCGGCTTGTTGGGGTTGATGTCCGCCGCGGTGGTGATCACTGCAGTGCTGCTCAGTGTGGTCACTACGTTACTGCTTGCTGAAGAGATTGCTCCCTCAACGGGAGTTTTTCCTTCTCCTTCTTCTTTTTGGGTGTTCTGTTGCGTCAGTTCTGCCTGCTCCCGGATGACATTGGTGCGAATGAGTGTATCCAGGTAGCTGTTCACTGAGGTGTGCGACAGGTGCTGAGCGGGAGCGGGAGGTGGTGCAGATGCAGTTTGCTTGCTCTCAATGCTGCTGTTGGGCAGGAGAAATGACCGAGACGGTGGAATGCAGGAGGGCATGTACGGCAGACGGCTTTGACTTAGCGAACCTAGCTGAGGGTAGACGCCCAGCTTTGATATGACCGATTGGCGACAGTGGTTAGCCGTCGTCGCCGCCGTTGCAGCCGATGGACCACTTTCAAGGAAAACGCTTTGATTTCCAGGCGGCTTAAAATCGATGCTCATCTGATTTGCCGCTACCTCAGGAGTCACCGCCGGCGTCTCCGAGTCATTGCACAGCTTTTTGATTCGATTTTTTAGCATTTGACTGTAGTACGTAAAGTGACATTCTTTGGCCTGATTTTCCGCTGTTGCCGTTGTCAGTGGTACAGTGGCTGACCCTTTTGCGTTAGCGTCATCACTGTCCAGTGAGGCAGCCAGTATGGTCGCCATTGTCGTCGTCTGTGTATTTGTGGCTCCATTTGGCACGGACACTCGATCATTGCTGTTTGCTAGACTAGAATTAGAGTTTTTGCTGTTGTTGGCAATAATGTTTTCAGCTGTGCTCTCAGCGAATGGCAAATTCTGTGCAAAAAGATAAAAATATCATTAGTAGTTTCGGCAATACATCATTGAGAGAAGGGAGGAGCTCACAATAGGATTACCTTTTTATTGCGTGACTTGGGGCAGCCACCTCGCAGTAGATCACTGAGAATGCATGTTGACATTGAGGTCGATGACGCCGTTGCCGTTGCCGATGTTGCTGTCGATGCTGCAGCTGATGCAATGATGCCACAATCAGCAGGTTGTCCAAAGGGGTGGTTAGGATTGAAGGTGGCACTCTCTGTTGTGCTGCTGCTGGTGCTGTCGTGGTTGTCACTACTTGACTTGCACTTAAACAATGATTGTGCATTGCAGAGCCTCTTGTAGCCTTTGTAGATGATGCAACTGCCGTGGTTGCTAGCCTTCGGAATGAGGGCATTGTTTTGCGTGGAACAGGAGGAGAGGAAGGTACTGGCGCAGGGGTGAGTGCCTGCACCTGAACTAGAGAGAAAAAAGTTATGGCATTTTTCGGTGAGAAAGCTGTGCGACGACGGAGTCGCACTGCTGTTGCTGCTGCTGAGGGGTGATTGAGGTGATGTGCTGGCTGAAGTACGAGATGACTGCAAATCAGGTGAGTTTGGAGAGGGTGAATCTTTGGCAAGCAGTATTGACTGGAGTGAGTTGGAGTGTGGAGGTGAAGAGGTGCTGGTGCTGAAAGCTGAATTGCTGTGCTGGGGAATGGTGGTGGTGGTGGTGGTTGGCTCAGGCAGGTCGCAGCTGCCTGATAGTAAGCTCACGAGGTTGGGATTGTTTTCAGTCTGCTGTGAATGCGATGGATGGGTGGGATTAGGGTTCGAGGTGAGTGGCTGCAGTGGCTGCGTCGCCGGTGATGGTACAACATTAGGGCGGAAGCAAAAGGGCAGAATGGTGCTGCTGGTCCTCGAAGAGGTGATCACCGTGGTTGGCACTGCTGCCGCCGTTGCTGCTGCCGGCACTGAAGACGAGGTGGAGGAGACGACGATGGTGTTTACCTCTTTTGTCATTGCACAACTTGTCCTGTTGTTGTTTACCGCCTCTCCACTGGGCTCCATGATGGAGGTGAAATGAAAGAGCAACTGTTGTTGTCGGTTTGTTCAGAAGGAAGGAGGGATGCACTTTTTCAAAACGGTATGATGTGTACAGCTGTGTTTGTGTGTGGTGGACTTTGGAAAGAGAGTGTGTTAAAATGTAATGAAAGCGAGAGAAGGAGAAAGGAGATAGAAAAAGAGCAAAATAGCAATATCCGGTTGCTAAAAAACAGAGGATAGTGTACTTTCTTTTAACAAAAAGGTGAGGGACGTGACTGATAAAGAAGGGGAGAAAGAACGAGAGAGAGAAGAGAAAGGAAAGATATGCGACACGATCACAGACAATAAAGTGAGTGCAGTTTGAGTGAGTTTATGTGCTTAAGAGAGAAGGAGAAAAGAAGATGCTATAGCATGGAAGATGCCGTTGCTGGTGGTCACCACAGAGAGTGCAATCGATGAGCAACAGGAGCAAAGCGGCAGAAGTGCATGGGAGAGGAAAACGTTTATGCGCTGTTGTTGACTACCACTGTTGCAAACATTCACTTTCAGTGCTTCATAAGATGGCGGTCTTTCTCTTGGGGTGACGAAGAAGAAGAAGAAGAAGAAGTGCTGGAGAAAGGGAGAGAGAGAAAAAGAGCGAGAGTCAGCTAAATGAAGAAAGAAAGAGGGGATGATCAGTGAGCAGTAGTGAGCAGTGTAGGCGAACTTGTGTGTTCTGCCAATCTGTCAGTCTGCACTTGGCGCTGTGTTCCCCCTTCACTGCCGCCGCCAGGAACCGATGACCACTATTGAGGCTTCCATCATCATCAGCATCTGTTCATTACTCGGCTGCTCATTCACTATCACACCAGACTGAGTTGAGGCTATCCTCACTCTCATCACCACTACTACTACTACTTATTGTTGTTGTCGCCGCTCTACAAACTGGTTCGTTGCTCTGCTTCAGACTCTTTTGGCGGCGACTTGTGCGTGCTCAACAAGACGGGTCAGCATTGGCTGAACTGCGCGCTGGTGTACTGCTAATGATGATGAGAAGTAGCAGCCAGGGAAACCACTCTGGTTGACAATGTTGTTGTTGTTGTTGTTGTTTTCGCTGGTTACTTTTTTGCAGGCTACTTCTGGTTCACTGCTTCTCAAGACGGGTAATTGACTGTTGTGACTGGCACACAAAGAGAGTTCAAAGAAAAGGTGACAGGTGCCACCAGGTAGCAATCGGCAATTACCGGGTAGAATCGAGAGTTGAAAAAGGAGAGAGAGAGCGGGAATTATCGATGCAAGCAATTTATCGGTACTTTAGGCAAACGTATTCTGCACCCGCAGCCGACTGAACTGAACTGAACAGTGCACTGACTGACGAGTAGTGCCCACCATCGATCCAGTGCTGGTAATGTTGGTATTGTTGGTAATGCTGGTCGATACAGGTGACGCCGTCATCTGTGCTCTCTCGACCGTGACATTGTCCACAGAGAAAACAAGGTGTAGGCAGAGACACTGGGCTGCAGGGGGGGGGGGCAGTGGTGGACAGTGGTCTGGTGCAAAAACGACGATAATGATGATGATGATGGTGCTGTGCGAGCCAATTCTCCAAAGTACGACGGAAAGCAACTGATGATGACACCACTGGGAAGGATTTGCTAATCGGCACTAGTCAGTGGTAGCTCATCAGCAGGTAGCATCAGCTATGAGCCGCATAAAAGAGAAAGGTATAGCGCAGCTGAGCATCGGTGGCGGTGCCTTTTATAAATGTTGCTGAAACAGGTAGAGAGTGTCTGCAGACTGCTGACATGTGACCGACCGCCTGAAAGAAAAACAATGCTCGAGCAGACAGGAGAATGAACCAGTGCTTTCCAAGCTTGAAAGGACTGGTAGCACTCCGAGAGTTCTTCTCCTCGGGAGTGCTCTGTCCTTTGGTAGAGAAAGGTAGCGTTGAGTGTGTCTTTGACTGCGCACCGTCCAACGACGTCGTCGACGGCGATGATGAAGTGTGCACTAATGTGGAGAAGTGTTGCGCTAGTGCAAGTTGGCAGTGCGCGGCAAAGCTGCTGGTGGTGAGGTTTTTGCTTTTTTACGATGTTGCCATTTTGCCAGTGTTTGTCGGTGGTTGTGGTGGTGGTGGTGTTGGTGATGTTGGTGCTGCTGCTGCTGCTGTTGCTGCTGCTGCTGATGGCGCTAGTCGTTAGTGTTTTGGCGGATCGTGATCCGACGCGGCAGTGCGCGCCTCAAGAGAACGAATGGATGCTGCTGCTGCTGCTGTTGGTGGTGGTGATTGCCACTGGCGCGCGCACTATTTGCCGGTGACTGCCAGCACTGTATTCCTCCGTGCTGCTACTTGACGCCGTGGTATCGTCGTGGAGGTGTATGACTTGCCAGTGCTTTCGCCAGCGCCGCAGTTTCAAGTTGGAGGGAGCTGGAGCATTAGAAGTAGTAGTAGTAGTAGTTGAAGTAGTGTTAGCGGTACCGTCCGTGACGCCCAGTGGTATCACTTTGCACTCTGGACAAGTGCAAGTAGTCGTAGAGAATGGTGCAGCATGGTGGAACTACTGTACACACACACACACACTCTTTTTCGTCCTCTTCTTCTTCTTCTTGTACTTCTCGGTGTGTATGTGTGTTCCTATTTGTGTGACACTTCGCCAGCAGCAACAACCCAAGAGAGCACTAGCACAAAAGCACTGCCTGCCTGCCTGCCAGCCTGCCAGTTCCTCTCTGATAAAGATCGCACACACTGCAACAGTACGGTGCCAGAAAGGGACGATTGTGTGGCGTGAGATTGGCATATAATGGGGAGAATTCCTCAATGCCAGATGACGATGACACTGTTGTGGTGGTGTTGCTGTTGCTTGTGATGTTGCTGCTGTTGCTGCTGATGGTAATGGTAATAGTGATGGTGGTGCTTCACACTAGGCTTCACTGAAAAATGATGCTGTTGCTGTCTTTCTGGTGATGGCAAAGGTGGCTTTGGGTGCAAACATGAAGTCAGTAACGAGAAAAAAAGGGAGCGTTTCTATTTAAAAACCTTTTGAGATGCACAAAATTTGAGGAAACCATGTTTTTCTGATTATTCCGGTAGCCAGGTAACTAGAGGCCACTGGTTAGAGATGATGAAAGGCAGACCTTTAATGATAGAGTGAAACGGAAAATGTTTTTTACCTTGGTACACTGGTATTTTTAAGGAAAAATTTACATTTTCACATGAATTTCGTGCTTTCAATTTGCTAAACCAAAACGAATTGGTGTAACAGCTTGTCTAAAAAACTACTCAAGTTACAATTGAGTACTTCCTAATGGGAAGTAGATGCAGTTTAAAATACAGTCTAGAACTTCCCGTTGAAAATAAGCCAAACTTATCGCCGACTTTACTCATCCGCATTTCCTATTTGGTTTTATAATCTACATTTTGCAATCAGCTAGAGATGTGAAGACGTTCCTTCCAGTGGCAAGTAAACAAGTCACCAATTTAGCTGCTGTTGTTGAAATCTTTATTGCCTTATTGATGAGCACTGTGTGCAGAGTGCAGTGCTGCTGCTGATAGGCTTCACTCATCATTTCCAAAGTCTATCGGTCAAGCAGACAGACAGGCTGGCAGGAAAGTGGAAGTGGAGTGCAAAAAGATTAGATTGCAAAAAGTGAGTGAGTGACGATGTTTTCGAATGGGAGCACTAAGCTCTGGGCTGCCACCTTCTACAGTTTCTATCACTATCACCAACACGACGCCAAGTACATGTATAAATATGTCTTTCTTTCCCCCTTTTTCTGTTTTGCCCTTGGAATTAGATGAACGATGGACAGAGAAAAGACACACACAGACGTGTAACCGAGTAAGTCAATCCTCTGGGTGATAATAAGAATGCTTAGTTGGGTAAAAAAACAAGACTATTTGCTTTTTGCCTGCTTCCCTGTACTTTTCTAGTGGGTTGACTCGTTTAGTGCTGCTTTGCATTGCTCTAACAAAAACTGTAAACGACTGCACTAAAGTCTATTTTTCTTCTAAGAAATAATATATCGATGCAGTTGGAGGAGGAAAAAGAAGGAAGAATGTAAAAATCTACCAAAAAGGTACATTTGTCTAAACAGTGTAGCAACAATCATTCCTGTCCTAAGATGGTCCTCTACAATAAACATCATCATACAAGGTGCTGGCATTGGTAAAAAATATAAAAAAATTAGCGTAAAAACCTAATAAAGAAAAGATTTATAAAAAGCATTTACCGTTAAACACTCTCATACACTGTCAGCTTTCTATCCACTCTCCATGTACAATGTGTACGATAGTACATCATTGAAGCAGCAACCACCACTATTTGGCGCCTCAAAATGACTCAAGTGCTACTGTGGTGAAATGTGTTGATCTAGTTTACACCGGCTGAGGACGACCAAACAGTGTCATTTATTGACTCAAAAATCTTTGCATTACTGTGTGTCACTAAAGTGGTACATAGCTACTGAGCTTTAGTGCTGAATTTCAATGCTCTTTAGATAGTGTTGACGGAATAATCATAAAAGACCAATTTGACCGTTGTATGTAAATTTGACAAATTGCCAACACAACAAAAGTCCTCCTATTCTTGACAGATTTTGTTGCACTGGCTATTGACGTTAATGAAGCCTACAGCTAATGAGCATGTGTATAGAAATTTGTACTGCCTAAAGAAGAAAATAGGATAAGACGCAAGCAGTGTGCTTGAACTTACTGACGCCAGTTTGCAAAAAGTGAAAGCGAGTGAAAGGCTGAAAGGCTGAGAGAAAAAGAAACCAAATGAGGGAGAGATAATAAAGCAAACCGCTGTGCGGCAAAAGCACCCTAATGTTCGTATCCCTCAGGAGAAAGCGGAATCCAAGTGCAAAACAAGTGCAAGTGCATTTTTGCTTGCCATATTAACAGCTCTACACAACAACTGCCTTTCCCCTTCCCTTTCTCCTCCACTTGCTTCCCATCGCTTCTCTTCTCTCTCACTGTCGTACAGTCTCCATCTGTGTACATGTATGTACGTGTAGAGAGCGCGCACATGGCCACACTAACTACTGTACTCACTGCGGCAAATAGCGCGTGCTTGCCTGCACGCATGAATTGCCGGATTTGAGCCGAAGCTCACTTTGGGGAAAAAGTGGTCGAAAAGAGACAACACTAGCACACGAAAATTTAAACATTTCTACGGCGGGAAAAATAGCTCGTCACTTTGCAGTTGCCATACCCGCAGATTGCTACTGAAACTGAGCGGCTTCTGCAGTGGCATTGAGGAGGACGACTGTACTTGATTTCTACTCTTTAACTGCCTTCATTTATGTTGGAGTTTGTAGTTAATTCAATGTGACACCCTGTTCAGGCATTCAGTGAGCTCAAAGATACGCTGACGACCACTATCGCCACTTGTTTGCAATTGCACTTTGCAGGTCATATTTTTTGTTTTGTTTTTTATGAAATCTTCATTTTTGTTAGTTTGTTTGCTCATCTTGCCAAAATGTTAGCAACTAGTTTAATAAAAATTAAAATAAAAAACATTGTTTAATTTTTTAAATTAAGTTAAAAGTTAATTAAAATAAAAAATTTCTTATTTGAAACATCTTTAATATGTTTTTTTGAAAAATAAATTTTATGTAACATGTTTAAAAATAAATTTTAAGTTTACATGTACTAATTTTTAATAGTTTAATTTAGCACAGATTAAATAAAATAACAAATAAAATAAAATTGCTTTATTTACAAAAAGGTTTAAAATTTTTGACATTTTAAATTAGATTATTGTAAGTGCTAACTCAATTATTTTTTTGCATCAGTTTTTATTTTTATTACTTTTTATTGCAAAAAGTTTCATTTTTTTAAAATAATTGTGTTTAGTGCAAAGTCATTTATCATTTGTTTGGATTAATATGCCAAAACATAGATCATTGAACTGTTATTTAAAATAATTTTAATTGTTTTTTAGAAAACAACATGTAGTTTACTATTTTTTAAATTATTTTTTTTTGTTGAGATTCACATCTTGCTCATTGGGTTATCGCTTTTATTGCATGCCTAAAGCTTATATCTTTAAATGAGTTAATTTTGTGGAGAAACAGATACTACTAAAATCGTGTTAAAGATAAAGGTTAATGAAACCAGTGCTCTGACCATTTTGTGAGAAAATGGAAGGGTAAATAAAAAAGTAATTAAAGTAGCAGATGATGAAAGAAAAGTCATTAAAAGTTGTGTCATCTGCAAATTGGTTTTTATAAAATTAACTTTTTTGCTGAATGTTTATATGAGAAACGCAAAAATCATTCAAAAATTATTTTTATTGTCAGTAAATATCTATTTTGAGTTTACTCTAAATTTTTTTATACAACAACCTAAAAAACTGAAAAAAACTGCTGCTAGAAACATTTAAAATTAAAAATATTTTTTACAAAAAGTTTCTTGTTCACTAAAGAAATACGTATCTTTTAATTTGTTTTGAAACGATTAACTGCAGTTACATGACAAGTAGATTTGTCATAGTATTACTTAATACTATTTATTAGAAAAATAATCTAAAAAATGACTGCCCAAAAGTGCCTACTTGGACTTATCAACAACATCATTTTTTGCCTTTGTTGGTGTCTATAATACCTGCGACTTGTAAGCGGCAGTAGTCGTACTGCTGTCTGCTGCCTCTACTCGCATTGTGATTATTCTAGACATCGTCGAGACAGCAGATGATTGAGCAGAGACTAGGCTGAAGGTGGCAAATGGGGTGCTTTGAGTCATATGTGTGCCTGTCAGAGTGCCAACTTGGCAGCAGTGTATCAACTGTTTTGTACAACACAGGTACAATCTAAGGACAGTTCATCAATGGGCTGATCTGCTCACTGGTGATCTGCAAAGATCAATGTCGAGGTAAAATGGCAAAGTATTTCTTGTAATGATCCATTTACCAAACACAGCAAAAAGGTTAAACCAATCGTCCAAAAAGTCAATTTTTTGTGCGTCAACGTCTTTGAAAACAACGATAAGCTTATTCAATAAATAACTGCCAGTTTATAAGGTTTTTACATGTGTACATAGATATGCAGAAAAGATTAGATTAAATTAGAGGCAGGTTGGTAGTTAAACTGTACACACACAAAAAGCACTTGAATTGTACTCTGTGAACTGGCAGCAATTTTGATAGCATTTTTACAAAAACACTTTTCTGCAGTTTAATAAGTAAATAGTATCTTGGTAATTATAGTTTAAGGTACAAAATTAATATGTCAGTTATTACTTATGTATTACTTCAGTCGGATATTTTTTATGTAGAATTTAGTAGTACTTGTTGCCGCTTTTTATAAGACATTCCTTGTTTCAGAAACAAAGCTGAAAGTCCAAGGCCACCAAAAAGGAATATGATTGAACCGTAGCGAAGAAAGTTTGCACCAACAAAAAATAAAGTCCCAAGTACAGGCGTGTCAGCACCAGCATACTGCAAACAAAAATACTGTTAGTCTGTTAAAATAGTGTAAGTTTCATCTGATTACCAATTTAACCCAGAAGACTGGCAGCTTTACAGTGGGCAAACCTGACAGGGCAGCTACAGATGGAACTGGAGAAATGTCAAGAACGCCTTGCAAACAAAGGCGGAGTATCCCTGGAGCTGCAAGGTTTGTTTCAAACTCAAGAAAACCGAAATGTTTCTCCGGATCAGGATTCAGCCCATCTACTTCGGCCAAACGGCGTGGAGTGTATAGAAAATGTGGAAATGAAATTCCCGCCGGAGCACCAAAGAGGCAAGCCGACATGTCCGACCACCCATCACAGTCTTTCCAATCTCGACCTTCAGAGCAGAAGCACCGGTTTCGCCGCAATGACATGTCAAACATTCGCCGGTCCAGTACATAGCGATTAGTCTCTACGCCTTGAAAATAGTGAGTGCTGCAAGAAAAAAGCATTTTTATAAAAAGATTGAAAAAAATTTAGCTTTTTTACGTGTTGTAAACTAGCTTCAGCTGTCGGCAAAGGTGGTAAATGTACAAGCTAACTTGTTTTGCTTTAAGGGGACGCTCCCAGAACAGTCCATCAGAGCCGCCGTACTTATTACAAGGTGCTTTGAAATACGGAAACGCTCTGAAAAATCAAGTTACAGTACTCAATTTAGTTTTTGTTGAGTAAACCTAGTTTACTTACTTATATTCGCCGTACTGGAAAACTTCTCCACCAATGTGGCCATTTTCTGATTTAGTGTATTGCAAGAATGGGCCAATCTCAAAAAAGGCTATGGACTTTGTCACGCCGAAAGAATGGTCAATAATGCCCAGAAAACCTTCTTTAAAGTCGGGAAGTGGAATGCCGATTGACCGAAATGGCAGCAGCATATAGTCCAGGTAGCGAACAATGTTCAGCTCCCATCCTTCCATTAGTTTTCGCGGAGTGATCTCAGCAATCAAATTTTCGCCTGTAATTCGAAGAGCACCAGAAATTGCATTGTAGACTACGGGTCCCAGAAAATTCAAGTAGAACTGGGTCATTAGGTTTCTTGCAGTAAGAACAGCTGCCTAAAACAGTATCAATTTTAGAATTACAAAAAAACAAAACTTTTTAAACTGCTTACTACGATAGGAAAATTGACAACTTGTAGTGGGTGATCTCTTGACAATGAGTCTTGTTCATTGAAAACAAATTCAAATCGTTCCATGAATTTAACTGTATGCTCGGTCCACTCGAGCACTCGGCGAACTCGGTATACACTGAAAATTCAAATTACAGATAACACTAGCTTATTACAAATCAAAAATAATATAAAATGTATACTCATAGCATATTGGGCCATATTCTTCAAGAAAAGGCTTAAAACCTTTATCTAAAAACTCTTCTGCGTTGGTGATGCTGAAGAAATACCAGCACGAGTTTATTGGTATGGGATTTTTCATCCTATTATTTAAATTTTTAAAAAATGTTTGTGTGTAAAATGATTTTAATTACCAGCCTAAAGTTGTAATAAAACCATTTGGTTTTAATTGCATGTTAAAGTTAAGAACTAAAAATTAAAAGTTATAAACATAAATATTTCAGAAATTTGTTTTATTTTATACTTGTCTGAATCATTGGGTCAAACAGCAAAAACATTGCTAAGCTTCCAGTCAAAGTTAACCCGGCACGTCTAAAATATTTTGGTTTTTTGCGTAATTTTGTATCCTGAATCATTTTAACTTCTGTACTTTGTTGAATTTTGAAGGTTTCTTTGTTTATTGGCAGGTTTTGCTTGCCAATGAAATTGTTTACTTTTGGAATTGTTGTTTTGATGTTGTTAATAATAATTTCGCGTTTTTTGGGCAAATTTAAATCTGGTACATATATTCGGTTACTTTTGATTGAACGGGAATTTATTTGCTGTGAAATATTTTGCAAAAACGGTTTATTTGTGACATATTTTTGAAAAGTTGAGTTGTGGTTAGGTAAGATTTTCTCATTTGTAGCTGTGTGGGGATATTCAGGATTATGAAAACTTGTAGAAGAATTCATATTGTTATTAATTCTTGATTCTTCATGTATCATTTTGCGTTTAACAAAGTTTAAAACGTTTTATAAATAAAAATTAGAAAATTGTGTTTTCAAAAGCATTAAAACAACAATTTAGTTTCGGAAGTAACTCAGTATTGGTACATTAGAACAATTTATCATTTTTGAAAAACATATTTAGTGTGTATTTTTAAATTGCAATAAATATTTTATTATAAATGAAGTTTCATATACACGTTTTTACCTAATTTAAAGTTAACGATTTTGCAATAAAATACTTTTAAACATGTTTTACATTACTTTACAGTAAAGTTAAGTTTGCATAAAATGTTATTTAATTTAAATTTTATAATTTTGTTAAATTGATAGTTTTTACAAACAATTTTAAAGTTTAGAGTATAACGTTTCAAAAAATCCTAAATTGCGACACAACAAACATTTCTTTTATTTCAACTAAAACAAAATAGCAAAATTAATCGATAGTTTTTTGTCTACGCAGCACAAAATTGGGTGTATTGACAGTCATTTTATACTTTCGTTTAAAATCCGACTTGGTTACCATCCAAATGACGAGCAAAGTAAACACAACTAAAATCATTCCAAAAATGTTCAGCTCTTTTGCTATCATTGGCAAAGCAGCATAGTGTTTAGAAGGGTCTGGGTCTCTGTTTCTAAAATGCAACATTGTAATATTTAGTTTTTGTGGGCAAATAAAAAACAGTTGTTTAACTACTTACAAGTTAAAGATGGCTTTTTCGGTTATACCAGACACACATACAACGGCTGATAGAGCTAGGTTGACAATTCCGCCAAAAACATGAAATGGAAGGGATAGTCGGCGATAAATGGCGCTTGCTTTCGGGTAGAGAAATGTGAGAAAAGATGAAAACAGACTAAAGGTGACTCCGATTAAGCCAGCCAAACCGAGCCATGAATGAAGTGAGTAAAAATGTGGCTTATTTTTGACTGAATGGGGGTATGCAAAGAAGGCTGCCAACAATCCAAGCCATGAAATGGCAATCATTGCCGACTGGAGAAGTAAGTGAATGGTTTTCTGGGCTTTATAACGAAGTGTTCTTGTGGACCGGTAAATAAGAATTCCTGAAAAAATGTTGTTAAATGATTGAACATATAAAAGCATAATTCAAACCATTAGCATTAAGGAAAATCATTGCAAACGTCATTAAAGGTGGATGATAGTTAAAAATTTGTTTTGGTCCAAAACCAAAACCTCCAATAAGTAGCATCCAATGAATAGATAAACCGACTAAAATCAAACCCAGTATTTCAACAATAACAATGCAAATAAAAAATAAGTTATCATTTGAAATAAACGATTCTTCTTCATCGTTTTCAAATGTTTCATTTTGAGCATTTTGTGGACGTCGCTCAGTTAAGTTAGACATTTTAAAAAACAAACTTTTTTGACAATGCAAACGGCTTGTAGTCGAAGTGATGTGTGGTGTCTAAAACGAAAATTTACGTTTTGAGTTTGTTTAACCAATTGAATAAAACTTAATTGCATTTCAAAATTTCAAACATAAACAAATGTCTATTTATAGAATTAACAAAAACAGATTCAATTTGATTTTTCTTTAGGTATTTATTAGTTTGTCTGTATACAATATTATCAGTGTTCACTCAAACGGTATCAGCAAATGATATTGCTATAATCATTTTTTGTTTTATCTAGTCATTGAAACACAAAACTGACTACTTGAGTTTCTAATTAATTTTTTAATTTTACAATATGTTTAATTTGAAGTTTTTTGTTACGCTATTTTAGTAGTTTAAAACACGTTTTAATTAATTTTAATAAAGTCGGATGATAGTAGCATGAAATAGAAGTTCATCATTAGCGCTTGAATCATATTCCATTTTGTCAAGACAAAGTTATCTGCGTAACTAAAGCTGAGTGAATTGGATCCGATTGTTTCCACAAAATGAAGACGCTGCCATGATTTGTAGAAAGTGTTTACAAGACACCATTTTTTTGCTGGTTTAGTTTTGACGGCAATTTTAACTAGTCGTCGGGCGTTTAGAGAGTTTACCAGTTTGAAACAAATAATGTTTTCCGTTGTAAAAAACGTCATTTTAGCTTGAGTGTACTCTGAAAAGAAGAAAGCTGTTCCGTAAATGCCAGCAATGACTAAACAATGAAAATTTATTTTATCTTGCTTGATAAAGAACATAATGCCAAAGGAGGTTGAAAATTTAAAGGAATAGTCCAGCAAGAGAATGTAAAGTTTGACAATTCGATTGTACTTGCGAACTTGTCGCAGCAACTGAAAGTACTGAAGAGAGGCCTGTCGCCAGGTGGTTTGGTAGCCGTCAGTGCTTACTGCCCAGCGCAACATTGTTGTGCAGTTCTTCATTTTCAGCTTAAAGATCGAGAGGAGGCACATCATGTGACAGGTCAAAAGAAAGAGAAAGCAGCAAGAATTGACCGAGCTGACGTAGTGAAGAACAGAGTAGAGGAGAACCAGAAACATTGAGAAGAAATCAATGAGATTAGCGCCATACCAGTGGACGGCCACTGCAGACATTGCCAGACAAATGGCGGCAATGCCCATGGCGGCCAATTTGTAGAGAAAACCGGTAAGGTTGCTCAGTCGGTTGAAGTAGCGAACCAGCTGGTCCCGCTCCGACGGACGCAGCTGCTCATCCAGAGTGTGCATATACTCGAAGACCACCTCCTGTTTGGTGTAGCGATACTGGCGCAGGGCGGCCAGGGACACCCAGTGGAAGAGCTCAATGATGACGAACATGGAGAGAAAGGACAGGCCGACAATGTCGTAGCGACGAACGCCCAGAACTCGCTCCGCCACCTGCAGAATGACCTGACCTGCGCTGGGCAGCAGTTGCAGGTACACCACCGCCAGTAGGCCGATAGAGCTCCAGTAAAGCAGAAAGCACTTCATGGCATGCCAAAGAGTGGAAAGGTTAAATTGGATGGATCGATTAGAGTACTCCTCTTCAGTGTAGGCCATTCGCAGCAGGTATTTCATCACCTGTTGGCAGTTCAGCTTAAGTATGGAGCGCATTGAAGTGAAACGTAGCGGTCGCCATTGCAAGAGCTCCATTGCGCTGTAGCCAAGCCGCCGGCTGCAAGCAAACTGAGCCAAACTTAGAAACCAATACTTTAGCTGTGCTTATTAAAAAACAAAAATCGTTCTAAGTAAAAAGTTGCTTTGAAACGAATTATTTCTCTCCCCAATTAAGAAATTGATATTTGAAAAACAGTTTCCACAGCAATTTTTCTTTATTAAAAAGTGCGTCAGAATTATTGAACAGAATTGTCAATTTTTTAACTTTTAAAAACTATAACTAAAGTTTTTTAACTAAAAATGGTTAAACATTTAATAATTTTACATTAAAACGGTAATTAGAATAAATGCCAAAAACATAAAAGAAATAGTGGCAATCAGTTTAGGTCATAATCTGTTCTACAATAATGATATTCAAATCTTTATTTGATTGATAAAATGTAACGTACGACACAATTGAAAACGGGTACACTTGCCAATTTCATTTTTCTAACTTCAAACAAACGTACAGACTAGTTTCAAACTGTCACAAATTTTGTTGACTATAAAAACTTTGAAAATATCTTTAACGGCACACGAAAAGTTAATTTCATTAAAAAATACAATGACTTCGAAACCAGTTTACGATTTTTCATCTAAAGTGGTATTGATAACCGGAAGTAGCTCTGGTAATTATTTTTAAATATTTTTTTATAAAATAACTTTTTTTACAAAAAGGAATCGGAGCAGCATGCGCAAAACGTTTTGCAATGTGCGGTGCTAAAGTTGTCATTTGCGGATTTGAAGCTGATGAAGTTGAGCAAGTGGCACAGCAAATTAAAGGTATTACTGGTGAGATGCCATTTACTTTGACTGGAAACCTAACTGAAAATGGCTTTGCTGAAAATCTGGTCAAAAACACGGTAGAGCACTACGGCCGCATTGATGTTCTTGTCAACAATGCTGGCCGTGCTTGCACTGGAGATTCTTTTTTGGATAAAGAACTGATGAACCAGTACAGTACCTTGATGGATTTAAACTTGAAAACTGTTATTAAAATGATTCATCTTTGTGTTCCTCACTTGGAGGCAACAAAAGGAAACATCGTTAACGTGGTACGGCTATTTGTTTGGGGAAAAATTAAATTAAAACTCTAAAACTGATATTTGTTAATAAAGTCATCCATTGCTGGTTTTGCTCCATTACGTATGCCTCTATACAGTGCATCTAAAGCAGCGGTATGTTTATAACTACATTTTAAAAATAAAAAATAATTTTTATTTTAATTAGGTTAACATGATCACTAAAGTGGCCGCGGTTGAGCTAGGTGAAAAGGGAATACGCTGTAACTCAGTCAATCCAGGTCCAATCAAAACTAATATTGGACGAAGTGTAGGAGTTCCTAAGTTGCTGTTGAGTGAAACTAGCGAATTGTCGAATCACACAATTATGCAGCGAAACGGAGAACCTGATGAAGTGGCAAATCTAGTCCTTTTTCTAGCTTCTAATGAAACTTCCAGCTACATTACTGGTGTAAACAATTTAGTCGATGGCGGTTACATGTGTCTCTAATAAAAGCTTATAAAACTACATTGTTAAATTTTGCTAAAAGATGGCGCATAATTTTCTAATTTGTTTTAAATAAAAACCTGAACTACACAATTACCGTTTTAACTTTTTTAATTTGAATTTTTAATAAACAACTTTTTATGATTTAGCTTAAAACTTAATTATTATAATTTTAAAAATTTGTTAGAACTTTCTGCTAAAGTAATTTTAAGTTTAAATATGGGTTTAATATACAATGCGTAAATTAGTTCAATAAAGTAAATGTTTAAAAGTTATTTTTGTCAGCTTCATTATTTGCAAATGTTTAATTGAAATGAGAAAAAGGAGAACAATAGAGTTTTGGTACTTCACGACTGCACTTCAAATAAAAAATTGCAAATGTTTACATTATTACTGACATTTTAATATGAATAATATTTTATATGTAACATGTTATTGTGCTCATTATTTTTTGTCATTATTGTTACAAATAGAATACATACATCTAAAAATATTTTAATATTTATGCAGTTTTGTAGATGAGTGCGTTTATTGTCCAAATGAATATTAATTATTAATGAGCAATTTACTTTTTATCACTTTATTGCCATCATATTATTAATTATTTTTTAAATGAAAATTTTCTGTTTCCAGTGATGCTCATTTTTATTATTTTTTAAATAAAAAATGATTTTGTTTTTATTAGCAAAATTGTTTAAAATACTTTTTTGTTTTTAAAATAAAAAACAATGTTGTCAACAAGTTTATGTTTTTTACTAAAATAAAAATGCTATATTTAGTGAATACCTGTTGTTCTGCTGTTTTTTCTTTGAAATGATTGACATTTTGATAAACTGGTTTTATTTTACATAAACTTTGATGTTTTTAAATATCATAAATGGTTACTTGAATAAAGGAAATTACTCAAAATAGTTTTCAGTTACTCATAATTAAAAATGTTTTAAAATTTAAATTTCAAAATTATCCAGTAAAATCAAAATGCGTTTGGGTTAAGTCTATAGTTTGTGACTAAATCATAAATGTTTCTACAATTTTCTACAAACCAATTTAAATTTGTTCATTTCTATGCAAATCACACAATTTTCATCTAAAGTAAACTTTGCACTTAAAAATAAATTAATCAAAAATGTAAATAAAATTAAAAAGTGTTTTGTTAAAAAACAATTTAATTTGAAATTTTTTTAATTTAATAATATTCATTTTTTGTGTTTGCTGGTAAAAACATGTAAATTATCTAACTTTACTAAAAAAATGATGTTTCTCTCTCTCTGCACGCACTTTTTTGCTTCTATAAATTACATCGTTTAAGATATCGA
>JAALOO010000388.1_pt1 | contig 39284 bp, 13 predicted proteins | sample 7257641 | NCBI WGS metagenome assembly JAALOO01 (sample SAMN14085613, study PRJNA598686) | mite metagenome | biome: ENVO:01001000; feature: ENVO:01001002; material: ENVO:01001226; isolation source: single female mite from University of Michigan culture on fish food culture... ...
CCTGTCGAAACGTCCGAGATCTCGGACGTTTTTTTCCCCTGTCTGGCAGCTCTGGTGCAGTCACTGCCAACGAACTGTCGCTTGCTTGCTTGCTTGTTCTGACTGCTGCTGTTGTACAGCACAGCGCTGTGGCGGTCCCTTTGCGCGTGCCTGGCCTCTAAACCAGGATTAGGTTGTGCAACTGTGTGGGTGAGTGGGTGCGAGCAAGCACTGCTTCAGTGGGTTCTTGCCGACGATGACCTGTGCAGAACTTCAGTAACAAGAAGGCGAGGCCGGTGCAAAGGGCGCTGCAAGGGGTCCTGTTTCACCGATTATCGTTCATGTATCTGTGATGCACTCTCTCTTTATCAGCACAGCGAGCTGTCTGTGACGTGTCATCGATGGCGAAGTTGCGTTGTTGAAGTGAGGGAGAGTGTCACATCGACGTGAAAATATTTTACGTGCGTGCTCCCTTTCGCAGCAGGTCAGCCAACAGTTGTGCGTGCTCTACAGTGTATACACTACTGTGCTTTGAGTTTGTACCGGTTGCTGCATATGAGGATAAAACGACAATTTAAAGCATAAAGTTAATTTTTGTGTGCTCTACATTTCAAGGAAGGACGCTTACAAGGTACCAGTTGGACGACAATCAATGCGAATCGAACAAGGCAAGGTTAGCTCTGTGTTGATAGAACTTAGTCAGCCATGAAGGGGATGATAAAGTGACCATGATTATCATTACTGTTTGGCGGTTGCAATACTCAATTGATTGCCACTCCACCGACTCATCATTTTCCTTGGAAAAGTGATTTCAAAAAGTACACTAGTGCAATTGAGAGACAACAGGTGGCAGATCGGAGATGAAAAATGCATTTTTCTTTTTCAACAAAAGTAATTAAAGTTGGTTAATGGCATTTGTAAACTTATACACAGTGCTGATTAAAATACAAAAAATGGCTAACAATGATATTGATCTAAAGCATATGGCCAGAGCAGCTGCGACTTTTGACTGGACTTTGCTTAGTGGATTACCTCTGCCCTGCTCTGTCCATCAGATCCGCTGTCCATCTGCTGCTGTTGCTGTTGGTGTCTTAATTTGCCCTTTCGATTACGTGTTGTGTGGTGTGTTATGTCACCGACACATGGTCAGCAGCAAAATGAGAGAGAGAGAGAGAGAGAGAGAGAGAGAGTGAAACAGTTGAGCCATGTTCAGTTGTAGAGTTTACCTTCAGGCAAATATTTGCTTTGTGGGCCTGCTTCATCATCATCCGCAGGAGCAGCACAGCTCCAGTGGCATGTCATCTCGAGCAGTGCTTGTTCGACAGCTTCTCAAATCGATGACAAATGACACTGAGTCGGTTAATCGGCGTCTGTTTACCTTGAAGGTAGTACCACCAATGCTAGTCGGGAGTTGTTCAACCTGGCGCTATGACACCATTTGCAAAGCGGACGGAAGCACACTGCCCACAGTTATACTTGCGACTATTCCAATTTGCACTTTTTTGTTGCCAAAATGAAGACTGGGTTTGCGTTTAAACGGGTTGAACTTATCATTCGAGCGACACCTAAGTACCCATAGGTGAACAAACTAAAATGACTGTTTAGGACGAAACAGACCTCAGTTCAGTGGAAGCGTCGGCGGGAGGCTAGAAAGCACTCTCACAGAGAACACACTGATCGTCTAGAAGTGCCACCCAAGTGAATGACTTCCCTACCTCGATGCGCCTTTTGTCCGGTGCGCTTTTGTTTCTTTGGTGATCGTCACTTTTTTCTTTCAGCTTCATTCACTGCAATGTGTATGTGGCTATGCAAATCGATTCATAAATTGCCCTAATTTGACAGAAATAGTGTTCGCTAGGTGGTCAAAGTGTCAGATGCTTTACCGAGATAGATTTTAACATCAGTGACTGGGCTTAAACACTTTCCGAGAGTTACCCTGGAATTGATTGAGATATGGCAGTGATCAGAAGCTATTCGTATTCTTGTAATCCAATGCTATTCCTCCACCAACTGCGCTGAAGTTAGAAGCAGAGTATAATGGTTTCTGGCATTAGGACACATTGGCACCTTCTTCATTTGTCGGCGAGCATCACTTTTTGGCAGAAATTGCACGGTTAGCTGCTCTTGCTCGACGCGCCGTCAGTGCTATTGTTTATTGATGAATTATTGAAATGTTCAATCATCGCTAGGAGACGAGATAAATTATGGAATATAGACGGTAATGGGCGCATTAGTAGAACAGCAGAAGCGGCAGCACTCTTCTGACGACTGCTTCAGAACTGTCGATAATCGATTTTTCTTCTTTGCCGACCGCCAATTGCCCGTCTCCGTCTGCCTCTGTGCCAATTGTTCGTGTGCCAACTTTGCTTTCTATAGGAATGATGATGCAGCGGAAAATAGTATGCTTGTGCTCCTTGAGCACTTCTTCCAATCGGTGGCCAGTTCGATTATGATTACGATTTATAGTTGAGTGAGTTACCACTGTTACTTCTGTTACTCAAATGCAGACAGCCAAACAGCAGAGAATTCTGTCTGCTTTATTCATTCCATGTAATTCAATGTCGGTGAGGCGCCGATGCGGCACATCGACACAGTGGCATTGGCAACAATTTGAGTGGTTCAATCAATTAATTCACTCATTCAGCGCACTCAACTCAACAGCCACTTTGCAGTTGATTCAATTTGCTGGTGTGCTTTTACTATCCTACAGACTGCGCCAATTCACACCTCTCCAATCAGGGAACAATGGCATTCGTGTACAGTTGAAAGGAGTCCAACTCATTCCGGTGCTAGTCTAGTCACCAGTTTCAAATAATTTCTAGTCAATGTCCATCTCATTAATTGACTATTTGTTAGAGAGTATAATTTCCTACAACAGCAATCGTTCTTTGCGTTAATTCTTTTCCCAACACAGGACACTTTATTCTCACGCTGTTGTCACTGGGCCACATTCACGGCGGGCCACCCTTTGGCAAGTTTGTCTGTCTGTCTCATCGTCACCGATCAAATGCGAACGATCTCTTTTTGTTGCTTCTTTTTCTTCCTTCTCTATTTTATTCTTAAGAGACTTGTGGCGCAATTGTGTCAGTAGTGGACAACAAGTGGACGAGATGACAAATTCGGTTCGGTTAGTGACGCTTCATTTGACGGCAATTCTCACTGACAGTCGGTTCTGTGTAGTGTTCGACTTGTAGTGGGCCTAGATTGAGCGGCGCAGATTCGTCTCGCGTGCACTGAAAATGAAGGCACCGAGAGCAAAGGGCTTACCTGGTCGGCACCGGTGACAGCAGTGGTCACTGGTGGCTGATCTGCTTCATTAGGCAGCGATCAGCACACGCAGAGATTTTGTCACTACTGCAGCTGACTGACTGATCAGTAATCGCTAATTGGAAGCCTGCTGCTCCACACGGCCCAATATGAAGTGTGCCATTAGGAGTAGTGAAGAGCGCTCTCCCTTTCTCAGACCTCTCTCTCTCTCTCTCTCTCAATATGTACCTGGGCCCTCTCAGGTCTGTCAGAATCAAGAAAGAGGCACTCACACATTAGGGTGAAGACTGCGGGCAGTCGATCACACACATATGCTCAGGTGAAACGATCTCTACTGGTGGCGCAAGAATCAAATGATGATCGGCTGGTTTGCAGGCTCAGTGACAGTGACCGGTGATTGATCGCATCATGTTGTCTTCATTCGTCATTTTGTTTGTTTGCATTGCCTGCAATGGCTGCCACCGCCACCACCACCAATCTCTCCAAATGCTTGATTTATTGTTGGCTCAATCGAGGGCCAAAACTTCAGGTGGACGTCCAAGTGAGAATCGTTTTGTAGCGATCGAGGTAATAGCAGTGCTCAACTGTGAATATTGGGCTGGAGATGTCAATCAATGTTCACTGGCAGGCACTTCACAGTAGGCCTGGTCCCAGGAGCGCTGATGAGTTTGGCCCCTTTTTTCTACCTTCCCCAGTCACCGGCGTTTCTTTCTACCTGAGAGCCTTCTCACTCATTTCTGTCTTTTACTAAACGGCGCAGTTTATTAATATAATCTGCCAATTGTCTGCGTCCCTCTAAAAGACGTAATCATCGAGGATTACAGAGAAGCCCACGGTGCCGACGGGGCTTTTTATCTCCTCCGCTTGCTCAACTGTAGAAAAAGCAGAATTCAACGCTTGTGAAGAATTGCACCGAATGAAACCCAACTCGATCAGTCATCTCGAAAAGCTGTCAGTTGTGTGATACTTTGCAAAATCACCGGCAGATTCACAATTCTTTGGTATGTGGTGCACCATCGACGTTGGCGGACCTTTGTGCTCAAAAAGGAAGATCAAACTTTCCTCGGCTTCGATTCTCTAATTGACTCAACTGAATATTCTTTTGGCAACACAAATACAAGCACACATTTGTAGTGGTCTCTAGTAGAGACTTTCTACCACTAAGCACTATTTCACCGTCTTTCTCTTCATTTGGCTTCATTATCAGCTGTCAGCTTTTCATTTAACAGCAGAGATTGGAAACAGGTAAGAGGCGAACGACTATGTCTTCTTGACAGTGTCTCCAGTGTGTGTTTGTCGTCATTTCTGTTCTCTGAAAGAGCAGCTGTCCAACTCTGCTGGCCACTCGACGGCTTAGAGCCGACAGACTGACTGACTGACTAAGTAAATGTCACTGGCACTAGCTGCCATCCAGTTAGCCAAACACTCTACTCGGACAGTCTACTTCTAATTGGCCGCATCACAGTGAACAGCATCGACGGCAGCAGTGTGATATCAGTTAATTGCAGAGCCCCATTTATGCCTAAAAAGGCACGTTGATCGCGCAAATGAGCACACAAGATGGAATAAATCATCGCGGGTTGTGTCACACCAGAGGACAAGGAAACGACTCAGATGGCGGCGACGATTAGTTCGGGCAAATGGTCTGCAGACTGAACACCGTATGTCTGTGTGTGTGTTGCCTTCGTGTGGGCGGTGAATGGTGAGCGGAGAACATGTCCAGACGACACGGTCGCCTTCTGTCCGTCTCTCCGACAACATTACGGTGAACTATGGTGATGAAACATTTGTCAGCAGATGATGATGATGGCGATGCGGAGACGAGGTGTAGAGAGGACAGTGCTTCTTTGGAAGAGAGAACGAAAGAATGACCACCGAGCTCAGAATGCTCCCTCAGAAGTGGTTCTACTGATTCGGTTCACTGATAATAAAGGTAGAGGACATTTTTTAATTATGTTGCAGTGCACTTTATCACTGCTTTTGTGCGAACACCATTTTTTTAGTGATTCAGTCAATTTTTGCCTCGTGTATTTCTAATTGTTTTTTTCAGTTTCACCTCTACAATGGGTATTACAAAATAGTTGTGGCAGGTTGCCAGGTAAAGTCAATCAGAATAGTCTAAAAGTTTACTGATGGCTAAGCATCAGGGTAATTGTGTTGGCATTTTTTTGCCTGCCGTTGGCAATTCCACCGCAATTAGATGTGTAACGTAATGTAGAATCAATGACAGCTTTCACTGCACTTCAGCAGCATCGACATACACATTCACTCACGAGCATTTGTGCTTATGAATCTTCTTCTTTTTTCGGTCTCTTCCTCTGTCGCCACCTGCGGAATTTGAGTTCGCATTTATGAATTAGTCGATTAAATTCAGCAACAAGTGGCACTTTCCTATGACCTTCTCTGCTTTTTTGGCTCCACTGCCACACCATCTTCAGTGCCATGCTTCAGTGCGCCCAAGTTTCAGTTCTTCTTCCAGCAGTGGCAAAGTGCTGGGGTGAAATGGAAAAAAAAAATCTTCACAATGAACAGTGCCTCCAGGTATATTGAGAGTGCAGAGTGTCTGCCGCAAGAGTGTCTACCGAGACAATGAAACACAGACAGCAAATTATTCAGCAGATTACCTCAGAGCACACGACTCAAATGGGCAAGCGACTCGGAGACTGGCCTAGCTATCCGACAACTCTGTTTCTGATTGATAAAGAACGTCCACACGTTAGAAACTAGAGCTAAATATTTCTGCGCTAGTCCCCGCTGCAGGAATCACTTTCACTCAACTTCGTCGTGAGTGTCGTTTTTGGTGAAAGCATCATCACTTTGCTGTGTCATGTCGCCGTGGCCTTCTGCCTCTGCCTCTGCCTCCTCTTCTACCCTAATGTCTGCCTGCTCGTTATTGAGTCACTCATGCATGTATTTCTGTAGTCTTTGTTGTAGCTCCGTTCATTCTCAACATCTTGAGTTGCAGCTTGACGGTCCTCACACACACTTACACTTACATACGGGTACCTAAACAGGTTTCTTTTATCGACCTTTATCTGTCACTTTATTTATGTGCTCGTTTGTTTTGCAAAAAGAAAAAATTCTTTTTAGAGAGAAAGAGAAAAAGTCAAGTTTGAAGGAAAGCTCGCTTTGCTTCAGAAGAACGAAAACTTTTTTGTCAACTTCTTCATCTTCACCACAATTCTCTTTTTCTTGTACTTCTTTAATAGTGAGCGCAAGCCTTTTTATTTTTAAATAAATTTGCTATCAATGGTCAGTGAAATGCAAAAAAAAGTAAAAACGTGAAAACATGAAATTGTTGACCTTCACCAGAGAGACTGATAAAAAGATGTGACAGCAACGGTGTGACAAGGCGCCACACAAGTGATACTGGTGATTTAGAGGCAGCAGAGAACTGCAGACGACGGTGATGCAGGAAAGGTTTTGATCTACTTTTGCAATCGCCATTTGCCGTTCTGCTTCAGAAACTCTTGACAACACTGAATGAGAGAATTGCCCCAGAATCCTCACACGGGAAAAACACCAGTGAGCAGACAATGCCTGTGTGTTTGTACTTCACAACATTCGCTACTTACCATTCTCAATCTCAACCACTAAATTGTCTGTCTCAATTGCACTAAAAGATCACATTTGATTTTGGTATACTGCAGTGTTCCTATTCAATGTCAGAGCTGAAAGTGCCACTGCTACATTTTCTGCTGCTAGTGCCGCCATAAACATAAGTGTTTATGCGACTATTACACATTTGATTTTCTTTTGAGCCTTTTTTATGCACAACATCAGAGAGAAAAGATTTTCCTTTTTATTTGCATAAAAATATGACTGCCCATTACCCGAAGTGACTGCACAGGCTGTTCGCCGATGTTTGTGCCCTGCCGCCTTTGCACACTAGACCACACTGCAATGTCTTTCTTTCTCTCTTTTGTCGTATTTATATTTCTGGCTGTAGAAAATAATTAAAAAGAATTATGGTCTCTCAACTGTTTCTTTTTCTTCTTTTTCAGGGGCACCGAGTGAATAGCTGACTGGAGAAATGAAGACAGAGAGGCCGAACAGTGGCGAGAAAAAAGTGGAGAGAATAACGCCAAATTGACATGTAACAGACTAATTTTTATTGTTTCACTGCCACTGAATTGTGCACGAGCAAGACCGCCTCTATTCATTTGACACGGCGATTCACAACCTCTGCCATTACTGCCGTTGCCGCCACCGTTGAAGACGATGATGATGATGATGATGTGAGCAAACGAGCACATCTTTTCCATCCTCGTCAAAGAGCACAAAGTGTGCGCTGCAGCAAATGCGCATGCAAACGGCAACAGAAACCAAGTTCCCCTTCAAACCATTTAGCAGTTCATTTCAGGCAGCTGCAAAGTACTAGTGGCTAGTGGCAGGAAAGGCTATCAAATGGTATTCTCTCTCTCTTTTCCTTTCCCTCTCTGCCTCTTTTCTCAATCTGCTACTGCTTCTGTTGATGCTATTTGACGCATTTGTGCTGCTGATTTGTGCCGCTCACCCCAGGGATAATGTGCAGACTGGTGCAATGATACAGTACCACTTCCAGACAGTGCTAGACATTCTCTGACCAGTCATTGTAGCCGCTGTTGATGGCACACACGCACACACACACATGAATACTTGCACAAAACACCGACTCGAAGTGTTCGTGTTATGGCGCCAATTAGCTAGTTATGTTTCACTTCATTTGTCGGCAGCTTTTTATGCACCTAGACTTTCCTTTGCCCATCTCTCTAGCAATATTCTGCGTACAATAAGTATAAACACAAGAGTGAACACAACACTGGACAAGTGTTGCAAGCGGCAGTAGAGCGCGACTCTAATGACCGAACGCTCTTCGACCCCTAAGCTGCTGGTCACGGGCAATTGCCGTAGCGGCACTGTTCAACAAGTGTCAATGAGCTGCTCAGTGAAAGTAAAAGGAAAAATTTGGTGTAGAGCAGGCTCCACTTTTTATTTGTTATGTAAAGCTCGACAATGCGACAATTGTACCAGTATGCTGAGAAGAGTATGGCACTACCGTTGACAAAGTGTAGGCAGCACTACTTTGACATCGTTTGAGCAACGTCGGCGGCAGATTGTTTGAGTTACCTTGAGACCAGAGCAGTCGGCTTCTTGCTTGCTTTCCAGCCAAACGATTGCCAGTCGACTGAATGAACACCAGTGCACTGGTAGTTTTTGAGGCTCCCTTCTGCTAAGTGCTGCATTATTGGCCGGACTCGATTGTTTGCACTAATAATATCAATTGTGGGCTTTGCTTTCACTACATTGGGCGCCTCAATGCGATATTGGACGAGATTTGCCTGTTTGCGCCTGACGAAAAGTGATGTTGGTGATCATTCATGGAAAGAAGAGAAAAAGAATGCTACTACCTTGCCGATGCCTTCTCTCTCCTTCTTCTGCTCTATTCTCATGTCATCAAGGAGAAGATAAAGGACCCGCTCTCGTTGACAATTGTCGTTCGCTTCTCCGGGAGTTCAACAAAATCGAGAGTTTGTATATACATATTCAGAAATGAGAATAGAGTGCAGCATGGCAAATATTGCCTCCGCTATTGACTTTGCTCTATTTGCACTAGCCAGGCGAGTCTCTGTTTGTGCTCGAGCTTTAATTGGAAGTGGAAAACACAAAGTCAGTGGTGATGCTGATGATGGGCGCGTAAAGTGAAAGCGATCACCACCAGCAGATCATCAGGCGAGAATCAGTGCCGCTATTGACTGAATGCACCTTGCTTGATGACAAGTGTGAGTGAGTGCTCTCCACACGACGATCGCCGACAAACGCCCTCCGGATGAATCGATCGACCACTGCACTTTTTGTGGACTGTTCGCCTTCACCACCATCATCACCTCTGGTCTAGTATCATACTAATGCACTGCTGACTTTACTGTCCTCGGTTTATTGCTTAAATAGACTGAAAGTAGGCAGAAAGGAAGAAAGAGTCTATTTGCCTGCTGTCAGGTCATCAGCACTGGCAAGCTGGCCAGCCAGTAGTTCTCGGTGAAATTCAATCTTTTTTTTGGCCTTCCAAGTTCATTAGTCGATCCTTCATTGGCTATCGATTAGGCCTCTCTGTGGACAGGGGCCTAGCAGCCATCTGAATGGTTGCACACTTGTTGCCCTGCAACTGACCTGGCTGCCAGCAGATACGGGTGGGTGAGTTATTAGACACTGACAGAGGAAGGAATGGCTGTCAGCGTCACTTTGATCCCAAAATAAATATCTCTTCGGGCTGCAGTGGCCCCGATTGCCCTGCCACGGTGCTGTAATAAGCGATTCGAGTAGCACTCATTCTGGTGCTGGCTCCAGCTGACGCTCTAGCTTCTTTAGTGATTTGTCTTGATGGCCATAAAAGCGTCATCTCGTTTTCAACAAGTTTTCAGTGGCAATAAACGTCGGCTCTCCGTTCGCTTCGTCAGAAGAAGACGCCAACGGTGGAATTGCCACACTATTCCCATGACTTTTGTTTAACTTGTGAAACAAACACCACCGATGAGCGACGATCACTGTTGCTGCTCTTCAGTAGTCCCGGTGCTAGCGTAGGAAAGTGAGAGAGAGAGAGAGAGAGAGCAGTGCATTAATGGCCTGAGACCATTAGATCTAATGATGAGCTCTTGGACGTGCCAATGTGTCACAAGAGCATTCTCAAAGTAAGTGCTGGTGGCGGTGAGGACGGTGCAGCACCGAAGTTGAGACGAGGTGTAAGGGGGAAGCTGTAAATGCCTGAGGAATGCACTGGAAAGTAAAGTTGACGAAGAGTGTGTGACGTGTCCGGGCACATGTCACTGTGAGGATACTGATCTGCTCGTGCTGCTATGCGCTAATGTGATCTAACGACCCGCAAAGAAGAAGCCCTCTCCTTTTGGGCCTCCTTTGGTGGCAATTACAGCACTACTGCACCGCACTACAATGACACTTCTCCTGCTGCACAGTTCTCTGCCTCAACTTGGGCAACTTAATCTGTTCACTAAAGCTGGGCAACTGCTTCTTCTCTTTCCTTCAGTTGATCGTCTTGCAGTTCCTGTCCGTAATTGATGAACATATAATGAAGCCTGTCTCTGCTAGTGGTAAAAGTTAGTGAACTACACGTTTACAGTAAAACACTTCATTTGATAATGGATTCTTTTTATTATTTTGTTATTATACTACATCATTTACAAGAATTTGCAGTGATAGGGTAATCGCGCAAATATGAATAAATACACAAAAATGAAGCAATGCTTAGCTGATGACCGAAGCTGCTTCGTTTAGGTGAAAAGAAAGAGACTATGTACAAAAAGGTGAGACAAGGGGTATGTACAGTAAACAAAGAACAAAGAACAAAAAAGAAGAAACAACAAGTGGGGTGGCAATCGGTGGTGATGGGGGCGGTGATGGTCAGGCGGTCAACGTTGCTGGCGATGCTGCTGCTCTGCTTCTTGTGACTGCTTTGGTGATGCCACTTCAGATCAGGCAGACACAGAGGTCATGCCTGTCGTCTGTCGTGTAGGTGGCCAGCAGCGTACACCAAGTGGAGGCACAGCGACAGCAGCAGCAGCGGCAGAAGAGAGGGCGAAAGTGCAATGAGAAAGCTCGTCCAGGAGGAAATGCAGAGTGAGATGCATAGTAATAAATAAGTAGTAAGTGTGTGTGTGTGTGAGTGTGTCTGCAAGTGACACTGATCAGTAAGGTGATGTGGTCGAAAAAAGAAAGAAAGAGATAGTGAGTGAATGAGAAGAGGACCGGACGAGAGACAGACACTTCTCAAGTGTGGCTGCTGCTGCTGCTGCTGCTTCTGTTCGCCAACAGGTAAGCTCATCGGGAGAGGAGAGAGGAGAATGAAAGAAAGAAAGATAGGGCACAGAAAGACACGCCGTGACTCGATGACTGCTGACCATGGACCGAAAGTGAGAGAGAGAGGTTGAAGTGTCGATGGTGAAAGTGACACACACTATGACTTGACTGGTTTGGATTCAAAGGCTTTGAAGTGACTTTGGCCAGTGATGAGGCCAGTGGAGATGAAGAATAAATAGGCAATGGAAGGTGTAGCTGGCTGTGGTGAGAAGGGGGCATCACAATATGACTGACTGCAGTGAAGAAGGAGAACGAAAGAAGAAGAAAGAGACGAGGAAGATTAGGCACAGCGCAGGGACAGGTTGTTCACGATGATGATTGCAAATGGTCCGTTGGGAGAGATACAAGGTGCAAGCTGGGCAGAGAGAGCATGAACACACACACTGCGGCTACACTTCGGTCGCCTGAAGCTTCGACTTGGGATCGTTGTAAATTGGCTGCGAGTAGTGGTTCTCTATCACATATACCGAGTTGGACCGGCAACCTTGCTGCTGCTGTTGTTGTTGTTGATGCTGCATCCTCTGCAGGGTAGCGGCGAATTGGATATTGTTCTGGAGGTTGTTGCTGCCACCGCAGTGCACCTTTGCTGTCTCCTGTGACGTCTTTGGCTGTTGCTGCTGTTGCTGATGGTTGTGCTGCTGGTGGTGGTAGTTGTGGTGGTGGTGGCTGGCAAACTGCTCGCCCAACGCTCGACCACTGTTGCAGTCACTGAAGAGAACAAAAGAGAAGGAGCAAGGAAGATCTCGATTAGTCATCACGGTACACTTAATTGACTCATTAATTGTCTACGGGCCGGGCAGCAGCAGAAGCAGCAGCAGAAGCTACTTTGGCTACTGCGCGTAGCTAATCGCCTGGGAGGCAGGCAGGCAGCGGGCAATCATTAGGTCGTTCGCGACTGGCTTACCTTTTCTCAGGACAAATGGCCACCGTTTGACTGGCGTAGATGTCCAGGTTTGACTGCTTCGGTGCATGCACCGTCTGGTAGATCTGCTGACTGGAGAGGTTGTTCGTCAGCAAATTACTCTTCGACGGCTTCTGCAGCTGCTCGTAGGTGTGACTGTACGGGTCGTCCATGTTTGAGGACATGGCTGAGGACAGTTTCACCTGTTGCTGCTGTTGCATGCAATCTGTGTTCAGTGCCTTGTAGTTTGCTCCCAGCGTCTTGTAGCCGTCCTTCTGCAGAGTGGCTGCCTTGTGGGCAAAGTGGGGCCCGTAGACGTACTCATTGGTGACCTTGCTCTGGCTGGCGTGGCTGTAGTGGCTGTGATAGCTGCCGCTGCCGCACTTGTTCAGGTGTGCCAGTGAGGAGGTTCGGTCGAGTGCGTTGACGATGACATTGGCCGCAGATGGGTTGAGGCACTGGTCGAGGCACTTGTTGTTCAGACCACTCATCACTGCATTGTGCTCATTCTGTCTTCTCGCCTCCTCCTCGTCTCGTCGCGACTTCATCTTACTCTCCCGTCGTCGCCAGACGCGGCAGAAAATGAACACCGCCAAGATGATGATGGCTAGCAGTGGAAGGGAGATCGAGCCAAAGATGATCAGCGGAAGCTTTCCACTCGAAAAAGGACCTTCATCACCGTTGCTGCTCTGAGGTTCGGAGAAGGCAAAAGTGGAGTTGCTGAACTCACAGCGAGAACCGTAGTAGCGCTGGGTACAGGAGCACTCAAACTCGCCCACCAGGTCTCTGCAGGTGCCCCCGTTCAGACAGGGCCTAGCCGCGCAGTCGTCCACATTCACCGAGCAGTCCTTGCCGGTGTAGCCGGGCGGGCAGGTGCAGGTGTAGTCGTTGATGCGGTCGCTGCAAACGCCGCCGTTGGCGCAGGGCTTCATCAGACAGTCGTCGACGTTCACCTGGCACAGTTCGCCCACAAAGCCGGGCACACACAGGCAGCGGAAGGAGTTGATCTCGTCGACGCAGCTGCCCGAGTTCAGGCATGGGTTCGACTCGCAGTCGTTGATGTTCACCTCACAGTGGTCTCCGGTGAAACCGGCCCGACACTGGCAGGTGTACCCCTCTTCGCTTTTGCCTGATTCAGTAGAGTTGGCCAAACAGTTACCGCCTGGAAATGGTAAGAGAGAAAGAGGAGAAGGCAAAAGGTTAGAGTGTTGTTTGGGTTTGTTGAAATGCTATTTATCGAGAAATGTAGAGAGATGAGTTGAAGACAGCGACCATCAGTATTACTTACCATTAAGACAGGGGTTCGGCTGGCAGTCCTTCTGCTTCACCTGGCACTTGCTGCCGGAGAAGCCCAACTTGCAGACGCACAGGTATCCACTGGGTCCGTCGACGCAGGTGCCATCATTGTCGCAGGGGTTGCTCGCACAGGCACTGACAGGATGCTCGCAGTGGTCGCCCTGGAAACCGGTGGGACAGTGGCAAGTGTAGTCCGTGGCATTGCTCTGTCAAAACAATAAAGATAAGAGAAATTGAATGATCGATTTATCGGAAATCCGTCTAAACAAATCATCAACGGCGACAGGCAAACAGAATGGGAGGGGGTGATGCAGCCTGCTGATAGTTCTGGCGTCAGCAGGCGTGTGTTCAGTTAGCTTGTAGACCTCTTGACATTCTCAAGTGGTTGCATGTTTGTGTGTGTTCAAATGGCGACGATGTCACCAGGTAGGCAGCTGACTGCAGTGCAAGTGCCCATGCACGAGACAATGGCCACTTCGGTGGATGCTCTCGCGCGCTGCCGACTAGTGATAAGCGCGGTCAGATTGAGAGAGCGAGAGAGAGAGAGACAGTCTGAGGACGATGTACGATGTAACCTACGAGAATGGGCCATTGTCTTTGCTCACAGAGGTTGACTCTGATGTTATCTTATCGAGGCTGTGTCTTCTTACAGCAAACTAGCTGAACGGCAGCAGCAACAACAACAACAAATGCGGCAGTTCCCTGGCCTCTGCTGGCCTTCGAACAACAACAAAAAGTGATGCAGTAGTGCTAAAAGCGAACTGACTTCTCTCAACTTGGATAGATAGGGACAGAACAACTGAGCAGAATCGACAGAATGACACTATGGCGGCTTTTTACTCTATTCTTACTGAAAAAGGTCTGCCACCAGACAATGGCAAGCGAAGGGTAGAGTGAGCGAAGAAGAGGGAAAAGAATTGCGCTCAATTGGCCTTGTCGCGCGTGTCTGCTCCAGTTGAGTGCCATTACGAGCAGTCAAATACAATTAGCGAGCTAAAAGGTGCGCTCAGAGGCAGACAACAGCAACAAGAAGAGTAGCAGCAGCAGCCCATTAGCGAGCATCAAGTGTGGCGCGAGCAAACTACTGCCTTCAGGAGAGCGCCAATCACCTTTCGGTAGCCTTCACTTCTCTCCTGCTGCTCTTTCATCACCAAGAGCAGACTCATCAAAGGTGGAATACAAAGAAAGCGCTAAGTAGCATTGCAGGCATAGCCTTTGCCCTCTTTCCAGTGAATGGCCCACAAATTAGACGATTGACTGCCTCACTGCCACACCGTCTGAACTGCCACTGCAGAATTCTGCCTGGCTCGAGATGAAGAATTGTGCTCATTCGCACGTCATATGGGAACGACGTAAAAAAGAGTGCTCAACCAGCACCACCGCCATTGGTGGGCACATCATTAAGCAATGGGGCACAAGCAATTCGTCTGAAGTGAGTGCTAGTCGCTGATCAGACGGCTAGATAAGTGTTAGATCACCACCAGGCTAGGGTTGCTCAGTCAAAATGCAAAGGTGCTCAATGGTGGCCCAGGACTACTACTGCACTTTCCTTTCTTCTTTGGCGAACACACACTGACCATCTGCAGTAGGAAAGAACTGAAACAAAGAAAAGGAGAAAGGGAAAGAAAGAGACTGGCAGACACATGTTGCGGGTGCGACGAGAATTGGCCAACAGCAGTGGACAGCAGTAGCAACAGCAGTTACCCGACTGCAACATATGTGCACTGTGCTAGGCGGAATTGAAAGCTAGCGCACCATATGGACTGATTTTCTTCTTCTTTTATCTAACTCTATTTATTCCTCAGACCACTATCGGCAGACAGACGCCATTTGTGAGCTCGCAAATTGTGTGTAAAAAAGCAGTTGCAAAAAAGTGTTGACATCTTACCTTGCACGTAGCTCCATTTTGGCAGGGTGATCCTTCGCAAACGTCCACTACCTTCTCGCACTGGACGCCGGCAAATCCCGGCGGACATGAGCATGTGAAGGAGCCCTGGCCAGTGTTGCTGCAAGTGCCGTTGTTCTTGCAGGGGCGGTGGTTGGTGCAGTAGTTGAGATCTGCGTCAGAGCAAAGACGGAAGAGAGGAGAGAAAATCAATTAGGAAGTGTGCATTATAGCAAAAGGTGAGCGGTGTGAGCAGTGGCAGAAGGAACAGCACTTACCGAGATTGCACATCAGACCACCCCATCCTTCTTCGCAGATGCACTCCCAAGGCCTGGAGCAGCTGCCGTGCTTGCAGTTGGGGTACTTGATGCACTGGGTGCAGTCTTTGCCAGTCCAACCTGATCGGCAACGACACTCGTTTGGACGAATGCATTCGCCATTGGTGGAGTTGCAGTGGTTGCACACCGCTGTCAGTGGGGATGAGGAAGAGGAGAGAAAGAGAAAGAGAAAGAGAAAGAGAAAGATGCAAATTAGTCAAGTGAAATCGATACGCCGACGACAGTCTGGCGCAGTGCAGACGACAATGGGACAGGAGCAAACAATGGAGCTAAGCAATGGAGGTAGTCGATAAGTGGCAATATATGTGACTGATAAGCGATGCCAGTGCACTGCTCACAAATCAAAGAGGTAAGCCAGTCGGCGGTCAACGATCCAACGAGCGGTTGATTTGTAGAAAGGGACAGACAGAGCGCATGACAGAATAACTTAGAGGAAGCGAGTGAAGTGAGAGCGATCTGCTGTCGGCAACAGGTAAATGAATTCGGCAGCAGTTATAATCATTGGCTACTTAATTCGTCTGCTGCAGCTGAGGACAGTTTGGGAGAGGACACAACCAGGCTGGTTAAGGGCAGCCACCACCACCACCATCAGGAGTACTACTGTGCTCAGCTTTTCTCCTCGATCGAGCAGGAGAGATGATGATGACACCGACAAAAGCGACAATGTGAGCTGAACGATGATAATGGCAACTGAGGTTACACATCAACAGCAGTAGCAGCAGCAGCAGCAGTCTCGGGTAATAAATGAGACTGCTCTCACTGTCGGTGTCGGACAGGCAGAGAGAAAGAAGCAGCAGAAAGTTCTCACTTTGCGCGCCAGGCGCTTCGAGTGGAGTCCTTTTTTAATTAGCTCACTGTTCTTTCTCTCTCACTTATTTACTTCTCACCCCCTCTTTTTCCCCATCCCCAAGTTCTCCTCCTTCTCCTGCACCGCAAGATTTGCTACTGTTGGCAGTAGTGTTTCATATTTTTATTGTTTTATGGACTTGAAGTGCTTTGTATATTCACGGCTATTGAGGCTGCAGATAGGCTATAAGCAATTTGTTCCGCTTGATATGCAATTAAGCAACTAGTCCGCGCTACTGAAAAAGCAGAGGGGGCAAGGGAGGCTGAGCTTTAGGTCGAGGACTCATCGCGTAACTTGCCAGCAATGCTCAGGGATGAGTTCATTAGCGTGCAGACTGTGGTGCACTGCCTCGCAGTCTGCCTGCATGACTGCCACGCTCAGAGTGCACCACATTCAGGCAAATGTTTCAATTCTGGCTCACAAAACACAGGCGAGCAAGATTCTACGCCAGCACTGCTGTCGGCGTTCAGGTTTGAGCCTCCCGTCTTGAAGGAGCTGATGAAGCTGAAGCCACTGCTCAGTGCTCCCCAGTGCGACAGTGGCAGTGTCTAGAGCGAGCACTGGTCGATGTCATCGGCAAGTCTGAGAGAGAGAGTCACCGCAGACTCCTCGACGGGATGTCCGGTTGTCATCTCATAAATAAATAGTGAATAGCACTGAGCGGTCTCTTTCTGTGTTTGTCCTGTGTGTGAGCACTGAGCACTGCAGTGATCACCACTAGCACCACCACCACCACCACAACTACCATCAACAGGAGGAGAACTTCGATCACCAGACCACTGAGAGGTTCTGTTGTGTTCTGTTCTAAACGCATATGTTTCGGCGCGATTAGCAGCTATCGCGCCAGTGCAAACTTCCTTAGATCAATATTTAACTTTTAGTGGTGGTGGTGCTGCCGTTGCTGGCAAAGCATTTTCATTTCAATTTTTCTAGCTTACCCTCCACCCTCCTCCCAATTGTCTTTGTTTGCCCCTTGTCAGTATATTACAGCGAATGTACAGTCAAAGAATGGCACTTACGTCGATCGCAGTATTCGCCAGTCCAGCCCGGGTGGCAGATCTGCTTGCCACCGGGGCCGCAGTTGTAGTGGCCAAAGTTGTCATCTCGAGCGGTGCACTTGTTGGCGCACGTGTTGCCAAAGTAGTCCTTCTGGCAGAGGACTCGGTAGGAGAAGTGCAGTGACGTCTGGTTCTGCAGACTTCGCTTCGATGTCCATTCCTGGCTGACGGCCAGTGCGTCTCGCTGCTTGGCGTAGTAGCGCCCAATGAGGACGGCGGTTTTGTCATCTGTGAAGGGGCAGAAAAAAAGGGAAAGAAAAGGTCAGTGGCTGGGTTCAATCACATTTCACACTGATTGCCATGTGCAATTGTTCGTGTAATATTTCAATTGGTTCGCGCCGATTGCCGGTGCAAGCAGGCAAAGTAGTAGGTAGGTAGTTAGGTGATCGTCAAAAGACTATCGTCAGCTTCAGGTGAAATGAAGCGAAGAAGAAGAAAAGACGCTCAGCAATTGACGGCATCTGAAGTCCATTTCAAAGGAGAAATAGCTGAAACTGGCCAGTCAACGTAGAGGTGACGGAATTAAAGCTGTGCGTGCTCCAAATTGGTTTTAAGCGCGCGCCTCCAAAGAAAGAAAGAGAGAGAGAGTCAGAGAATTCGCATCCGCCGACTGGCAATACGGAGCATCGTCAAGTCAGGTAAATTGAGTTAGGAGCACACAATTGCCACTGACAGGCACTGCTTATTAAGACAATGGAGAGAAGGTAATAGCAAGCGGAAAGGAGCCCCAGTGAAGTGGAAGAAAGATGGAGTGCCGAAGGAGACTGAGCAAGAACACTGTCGCACACTGCATCCTCTGTACTGAGGAGAAGAAGAGTATCAATTAAGAAAAAAAAGAAGAAGAAGCAGTGCAGCGAAGGGGGCCAAGAGAATGCAATGAGAATTAAAGTGAGTTTCTGCTGCTGAGCTATCTTCTGGAGACAATCTCGTGCACGGCAGTGGACAGCGGTAGGTCGTCTTTCGTCGTCTGCAGAAGAATCAGCAGCAGCAGCAGCAGTAGCAGTCTTAAGATGTTTCACCAAGGAACTACGCTTCAGCGAGGTTTTCTTGCGAGAAAGCTGATTTAGCGCAGGTAAAGCGTCACGGAGGGGACAGTTTGCATCGAGGGCAATAAGTCGAACGATGTGTAATTATCGTGCAGCGTTCTGGCTACCTAGAACGCCGCGCAGCACTGTCCCCTCCATCAGGTGTCTTCTCTGGCAGGCCGCAGAGTTACCAGCACTGCAGTCCTTCAGTCAGTCTGTTTGTCAGTGCATTGTCAATTGGCCTGACGATTGGTCTCGAGTCACTAGCCACCGTCGACTCCAGGCAAAAGTGTCCTTCTTCTCAGGTCGTAGTAGAAACTGGCAGTAGTTAGTAGTAGTGCCTTAGACGTCACCGCAAAGACGAGCAACTACCATTCATTAGGTTCATTGAGGCCACCAGCAGCAGAAACAACACAACCTGAGCTACAACAGTGGCCATCACTGAGTTTGAGTGAGTGTATGCGCTTAATTGAGCTCTGATCTTTAAAAGTCATCTAGGGTTTGCAATTTGGACAGTTGCAGTTGAAACAGTAGAGCAATGTCCTTTTGAGCTTCTCACACTTGGTGGCGGCGGCAAGATCACAAAGTTGATTGGCCGTGAATATGGTCAGTGGTGGTCACTGGTGACCGACTGATGCTGATCAACTGGTGGCACTGCCGGTCAGATGTCCGCAGAACAAGTGCGCATTTGCCAGAGCAGGCCTAGCAGTAGAGATAAGCAGGGACGCACTTAATTAATCTCCATCTAAAGGCTACACAGTGACAGGCTACACGGCAGTGAGGGGACAGCGTCTGCTCTACGGTCGGAAGTGGCCAGCGATGGCGGTCTCCGATACTGCAGCACTGCCTGTAAACAAAGTTGTGAATGAAGTGACTGGGAGAGAGAAAAAGCGAGAGATGGGGAGGTGAAAGTGCCCATTCAGCAAGATGAGCGGTACCCGAGAGAGTATTGTCGTAGTAGCAGTGCATCTCACCATAGCGGAAAAGGAGTGGATAGTAGTGCCACTTCGGAGCGACAGTTTGCAGTGAGGGAGAGAAAGAAGCTGTCTGTTTGTGTGCGTCTGGTTTGAGCTACTTGTTGTCGTCTTGTTCGACGCAGTGGTTCGATGATGCTGCTGGCCCAGACAATCGAGAGCGACCGAAGAGAGAGAGAGAGAGAGAGAGAGAGAGAGAGAGAGAGAGAGAGAGAGAGAGCGCTCTCTCTCTCTCTCTCTCTCTCTCTCTCTCTCTCTCTCTCTCTCTCTCTCTTCGGTCGCTCTCGATTGTCTGGGCCAGCAGCATCATCGAACCACTGCGTCGAACAAGACGACAACAAGTAGCTCAAACCAGACGCACACAAACAGACAGCTTCTTTCTCTCCCTCACTGCAAACTGTCGCTCCGAAGTGGCACTACTATCCACTCCTTTTCCGCTATGGTGAGATGCACTGCTACTACGACAATACTCTCTCGGGTACCGCTCATCTTGCTGAATGGGCACTTTCACCTCCCCATCTCTCGCTTTTTCTCTCTCCCAGTCACTTCATTCACAACTTTGTTTACAGGCAGTGCTGCAGTATCGGAGACCGCCATCGCTGGCCACTTCCGACCGTAGAGCAGACGCTGTCCCCTCACTGCCGTGTAGCCTGTCACTGTGTAGCCTTTAGATGGAGATTAATTAAGTGCGTCCCTGCTTATCTCTACTGCTAGGCCTGCTCTGGCAAATGCGCACTTGTTCTGCGGACATCTGACCGGCAGTGCCACCAGTTGATCAGCATCAGTCGGTCACCAGTGACCACCACTGACCATATTCACGGCCAATCAACTTTGTGATCTTGCCGCCGCCACCAAGTGTGAGAAGCTCAAAAGGACATTGCTCTACTGTTTCAACTGCAACTGTCCAAATTGCAAACCCTAGATGACTTTTAAAGATCAGAGCTCAATTAAGCGCATACACTCACTCAAACTCAGTGATGGCCACTGTTGTAGCTCAGGTTGTGTTGTTTCTGCTGCTGGTGGCCTCAATGAACCTAATGAATGGTAGTTGCTCGTCTTTGCGGTGACGTCTAAGGCACTACTACTAACTACTGCCAGTTTCTACTACGACCTGAGAAGAAGGACACTTTTGCCTGGAGTCGACGGTGGCTAGTGACTCGAGACCAATCGTCAGGCCAATTGACAATGCACTGACAAACAGACTGACTGAAGGACTGCAGTGCTGGTAACTCTGCGGCCTGCCAGAGAAGACACCTGATGGAGGGGACAGTGCTGCGCGGCGTTCTAGGTAGCCAGAACGCTGCACGATAATTACACATCGTTCGACTTATTGCCCTCGATGCAAACTGTCCCCTCCGTGACGCTTTACCTGCGCTAAATCAGCTTTCTCGCAAGAAAACCTCGCTGAAGCGTAGTTCCTTGGTGAAACATCTTAAGACTGCTACTGCTGCTGCTGCTGCTGATTCTTCTGCAGACGACGAAAGACGACCTACCGCTGTCCACTGCCGTGCACGAGATTGTCTCCAGAAGATAGCTCAGCAGCAGAAACTCACTTTAATTCTCATTGCATTCTCTTGGCCCCCTTCGCTGCACTGCTTCTTCTTCTTTTTTTTCTTAATTGATACTCTTCTTCTCCTCAGTACAGAGGATGCAGTGTGCGACAGTGTTCTTGCTCAGTCTCCTTCGGCACTCCATCTTTCTTCCACTTCACTGGGGCTCCTTTCCGCTTGCTATTACCTTCTCTCCATTGTCTTAATAAGCAGTGCCTGTCAGTGGCAATTGTGTGCTCCTAACTCAATTTACCTGACTTGACGATGCTCCGTATTGCCAGTCGGCGGATGCGAATTCTCTGACTCTCTCTCTCTTTCTTTCTTTGGAGGCGCGCGCTTAAAACCAATTTGGAGCACGCACAGCTTTAATTCCGTCACCTCTACGTTGACTGGCCAGTTTCAGCTATTTCTCCTTTGAAATGGACTTCAGATGCCGTCAATTGCTGAGCGTCTTTTCTTCTTCTTCGCTTCATTTCACCTGAAGCTGACGATAGTCTTTTGACGATCACCTAACTACCTACCTACTACTTTGCCTGCTTGCACCGGCAATCGGCGCGAACCAATTGAAATATTACACGAACAATTGCACATGGCAATCAGTGTGAAATGTGATTGAACCCAGCCACTGACCTTTTCTTTCCCTTTTTTTCTGCCCCTTCACAGATGACAAAACCGCCGTCCTCATTGGGCGCTACTACGCCAAGCAGCGAGACGCACTGGCCGTCAGCCAGGAATGGACATCGAAGCGAAGTCTGCAGAACCAGACGTCACTGCACTTCTCCTACCGAGTCCTCTGCCAGAAGGACTACTTTGGCAACACGTGCGCCAACAAGTGCACCGCTCGAGATGACAACTTTGGCCACTACAACTGCGGCCCCGGTGGCAAGCAGATCTGCCACCCGGGCTGGACTGGCGAATACTGCGATCGACGTAAGTGCCATTCTTTGACTGTACATTCGCTGTAATATACTGACAAGGGGCAAACAAAGACAATTGGGAGGAGGGTGGAGGGTAAGCTAGAAAAATTGAAATGAAAATGCTTTGCCAGCAACGGCAGCACCACCACCACTAAAAGTTAAATATTGATCTAAGGAAGTTTGCACTGGCGCGATAGCTGCTAATCGCGCCGAAACATATGCGTTTAGAACAGAACACAACAGAACCTCTCAGTGGTCTGGTGATCGAAGTTCTCCTCCTGTTGATGGTAGTTGTGGTGGTGGTGGTGGTGCTAGTGGTGATCACTGCAGTGCTCAGTGCTCACACACAGGACAAACACAGAAAGAGACCGCTCAGTGCTATTCACTATTTATTTATGAGATGACAACCGGACATCCCGTCGAGGAGTCTGCGGTGACTCTCTCTCTCAGACTTGCCGATGACATCGACCAGTGCTCGCTCTAGACACTGCCACTGTCGCACTGGGGAGCACTGAGCAGTGGCTTCAGCTTCATCAGCTCCTTCAAGACGGGAGGCTCAAACCTGAACGCCGACAGCAGTGCTGGCGTAGAATCTTGCTCGCCTGTGTTTTGTGAGCCAGAATTGAAACATTTGCCTGAATGTGGTGCACTCTGAGCGTGGCAGTCATGCAGGCAGACTGCGAGGCAGTGCACCACAGTCTGCACGCTAATGAACTCATCCCTGAGCATTGCTGGCAAGTTACGCGATGAGTCCTCGACCTAAAGCTCAGCCTCCCTTGCCCCCTCTGCTTTTTCAGTAGCGCGGACTAGTTGCTTAATTGCATATCAAGCGGAACAAATTGCTTATAGCCTATCTGCAGCCTCAATAGCCGTGAATATACAAAGCACTTCAAGTCCATAAAACAATAAAAATATGAAACACTACTGCCAACAGTAGCAAATCTTGCGGTGCAGGAGAAGGAGGAGAACTTGGGGATGGGGAAAAAGAGGGGGTGAGAAGTAAATAAGTGAGAGAGAAAGAACAGTGAGCTAATTAAAAAAGGACTCCACTCGAAGCGCCTGGCGCGCAAAGTGAGAACTTTCTGCTGCTTCTTTCTCTCTGCCTGTCCGACACCGACAGTGAGAGCAGTCTCATTTATTACCCGAGACTGCTGCTGCTGCTGCTACTGCTGTTGATGTGTAACCTCAGTTGCCATTATCATCGTTCAGCTCACATTGTCGCTTTTGTCGGTGTCATCATCATCTCTCCTGCTCGATCGAGGAGAAAAGCTGAGCACAGTAGTACTCCTGATGGTGGTGGTGGTGGCTGCCCTTAACCAGCCTGGTTGTGTCCTCTCCCAAACTGTCCTCAGCTGCAGCAGACGAATTAAGTAGCCAATGATTATAACTGCTGCCGAATTCATTTACCTGTTGCCGACAGCAGATCGCTCTCACTTCACTCGCTTCCTCTAAGTTATTCTGTCATGCGCTCTGTCTGTCCCTTTCTACAAATCAACCGCTCGTTGGATCGTTGACCGCCGACTGGCTTACCTCTTTGATTTGTGAGCAGTGCACTGGCATCGCTTATCAGTCACATATATTGCCACTTATCGACTACCTCCATTGCTTAGCTCCATTGTTTGCTCCTGTCCCATTGTCGTCTGCACTGCGCCAGACTGTCGTCGGCGTATCGATTTCACTTGACTAATTTGCATCTTTCTCTTTCTCTTTCTCTTTCTCTTTCTCTCCTCTTCCTCATCCCCACTGACAGCGGTGTGCAACCACTGCAACTCCACCAATGGCGAATGCATTCGTCCAAACGAGTGTCGTTGCCGATCAGGTTGGACTGGCAAAGACTGCACCCAGTGCATCAAGTACCCCAACTGCAAGCACGGCAGCTGCTCCAGGCCTTGGGAGTGCATCTGCGAAGAAGGATGGGGTGGTCTGATGTGCAATCTCGGTAAGTGCTGTTCCTTCTGCCACTGCTCACACCGCTCACCTTTTGCTATAATGCACACTTCCTAATTGATTTTCTCTCCTCTCTTCCGTCTTTGCTCTGACGCAGATCTCAACTACTGCACCAACCACCGCCCCTGCAAGAACAACGGCACTTGCAGCAACACTGGCCAGGGCTCCTTCACATGCTCATGTCCGCCGGGATTTGCCGGCGTCCAGTGCGAGAAGGTAGTGGACGTTTGCGAAGGATCACCCTGCCAAAATGGAGCTACGTGCAAGGTAAGATGTCAACACTTTTTTGCAACTGCTTTTTTACACACAATTTGCGAGCTCACAAATGGCGTCTGTCTGCCGATAGTGGTCTGAGGAATAAATAGAGTTAGATAAAAGAAGAAGAAAATCAGTCCATATGGTGCGCTAGCTTTCAATTCCGCCTAGCACAGTGCACATATGTTGCAGTCGGGTAACTGCTGTTGCTACTGCTGTCCACTGCTGTTGGCCAATTCTCGTCGCACCCGCAACATGTGTCTGCCAGTCTCTTTCTTTCCCTTTCTCCTTTTCTTTGTTTCAGTTCTTTCCTACTGCAGATGGTCAGTGTGTGTTCGCCAAAGAAGAAAGGAAAGTGCAGTAGTAGTCCTGGGCCACCATTGAGCACCTTTGCATTTTGACTGAGCAACCCTAGCCTGGTGGTGATCTAACACTTATCTAGCCGTCTGATCAGCGACTAGCACTCACTTCAGACGAATTGCTTGTGCCCCATTGCTTAATGATGTGCCCACCAATGGCGGTGGTGCTGGTTGAGCACTCTTTTTTACGTCGTTCCCATATGACGTGCGAATGAGCACAATTCTTCATCTCGAGCCAGGCAGAATTCTGCAGTGGCAGTTCAGACGGTGTGGCAGTGAGGCAGTCAATCGTCTAATTTGTGGGCCATTCACTGGAAAGAGGGCAAAGGCTATGCCTGCAATGCTACTTAGCGCTTTCTTTGTATTCCACCTTTGATGAGTCTGCTCTTGGTGATGAAAGAGCAGCAGGAGAGAAGTGAAGGCTACCGAAAGGTGATTGGCGCTCTCCTGAAGGCAGTAGTTTGCTCGCGCCACACTTGATGCTCGCTAATGGGCTGCTGCTGCTACTCTTCTTGTTGCTGTTGTCTGCCTCTGAGCGCACCTTTTAGCTCGCTAATTGTATTTGACTGCTCGTAATGGCACTCAACTGGAGCAGACACGCGCGACAAGGCCAATTGAGCGCAATTCTTTTCCCTCTTCTTCGCTCACTCTACCCTTCGCTTGCCATTGTCTGGTGGCAGACCTTTTTCAGTAAGAATAGAGTAAAAAGCCGCCATAGTGTCATTCTGTCGATTCTGCTCAGTTGTTCTGTCCCTATCTATCCAAGTTGAGAGAAGTCAGTTCGCTTTTAGCACTACTGCATCACTTTTTGTTGTTGTTCGAAGGCCAGCAGAGGCCAGGGAACTGCCGCATTTGTTGTTGTTGTTGCTGCTGCCGTTCAGCTAGTTTGCTGTAAGAAGACACAGCCTCGATAAGATAACATCAGAGTCAACCTCTGTGAGCAAAGACAATGGCCCATTCTCGTAGGTTACATCGTACATCGTCCTCAGACTGTCTCTCTCTCTCTCGCTCTCTCAATCTGACCGCGCTTATCACTAGTCGGCAGCGCGCGAGAGCATCCACCGAAGTGGCCATTGTCTCGTGCATGGGCACTTGCACTGCAGTCAGCTGCCTACCTGGTGACATCGTCGCCATTTGAACACACACAAACATGCAACCACTTGAGAATGTCAAGAGGTCTACAAGCTAACTGAACACACGCCTGCTGACGCCAGAACTATCAGCAGGCTGCATCACCCCCTCCCATTCTGTTTGCCTGTCGCCGTTGATGATTTGTTTAGACGGATTTCCGATAAATCGATCATTCAATTTCTCTTATCTTTATTGTTTTGACAGAGCAATGCCACGGACTACACTTGCCACTGTCCCACCGGTTTCCAGGGCGACCACTGCGAGCATCCTGTCAGTGCCTGTGCGAGCAACCCCTGCGACAATGATGGCACCTGCGTCGACGGACCCAGTGGATACCTGTGCGTCTGCAAGTTGGGCTTCTCCGGCAGCAAGTGCCAGGTGAAGCAGAAGGACTGCCAGCCGAACCCCTGTCTTAATGGTAAGTAATACTGATGGTCGCTGTCTTCAACTCATCTCTCTACATTTCTCGATAAATAGCATTTCAACAAACCCAAACAACACTCTAACCTTTTGCCTTCTCCTCTTTCTCTCTTACCATTTCCAGGCGGTAACTGTTTGGCCAACTCTACTGAATCAGGCAAAAGCGAAGAGGGGTACACCTGCCAGTGTCGGGCCGGTTTCACCGGAGACCACTGTGAGGTGAACATCAACGACTGCGAGTCGAACCCATGCCTGAACTCGGGCAGCTGCGTCGACGAGATCAACTCCTTCCGCTGCCTGTGTGTGCCCGGCTTTGTGGGCGAACTGTGCCAGGTGAACGTCGACGACTGTCTGATGAAGCCCTGCGCCAACGGCGGCGTTTGCAGCGACCGCATCAACGACTACACCTGCACCTGCCCGCCCGGCTACACCGGCAAGGACTGCTCGGTGAATGTGGACGACTGCGCGGCTAGGCCCTGTCTGAACGGGGGCACCTGCAGAGACCTGGTGGGCGAGTTTGAGTGCTCCTGTACCCAGCGCTACTACGGTTCTCGCTGTGAGTTCAGCAACTCCACTTTTGCCTTCTCCGAACCTCAGAGCAGCAACGGTGATGAAGGTCCTTTTTCGAGTGGAAAGCTTCCGCTGATCATCTTTGGCTCGATCTCCCTTCCACTGCTAGCCATCATCATCTTGGCGGTGTTCATTTTCTGCCGCGTCTGGCGACGACGGGAGAGTAAGATGAAGTCGCGACGAGACGAGGAGGAGGCGAGAAGACAGAATGAGCACAATGCAGTGATGAGTGGTCTGAACAACAAGTGCCTCGACCAGTGCCTCAACCCATCTGCGGCCAATGTCATCGTCAACGCACTCGACCGAACCTCCTCACTGGCACACCTGAACAAGTGCGGCAGCGGCAGCTATCACAGCCACTACAGCCACGCCAGCCAGAGCAAGGTCACCAATGAGTACGTCTACGGGCCCCACTTTGCCCACAAGGCAGCCACTCTGCAGAAGGACGGCTACAAGACGCTGGGAGCAAACTACAAGGCACTGAACACAGATTGCATGCAACAGCAGCAACAGGTGAAACTGTCCTCAGCCATGTCCTCAAACATGGACGACCCGTACAGTCACACCTACGAGCAGCTGCAGAAGCCGTCGAAGAGTAATTTGCTGACGAACAACCTCTCCAGTCAGCAGATCTACCAGACGGTGCATGCACCGAAGCAGTCAAACCTGGACATCTACGCCAGTCAAACGGTGGCCATTTGTCCTGAGAAAAGGTAAGCCAGTCGCGAACGACCTAATGATTGCCCGCTGCCTGCCTGCCTCCCAGGCGATTAGCTACGCGCAGTAGCCAAAGTAGCTTCTGCTGCTGCTTCTGCTGCTGCCCGGCCCGTAGACAATTAATGAGTCAATTAAGTGTACCGTGATGACTAATCGAGATCTTCCTTGCTCCTTCTCTTTTGTTCTCTTCAGTGACTGCAACAGTGGTCGAGCGTTGGGCGAGCAGTTTGCCAGCCACCACCACCACAACTACCACCACCAGCAGCACAACCATCAGCAACAGCAGCAACAGCCAAAGACGTCACAGGAGACAGCAAAGGTGCACTGCGGTGGCAGCAACAACCTCCAGAACAATATCCAATTCGCCGCTACCCTGCAGAGGATGCAGCATCAACAACAACAACAGCAGCAGCAAGGTTGCCGGTCCAACTCGGTATATGTGATAGAGAACCACTACTCGCAGCCAATTTACAACGATCCCAAGTCGAAGCTTCAGGCGACCGAAGTGTAGCCGCAGTGTGTGTGTTCATGCTCTCTCTGCCCAGCTTGCACCTTGTATCTCTCCCAACGGACCATTTGCAATCATCATCGTGAACAACCTGTCCCTGCGCTGTGCCTAATCTTCCTCGTCTCTTTCTTCTTCTTTCGTTCTCCTTCTTCACTGCAGTCAGTCATATTGTGATGCCCCCTTCTCACCACAGCCAGCTACACCTTCCATTGCCTATTTATTCTTCATCTCCACTGGCCTCATCACTGGCCAAAGTCACTTCAAAGCCTTTGAATCCAAACCAGTCAAGTCATAGTGTGTGTCACTTTCACCATCGACACTTCAACCTCTCTCTCTCACTTTCGGTCCATGGTCAGCAGTCATCGAGTCACGGCGTGTCTTTCTGTGCCCTATCTTTCTTTCTTTCATTCTCCTCTCTCCTCTCCCGATGAGCTTACCTGTTGGCGAACAGAAGCAGCAGCAGCAGCAGCAGCCACACTTGAGAAGTGTCTGTCTCTCGTCCGGTCCTCTTCTCATTCACTCACTATCTCTTTCTTTCTTTTTTCGACCACATCACCTTACTGATCAGTGTCACTTGCAGACACACTCACACACACACACACTTACTACTTATTTATTACTATGCATCTCACTCTGCATTTCCTCCTGGACGAGCTTTCTCATTGCACTTTCGCCCTCTCTTCTGCCGCTGCTGCTGCTGTCGCTGTGCCTCCACTTGGTGTACGCTGCTGGCCACCTACACGACAGACGACAGGCATGACCTCTGTGTCTGCCTGATCTGAAGTGGCATCACCAAAGCAGTCACAAGAAGCAGAGCAGCAGCATCGCCAGCAACGTTGACCGCCTGACCATCACCGCCCCCATCACCACCGATTGCCACCCCACTTGTTGTTTCTTCTTTTTTGTTCTTTGTTCTTTGTTTACTGTACATACCCCTTGTCTCACCTTTTTGTACATAGTCTCTTTCTTTTCACCTAAACGAAGCAGCTTCGGTCATCAGCTAAGCATTGCTTCATTTTTGTGTATTTATTCATATTTGCGCGATTACCCTATCACTGCAAATTCTTGTAAATGATGTAGTATAATAACAAAATAATAAAAAGAATCCATTATCAAATGAAGTGTTTTACTGTAAACGTGTAGTTCACTAACTTTTACCACTAGCAGAGACAGGCTTCATTATATGTTCATCAATTACGGACAGGAACTGCAAGACGATCAACTGAAGGAAAGAGAAGAAGCAGTTGCCCAGCTTTAGTGAACAGATTAAGTTGCCCAAGTTGAGGCAGAGAACTGTGCAGCAGGAGAAGTGTCATTGTAGTGCGGTGCAGTAGTGCTGTAATTGCCACCAAAGGAGGCCCAAAAGGAGAGGGCTTCTTCTTTGCGGGTCGTTAGATCACATTAGCGCATAGCAGCACGAGCAGATCAGTATCCTCACAGTGACATGTGCCCGGACACGTCACACACTCTTCGTCAACTTTACTTTCCAGTGCATTCCTCAGGCATTTACAGCTTCCCCCTTACACCTCGTCTCAACTTCGGTGCTGCACCGTCCTCACCGCCACCAGCACTTACTTTGAGAATGCTCTTGTGACACATTGGCACGTCCAAGAGCTCATCATTAGATCTAATGGTCTCAGGCCATTAATGCACTGCTCTCTCTCTCTCTCTCTCTCACTTTCCTACGCTAGCACCGGGACTACTGAAGAGCAGCAACAGTGATCGTCGCTCATCGGTGGTGTTTGTTTCACAAGTTAAACAAAAGTCATGGGAATAGTGTGGCAATTCCACCGTTGGCGTCTTCTTCTGACGAAGCGAACGGAGAGCCGACGTTTATTGCCACTGAAAACTTGTTGAAAACGAGATGACGCTTTTATGGCCATCAAGACAAATCACTAAAGAAGCTAGAGCGTCAGCTGGAGCCAGCACCAGAATGAGTGCTACTCGAATCGCTTATTACAGCACCGTGGCAGGGCAATCGGGGCCACTGCAGCCCGAAGAGATATTTATTTTGGGATCAAAGTGACGCTGACAGCCATTCCTTCCTCTGTCAGTGTCTAATAACTCACCCACCCGTATCTGCTGGCAGCCAGGTCAGTTGCAGGGCAACAAGTGTGCAACCATTCAGATGGCTGCTAGGCCCCTGTCCACAGAGAGGCCTAATCGATAGCCAATGAAGGATCGACTAATGAACTTGGAAGGCCAAAAAAAAGATTGAATTTCACCGAGAACTACTGGCTGGCCAGCTTGCCAGTGCTGATGACCTGACAGCAGGCAAATAGACTCTTTCTTCCTTTCTGCCTACTTTCAGTCTATTTAAGCAATAAACCGAGGACAGTAAAGTCAGCAGTGCATTAGTATGATACTAGACCAGAGGTGATGATGGTGGTGAAGGCGAACAGTCCACAAAAAGTGCAGTGGTCGATCGATTCATCCGGAGGGCGTTTGTCGGCGATCGTCGTGTGGAGAGCACTCACTCACACTTGTCATCAAGCAAGGTGCATTCAGTCAATAGCGGCACTGATTCTCGCCTGATGATCTGCTGGTGGTGATCGCTTTCACTTTACGCGCCCATCATCAGCATCACCACTGACTTTGTGTTTTCCACTTCCAATTAAAGCTCGAGCACAAACAGAGACTCGCCTGGCTAGTGCAAATAGAGCAAAGTCAATAGCGGAGGCAATATTTGCCATGCTGCACTCTATTCTCATTTCTGAATATGTATATACAAACTCTCGATTTTGTTGAACTCCCGGAGAAGCGAACGACAATTGTCAACGAGAGCGGGTCCTTTATCTTCTCCTTGATGACATGAGAATAGAGCAGAAGAAGGAGAGAGAAGGCATCGGCAAGGTAGTAGCATTCTTTTTCTCTTCTTTCCATGAATGATCACCAACATCACTTTTCGTCAGGCGCAAACAGGCAAATCTCGTCCAATATCGCATTGAGGCGCCCAATGTAGTGAAAGCAAAGCCCACAATTGATATTATTAGTGCAAACAATCGAGTCCGGCCAATAATGCAGCACTTAGCAGAAGGGAGCCTCAAAAACTACCAGTGCACTGGTGTTCATTCAGTCGACTGGCAATCGTTTGGCTGGAAAGCAAGCAAGAAGCCGACTGCTCTGGTCTCAAGGTAACTCAAACAATCTGCCGCCGACGTTGCTCAAACGATGTCAAAGTAGTGCTGCCTACACTTTGTCAACGGTAGTGCCATACTCTTCTCAGCATACTGGTACAATTGTCGCATTGTCGAGCTTTACATAACAAATAAAAAGTGGAGCCTGCTCTACACCAAATTTTTCCTTTTACTTTCACTGAGCAGCTCATTGACACTTGTTGAACAGTGCCGCTACGGCAATTGCCCGTGACCAGCAGCTTAGGGGTCGAAGAGCGTTCGGTCATTAGAGTCGCGCTCTACTGCCGCTTGCAACACTTGTCCAGTGTTGTGTTCACTCTTGTGTTTATACTTATTGTACGCAGAATATTGCTAGAGAGATGGGCAAAGGAAAGTCTAGGTGCATAAAAAGCTGCCGACAAATGAAGTGAAACATAACTAGCTAATTGGCGCCATAACACGAACACTTCGAGTCGGTGTTTTGTGCAAGTATTCATGTGTGTGTGTGCGTGTGTGCCATCAACAGCGGCTACAATGACTGGTCAGAGAATGTCTAGCACTGTCTGGAAGTGGTACTGTATCATTGCACCAGTCTGCACATTATCCCTGGGGTGAGCGGCACAAATCAGCAGCACAAATGCGTCAAATAGCATCAACAGAAGCAGTAGCAGATTGAGAAAAGAGGCAGAGAGGGAAAGGAAAAGAGAGAGAGAATACCATTTGATAGCCTTTCCTGCCACTAGCCACTAGTACTTTGCAGCTGCCTGAAATGAACTGCTAAATGGTTTGAAGGGGAACTTGGTTTCTGTTGCCGTTTGCATGCGCATTTGCTGCAGCGCACACTTTGTGCTCTTTGACGAGGATGGAAAAGATGTGCTCGTTTGCTCACATCATCATCATCATCATCGTCTTCAACGGTGGCGGCAACGGCAGTAATGGCAGAGGTTGTGAATCGCCGTGTCAAATGAATAGAGGCGGTCTTGCTCGTGCACAATTCAGTGGCAGTGAAACAATAAAAATTAGTCTGTTACATGTCAATTTGGCGTTATTCTCTCCACTTTTTTCTCGCCACTGTTCGGCCTCTCTGTCTTCATTTCTCCAGTCAGCTATTCACTCGGTGCCCCTGAAAAAGAAGAAAAAGAAACAGTTGAGAGACCATAATTCTTTTTAATTATTTTCTACAGCCAGAAATATAAATACGACAAAAGAGAGAAAGAAAGACATTGCAGTGTGGTCTAGTGTGCAAAGGCGGCAGGGCACAAACATCGGCGAACAGCCTGTGCAGTCACTTCGGGTAATGGGCAGTCATATTTTTATGCAAATAAAAAGGAAAATCTTTTCTCTCTGATGTTGTGCATAAAAAAGGCTCAAAAGAAAATCAAATGTGTAATAGTCGCATAAACACTTATGTTTATGGCGGCACTAGCAGCAGAAAATGTAGCAGTGGCACTTTCAGCTCTGACATTGAATAGGAACACTGCAGTATACCAAAATCAAATGTGATCTTTTAGTGCAATTGAGACAGACAATTTAGTGGTTGAGATTGAGAATGGTAAGTAGCGAATGTTGTGAAGTACAAACACACAGGCATTGTCTGCTCACTGGTGTTTTTCCCGTGTGAGGATTCTGGGGCAATTCTCTCATTCAGTGTTGTCAAGAGTTTCTGAAGCAGAACGGCAAATGGCGATTGCAAAAGTAGATCAAAACCTTTCCTGCATCACCGTCGTCTGCAGTTCTCTGCTGCCTCTAAATCACCAGTATCACTTGTGTGGCGCCTTGTCACACCGTTGCTGTCACATCTTTTTATCAGTCTCTCTGGTGAAGGTCAACAATTTCATGTTTTCACGTTTTTACTTTTTTTTGCATTTCACTGACCATTGATAGCAAATTTATTTAAAAATAAAAAGGCTTGCGCTCACTATTAAAGAAGTACAAGAAAAAGAGAATTGTGGTGAAGATGAAGAAGTTGACAAAAAAGTTTTCGTTCTTCTGAAGCAAAGCGAGCTTTCCTTCAAACTTGACTTTTTCTCTTTCTCTCTAAAAAGAATTTTTTCTTTTTGCAAAACAAACGAGCACATAAATAAAGTGACAGATAAAGGTCGATAAAAGAAACCTGTTTAGGTACCCGTATGTAAGTGTAAGTGTGTGTGAGGACCGTCAAGCTGCAACTCAAGATGTTGAGAATGAACGGAGCTACAACAAAGACTACAGAAATACATGCATGAGTGACTCAATAACGAGCAGGCAGACATTAGGGTAGAAGAGGAGGCAGAGGCAGAGGCAGAAGGCCACGGCGACATGACACAGCAAAGTGATGATGCTTTCACCAAAAACGACACTCACGACGAAGTTGAGTGAAAGTGATTCCTGCAGCGGGGACTAGCGCAGAAATATTTAGCTCTAGTTTCTAACGTGTGGACGTTCTTTATCAATCAGAAACAGAGTTGTCGGATAGCTAGGCCAGTCTCCGAGTCGCTTGCCCATTTGAGTCGTGTGCTCTGAGGTAATCTGCTGAATAATTTGCTGTCTGTGTTTCATTGTCTCGGTAGACACTCTTGCGGCAGACACTCTGCACTCTCAATATACCTGGAGGCACTGTTCATTGTGAAGATTTTTTTTTTCCATTTCACCCCAGCACTTTGCCACTGCTGGAAGAAGAACTGAAACTTGGGCGCACTGAAGCATGGCACTGAAGATGGTGTGGCAGTGGAGCCAAAAAAGCAGAGAAGGTCATAGGAAAGTGCCACTTGTTGCTGAATTTAATCGACTAATTCATAAATGCGAACTCAAATTCCGCAGGTGGCGACAGAGGAAGAGACCGAAAAAAGAAGAAGATTCATAAGCACAAATGCTCGTGAGTGAATGTGTATGTCGATGCTGCTGAAGTGCAGTGAAAGCTGTCATTGATTCTACATTACGTTACACATCTAATTGCGGTGGAATTGCCAACGGCAGGCAAAAAAATGCCAACACAATTACCCTGATGCTTAGCCATCAGTAAACTTTTAGACTATTCTGATTGACTTTACCTGGCAACCTGCCACAACTATTTTGTAATACCCATTGTAGAGGTGAAACTGAAAAAAACAATTAGAAATACACGAGGCAAAAATTGACTGAATCACTAAAAAAATGGTGTTCGCACAAAAGCAGTGATAAAGTGCACTGCAACATAATTAAAAAATGTCCTCTACCTTTATTATCAGTGAACCGAATCAGTAGAACCACTTCTGAGGGAGCATTCTGAGCTCGGTGGTCATTCTTTCGTTCTCTCTTCCAAAGAAGCACTGTCCTCTCTACACCTCGTCTCCGCATCGCCATCATCATCATCTGCTGACAAATGTTTCATCACCATAGTTCACCGTAATGTTGTCGGAGAGACGGACAGAAGGCGACCGTGTCGTCTGGACATGTTCTCCGCTCACCATTCACCGCCCACACGAAGGCAACACACACACAGACATACGGTGTTCAGTCTGCAGACCATTTGCCCGAACTAATCGTCGCCGCCATCTGAGTCGTTTCCTTGTCCTCTGGTGTGACACAACCCGCGATGATTTATTCCATCTTGTGTGCTCATTTGCGCGATCAACGTGCCTTTTTAGGCATAAATGGGGCTCTGCAATTAACTGATATCACACTGCTGCCGTCGATGCTGTTCACTGTGATGCGGCCAATTAGAAGTAGACTGTCCGAGTAGAGTGTTTGGCTAACTGGATGGCAGCTAGTGCCAGTGACATTTACTTAGTCAGTCAGTCAGTCTGTCGGCTCTAAGCCGTCGAGTGGCCAGCAGAGTTGGACAGCTGCTCTTTCAGAGAACAGAAATGACGACAAACACACACTGGAGACACTGTCAAGAAGACATAGTCGTTCGCCTCTTACCTGTTTCCAATCTCTGCTGTTAAATGAAAAGCTGACAGCTGATAATGAAGCCAAATGAAGAGAAAGACGGTGAAATAGTGCTTAGTGGTAGAAAGTCTCTACTAGAGACCACTACAAATGTGTGCTTGTATTTGTGTTGCCAAAAGAATATTCAGTTGAGTCAATTAGAGAATCGAAGCCGAGGAAAGTTTGATCTTCCTTTTTGAGCACAAAGGTCCGCCAACGTCGATGGTGCACCACATACCAAAGAATTGTGAATCTGCCGGTGATTTTGCAAAGTATCACACAACTGACAGCTTTTCGAGATGACTGATCGAGTTGGGTTTCATTCGGTGCAATTCTTCACAAGCGTTGAATTCTGCTTTTTCTACAGTTGAGCAAGCGGAGGAGATAAAAAGCCCCGTCGGCACCGTGGGCTTCTCTGTAATCCTCGATGATTACGTCTTTTAGAGGGACGCAGACAATTGGCAGATTATATTAATAAACTGCGCCGTTTAGTAAAAGACAGAAATGAGTGAGAAGGCTCTCAGGTAGAAAGAAACGCCGGTGACTGGGGAAGGTAGAAAAAAGGGGCCAAACTCATCAGCGCTCCTGGGACCAGGCCTACTGTGAAGTGCCTGCCAGTGAACATTGATTGACATCTCCAGCCCAATATTCACAGTTGAGCACTGCTATTACCTCGATCGCTACAAAACGATTCTCACTTGGACGTCCACCTGAAGTTTTGGCCCTCGATTGAGCCAACAATAAATCAAGCATTTGGAGAGATTGGTGGTGGTGGCGGTGGCAGCCATTGCAGGCAATGCAAACAAACAAAATGACGAATGAAGACAACATGATGCGATCAATCACCGGTCACTGTCACTGAGCCTGCAAACCAGCCGATCATCATTTGATTCTTGCGCCACCAGTAGAGATCGTTTCACCTGAGCATATGTGTGTGATCGACTGCCCGCAGTCTTCACCCTAATGTGTGAGTGCCTCTTTCTTGATTCTGACAGACCTGAGAGGGCCCAGGTACATATTGAGAGAGAGAGAGAGAGAGAGGTCTGAGAAAGGGAGAGCGCTCTTCACTACTCCTAATGGCACACTTCATATTGGGCCGTGTGGAGCAGCAGGCTTCCAATTAGCGATTACTGATCAGTCAGTCAGCTGCAGTAGTGACAAAATCTCTGCGTGTGCTGATCGCTGCCTAATGAAGCAGATCAGCCACCAGTGACCACTGCTGTCACCGGTGCCGACCAGGTAAGCCCTTTGCTCTCGGTGCCTTCATTTTCAGTGCACGCGAGACGAATCTGCGCCGCTCAATCTAGGCCCACTACAAGTCGAACACTACACAGAACCGACTGTCAGTGAGAATTGCCGTCAAATGAAGCGTCACTAACCGAACCGAATTTGTCATCTCGTCCACTTGTTGTCCACTACTGACACAATTGCGCCACAAGTCTCTTAAGAATAAAATAGAGAAGGAAGAAAAAGAAGCAACAAAAAGAGATCGTTCGCATTTGATCGGTGACGATGAGACAGACAGACAAACTTGCCAAAGGGTGGCCCGCCGTGAATGTGGCCCAGTGACAACAGCGTGAGAATAAAGTGTCCTGTGTTGGGAAAAGAATTAACGCAAAGAACGATTGCTGTTGTAGGAAATTATACTCTCTAACAAATAGTCAATTAATGAGATGGACATTGACTAGAAATTATTTGAAACTGGTGACTAGACTAGCACCGGAATGAGTTGGACTCCTTTCAACTGTACACGAATGCCATTGTTCCCTGATTGGAGAGGTGTGAATTGGCGCAGTCTGTAGGATAGTAAAAGCACACCAGCAAATTGAATCAACTGCAAAGTGGCTGTTGAGTTGAGTGCGCTGAATGAGTGAATTAATTGATTGAACCACTCAAATTGTTGCCAATGCCACTGTGTCGATGTGCCGCATCGGCGCCTCACCGACATTGAATTACATGGAATGAATAAAGCAGACAGAATTCTCTGCTGTTTGGCTGTCTGCATTTGAGTAACAGAAGTAACAGTGGTAACTCACTCAACTATAAATCGTAATCATAATCGAACTGGCCACCGATTGGAAGAAGTGCTCAAGGAGCACAAGCATACTATTTTCCGCTGCATCATCATTCCTATAGAAAGCAAAGTTGGCACACGAACAATTGGCACAGAGGCAGACGGAGACGGGCAATTGGCGGTCGGCAAAGAAGAAAAATCGATTATCGACAGTTCTGAAGCAGTCGTCAGAAGAGTGCTGCCGCTTCTGCTGTTCTACTAATGCGCCCATTACCGTCTATATTCCATAATTTATCTCGTCTCCTAGCGATGATTGAACATTTCAATAATTCATCAATAAACAATAGCACTGACGGCGCGTCGAGCAAGAGCAGCTAACCGTGCAATTTCTGCCAAAAAGTGATGCTCGCCGACAAATGAAGAAGGTGCCAATGTGTCCTAATGCCAGAAACCATTATACTCTGCTTCTAACTTCAGCGCAGTTGGTGGAGGAATAGCATTGGATTACAAGAATACGAATAGCTTCTGATCACTGCCATATCTCAATCAATTCCAGGGTAACTCTCGGAAAGTGTTTAAGCCCAGTCACTGATGTTAAAATCTATCTCGGTAAAGCATCTGACACTTTGACCACCTAGCGAACACTATTTCTGTCAAATTAGGGCAATTTATGAATCGATTTGCATAGCCACATACACATTGCAGTGAATGAAGCTGAAAGAAAAAAGTGACGATCACCAAAGAAACAAAAGCGCACCGGACAAAAGGCGCATCGAGGTAGGGAAGTCATTCACTTGGGTGGCACTTCTAGACGATCAGTGTGTTCTCTGTGAGAGTGCTTTCTAGCCTCCCGCCGACGCTTCCACTGAACTGAGGTCTGTTTCGTCCTAAACAGTCATTTTAGTTTGTTCACCTATGGGTACTTAGGTGTCGCTCGAATGATAAGTTCAACCCGTTTAAACGCAAACCCAGTCTTCATTTTGGCAACAAAAAAGTGCAAATTGGAATAGTCGCAAGTATAACTGTGGGCAGTGTGCTTCCGTCCGCTTTGCAAATGGTGTCATAGCGCCAGGTTGAACAACTCCCGACTAGCATTGGTGGTACTACCTTCAAGGTAAACAGACGCCGATTAACCGACTCAGTGTCATTTGTCATCGATTTGAGAAGCTGTCGAACAAGCACTGCTCGAGATGACATGCCACTGGAGCTGTGCTGCTCCTGCGGATGATGATGAAGCAGGCCCACAAAGCAAATATTTGCCTGAAGGTAAACTCTACAACTGAACATGGCTCAACTGTTTCACTCTCTCTCTCTCTCTCTCTCTCTCTCTCTCATTTTGCTGCTGACCATGTGTCGGTGACATAACACACCACACAACACGTAATCGAAAGGGCAAATTAAGACACCAACAGCAACAGCAGCAGATGGACAGCGGATCTGATGGACAGAGCAGGGCAGAGGTAATCCACTAAGCAAAGTCCAGTCAAAAGTCGCAGCTGCTCTGGCCATATGCTTTAGATCAATATCATTGTTAGCCATTTTTTGTATTTTAATCAGCACTGTGTATAAGTTTACAAATGCCATTAACCAACTTTAATTACTTTTGTTGAAAAAGAAAAATGCATTTTTCATCTCCGATCTGCCACCTGTTGTCTCTCAATTGCACTAGTGTACTTTTTGAAATCACTTTTCCAAGGAAAATGATGAGTCGGTGGAGTGGCAATCAATTGAGTATTGCAACCGCCAAACAGTAATGATAATCATGGTCACTTTATCATCCCCTTCATGGCTGACTAAGTTCTATCAACACAGAGCTAACCTTGCCTTGTTCGATTCGCATTGATTGTCGTCCAACTGGTACCTTGTAAGCGTCCTTCCTTGAAATGTAGAGCACACAAAAATTAACTTTATGCTTTAAATTGTCGTTTTATCCTCATATGCAGCAACCGGTACAAACTCAAAGCACAGTAGTGTATACACTGTAGAGCACGCACAACTGTTGGCTGACCTGCTGCGAAAGGGAGCACGCACGTAAAATATTTTCACGTCGATGTGACACTCTCCCTCACTTCAACAACGCAACTTCGCCATCGATGACACGTCACAGACAGCTCGCTGTGCTGATAAAGAGAGAGTGCATCACAGATACATGAACGATAATCGGTGAAACAGGACCCCTTGCAGCGCCCTTTGCACCGGCCTCGCCTTCTTGTTACTGAAGTTCTGCACAGGTCATCGTCGGCAAGAACCCACTGAAGCAGTGCTTGCTCGCACCCACTCACCCACACAGTTGCACAACCTAATCCTGGTTTAGAGGCCAGGCACGCGCAAAGGGACCGCCACAGCGCTGTGCTGTACAACAGCAGCAGTCAGAACAAGCAAGCAAGCAAGCGACAGTTCGTTGGCAGTGACTGCACCAGAGCTGCCAGACAGGGGAAAAAAACGTCCGAGATCTCGGACGTTTCGACAGG
>JAALOO010000389.1_pt1 | contig 39244 bp, 39 predicted proteins | sample 7257641 | NCBI WGS metagenome assembly JAALOO01 (sample SAMN14085613, study PRJNA598686) | mite metagenome | biome: ENVO:01001000; feature: ENVO:01001002; material: ENVO:01001226; isolation source: single female mite from University of Michigan culture on fish food culture... ...
ACTTTCGCTCTCTCTCTCTCTCTCTCTCTCTCTCTCTCTCTCTCTCTCTCTCTCTCTCTTTCTCTCTCTCTCTCGCTCTCTCTTACACAGCAGTCGCTGATTGCACTTGCCCTTCATGACTTATTTAATTCGCATTAAAAAAGAAGAGGACTAGTTGTTGAGTGGCAGCGAGTGCGACGACAGCAGTAGTGGGCACTTAAAGCGGGCCTCGGTGTACGTTTGTCCCAAAGTGGCGGTGGATCGCCTTAAAAACAGTGCTACAGCAGCAGAAGTCCAGCACGATGATTGTCTCTCTCAATTTCTCCCTCAATACCACTTATTGCGCGTGTATACGAGCTAGTTCTGCTTGCTTGTTTCTCTCTCTGTGTGTGTGTCGCAGCAATGAGCACCGAGGGAAAGAGCGGCAAACAGGCGAGAAATGTCAAAAGTCGGCGAGTCCTGCAAGAGCTACAGCTGCAGCAAGTAAATTGGTGCGACATGGTCGATACATAGAACACTCTGCTGCTGCTGTTGTTGTTGTATAGTCACTGACGATCTTTCGCTTTCTCTCTCTCTCTCTCTCTCACAGTGCGCATCAGTTGGACTGTTGCAGCAGCAACTGTTTCTGTCGCTGTGTCTGGCGCGCCTGATGGTCCGAGACGATGACGATCACCAACAGTGTACAACACTATATAGGGTGCAGAGATAATATCCCCTCTTTAAGGCCCGAAAACGAGAGTTAACCGAGGACGAGAGTCGGACTCGTCAGCGTGTTCTCACACTCTCTTCCTCGACCATTAATATTAGATTATATCAGGCGGCGGCGGTGGTGGACAGGCCAAGCGTGGCAATTGAATAGCGAATAGAGAGAGAGAGAGAATAATGATGATGATAGCCGCCGAATAGGCGAGCCAAGAATAGACATCGAGAATAGGACCGAATGACTACACTCTCCGACACGTACGCAATTCATGCAGAATGAGCCGCTAACAGCGAAAGAATGGGTATTTAGGCATTTAGCAGTGAAAGCAGCTTTAGTTTAGTTCTCACCACTGCTGCTGATCTAGTCTACACTAGTCTACACTACTATTGCTGTAACACTGTACAACAGCACTGTACGGCGGAAGTGGACGCTTTTTGTAAGCGGTTTTTAAATCGGCCATGAAATCTCAGCGGTGCTAAACAGATTGTTGTTTTTATGCAAAAAAAGCTTACCCTTGCTGCCGATGATGCTGCGGCGCAGTGAAGCGGGCGACTTGCCGCCGCCGCCGCCGCCGCCGGCGACCAGCGTCCCGGTGACGTAGACCGACGGCTCGCAGAGGTACTCCTTCAACTTCAGGTCGGTCACCTGGTCGATGGTGACGTGCAGGCGGAAGGCCGAGGCGGAAGAGGCTGGCTCCTCCAGCAACTCTACGCGCAGTCGGGCACGGACCTTGGGGAAGCAGGGCAGCGCCTTCAGGTTGTCCGGCTTCAGGCTGGAGTAGCGCAGACGGGTCTTCTCCGCGAGCTGCGTCAGGTTCTCGTACTGGTTGCCGATTGCCACTGTTCCACCTCCACCTGAAGAGGAGTTTCCATTTGATGAAGAACAGGAGGAGAGAGAGGGATGCTTCACCGGCGAGGAGGCCAGCGAGCGAGTCTGCGGCTGCAGGCCGTACACCGGGACGATGGAGAGGTGAAAGTGGTCAGACTCGGAGGAGGCGCCGTTTTTGCCACCACCACCTTGCTGACCGCTGCTGTTGAAGAAGGGGTAGACGATGCTGGCGTTCAGCTGGCATTGGCCTTTCGAGGACTTTGAGGTTGATTTGCTGCTTTCATCAGCGGCGGCCGCTGCCTTCTCGTTCAGCTTTCCTAGTGCCAGTCCCAGGCCGCTGATCAGCTGCTTCGGCTTGAGGAATCGCTGGTAGAGGTAGCAGCGGGGCAGCACCAGACAGGAGGTGACGACGACGGTGGCGACTACCAGGAGGAAGGCCGCCAGGAGGATCAGCAGCTTGTCCTCCTCGCTCAGCAGAAGGCCCATGCTGGCTGTCTGGTTGTTTGTGCTGCTTTCCTGCTGCTGCTGCTGCTGTAGTGAAGAGCTGATCGGGTGGTCCTCCTTCTCGAGGTGGCTAAACTCGGACACGGGCAGGTTCATCGACTGCGACTGCTGTTAGGTGGGTAGTTGTGCTTGTGCAAGTCCTAGTGATTAGAAAGTGGCTGTTGCTGTGGTACTTGTCGTACTTGAATTCGGTAATTGAATTGCACCGGTAGTTGGGACCAACAACAACTGCAGCTGAGGGCGCAAAGAAGAAGCGACCCACCTCATTGTCTCTGAAGAGCGTGGAAAGAGGGAGAGAGAGAATTAAGATTAAGTACTAAAGTTGTCAGCGGTGCCGTCGTCAACGGATAATGATGGCACACTATACTTAATAGTGGTGGTAGTGCTAACTTCTTCAGTTTTTATTTTTACTGGTTTTCCTGAACAACTTTATTATTTACGCTAACGTTGGAGAGTAAGCTAAAACAAAGCAAAATCACAACTGAAGAAGAAGCTGGCGTTGATTTACTGCCACCACCACCACCATCATCACCAACAACTTGGCCAGCTTTGAAGCCGTCTGTTCAGTCACCGATTGTTCTCACTGGCTGACTGGTTTGGTCTCTATGGTAATGGCACACATGCAACACATGTTCAGTGCAAAATACCAGCTCTGCTGTACAGCAAATCCACACATTGCACTGCAAACCTCTACACCCGCAGCAACAGCAGCAGCATCTGTGCACGTTTTCACTCATGATGATTTGTGTGCTTTGAGGTGGTGTTTGCTGGACTGCTAATTACCTGGCTTGCCCACCATCACCACTACTACTGCCAATGGCCTAATTAAAAAGTTGCTAACAACTTGAAACAAACAACTGTGATTGAAAACGGTAGAGAAAGTTTTTTGTATTGTACAAAAAGCATCGACTTACCTTTGGCTTAGCAGAAGACGGTGGTTGTTTCTTTTAAGAAAAATTTATCTTTTTTTGTGCTCAAAGTTGATGTATTGATTTGTCAACGAGTGTGATTTTATTATCTTCGATGATGATTGATTGTGATCGGAAGCAGGCAAACAAACGCTTTTAGCGGCACTGTCACATTATTAAGTTATCATAATCTTAAGCGTCATCGTCATCATCATAATCATCCACTTCTAGTAAAATCCAATCAAAGCAGTCGATAGGGTAATAAAAAGAAAACCAGCTTTCACTTGCCGCTCACTTGCCGCCAGCAGCACTCACCACCAACCTCTTTCTCTCTCAAGAGGGCACACAAAATTCTTGCTCAGAGTGTTGATTTGATTTGTCGCAAGACTGGTAACACTGTAACATCCGACACTCCGAAAACGAAGAAGAGCGTTAGCGCGCGGCACAATTTCAAACAGAATAGACGGGAGAAAACAGAAACAGAGACAGCAGAACAACTGTGTGTGTGTGTGTGAACGTGACGGAGGCACCGAGTCGAATAAAACTGTGAGTCAGTACCGTACCGAAGACACTGCTTTTGGGTGGTTGAAGGAAGAAGAGAAAAAAAAGCTGGTGTCGGAAAAAAGAGAGAGAAAGAGCAAGTGCCGAACTGCAGAATGAGAGAGAGAGAGAGAGAGAGAGAGAGAGCAGAAGAAGTAGTAGTAGGAATAGCATGAATGAACTGATCAGCAGCAACCGAAGTATATGGTTACTGTAGAGCAGCAGCAGCTGCTGTACATAGTAGATCAGCTCTGATCAGAGCACACTGCAGAGCTGGCTGCAACTGGTTGAATGATGGCAAACGGACGTCAGTGGTGGCAAAGGGGGGAGGGAGGGTATGCTATATCTCTGTCAATATACGTGTGTGTACGTGTACAAGCATCTGGCATCTTTTCAGTGAGAGCCAGTCCGTGGACGCCACCAGAACGTGGGGACGAAGCAGATCCTCTCTTCTACATCTCCATTTACACACCACTACTACGGTACACTACTCTACAGCCGTACATCACCCACTGCTAATTGGATTACCATACACACACTGGCTCGCTCTTCTTCGCAAACAGGTCGTGGCCGAGAGAACGCGGGAAGCACGAGGGAAGCCTTGCGGTGCAGCCAGAAGAAAACCTGCCAACTAGGCACTTCTTGCGCTTATTTTGCCGTACAAACGTAGTGGCGGCTGTTGTTGTTGTGCTGCCTCTCAGCCTGAACCACTGACCAATTTGTCCTCTCTCTCTCTCTCGCTCTCTTGGCGTCTTGCACACTGTCGAGTGAATGAGTTCGTGCGTGTGTGTGTGTTGCACACTGCGGGAGACACTGCAAGAAGAAAAAATCGGCAATTGCTCTGCTCTGCTCTAGTGGACCGATTGCCCCTCTTTGCTGAAAGACAGAAAAAGGAGGAGGAAAATAAGGTGAGGGAAAAGATGAATGACTGTGTGTGTGTGTACCCTCAAATATTCTTGCCCTCTTTCACTTCAGCAGTCAAAGAAGTGATCTCACCAGTGGTTCTTGTCAGCACTTGTGGTCGGCTTAGGTGTACAGTACAGAGACAGTGAGGTAGGCGACAGCCTGGCGTGCAATCGTGGCCACCACCACCACCACCAGCAAGTTTGATCGATCGATATCGATCAGCTTATCACGAGATGTGTGTGTGTGTGTGCGTTTGAGCGCTGGACCATGGCGCCCAGATAGTTAAGCTGTTTCGCAAACACAGAGAGGACACTTGCCGGCTACGGCAAAGTGTAAGCCTAAGTGGATTATATTTCCACCATTTATTCGGTGATGCCGGTGCTGCTGCACTAATGACACACACACACTGCTGCTGCTGCCACAAAGTGGAGCAGAAGATTGTGCAGCGATTCACCCACTGCTAATTCTCACGAATAGTGAGAGAATGCAGATATAGTGGGAAAAGAAGAGTTGGTTAGCAACAACAGCAGCACTTCACCGGCAGCCACAAGACCGGTGCTCACTTTTTCTCTCTCAGTTCATTAGAGGATCCAATGCCACCAGCTCTAGCAACATAAGAGGATCTCTTATCGAAAGATGCAGGACACTCCAGGCTGCTGCTGCTGCTGTTGCTCTTTCAGCAGAATAAAGAGAGGCTGAGGAGGTAAGAAAACTAGAAGAAAGAGAAACAGAATTTTTGTGCCTTGAAGTGTCCGCGCTCTTCTTGAAAAAAGTAGGACGACAGAAAAAGAAGAGAGCTACAGGGAAGAGGAGATGTGAGAGACAAATGGGTGGCGATCACCAGAAAAAGGAGCAGCAGCAGCAGTTTGTAGGTCACCTCAGGTCAACTAGGTTCGACTTTCTCATTTTTTCTCTCTCTTTTTGGGTTTCCTTTTCTGGCTCTGTTGGTGGTTCGGGTTTGTTGCATCTCGCTCTTGTTGCAGCGCCCGTTCCAAGCTGTGTAAGTGTGTCGGAAGTGTGTCGGTGTACGAGTGTGTGTGTGTTTGTGTCCTCTCGAGCCAATTACTGCCGTTGATCTAATTAGGATGAGGTTCTCTCTTTCTCGGAGCATCTTTTTCATCCTTCTCTTTTTCATATTACGTTTTTCATCATTTCTGACAGCGAGTGAGCACGCACGCATGTAGACGTCTCAGTTTACTACATTTCACTTTAGTGTCCGTAGAAGGTAGCCTAAATTGCTTTCTTCTGGTGACAGTGGTAATGAACTGCTGCAAAGTTTTCATCTTTTTCTTCTCCTCCTGACAGCAAGGCTGAAATTTTCAAATTTCGATTTTAGTGTAAACTTCACCTGCAAAAACGAAGAAGATGACTCAGTGAAAGAAAAAGAGAGTATCACAAGAAGAGCTTATTTGATAATGATGATGATGATGGTTACGTGTTATTTTCCAGTTTTTTGCAGTTCATCCATGGTTTTGGCGTGTGTGTATGTGCCTGGGGACATCTCGGGCATCTGCAGGCACGTGAGCCAACGAAGAGCAGAAAGGAAAAAACAAATATCAGGCAACATGGCGACATTTTAGCTAACTAGCTTTGCTCTCGCTCTTTCTCTTAATTAACACGCCTTGTCTGATCTGATCAGACTACGATGTAAGTTTTTAGCAGCTTTATGTGGTAGCCTGTTTGGGAATTTCTACCTCGAGGCAGCTTTGGGCAGATTTTGATAAGCTAAAGAGCGGGAGAGAGAAGATTACTTTCAGTTGCACTTTTGCACTGCTGTTGCTGCTGTTGTCGATGTCGATGATGACACACTGATGATGAATTGCTAACTTGCTTCTTCAGTAGTAAATGTAAAAGTGAAAAGTGAAAATGCGGACAACCAGGCAACTTTCCAGCAACAGCTTCAAGCCATGATGATGATCAACAGATGTAAACAAATCGCTTGGTTGGTCGGTGACAAGGACAACACTGCTGAGATCAGATGTGTTGATAAGCTCTGCTCCTGAGTTGATGTGTGTGTGTGTGTGTGTGATGGCGCTATTAATAATCACCTGAGACTAGAGACTTCTTTTTCTTCGCCTTCTTTTACTGCAGGCTTTTTCTTCTACTTCGTTGATCATATGAGAGAGAGAGAGAAAGAGCAGAGCAGACTATCCCAACTAGTTCCCAAGCAAACTAGTTTCCCAAGTTCTAAGCTTGAAATGATACTGAAGCATCTACTGAGGATGATGAAAATGATGATGATGACGAGGAAGAACCAGCCGTATAAAATGGCAGCAAGTGTCGCCGAGCGCCTGCTCTTTTAGCTGAGCTAACGCACTTCCACTTTTGCATCACCTTCATCAGCATCAGCATCGTCTCACGTCGGACATTGAGTGTACCACTTTTGTACGAGGTACTGCAGCGACACTGCAGCATTCCTAACCCTGTACGGCTCTACGGCTTTTAACTTGTTACTCTTTCTTCAGTTTGACTGTTTCCTTCCTTCCTTCCTTTACTCTCCCTTTCATTTCCACCATCATTAGTGGGAAAATGGTCGTAGAAAAGGAGAACACCGTCTTTGTAAGTAGACAGCACTGGACAGCAGTTGTCACTGCTAATTAGGGTGGTGGTAGTAAAGGTGGAGGTGAGCTTTTAGCCTTCAGTCATCAGATTGAATAACAGAAAGGGGGAAAGGAAAGGTGATAGCATTGCTGTAATGCATTGGACTTTAGCACTTCATTTTCATAGCTTTTCAGTTGAACTAGACTTTAGGGAAGTGCAAACAGTGCAAACAAAGTGTATTGAGCATGCTGTAGAAAACATCGCACACCTACTGAGACCATTACTATCACCATCACCACCACCACCACCATCATTACCTTTTTCCATCTCTTTCTCTCTCATATAAAATCACCACCTGCAGCAGAAGAACAGCGCCGTAATGGAGGAGAAGCCATATGTGCAGCGACCAACTCGAGTCAGCGGCAACTACATCATGGACCAAACTGGAGCAGAGCTGGTGCACGTCATCTTCTCGATGAAGGAAAGCGTCGGCTGTCTGGCAGAGGCGCTCAAGGTCTTCAAGGTCTGTCAAACTCTCTGCTTTCCGACCAAAATCAAAACAAACTCTGTTGTGTTTACCTACAGGACTACAACGTCAACCTGAAGAAGATCGAATCGCGCTCCTCAAAGCGCTTCGAAAATGACTACGAGTTTCTCGTCGAGTGCTCCAGCGCCAGCATCGGCCTTGACCGCGCCCTTGAGGTGCTCCGTGGCATGACCCACTACCTGAAGATCATCTCCCGCGACGGCGGCCAGGACGCCAGCGTCCCCTGGTTCCCACGAAAGGCCAAGGACCTGGACCGCTTTGCTAATCACATTCTCTCCTACGGTTCGGAGTTGGACTCTGACCACCCCGGCTTCACTGACCCAGTGTACCGTGCTCGGAGGAAGTACTTTGCCGACCTGGCCTACAACTACAAACAGTAAGTCAGCAGATTATAAAAAAATAATCTTTTTCTTGATAATGAGAACAATTTTGCACAATTGTTCAGCTGCACGCCAATCCCTCGCGTGGAGTACACCGAAGAGGAGGTGAAGACGTGGGGCGTCGTCTTCAAGGAGCTGGTGAAGCTCTTTCCGACGCACGCCTGCGCCGAGTACAATCACATCTTTCCGCTGATGGTGGAGAACTGTGGCTACCGCGAGGACAACATTCCCCAGCTGGAGGACGTCAGCTGCTTTCTCAGAGGTATGTCATTCTAAAGTTTTTTTGTCAATTCTAAACTCCTCGCTCACTTTCCTCGCTCGCCACTTCTCTTCAGACTGCACCGGTTTCACCCTCCGCCCAACCGCCGGCCTCCTCAGCTCGCGGGACTTCCTCGCCGGCCTCGCCTTCCGCGTCTTCCACACCACCCAGTACATTCGCCACCACTCGAAGCCGAAGTACACCCCGGAGCCGGACGTCTGCCACGAGCTGATGGGCCACGCCCCGCTCTTCGCCGACCCCGCCTTTGCCCGCTTCAGCCAGGAGATCGGCCTGGCCAGTCTGGGCGCCCCCGACGAGTACATCGAGAAGCTGGCCACCTGCTACTGGTTCACGGTGGAGTTTGGCCTCTGTAAGCAGGCCGGCCAGGTGAAGGCCTTCGGCGCCGGTCTGCTCTCCAGCTACGGCGAACTGCAAGTAGGTCACCAAGTTGGGCACTAGAACGCACACTGTTCACACTGTACTGTCCTGTCCGGGACAGAAGGAACATTTGAGAGCCGAAAACGGGAGCAAGAGCAAGAGAAGAAGAGCCGCCGCTCTTGTTTTCTTTTTCTTTTTACGGAGCTCTTCCTTTTAACTGCCACTTCTACTTTTTTCTCACACTTATCTTTTCATTTTCCCGCAGTACTGCCTGAGCGACAAACCCGAAATTCGCGCCTTTGACCCGTACAAGACGAGTGTGCAGGCGTACCCGATCACCGAGTATCAACCGGTGTACTACCTCGCCGAGAGCTTCGATGACGCACAGAGGAAGCTAAGGTAATGGAGTGGGGGGGCTGACAGTAGTAATGTGCAGCTATTTTAGTCGTCAGTAAAAAGAGGAATCGTCTCTGTCTTTTCTCTGTTTCTGCTGTTGTATGTTTAGACTGGTAGAGGTAGTCATAAAGAAGGAGAGGAAGAAAAATGTAGAGGGTAGAAAGTGGCTATTTTTTATTTCCATTTTTGCCGTCATTATTCTGTTTTTCTGTTTTTGTTGTTGTTACCTGACTGTTTCGCAGTCCTTTCCTAGAAGCTGTTGAAGCTGTCATCGTCCTCTGATCGATCAACTTGAACGAAAGAGAGAGAAAAAGCGAGCGAGCGAGCCCCTTTTTCCTAATTTGCGTCTTTAAAAGTTTTTCATTTTTTATTTTTGTTGTACAGAGAATTCGCCTTCTCCATCCCGCGGCCCTTCATGGTGCACTTCAACGCCTACACGCACAACATTGAGATTATCGACTCGAAGTCGCAGCTGGAACACCTCGCCCGAGACATTGAAAGTAAGTTCGGGGAGGAGGGCTATTTTTGCTGTTCTAAAAGCATTGGAGATTAGTGATGATGATAATGATGATAATGATGACAGCTGTGCGACTGTCACCGCAGCCACCGCTAATTAATGGGTGACCACCACTTTCTCTAATGACCATTTTTTGTCTTTTTTATTTCCTCCATTTCTTTTTTTGCGCAGATGAAATGCAACTACTCGTGGAAAGCATGAAAAAGGTGAACAATCTGATCGATTGAGAGAGGTTCCACCACTCTCTCTCTGTTCAAGCGAAGCGCACGTCAGTGGCGGCGACGTGGAAGCAGAGAAGCAGAAGCGCTTAGTATATTGACGGCCGCTGTCAAATTGTTGTACCTTCAACAACAAGCAACCCAACAGAAATAAGTGACGGCAAAGACTCCAACGAAAAGAGGAGAGAAGAAGAGACAGTTGGTTTAATAAATAGCAAAAACAGGCAAATGAATGGTAATGGCAGTGGTGGTGGTGGTGGTCGTGGTGGTGGTCGTGGCCAATCGATGATCGACGCATACTCGCTCAAAACGCTGCCCCCTTCTCTGTGCAGTGTATAACAGTCGTACAGGGAAGAAACGAAGGAAAAAAGACGGCTAATGAGCCACTGAACAAGTGTGCACTTTCGCACAAAGGTAGAGAGTGAGAGCGAACACGAGAGGCAAACAGAGGCAAACAGAAGTCCTGCCAACAGGAATTTTCGCTCCGGCCTGAATTCGATTCCTCGCCAATTCTAGCGGCAACTTTTTTTTCGCTGCGTTGGCGGCTGTGGCAAATGTCAAGGTGTCATCTCAACGGTTGAGTGTGTGCCTGTCTGTGTGTATCTGTGTGTGTATGTTTGTCCCTGTCTGTTTCTGTTTTTGTAAGTCTCTCTTCTTTCTTTTTTTCTTCTCTTTCTTTTCAACTGTCTGAGTGGCTCATTCTCCCCTAATGGAACAGCACTACTGCCTACTCTACTGTCGACTACTGCAAAGGTGCGCTGAAGTGCCTGTGTAAATGTTGCTGTTTTCGCGGAGAATAAAGTTGGCGCGGTAGGCAGTGGGCAGGAGAAGTGGGCTGCAGAAGGAAGGTGCTCCTATTGGAGGGGATGAGGAAGAGCAGCAGTCGAGGCTGCTGCTCTGGCTGCAAACATCCTCTTCAAGGTCCTCTTCAAGATTCTCTTCTTCGCCCTCCTCCTCCTCCTCCTCTTCGCCATCTTCTTCAAAACTTTCCCCTTCATAGACTTCTTCACCTCGTTCCCGACTGTTGATGCGCTCCAGCAGCTGCCAGGCAATGGCAGACCGAGAGATGGGCGCCGCGGTGGACGCCTGCTTTGAGCAGAAGGATGAGGAGTTGCTACTAGTGTTGCTGCTGAACTTGCAGGACGGCTTCGATTCAGAACTGCTGCTGTTGCTGTTGCTAGAATCGCAGATGGTGGTAGTTGTGGTCCTGTTCTTTGGTCCGCCATTTCCGTCGCCTCGTCTAAAAAGAAGTCGGCTGAGCGACTTGCGAATAGAACGGTGATCCTCAAGTTCAGGTTCAGGGAACTTGAGCAGCTTCTGCTTCTGCTGCTGAACTCCTTTAGAAGGACATTGTACTGCTTTAGTGGGCGCTGCTGTCGTTGCTGTTGTTATCGTTAAAGGTCGAGGTTGCCGAGGAGTGCGATTGAAATTCGGCGGCGGCTGCAGTGGTGGTGGTCCACTTTGCTGCTGAAGTGTCCAGCAGTCCCTTATTGTAGTAGCAGAAGCAGCAGTGTCGCAGTGAATCACCTCGGCGCGGACTAGCTCCTCTTCACTTGACTTGACATTAAAGTCTAGGCAAACGGTAGAGTCCAGCGAATCGAAGAGGTGGTGGTGGTGATTGTCCTGGAAGAGGTTCTGCTTGTTTACCGTTGCCGATTCCGGTGAAAAGTCAACAACGGGCAAATGTTTGCTGTTGCTGCTGCTGCTGCTGCTGGTACCGATTTCACTGGTTTTCTGTTGGTCTTCTCCTTCTGTCTCCTCTTTCCGCCCACAGCTACTTTTGTCCTTTTCTTCCTTTTCCTTCTCATTCGACTTGATACAGTGCCGTCCTATCAGCTCAATGCAGCTGTGCAGCTTCTCGGTCAGCTTCTCGTCGTCGTCGTCAACGCGGCGATAAAGGTAAATGGGAGCGTTAAGTAGTGTGGACAAATGGGAGAAATAGAAGAAGAAGAAGAAGAAAAGGTAGCGGATGTTTAGCTAAATATTTGCACAAGATTGTGCAGTGGCCAGTGCACAGCACCACTACTGCTGCTGTATTGCAGTTGCTTACCTTTTGCTCGACGGTGTGCAGGTTTCGCTTTTCAATTGCCAGCTTCTGTGTGGAGAGAGTGTTGAAGAAGAAAAAGACGGAGAAGAAGTGAAAGATTAGCTAGGTAAATAGAATGAGAATGGTAGAAGGCACCTACGCTGAGGGCATCGTTCAGCTGCTGCACCTGCTGGTTCAGATAGCCGTGCTGCTGCTTATCAGGCTGCACTCCTGTCCTTAATGCTGACTTCGGTTGGTGATAGTGGAGCTCCATCAGCTGTGGTGGTGGTAGTGGACTACAGATGAAGACTATTCAAAGTTTGAAGCTAATCGGGTGATCAAGTTCTGTCGTTGGTGTTGATGATGATGGTGGTGGCGGAGAAAGCGTGTTTTTCAGCAGTTTGAACTCGTCTGGAGAAGTGATATTTGCCCACCTATCAGGCAAACACACGCCTACAGTGAAGGTACACAAAGTTAACTGGATGAGGATGAAAACAGAACTGGTGAACTCGGCAAATGTTATTGTCGAGCACTTCTCTCCACTCTGCTGACTACTGTCCTACTGACATGATGGCCCAGTGTCGAGTGAAGAGCGAGACAGAGAAAGAGAATGAGAAGAGGAAAATGAAGATCTCTCTTTGAAAACAGAGATAAAAAACTCCATTTAAGGTGTAGAAGAAGACAGTACAGCACAATTGTAATAATCTCACCGTTTGCTGGTAACTGATCACAAAACAGATGGGCTATTTGCTTGGGTGAACACACACACACACACACACACACACACACTGACGCTCACATTCCAAATACTGTTGCGTGTGAAAATTGGACAGTGAACAGGGCCAATTACGACACTAGTGCGTAAAGTACACCTAAAATTAAGCAGTGTCCACACCTGACGATTATGATGGCTATTATCATCAGCAGCTGAAGAAGACTAAAAAACTGAACTGTTGCTCAGAACTAAATTAAGGGGGCAATGTCTACTGACACCTACTGCAGCAAACACACACTGCATGGGAACTACTGCTGGTCACCTTCCAAAAACACTACTTGTTTTTTGCTATTAATAAAAAACAATTATGACTAACACAAACAGGTGTTTATGCAATTTCTTCTGTTTTTGCTAAGTAGTAGCTTTGTGCCTTTTCAACCTATTTTGCTTTCAACAATGGATGAACATGACAACAAGAAAGAGGGTATAATTTTGCAAACGACAATATTTTAAAAATTGAAAAAAAATTTAAGTGTAACCCGTCTTCGGCACCGATTCACTGGCGCCGTCTTCTGAGGGCGAACGCTGATGATTATTTTGGATCAGAGCGAACATTGCGATCTTGCTAGCAGCAGAATTCTTCTTTCTCTTCTTCTTCTTCTGTGTTGGATGGCAACAGCAGCAGCAGCGATTCTTCCCACTACCAGCAAAATTCTGGCTGCTGGTAAAGGAGAGAAAGAGGGAAACGTTCATTGCTCCCTTTGGTAGGTGGCCACCACCAGCAGAAAGTGGTCTGATGGTGGTGCTATATGGCCGGCCGAATTCTATGTGCCATTACAGCGGCAGAAGAATGGGCGCCCTGCAGCAGCAGCAGCAGCAGCCAGCAACCGACAACAATTTGTTGGCTGCCTGTTCCAGCTCCCAATCTTCTTCTTTCTCTTTTTGCACAGTGTTCCACTCTCTCGGTGTTTGGGTCGGCACAACTAACCAACAGCAGCAGCAGCAGCAGCAGCGGTGAGCAGCGGCTGCCTACGTGAATAGAAGAAAAAAATGGTCTTTGTGTGTATGGGCCTTCTATGTGTACAAGTTTAGTTATTTCAGCTTTCAGCTGCAAGAAGCTGCCCCTTGGTAGTTGTGGTGGTGGTGGTGGTGGGGGTGAAGATAGCTGAAGATGATGGACCGGGAAATGGACGATGCACTGCTGGCGACTGTGGTGATGGCGGCAAAAGAAGACCAAAAACGCCTTTCGCTTGCTTCGAGCAGTACAGTGCCGCCGTCTGAATCGTCCACGACGACGACCACTACGGCTGATTATCATCACCACAATCGCCATCACCATCATCATCAACAACAGCAGCAGCACCATCACCACCGAGCAGTCGTTTCTGCCTCGGGAGCTGCTGCTGCTGCTGTTCCAGGACCACCCGGATCGACTACCTCAAACTCGACCGTGGGCGCCGCCACCACCGCCACGTCCTCCTCTTTTTCGATCACCAACTCTAGCAGCTTCAAACTGAAGTGTAAGTGTGCTGCTTTTTTTGCTAAAGATTATTTTAAATTTGATTTCAATGTTTGTAAACAAAATAGCGCCAGCCCAGCGTCAGGACCTGCTCCTCCACGAAGCGGCCATTCGCAATGACCTGTCCACGGCAAGGAAGCTGATCGGTAGCGTGGACATCAACAGCAAGTCTCAGGTAACAAAAGATCCTTTCCAAAAAAAACAAAAAACTGTTTTCTACAAAAACAACTACTTTTGCTGCAGATGGAGCGGGCGCCCATTCACTGGGCGATCATCCACAAAAATGCCGACATTGTCTCGCTGCTGATTGACGCCAAATGTGATATTGAGACGGCCGACAAGGTAATAAAAACAAAGGAAAAGGATATCAAGTTTGATCATAATGTGTTTTTTAAACAGTTTGGCATGAAGCCAATCCTGATGGCCGCCATGGTGGGCAACCTTGACATCGTCAAGATGCTCATCAACGCCGGTTGTGACTGTAGGGCAGTGAATAAGGTGAGCATCTGGGTTTTTTCTTGGAAGGTTTTTCTCTAGATCTTATCAATTCTTTTTGTTTTTGCTAAAAACAACAGAAACAGTACAGCGTTCTACATTGCGCTGTGAAGCACGACCAAAACGAGGTGGTCGCATACCTGCTGGACACGCTAAGAAAGCAGCAGCAAAAGTCGCTTTCCGAAGTGGCCAACGAAGGAGGGAGCAGACCTCTGCTGGACATCAACGCCGTCAACGAGGCCTGGCAGACCAGCCTGACGATGGCCGCCGTCAACAACAACCTCGAAACGGTGGAGCGGCTGATAGCGGCAGGGGCGGACGTGAACATTCGCGACAAGGTAGGTGAAAGCGGAAAAGTTCACCATTTACCAGCTAAAGCGGTTATCACCCTTTTTACTACCACCAACTTCAGCAAGGGCGCAGCGCCGCCCACTGGGCGAGCTTCAAGGGCCACCACGAGGTGCTGGGCAGTCTGCTGGCGGCGGGCATTGACGCCGACCTGAAGGACGAGGATGGGAAGACGGCGCTGCACCTCAGCGCAGAGTACGGCTTCAAGCGGACCTCGAAGGTGCTCATCGAGCACCGCTGTGATATCTTTGCCACTGATTTGGTAAGCCTTTTTGTGGATAAGGTTTTAAATGGTTTTTACTAGCATTCTTACCTGATCTGATTCCTCGCAGAAAGGACGCACTGCCATTGCGATCGCCGCCGCCCTCGGCTACCAGGAGGTGGTGGCCATGCTCATCGCCCATGGCGCCAGCCTGAACAGCAAGGACAAGAATGGAAACACGGGTAAGTGGTGTTGTTGTGGAAAGTACCTGAAAAAAGATGATCATTTTACCTAATCTCTTCTATCAATCAACTTTGGGTAGCACTGCACCTTTGCGTGATGGGCAACCACGTGAAGATGGCCAAGTTTCTGATTGAGCACAAGGCGGAGATCAACTCGGTGAACAATGTAAGTGGCTGTGATCAAGAGTGCTTCCAAATAAGAATAACAAAACGAACACTTTTTTAAACCACAACCACAACAACAAAACAGAGGCGACAGACGCCGCTGATCGTCGCCGCTGAGCTCGGCCACAGTGAGGTGGCGCAGGTGCTGATCAAGCACAAGGCCGACCTCTTTGCCACTGAGAAGGTAACATGATCATCAAAAATGAACTTTGAGTATGAGAACTTGAGTTCAAACTAACCCTTGTTTTTATGTTACCTTTTCTGGGGCAGACGGGCAAAACCGCCCTCTACATCAGCTCTCGGGGCTCCTTTCAGGCGCTGGTGGACATGCTGATCAAGGCGGAGCGGGAGCAGTTTTTCAGCGTCAAAGGGGGCGGTGGGCAAACGGTGCTCTCCAACAGTGACACCATCAGCCGAGACCTCGCCGGAAGTGAGCCCTTCAACTCCTTTACCTCGGCCGACCTTGAGAGCCTTCAGCACCAGGGCCACCACCACCAGAACCTCAACCACAACAGCGGCAGCCTCGGTGGAAATACTACTACCAACACCATCAACAACAACAATGGAACAACACTGGACGACTATGAGATTCAGGAAATACAACACCATCACACCCACCACCACCAGCAGCCGGACACTGACTCCTCCAATCGAAGCACCACCTACCAGGACCAGGAAGAGGCAGAAGCCGAAGCCGAAGCCGAGGCGGCGGCCGTCCACTTTGGCCACATTCGCAAGCTGCTCTACCACCTGGCTCGAAATCACCTGCAGTCGAACGACTGGAAGCGCCTCGCTCGCTTCTGGGACTTCACCGAGGACCAGATCAAGGCGATTGAGCACCAGTACACGGGCAAGACCAGCTACAAGGACCACGCCTACCGGATGTTGCTCATCTGGCTGCACGGCCTCTCGCCGGCGAAGAATCCCCTCAATGAGCTGTACGACGCGCTGATCTACATCAACAAACAGGAGGTGGCGGAGAAGATGCGCAAGAAGGCGGAGGATGCTCAGCACCACCGAGGGGGCAGTTTTGGAGGAGGAGGTGGTGGTGGTGGGCGTTTTCACTGTCGATGTCTGCCCGCCATTCCCTCCGGCGTCTGTCACTACTGCTCCATTCTCTAAACTCGAACTTTTTCCTGATTCTTCCACACCATCACCACCACCACCACCACCACCTCTTCCTCTTCTTCCACTCATCATGTACAAATCATTCCCCACATCCTCTCTCTCTCTCTCTCTTTCAACTTTTGTGTGCAATTGTGTGTGCTTCTTTTCAGACTGTTTTTGCTATCATCGCCATCACTGAAGATTTTTTGGAACTTGATGATTGTCTCTATCACTGAGAGCTTGTGTTGTGCTGTTCCAGGCACACACACACAGGCTCAAGTGTTCACCTCCCTTGTTTGTCTCGCGTTTTTGTTGCGTTTGCAAATCTTCTCTTTTCTATCCTTCTTCCTTTTCACTTGCTTCTTATGAACTTCACCCATTCACCCATTCACATCACCTCTTATCATCCACTCATCCACCACCACCACCACCACCCACCACCACAACTGTGTTGATTTTTGTTTTGTTGTTTCCACCGTTTTTCTAATCTATAAATAAAATAGCAAAGATGCTGAAAAAAGACAAACAAAAAGGTTTCCATAACATAAAATCATCTTAATCTTTTATTATTACACTTTAGCGAAACAGCAGCAGCTGCAGCAGCAGAAACACTGAATTCTCACTCAGTTGAAGACCACCTTCAGCGAGCTGCCATCCTCACCGACAGTGGCCACCACCCGACCACTGGCCACCGCCTCCAGCGCCCTCGGGTAGACCTGGTGCTCGACGGCCTTGCCACGCTCGGTCAGCGACTCTACCGTATCCACCACACCTCCTCCTCCCCCTCCTCCTCCTCCCCCTCCTCTCCTCACCTCAACCACTCCCTGGTCGATGATCGGTCCGGCGTCCATCTCGGCGGTGACAAAGTGCGCCGTGCAGCCGGTGTAGCGGACGCCGGCGGCCAGCGCCTGCCCGTAGGCGTCGACGCCCTTGAAGGAGGGCAGCAGGGCGGGGTGAATGTTCACCAGGCGGCCGAGCCAGCTGGCGACAAAGTGGTCGGAGAGGAGGCGCATGAAGCCGGCCAGGCAGACCAGCTCGATGCCGGCGGCTCTGAGGGCGGCCGACAGCGCCTCGTCGTACTGCTCCCTGCTCTGCTCCTTCCGCTTGACCAGCACCTGCGTGGAGATGCCCGCCTCCTCGGCGAACTTCAGCCCTGGAGCCGACCGCTTGTCGGACACGACAAGCGCCAGGTCGATGGCGGTGGTCGCCTGGTGGGCGGCCACATGCTCGATGATCGCCTTTAGGTTCGTCCCCGAGCCGGAGATGAGCACGGCGACCTTCTTCTTGGGCTTTTGAGCTTCTGCCGGCACGGCCTCCTGGAAAATGGCCTCCCTGTTGGCGGCGACGGCCACGCCAAAGTTGGCCACCTTCACCTGAAGCTGCTCACCCTCGGCCTTCCTGGCGGCCACCACCCGGCCAATTTGGTGGCCCACCTCGCCGTGCTCCTTCAGACTGGCGAGGACGGCCGGCGCGTCGGCCGGCGCCACAAAGAGGACCATGCCCAGGCCGCAGTTGAAGGTCTTCAGCATGTCCGGCTCGCTGATGCCGCCGGCGGTTTTCAGCCAGGTGAAGATGGGCGGCAGGGGCCACTGGGCGGCGTCCAGCTCTACGGCGAGGTGCTTCTCGAGTACGCTGGAAAACAAAAAGTCGAAAAAGGTTAATATCGTTGGAAAGAACGATAAAAAGGACTAAATCAACAAGCTAGGAGCTCACCGAGGAATATTCTCCGTCAGCCCGCCGCCGGTAATGTGCGCCAGCGCCTTCACCTTTCGACTCCTGATCGCCGGCACCGTCGACTGGACGTAGATCTTGGTGGGCGTGAGGAGGACGTCGGCAAAGGTCTTCCCAGGGCCAGCTGCAAAGGGAGCTGGCTGGTCGTAGGCGACGCCCTTCACCTCGAGAATCTTCCGCACCAGACTGAAGCCGTTGGAGTGGACGCCGCTGGAGGAGAGGCCAATGACCAGGTCGCCCTCGACGATGGCGCCCTTCTGGGGGAGGATTAGCTCTCGCTCGACGGCGCCCACGGCGAAGCCGGCCAGGTCAAAGTCCCCCTCGGCGTACATGCCGGGCATCTCCGCCGTTTCGCCACCTAAAAAGAAAGAAGGAAGTTAGTTGAGATTAAATTGCCATTTTCAATCCGCACTTTGACTGACTGACTGACTTACCAATCAGCGCCGACCTTGCCTGCCGACAGCCCTCGGCAATGCCCTTCACCACCGCCGCCGCCTTCTCCACCTCCAGGCGACTGGTGGCGAAGTAGTCGAGGAAGAAGAGGGGCTCCGCCCCCTGCACCAGAATGTCGTTGACGCACATCGCCACCAGGTCGATGCCCACCGTGTCCAGGCCTCGGCCCGTCTCGATGGCCACCTTCAGCTTGGTGCCGACGCCGTCCGTGCCCGAGACCAGGATGGGATCCTTGAGGCCGGCGCCCGCCTTCAGGTCAAAGAGCGCCCCAAAGCCGCCAATCTGCTCCATGACGCCGGCGCGGTCGGTCGACTTGGCGAAGCCCTTGATGTGCTCGACGAGGGCGTTCCCTGCCTCAATGTCCACGCCACTGGCCTTGTAGTCAAGCCGAGATTTGAGTCTGAGGAGAGAAAAAAGTTGTTGTTAGTTTTAAATACAAATATCTTCACAGTAAACACGCACAGAGACACACACACTTACCTTCGAATCGTCCTCTGGGCAATGTCGCCCCGGAAGAAGCTGCCCTCGATGCGAAGCTTTCCGGCGGCGGCGGTGGCCGCTGCAGCCGCCTTCTCCAGACTGTCCGCCAGCGCGACCACCGTCAGAATACGCCCCCCACTGGTGTAGAACCGCCCATCCTCCTTCTGCACCGTCCCGCCGTGAAAGACCAGCAGTCCATCCTCCTCTTTAACCATCTCCTCCAGCCCGTGAATGAGCACGTCCTTTTTGACCGGCCCGGCGGGGTAGCCGGCACTGGCCACCACCACGCCCACCGCCACCTTTCCCTCCTCCCACTGCAGGGGGCCGTGGCTGGCCTCAATTCCCTTGCCGTTGATGCACGCCTCAAAAACCTCGTAGAGGTCGCTCTTGAGCAGGGCCAGCAGCGACTGCGTCTCCGGGTCGCCGAAGCGGCAGTTGAACTCAATCACCTTCGGACCACTGTCGGGCGTCAGAATGAGGCCGGCGTAGAGCAGCCCGACGAAGGGCGTCCCCTCGGCGCGCAGCCCGTCAATCGTCCGCTGAAAGACCTCTCGGCGGATCGCCTCCAGCTCGGCTGGCTCCAGCAGGGGATAGGGCGCGAGGGCGCCCATGCCGCCGGTGTTCAGGCCGCGGTCGCCGGCCAGCGCCCGCTTGTGGTCCTGCGCCGGCGCCATCAGCTGGAAGGCGGTGCCGTCCGTCAGGCCAAAGAGGGAGACCTCCTCGCCGAGGAGGCGCTCCTCGACGACCACCTCGGCGCCGGCCGCGCCGAAGACCCTCCTCTCCAGCATGTCCTCCACCGCCTGCAGCGCCTCCGCCTCCGTCTCGGCGACGATGACGCCCTTGCCGGCGGCGAGGCCGCTCGCCTTCACCACGCGCGCCCTGGGGTGCTCGCGGATGAAGGCCGCCGCCGCGGCGGCCTCGGTGAAGGCGCCGTAGCGGGCCGTGGGCACCTGGTACTTCGCCATGAAGGCCTTCGCGAAGGCCTTCTCCGACTCGATGCGCGCCGCGGCGGCGCTGGGCCCAAAGACGGGAACCCCCTCCTTCTGCAGGTGGTCGACAATGCCGGCCGCCAGCGGGTCCTCGGGCCCGACGACCACCAGGTCGATGGCGTGGGCGCGGCACCAGGCGGCCACCTGCGGGTGGTCGCTGATCTTCAGGTCTGAAGAGTGAAGAGGAGGAGGAGGAGGAGGAGTTTATTGTAGAGAGGTATATTTTGAGGTGAGGATTCAAAGAAAAAAAAGCGCTTACCCTTGACAGCGGTGATCTTGCCGCCGGCGGCGGCGTCGATGCCGCCATTGCCGGGCGCCACAAAGACGGCGCCCACCGAGGGCGACTGGGCGAGCTTCCAGGCGAGGGCGTGCTCACGAGAGCCGCTGCCCAGCACCAGCGTCTTCTTCAGTGATGGCATTTGCTTGGCTGGCTGAGCGATGAAGTGGATGATGGATGATGAGGATGAGGATTCCTTTGATTCTGAGCCGAGCAGTGAGTAGTGATCTTGTAACAAAAAGTGAGCAGCGGTTGTTGTTTTCAGCAGTAGCGTCCGTCCTCGACTGTGGTGCAGCACACCTCGACTTGACTGTCTCCTCACTTTTTTTCTTCTCTGCTCTGCAATCATCATCGCCTCGAGGTTGGGGGTTGCTTATCTTCGCTGCACCATCTTCGCTTCAGCTCTCCTGAGACGATCGATCAGCAGCAGCAGCAGAAGTTTACTAGCTCACAAGCTTAATCAGCGCCTTATCAGTGGGAAAGGAAAGTATCAGAGAGTGAAATCACCCGTGATTGCTGCTGCTGTTGATGTTAAAGACCAGAGAGACTTCTTCTGTCTGTCTGTCTGTCTCTGTCGGTGGCTGACGCCATCTCATGAGGCCAACATCGTTAGGTGCTGCTGATGCTGCTGCTGCAAAGGAAAGTCTCACGCAATCAAAGACAACCTCTTCACACAGTAGTAGTGAAGAAGAAGATGCCATCGTCCAAAATGATAATAGTGAAATTGAGAAGTGAAGCTGTTTTCCCTCCGCTTTTATTATTACCTAATTGCGAACTAGATCACACATCTACTATTTCTCCGGCAGAAAAACAAACACTTGAAAGGTGACTATTTGTACAAAAACTCTCTTGGGCTGTGGCCTCCAGTTGCCAGACGCTACGTTGTTGATGTTGGTGGTGATGTCTTCAGGCCAAGGGTAGACCTTACCCTGTCCATCCATCTGACGAGGGAAAAAGGCGCATAAGGTTGATGAAAAAAACTAAGTAAAAGGGCGTTAGCTTTAGTCTCTTACCCGGTCGGCTTGCTCGGCTCAGAGTCGATGCTGTCCTTGGCATCTAAAGAAGTGGTTTGGTTGAAAAAAACAATAGAAAACAAACTCCGCACAAGGCACCTACTCTTTAGATCCTCAATGAGCTTCCGACTGAGCGCGTACTTGAGCGGCAGCCTCCTCTCTGCCGTCCGCTTCGCCGTCTCCAGTTTGGCCTTCTTGAGGGCGTCCACCGTCGAGAGGCCGAACCACTCGGCCTCCTCGGGCGGCATCGTCGTCACACAGTCGGCGTACTTTACGCGCATCTCACCGCCGTGCGCCTCATCTCTACCGGTCTTCTTCTTCCTTCCCAGCAGCGTCAGCAGCATCTCTCGGCGAAGCTGCAGCGCCAGCTGTGACTTTAGATCCTGGACCGGTGTTCCTACAGTGGAAAGTGAATGTTAGCGATCAGATGATGTTTTCCAGTTCTCACAACCACTCACTCAGAATGTAGCCGTCCAGGCCGTGGTGCTCGTCTACTAGCGCCAGTGTTCGCCCGGTGCAGATGAAGGTGAAGTGCTTGTCGAGAATCTCGCTGTACAGTACGGCCTTCTTCAGCTCGGGAAAGAAGTACTTTGGTCGCCTAAAAAGGTGGTGGTGGTGATTATGAATTAGAAGCACTAAATGTGATGATGATGATGATGATGATGATGATCTGTTGCTCAACTTACGGCCAGCCCGCTTGGAAGTACTTTCTCGGCTTGACGTAGCCCTTGACGATGCCCTCGCCGCCCCAGAGACCGAGGTCGGCTTCCTTCGGGTACATCACCTCAATGGGCACGTCGGGGACGCGTTCTCTGCAAGGGTGTGTGGGAAAAAAAGAATCCAAATTATATTTCATCACCACTAGCTCCACCACCACCTGACCGCCAGCACTTACACTCGCTTCACCCGATCGTTGTACTTCAGATCGAAAAAGTCCGTCTCCGGCGGACGATCGTGGACGCGCGTCGACGGCTTCTGCAGCTCCCTCCGGTGGCGGTAGTAGTGCTCCGGCAGGCGGTTCAGCATATTGGGAAAGGCCCACGCCTGAGCTCGGCTAAAACGGCCCATGGTATTTCAAGGGTTGTTCGGCTAGGATTCTGTTGGGAGGTTGTTCTTGTTGACACGGTTGTTCTCCGTCGCCAAAGAGAAAACATGTGCTTTTTGTTTTCTATTTCTACCTCTCTTCAGTGACACGAGATGGCAGCACCGGCTGTTAGACAAGTGATCGTAATGAAACTCCCAAGTGGAAACTGAGTCTGAACTGATTGCTGATTTCTGGTGCTAAGAAGCAATCGGCGTCTTTACTCGGACTGTCCACTGAACCGAGTAGTGAATAAAAATGGGCGATGTACAATGTCAGCTACTTTCAGGCCAATAGTGAATCCACTCACCAGTCTCCCAGTGGCTATTTGAACGGGCGATTTTGAAGCACTATATCCACCTACCTTGCTGACGCTGCGTCAGTGACGCACGCTGATGGCTGGAGTTTGTTTTCACTTTCTGCTGCTGCTCCACGTGATTGCGATTCTGATTTGGAAATTCCTCATTTTTTGCATCTCCGCTGAATCGCCGCTGAATTAGCTCCTGAACTGAACTCTTCAACCGTGCTACATTCGGTGTCATCAGAAGAAGATGAAGATCACTCGCTATAAGCGCGTTCAGCGGTACCTCTCCTTCTACCGAAACAACTTCCACTTTCACCCGCCGTATCAGATTCTGCTGGATGGCACCTTCTGTCAGGCTGCGCTGAAGAACAAGGTGAACATCGCCGAGCAGATGCCCAAGTACATCGGCGACCAGGTGAAGCTGCTGACGACGGTGTGCGTGGTGAATGAGACTGAAAAGCTCAGTAAGTGATAGTTCAGCTTGTTAGAAGCCGAAACATTCTAACTCTGATTTTCTTCTAGGCAAAGCACTCTACGGGGCGATGCTCATCGTGAAGCAGTTTCCAGTGCACAAGTGCGGCCACGAGAGGAGTCCAATCGGTGCCAGTGAGTGCCTGCACTCGCTGGTGAAGAAGAACTCCAGCGACCACTACTTTCTCGCGACGCAGGACGCCGATCTGACGGAGAGGGCCCGCCGCCTCGCCCACGTCCCACTGGTCTACATCAAGATGAACACCATCGTCATGGAGAAGCCACAGGACCTGGCGAAGAACATGGCCGAGCAGACGCAGGAGGCGGCACTCACTGTCGATGATCACCAGCTGCAGACACTGAAGTCGCTGAAAAGGCGAGTGCTCGGTGAGGACGCGGAGAAGGAGGAGGCGGACAAGAAGAAGAAGAAGCGAAAAGGTCCGAAAGGACCGAACCCTCTCTCCTGTAAGAAGAAGGGCGCCGCCTCAAAGGCAGCGCACCCCTCATCATCATCATCATCATCATCATCGGCGGCGGGGGCATCAAACTCGAAGGAGAGCAGAAAGAAGCGAAAGCGAGCTAACCGCATACCGAATCACATCAAGCGAATGTTCAACAAGATTGAGAGCGAGCTGACGGCTAAAGAGTGACATTGTTTTTTTGTAAATAAAAGCTTTTACCGAATTATTCTTGTTCTATCTCTTCAAGGTGATGACTTTTCGAATCCCAAACTCAAAAAGCCAAACTTCTGGGCAATGTTGCCAGCTGGAAAGAGCTTTTCAAGAAGATAAATTCAGACGGCATTTCACGAGTCCTTTGAGCCGGCAAAGGAGCGATCACTGCAGCGAGCCTTCGACACCGGATACGGGCTAATTTACCGGTACTTTAAGGCGATATCAATGCTCGAAGCCGTCTACGAATAAGTGTTTGGTTTGGTTTTGTGTGCTTTCACTTGATCATTTTTGCTTTCTTTTCAGTGGAGCGTACCACTTTTTTGTGGAATCAAGGAGGAAAGAGCAAGCTGCTGAAGAGCAATTTGCAGACATAAAGTCCTCATTTGCAGTCCTATACTCTGAGCTGTTTGAGGAGTTCAGTCAGAAGATTGACGGAGACGTCGAGAAGGGGGCCCCGGTCGTCGATGAAAGCTACCAGCCCACGTCGCACTTTGTCCCCTCCGCCGAGGTGACCGAAAAGTTCAACTGTGCCAGGGCAAAGACGTTAGACTTGTGTACTCGGGCTGAACTGAACAGTCTCTGAGCAGTAGTGGAGGGAATACACTTGTCGTAAGATTGGCCACCGATGATCTTTCACTGCTTTGATTTGTACAGTTTAGATATTTATTTTTTTAAATAATCATCAACACACATTCGGTTCATCCCTACGGCATAAACACAGTATTTGCACACTTCTACAGCGATTTTTCTCCCTTTTGTTTGCTGTAAACAAAACTGCTTTCTTCAACCTCTAGTCCTTGTAGTTGTGGTGCTTGGCGAGGAACTGGTTCAGGTAGACGGTGATGCCGAGGAAGGGCCGGATGACCATCGTATCGGGGTTGCCGTAGTACCAGTGGTGCCAGACGAGGAAGCCCACCGTGCCGGCGACGAAAAGCTTCGCGCCCTTTGGCGTGTTCATCACATTGTACTTGTCGTTGTACTTGCGAAAGCGGGAAATGTCGGGCAGCGGCTTCATGGTGACAGTGAAGGTTGTGGTGGTGCTGGTGGTGATCTGATCTTAAGTCTCGCGTAAAAAGAAAGAAACCAGATCGAGTTGAGAAGGAGGAAAATGATCAAATCTGGTGCTGAACAACCAAAACAAAACAATCTCGAGTCGAGTGAAGAGGTCAACTCGACGCACTGCAGTGCACTAACACCAAAACAGCGCCTGTCGAAATAGATGCCAGAAAAAAGAAGAAAAGCCTGTCAAAACAAAAAAGAGAATAGAATTTCGGCTTCAAAAAGTTATCCATTGTCTGAAGAAGGAGTGTGCTGTTTGGTGGTGGTGCGTTTGATGATCATTGTGAGTCCCGTGGCGGTGGTGTGCATGGGTGGAAAAGCAGCGAAGCAGCAGCAGCCTGAGCAGCCTTCTCTGATGACCGATGAAAGTGCCAGTAGCGCCAATAGTGAGCCAGAGCCCAAGCCGAAGCCTCCTTCCTCGTCGTCCACTGATAATCTACTGAAGCCGGACACTTTGCTGGTGACTTTTGAGGGAAAGGTAAGAGTTTGGCTTTGCTTCTGCTTTTGATGTGTGCTCTAATTTGTTCTGTTTTGATCTCTCTCTTCGTGGTAGACCTACGACATTGGAAAGTACGCCAAGATACATCCCGGCGGCGAGGCGATTCTCCAACAGAACCGAGGAAAGGACGTCACAGAGGTACTCTCTTGCTGAAATAATGAGACTCTTTCATTCATCCGCATTTTGCTTACTTTAGGCACTTCTCAGTCAGCCAGCACACAAACCAGTGCTGAACTTTATCCGACGAAAGTTGGCGTCGTTGGAGGTGGTCAAGTAGAGCGAGGTCAACAACAACAACAACACACAATGGCCGCTGAAAAGAGCTCCACCGAGGAGGTGTTCTTCGAGAAGGTGCTCCCCTTTGCGGAGGTTCCCGCGGACGGGCTGCTCAAGACGGCGGAGTACCTCGAGTCAGCGAAGTGCATCGTCCAGTTTGTCGACCTGCTCGGCACCACCTTCAAGCCGGTGAAGAGCGACATTGACGGCAACATCACCAAGCTGAGCAAGCTGTACAGCTCGGACGAGGCAAAGTACGAGGTAATGAGTTTCGATTTCTAAATCACCTCGATGCTAAATGTTGTTTGCCTGTGTTTGTTGTGTTACCTTTCAGCACCTGAACGACATCGTCAAGGTGGAGAAGGAGACACTTCAGCCGTCGGAGTTTCACATTGGCACCGATGCACTCACCTGGCTGAATCGAGCCCTCATCTATAATCTCCTCTTTCTGCAGCAGTTTCTCCAGGAGTACCTTGAATGGCAGGTTTCTGGTACCACCACTACCACCGAGCCGCTGCCCGAGGACATCAGCCGGCACTTCACCTTCGCCTACGAGCAGTCGCTGAAGAAGCACCACGGCTGGATCGTCCAGAAGATCTTCTCGCTCTGTCTGATGGCGGCGCCGAGTCGAGGTTCGCTGCTGGAGCTGCTCGGCTACAACGGCGGCGTCAACGCGGACCTTCCGCAAGCGGACCGCGTCCGCCTCATCACCACGACCGTGGAGAAGTACATCGGCCGGCTGAAGGGCGCCACCGAGGCGGTCTCCATTCTCCTGCTCAGTCACGGCGTCCAGCCCTAGTCAACTCCCCTCAACGCTTGTCTGTTTTCCTTTTTTAATTATTTTACCTATGTGTTGCATAATATTACTTTTTTCCCACTCTTCTAAACATTAAAAAGAGGGACTTTTTCCGTTCTCTCTGAGAACTTGCACAAAAGATGAGGGGAGAAGAAGGAGGCTGCTGCTGCACACGACTTGCTCAATCGACTTCAGATGGTTTGCCTTCTGCAGCAGCAGCAGTCTTTTTGCGGTAGTACTCCTTGGACGCCTCGGCGAGGAGAATGTTGTGCAGCAGACTCTTGCTGTTGTTCACCCGGTCGGGGAAGATGCTCGGGTAGGGATTGCCTGAAGAAAAAGAGAAAGAGATTTAGAAACACTACGTTTTTTCATTTCAACACTTCCCACTTACCTTTCAACTCTAGGACCACCTTCTGGCCGAGGTGCCGCGTCGCCTTCGGGTCCTTCCAGTCGATCTCCATTCCCGGCAGAAGGTGCATCGCCGTGAAGGAGGTGGTGAAGTTGAGGTAGCGGGGCACGAGGACCTTGAAGAGCTTGTGCACCAGGGTCTTGTCCTAGAGAAAAAAGCGAAAAGAATTAGTAAAAAACTTTTCTAAAGTAACAGCTCTGCTTACATTCAGGTAGAAGTTGGCCACCTCCATCGTCGGCTTGTGGCAGTCTCCGTAGCGCATCGCCTCGGCGATTAGCTGGGAAAAAAGTAACCGTTAGATGGTGATGATAATCGAAACTAGAGAAAAGAGGACTAAACACTCTCGCCACGTACCCGTTCAGTGTAGTTCCTCGTCTCGTAGGCGCGAAAGTACGGCAGCTCGATGCGCTCCTGGTCCACCAGCTTCGTCACCGACTTGGCGATCTCCTTCAGGCGCAGCTGGCGCGGAAAGAGCCGACGCAGGTGCTCCTCCCCGGTGCCGCTGCGCACCCGAATCGGATGCTCCGGTATCTGGTAGGGCATCTGCGGTATCAGCTTCTTGATCTCCGTCTAGAGAGAGAGAAAAGGAAAGTGGTTGTTGTTGTTGATGTTGTCGGGATTCAGTGATTGTTGTTGTCAAAGATTTGATTGCCTACCGTCGGAAAGCGCTTGTGGTGCCACTTGGCTGGAGAGTGGGGGAAAAAGTGTTCAATGTTGTCAGTGTTGCATCGGAGAACTAGTTTGCAACTATTCTTGGCTTACCTAGCACAAGTCGAGGCATTTTGATTAGGAGAAAGAGATTCTTGCTCTTCTTCTTAGCAGAAATCAACAGAACAAATCAGAGATCACATGTGCTGCAACAGCCGCATAAACAACACACACAAGTGCACCGGCAACTTCTCAGCGAGTGCGCAACTTCGGCAACATTGCCTGACAAAAGTTTGGTTTTATGAGTTGGTCAAGAAACAAAGACATGAGTTCCTGTAATGGTCAGCAGGGCCCAGAGACCGTGCAGTGCAGGACATGGAAAACAGGAGCCACGCATGTTTACGGATTCCTTCTCGTAGGTCTAAAACTCCCTCACAAGCAAAATTTTCAATTTTTGTCCAGTACACTTTTTGAGGCTAGTACTTAGAATAGAACAAAAGTAGGATCCAAAACTACAAAACACAAAAAATATTTGTTAATTTTTAAAGTTCATGTGAATAATACGAAAAACTTGATTTATTTTTAATGAATATTAAGTTTTCCTCTCTAAACTAAAACAGACATTTTCGACTATGACTGAGCACAACAGTTCATTGTGGATCGCACTGATCTATATCACCAAACCTATCCGCCTGCTATTTCCATTTAATGCAGCCCATTTTTACCATGTTTTTATTCGCATTTTTATCCTCTCTGGAACACTTGAAGTTGATCCAATTTGGGCGCATCGATTCTTCAAACTACTTCATTTTTTTAGCATTACTCCTAAGCAGTTTAATGCTATTGTGCCATCAGAAACGACTACTCCAATGACAGCACAAGAAGCAAAGCTTATACTTAATATGCGTATCCCCACTAACTTTTGTGCCCGACCAACTCTGCTTCTTCGAGTGATCACACCCACTGGCTACGCAATCGTCATTCGAGCACTGATTGATAGTGGCTGCTCTAAAACACTTGTATATTATGAATTGGCAGCTTTATTGCAGAAAAATGGAGTCACTTCTCAGTATATATGGCCAATTGAGACAGTAGGGTATTCTGGCATTAGCCAAAAAACTCGTACGCTTAGTGGAGTAAAACTGCAATCACTTGAAAATGAATCGATCATTGTTTCTACAGATTCTATTGTAGTAGATAAAAAATATTCTTATGATATAGAATACACACCAGTTAAATTACTCATTACTAAAATGGCTTCACTGGGCCTGAAAATGGTCAGTAAACCAATGAAAAACACTTTATGGTCAAATGAGGAGCCAAAGTAAGTAGCCAGTGTGTTTATTATCAACTTAATTGACTACAATTATTTTTCTGTTAGTTCACAGTATCGATATGACATGATCCTTGGTTTAGACTTACTAAATCGTTTCATTCTTATGCATCCGCATCAACCCATTTACCATATTACTCCGAAACTTGTAATAATTCGCACTAAAATGGGGCTCACTTTTTCCGGACCTTTCAATGTTGAAAAATTTTCAAAATGGAAATTAAACTCAAATAAAAACAAAATATTGAAGAAAACACTGTATCCCGAACAATCTCAACAAAATGTTTTATCAAATGACACTTTGGTCTCAGTACAAAAAAAGCAAAAACTAGCAAATATTTTAAAAGATGAACTTGTTATTTACAAACATTCTGAATATTTGTGTAAGTAAATTTTTAACGTGTTATACTTTATTTCTAAAAAACTCATTTTAAAAATATTTTTCAGATTTTTTTGTTGGACTTTTCCTTTACCTTCATTTGATCATTATTTTTATTTTTGTCATTCTCTTCACCTTTATCCTCCAAACGATTATTATCGTTTCATTTGGCAGACACATCCCTTGCATTTACAACAGCTACACTGCCTATTTACGAAAACTCTACAAATTTGCAGAAAAAATGCGATTCATTTACATGCAGTTTCTGGTCAATTTTTTGTACAGATTTTTTGCTGTCATTGTGGATTCTGATTTAATGACTCAAGATTTACCTTCAGTGCTACCTTTAACTGTTTCGAATGGACGTTACAAGAAAACAGTGTCTGTTTTTATCGACTCTGGCTCTTACATATCTCTTATTAAACCTGAATTAGCAAAAGAATTGAAACTAATTTCAACTGTCACAGAAACCGGAAAATTCACTGTTCAAGTGGATGAACCTAATAGAAATCGCAGTAATAAACAGCCCAAGAATGAACTAATCCTGATGTGTGAATCTCTTCCTGACATTAAAACAACAACAGTACCTTATTTTATTACTAAAAAAATTGAAAAATTGTTAAATATCACTCTTCACCCTGTAGAAGAAGGGGATATATCTCTTCTCATTGGAACTGATCAAATGACCTCACTGCTGATGCCACCATCTCTGCCTTTCCCAAAATGCATCTCTATTGCATCAAATATAAGTGCCATTGAAACGCCTTTTGGTTACTACCTACAGAGCTTTCAGTTGAATTACAATACTTATGGCTTAGTTTGGAACTGGTTTCCATACTTGATGTATTCTTTTAAGGATTGGAAATATGTTTTAGTTTGTCTGGCTTTTGACTTGATTTTAATTTTTGTACTAATTTTTAACTAACATAAATTTGTTCATTAGTGGATTAAACTTTATTTTGCTTGCTTAACTATTTTTCATAATTATTTATAACTTCCCCAAAAAGCACTCCTTCCCACCACCCGAGCAGTCGTCTGGCGCTGGTCTTCCAGGGCAGCCTCTACTCGCTGTAGAAGTGTGCAAGTACTGTGTATCGCCTCTCTGTCTGTTAATGTCGCAAGATGAACCGAATGTGTGTTGATGATTATTTTAAAAAATAAATATGAAAACTGTACAAATCAAAGCAGTGAAAGATCATCGGTGGCCAATCTTACGACAAGTGTATTCCCTCCACTACTGCTCAGAGACTGTTCAGTTCAGCCCGAGTACACAAGTCTAACGTCTTTGCCCTGGCACAGTTGAACTTTTCGGTCACCTCGGCGGAGGGGACAATGTGCGACGTGGGCTGGTAGCTTTCATCGACGACCGGGGCCCCCTTCTCGAAGTCAATCTTCTGACTGAACTCCTCAAACAGCTCAGAGTACAGTGCGGCAAATGAGGGCTTTATGTCTTCGAATTGCTTTTTAGCAGCTTGCTCTTTTCTCCTTGATTCCACAAAAGAGTGGTACGCCCCACTAAAAGAAAGCAAAAGTTATCACTGATCAAGTGGAAGCACATGCACACACTTACTCGTAGACGGCTTCGAGCATTGATATCGCCTTAAAGTACCGGTAAATTAGCCCGTATCCGGTGTCGAAGGCTCGCTGCAGTGATCGCTCCTTTGCCGGCTCAAAGGACTCGTGAAATGCCGTCTGAAAAGATGAAGTTTATCTTCTTGAAAAGCTCTTTCCAGCAGGCAAACTCTTGGAAACTTACCGTTTTAATCGACTCCAGCCGCCTCTTCAGCTCCTTACCCGCCATGTCCAGCTCCTCATTGGGCGCCTCCTCCTCGAAGACGTCGTTGTCCATGTCCGGTGAGAAAAAACAAACTTCTAAAACCACCAAACAAAAAACAATCTCCCGCTTGGAAGTTTTTCACGTGGGATGGAAACAGTGAGGTGAAGAAGAGGGAAAAATACAGAAGTCGCAAGCGGCCTGGAGCAACACTCGCCATCTAGCGGGCATCTTTTTTACAACAACCACCTGTGGTAAAATTAGCAAGACAAAGGACGGCGAAGAAGAAAAAGAAGAAGAGGAGAAAGAGAAAGAGAAACTGTCTGTCTGTGTCTGTTATCGGTAGAAAACGAGATTTTTATTTCAAATCGGTCTATATTAGTAATTAGGCGGCTCGAGGCACGTATTTTTAGCGTTCCTTCGTTTATTTTATATTTATATCGGGCTGCTCAGTGCACAGAGCAGCCACCGCGCTCTTTTCCGTATTCGCTCTCACTTGGTTTTTGGCTATTAATATTTTTGCCTGCTTCTCTTGCTTCACAGTGTACACCTTTTTTTACTTCCGTTTTTTGCTTCCAAAAATGACACCACCACCTGCGAAGCGTCGCGTCTCTTTCGCACAGCAAAAGAAAAAGAAGAAGTGGTGTTAATTAGTTCGGCGGATAGATGATAATCTGCCGATTTATCTGCGTCTTTTTTTATTAAGTTGTAGTAAAAGTAGACATTGGTATCAAAAGAAAAAGAGAGTGAGACAACTCAATCGAATCGTCAAAAAGTAATCAATCAAAAAGTGTACATCAGTATACAGTTCAAACAGTTCAGACAAGAGTGTGTAAAATCCCAAAAAGTAGCAAAAGGGTAAACAGTGGGGTAGCAAAAGGAAAGAAGTACAAACAGAAAGGTAGAAACAAGCGACAAAGAATTAGTGTAAAGATCAGTGTTACCAAAAAAAGTGTGAGCCCAAAAGTTAGTCTAAACGACAACACCACAGATTAGTTCCCAAAGAAAAGATGGCCCCTAAAAATGTGGTCATCAGATTTCCTCTAATGATCACCTCTAATTTAGAGAGCTTGCCCGAAAAGAGGAAAGGAAGGGTAAAAAAAGAGAGGAAAGACACCGAGACAGTTGTGGCAATGTACAGGTTTGAGGAATGAGAAAAGAAGAAAGTGGGGCGTTGGCTAATCATCATCATCACCACCCACTTTCCTCCTTTTCCCAAATGGAATAGTTAAGTAATATCACAAGTTAGGTAGTCGAAAATACACGCACACACACCTACGCACTCCACCGTATCTACTACAGCTTGTTGTACTCAATAAAGGTGGTCTTTATCTCCACCAGCAGGTCGTTTAGCTGCCTTCGAAGATCTGTTAAAAAGGAACAAAAACAAAGTTTTTGTTAAGCAGAGCCTAATAAAAAGATGTTGAAAAAAGGTGCTCACCAACTATCTGTGAGCGGTAAAAGTCGGCCTTCTCCTGCTGGGAGGTGTCCAGGCCTTTCACCTTCTCCTCGTACACTGGGTCGTCCAGCTTGAGGCCCATCTAAGCAAAGAAATTGAGAAAAAAGTTTGTCAATAAAAGCAATCAAAAAGGCTCTTTTCATCTCCAACCCAATCCAAACACTTACGTAGTAGAGACTCTGGTGGTGGTTGCTGATGAGCCGCTCAATCAGATTGCGCATACTGTTCAGCTTCAGCAGCTTGCCCTTCAGGATCTTACGCTTGAGAATCTTCTCGTTGATCTTCTCCTTGATGAACTGGTTAAAGTCGATGCGCTTCTGCAGATCCATCACAGGCACTGGTGGTGGTGGTGGTGATTCGCTGAGAGCTGATCTTGATGGAAGCTCACCACCCAACGGGTGTCACACCGCCGAAGAAGAGAGGGCTTCGCTCAGCCGTGGTGTCCTACAAGTCCTGGTGGTGTTACGGTGATTTCCAAGATGATGGTGGTGATGATAATAGAAGACTGGGACAAAACAGAGCGAGAACTGACAACAACAGCAGTCGGGCGGTGGCCGAGATGTTGCGGTCAGGTGAGCAGGCCGTCACCGAAGAAGAAAACGGCGCCGACCAGTGAAAGTGAAAGTGAAAACACACACACACACACAAGTCGAAGTGAAGCATAACAGTGCACCACCACAGCACAATGTGGAGCACGCACGTTGTCGTCACCTTTGCTCACGAAGCTGCTCCTGCTCCTGCTTCTGCTCCTTCTGCTCTGCTGCTGGTGATGCGTCAGCGACTGGCGGCGGCGACCGAGGCGAAGGCGAAGGCGAAGGCGACAGCGAAGTTGGCCTAGAAAACATTGAGGAGCTCTCTGCTGCTGGAACGCATGGTGGTGGTCAGAGGACGGAGGAGGAGGAGGACAAAGACGGCGAACATATTTGAACAGAACTGAGCAGGGCGACCTGAAAGAGAAAAAGTGTTAGTGACCAATCACTCTGTTTTCCTCCTCCTCCTCCTCCTCCTCGACGATCTGTCAGTTCGGTTGTACAGCGGCAATTTACAAAAGCAATTTACAAACCTTTTTTCATGAAGGAAAACCAGCGACCAGAGAGCACCAGAGTTCTTCAACAGCACTTCAGCTTGTACAGGCGAGAAAAATAAAGTAGAGGTGCAAGTGTGTTGTGTTGTGCAAAGTTACACACACACTGGCAAAAATTTAAGACACAATTATAAATGTGAGTGAGACTTTCTATACAAATGAGAGAGAGAGAGAGAGAGAGAGAGGACGAGGCCACGAGGACGACAGCAGAGTCTTGATGATAATGATGAGAGAAAGACGAAGTCTTGCCGTGTAAAAAGTGAAGTACAAGCTCCGAAGCTCGGTGAGCTGAGGTGACGCAAGCTGTGGCTTCCAAACTTCGATCGAAGTCTCTTTCTTCACTTTCACTTTCACTTTCACTTTCACTCTCTCTCATTTGACGATGATTAGCTCTGCAGCCGCGGCAGCAGCAGCAGCAGCAGCAGCCTCAAACAAGTGAAAGTGAAGTAGACCAATTTTGCAAGTGCTGGTGGTGCTGATGGATTAGCGAGATGATAATAAAATCTTCAAAAAGCCATCCTCCTTTCTGTTTTTTGAAGCACACCTTCTTCTCCGTTGCCGTCGTCTTCAGCACACACACACGAGTTAGCGACAAAAAAAGGTGTGTGTGTGTGCACTCAAACTCGGTGATCACCACACAAAGAAAGAAAGAAAGAAAGAAAGTGAGACTTTTTACTCACTCACTGCAGCAAAATTGCAGCACAAAAGTACACACACAGGCACACGGGCACACTATCTTTAGCACCAGCACTTTCAGAGCGCATAGGAAGAAGAAGAAGAAGAAGAAGAAGAAAGAGAAAGTGAAATGGAGGAAAAATATAAATAAAGGTGGCAAATGGGCATCAATCGCGGACGGGGCGACGGGCGAGCGAGCGAGCGAGCTTGAGCAGTGGTCGTCGCTGTTGTTGTGCTGTAAAAAAGACCGCCGAAGAGAGTAGAAACAAAGTTGGGCTGAAGACGTAACCGCTGCCGCCACCACCACCACCGTGATCCGTCAGTCAGTCAGTCAGTCAGTCTATCTAAATGAATCCATCTAGTACTCAAAATTGTTGTTATTATTGTTCGGCTGTTGGTGGTGAAAGTGAAAAGTTTCAAAAGTGAAAGAGAGGAGACAAAAGTTGACTGACAGGATTTCTCTCCTCTCTTCTCTTTACAGTGAGCAAAAAATCCGTCGCCGAGGACGGCGCAAACTCGGCGTCTCTTGCTCGTCGCTGGGCGCATCTTTCAGAGCGACAACACCTGCTGCTGCTGCTGCTGCTGCTGACTCTGCCTACAGCACTGTCTGAAGTGCCACTTTACTTCATTTCACATGAGATAATGAGATAATGGCTGCTGATAGTGGCTCCTGGAGATCTACTACTGACCTTCCAATGTGGAAGATTAGTGCGGTCTCTGTTTTCTGTACTCACTCTGTTGTTCTTTGGTTGCTGTACACATCAATTAAGCGTAGCTTTTTGCGTAATTAATCGCAATGAACAGATTTTTGTATATATACCTTCTACGACATCTGTTTCGGCAACTTTTCCCACTCAGAAAGAGGGGAAGTGCTAATTTTGATTTAATTTGAGAATCAATTCTTTTCTTTTTTTATCCAAAAAAATCTCTGAGAACCAGAGGTCGCTTGAAAGTGTTAGATCAGAAATAACGTTTTAGCTATCTAGACTAGAATAAACTAGCTGAGCCCTACGAGAGATGGCACTTGTGGTCATTGGATTCTTGTTGCTCACTGCCTCAGTGTCTGCTACCTTAGAGAAGACCTTCTTCGCCTGGCTACTTTCGGTCCACAGGTCAATGCTGTGAGTGCTGGCCAGTACTTGTACTTGCGCACAAAGGGTAGCGTGCATTACCAGGCAGGCAGGCACTCTTTTCACTGGCCTTTTCACTCGCCTGACTCGCGGACACGCACGCTGCCGCAATCTCCTCACAGCTTTCTAGCCGTTTTCATCAGTTTTTCATCAGTTTTCCCAATCTCAAGGGTTCTAAATCCTCTTGCAAGCGGCACCAGAATGAGCAACACCAGAGCACCACAACCCCTTCCTGATGTGGTGCAGTGCACGTACATTGATTCAATTGAGAAAGCCTACCAAGTGCTTGGCTTTCCTCCTTCCGAGAGTCCTAGGGAGGGTTCAAGAATGGCACCACCTGACTGGAGGAATGAACTCAACGATGAGCTTCGCCAGGACTTGGTCCACAAGTTTGCACATGCAATTCTTCCCAATTTGGATGAAATGGATCCTCGAAACAGGCAGAGGATCAAGTCGATTAGATTCGCACGATTTGTGGAGTCAGAGTCGTACTACCTGTCCAGGTCGCGGGAGCAGTACCATTACCGACTGGCGGAGACGCTTTGTGGTTATTGCAAAAAAATGCAGAGGATTCAAGAGGTGAAGCGCCAACATCGATGGGATCCAGGAATTTTGGAACGTTTCTGCAACGGCGAATATTGAGCAGCAGCAATTCACCAATTTTGTGCTCACCATTTATCACAGCAACTTGGCTAAAAAGGAGAAACCAGCACTGTTTTCCATTTCACTTTCCTAAAAGTCATTACTGTACATTTTTCCCTTCCTTACATTGATTACAACTTGAGACCCCCTCCCCTAATTACCTCTCTCACTTTTACCTTTTAGAGTAGGCAAATGTCTATTCTATGACGGACAAATATTTGGCCTAGCTACTTTCGGCCCAAAGATTAGTGAGCCATTATGCGCACTTGCGCACAATGGCTCTTCAATGGCCCTTATCTTTCTCTCTCTCACACACAAACTTGATGAGCTACGCAGCAGTTTACCAACGGCAGAAACACTTTCGCTCGCTCTGCCAATTGACGATATACGTAGCGGTGTAAATAGCGTAAATAAAAAAAACGGGGGGGAGACGATTTTTCTTCTCCACACAAAACAGTGCAAAACAGGCCATTTTCAAAATTTTTTTTAGCGGTGTTCCCACAATCCGTTTTTTTAAACAAAGACTCATTTTACTCAGAAAGGCTTTTAGTTTAACATATAATTTTCCCAAAACTTTTTCCCAACTGTAACTAGATCAAAACGGAGATTAAAAAGTTTGTTTTTATTGACATTTTTGATGGCAGCGCCATCTTGAGGCAAAAGTTAAAGTTTTGGTTAGTTTTTAAAATGCTGATTTTTTGCTTTCTTCTGCTGTAAACAAAGCTCTCAACAAATGTGCGCAAGACTACAACTTTTGCCTCGAGATGGCGCAGCCATCGAAAATTCAATCAAAACAAACTTTTTAATCTCTGTTTTGATCTAGTTACAATTGGGAAAAAGTTTTGGGAAAATTATATGTTAAACTAGAAGCCTTTCTGCGTAAAATGAGTCTTTGTTCAAAAAAAACGGATTGTGGGAACACAACTAAAAAAAATTTTGAAAATGGCCTGTTTTGCACTGTTTTGTGTGGAGAAGAAAAATCGTCTCCCCCCCGTTTTTTTTATTTACGCTATTTACACCGCTACGTATATCGTCAATCCACGCGTTTTCAAACACGATCTAACCTCAATCAGTTTTGAGTGATTCAACTCTTCACCATTTTGAATCTCAAGAGGAGCCCCTTTTGAAAGAGAACATGAACAACACCAGCTCAACACCACCCCTTCCCGATGTTGTCCGGTCCACGTACGACTATTCAATGCAGAGAGCCTATCAAGAACTGGGTTTTCCTTACGATTCTCCTAGTAATCCGAGATCACGAATGGCTCAGGCGGCACCACCAGCTTCCTACCTGCAAACTGCAGACTGGCGGAATGAAGTCGACGCTGCCCTGCGCCAGGACCTGGTCCAAAAGCTGACATATGCCTTATGTCCCGGTTTAGACCAACTGGATACTCAAGACAGCCGAATGATTAAATTGTTTACCTACGCAGAAAAGGTGGAGACGGACATGTACAACAACTCGCGACAGGAGTACAATTTCATGCTGGCACAGAAGCTTCACGCCATTTGCACCGAATTGAGGAAGAGGCGCCATCAACGACAGATTTCGCAGCAGGACCGGCAACAGCATCCTCAAGCTCAAGCTCACCATTGAACAGCAGCAGCAGCTTGGCTAAAAAATGAGTAGTCAGCTGTTTACCAGAAAACAAACTTCACTAAATGTCATTGCTGTATACAGCTTTACCTGTTTTCATTTGATTACAAATTGGCGTAATATTGCCTCTTTCACCTTTACTTTTTTAAAGTAAGCGCTCGCAGCGCCGCCGTTGCAGCAGCAGCAGCCGGCGTTTGTTTTGCTTTCTCTCTCGCTCGCTCTGATGATCGGGCGCACCTCTGCTCCGCTGTCCTTCTCTCGCTTTCAAATCAGAGTTTTAGAATCGTCAACAACAGCAGCAGCAGCAGCAGCAGCATCACCGGTATTCCCAGTACAGATAACTCCCACCACCACTACCTCCAGGCCATGTACTACGTCATCTTCCTGGTGGGCCTGGTCGGCGGCCTGGCCGCCGCCCTTCTGGTCCGCCGACTGCGATCGCGCCTCGGCGGCGCCGCCTCATCCCGCCTCGCCGGCCGGCACGTCTTCATCACCGGCGGCTCGAAGGGCATCGGCCTGGAGCTGGCGAAGCTGGTCCTCGCCCGGGGCGCCCACGTGACGCTGGTGGCGCGCCACCCCGACGACCTGGAGCGCGCCAAGCTGGCGCTGATCAAGCGCGCCCCCTCGCCGGCCACGCAGCACGTCCAGGCCTACTCGGTGGACGTCGGCGACAGCTCGTCCGCGGGCGTCACCCTGGAGCGGATCATCGTCGAGGCGGAGCACCGCAGCGGGCCGATCAGCACGCTGGCCTGCTGCGCCGGCACGGCCATCGCGAAGACCTTCGAGGCGACGAGCGGCGCCGAGTTCCGCCAGATGATGGACGTCAACTACTTCGGCACGGTGGCCACGGTGAAGGCGGCCCTGGGGTCGCTGAAGCGCCACGGCGCCGACGGCGGCGGCGGCGGCCAGGTCCTCCTCTTCTCCTCGCTGGCCGGCCTCTTCGGCCTGTACGGCTACGCCGCCTACGCCGCCTCGAAGTTCGCCCTGGTGGGCTTCGCCGAGGTGCTGCAGATGGAGCTGCGGCCGCACCGGATCTCCGTCACCGTCGCCTTCCCGCCCGACACCGACACGCCCGGCTACGAGCGGGAGCAGGTGGGCAAGCCGGAGATCACCAAGCGCATCAGCGAAGAGGGCGGCCTGGTGGCGCCGGCGGTGGTCGCGGAGAAGGCGCTCGCGGACACGCTGGCGGGCGAGTTCGTCTCCTCCGTCGGCCTGAACGGCTTCGTCCTCACCAGCCTCTGCGCGGGCATGATGCCGACGCGAAGCTGGGCGCTGCGCGTCGCCCAGGTGGCCACGATGAGTCTGCTGCGGGTCGTCGGGCTGCACTTTCTCAGCACCTGTGAGCGGACGGTGCTGAAGATGGAGAAGGAAGGAAGTGAGGAGAAGAAGAAGGAGGAGGAGAAGGCGGAGGAGAAGGAAGCCGAGGAAGAGAAGGAGAAGGAGCTGAAGAAGGCCAAGTAGAAGAAGTAGTGTGTCACATTCCAACATCATCATCACCCCCACCACCATTGGTGCCTTGCCTGTCATTGGGCTATATCCTCCTATCCCTAAAAAAATGATTTTCTCCATTTCTCCTCACGCACTTTTT
>JAALOO010000390.1_pt1 | contig 39210 bp, 23 predicted proteins | sample 7257641 | NCBI WGS metagenome assembly JAALOO01 (sample SAMN14085613, study PRJNA598686) | mite metagenome | biome: ENVO:01001000; feature: ENVO:01001002; material: ENVO:01001226; isolation source: single female mite from University of Michigan culture on fish food culture... ...
AACGTTGGCTATGTAGCTACAGCGGAAAAGTGGACTCGATTCCCACCCCTGGTACTGGTACTGCCATCCCACTCTATTGCGGCAAATTGCGTGACTACAGCTACAGCAGTGCAACACCAGCTCAGTGCCGCCGCACCTCACCGCCACTCTCCACAACTAATCATCTGATGAGCAACTCTTTTCATTAGCCAACTCTCCGGTAATTACTGAAGTTAAATGCTGCACAGGTCCAAACAGCTAAATTAAGCTACTTACGTTTTAAGCGTTCCAGATGTCATCAGCTCGGTAATCAGTACCAGGTACTTTCGTTTGGCTGTGTTCACCTCCCAAAAATCGTAGAATCGGACAATGTTCGAGTGCTGTAGACCCTTGAGCATTTCCACCTCTTCACGAAAACGTTGTCTTTCATTTTTATTTAGTCGTTCCTGTAAAAGAAAAAATTGTATTAGTTTTTTATTAAAATATGAGCTTAAGAAACCGAGTTCAATGAGGGTGAACAGGCATTGGTGCAAACAAATATTTGCCTAAATAATGATTGCTTTTGTTCCCTAATTTAAGAATATTCTTATATTGAACAAAACAACTAATGATAAAAGCTAAATCAACTGTATAAAGCAACTGTACCCTATGAACTATCCAAGCGTCCTTTTCGTACATTCGTGACAAGGTCAGGCTGAACAAAGAGCCTTCAGTTAAGTGCCTACTTCCCATTTCCGGTAATTCCCCACAGAGCCTCCTAAGGTCACTTCCTGGAATGCTTTTCAGCGTTGCAAATGCGAGCAAAATCATTCACATATATTTTTGTAAAAAGGAGCATTTTTACAACAAACCCTAAACGCGTTAAAATCCTCAGCAAACTTGCGTTCGCCTAATAATCAATTTATTTAAAAAATGGCCATTTATCAAAGTTTCAATACTGCTGCTGTCTTTGTTCACCGCTGTATATTATATTGAGTTAACTTCCCTTGATCACATGTAAGTGTGCTCCAGAGGACTGATGTACTTTTGCAAAAAAAATAGAAGTAGCACAAATGTCTATGTAAATTCCTGGTCATATGATAGCCAGCGTTGTGAACACCCATCCACTTGCGATATCATGGGAAAAAGGAAGAGAAAAGGACTATTAAGCATTGGAAAGAGCTGTGCATGGAAGAGTGTGTGTGTGTGTGTGATAGAAAGCAAGCCCACTTGCACGCGAATCAACACATTCACTGCGCTCACACATTCACAGTGTGCACGAGCGTCTTTGTACAGCAGCGAGCGCCGTACAACTCGTCACACAGGCAGTTGTTGTGTGCAGTTGTCCTTCGCATACTCCGGCGAGGCGCCATTGGAGAATGATGAGAGAAATCGCACACGAGGCGATGGTGACAAACTAAACACACACACACACACACATACACACACAAAATTGCCGCATCGAAATTGCTCCCGGACAAGAAAGAGAGTCTCGCCAATAAGAAAAGATGCAGATAGCGAAGAACAGTTATACGCCGATAAGCGTCTGTACAAGTCTGCCCAAAACATACACACACACACACATGATTGCTGGTTGGCTTTTCTCACAAGCTCTTCCACTTCTAATCAGCATCCATTTGATCAGTCGTGTCACAAAGATAAGCACTTTGAGCACAAAAGAATTTAATATAAATGTCATGTTCGTACCTAAAAGTCACTTACTAAATCTTTCTTCAGAAATGTAAACCACCTGTTAGTTTTAAAAAGGAAGACATCTACCTATCAACTAAAGTATGCAAATGATAGCCACTGCTGAATGGTCCACAAGTGACTGCCCTTTTTTGTGCCAGTAGCGAGTCAAAAAAATAAGTTTTAGCGCCAAAAGCTAATCACATGCAAACTGCCATGATGAACAAATGTTTGATTTATTATCGATAAAAAACTGTATATCTGCAAATCAAGTACGTGAGGCTGTGCAGTGCTGCTCGAATATAGTGTTTCATATACACACAGAATATGACAGCTTCAAACGACTGTTGTTGTATAAAAAGTCTATCACAGTGAGAAGCATCCTTGAATCCTTCCTGACCAAGGTTAAATAAACCGATAACAGTTAACAAACAAATTAAGTTCGACACTGATCAGCAAAACAAACCAGTGAGTAGAGGTTCAGCGGTAGCTGTAAGCACAGACGCGGACAGTCTGGCGCCAGTGTTTGGCCCATTAGAGGCACACAGTGTATGTGTGTGTACTCAGTTTGCAAAAGTATCCAGACAGACTTGCCAGCCAGACTGGGCGCCTTCACGGCAATTAACAGTGGGCAAAGAAGGAAAGAGGGGGACACGAATGAAGGGGGTCACTCAATACGTTCCACCAGAGGACAATCAGGTTCCCTGTGGTGTCTGCCATTGGCAGACGCCAATGATGCAAACACTGGCCAAACTGAATGCAAACAGTTCTAGAAAACGGCTCAATACGAGACTCAGATCAAACAGAGACAACCAAAGAGCAAGTAAGAGACCAAAAGTGCCTCAAGACGTAATGTCGACTTGACTGTGTGAATCAACAAACTGTAGAGTAGTAGACAGCCGTTAATGGCAGCTGATTTGTCGGCAATTGCTTACTTTGAGCAAAGAGAGAAATACAAATGGGAACGTCTAAACACAAGAGGTAGACTAAATACTGGCAAAACAATTGAATGAAAAATAACTTTAGAAAGCGTGCTTATTCGCTTACCCGAAAAGGGGACTAAAAAACGAGCATGTTCAGTCTAACTGTCAATTGTTGCATGTGTCGATTGCAAGAATCGGGTTCAACTCTCCAAAAACCTATTATTCAGGTTCTATATTTAATATTACAAAATACAAAAAACTAAAATTTGAGACGTCTTCAGGAAAGAGGGAGAGGGTTAGCAAATTGATGTTTTATGACTACACACTTCCCCAGATTTCCCACTTTGAAGGAAACACGAGACCAGTTTGTGCATCGAGCTGCTTTCACATATAGACGCGATCTCCCCTACCAGGAGATGTCACGTCGGGTGCCGAAAACGATGTAACACTTTGCACTTGTTTCTCTGTTGTTTTTATTAGCAATACTGCTCAGCGACATTTGACAGTGCCAAAAAGCAATAAATATTGTTTCAACAAAAAAAAACTTATTTTTAAAACACACAAACCGAGTCATTCACCAACAAACAATCAAAGCATGAAATTGCAAATTCATTTTTCAAAGAAAACTAATTAATCATACTTTTGCATATTCAGGCAAATAAAGAACAAAGTCACTGCTGCTTAGTGGACACTTTCAGTTGAACAGTTGACTCTCAAAATGTCACTACATCTTGAACAGTCAGACTGTTCAAGACTTGTCCTTTGTAGGTCACTGTGATGCAAAATTAGAAGGCAGCAGCACTAATCGGTTGATGACATTACGTGTGCGTGTTTCTAGGAAAGAGATAGAGAGAAAGAAAGAAAAGGGCACAAATTGATTGAGCTAAAGAGGTGACGGTGATCCCTGCACCTAAAAATACCCCTGCGGGTCTTTCCATGTCTGGAGGAGCCTCAGCAGCAGAGGCAGCTCCAGTGTGTGGTCGTTCGGTGGTGGAAAAAACGACAGACGTGCACCATGTTATAAATAATTGAAACGTCTCCTTCTCCCTCTTCAATTCGTAAATTTTCATTTCACTAGCCCCCTTCTTTTAAGTGCACGCTGCAGAAATTGAAGCTGACAGATAGTATATGGAAATTAACTTTCTCTCAATTGGCTAGGACTGCGTTTGCAGACAGCAAACTAGATCTTTGCAGCAGTGCTAAACTGATAAAAGCAAAACTGGTGACAACAATTAATAATTTATATGCACCACAGAGAGTGATGATCCAATGCAGATGACACAGAGGAAACAAAGTTCAGTCTATTTTTATTTGGATGGGGGTCAAAATCTTGCAGGTCCAAAATCTTGCATTTATTAAATTTTCTATAGTTTAGTTATGTTTGAAAAGGTAAGTGGATATTTTATCGTAATAATTTCACAACAGCCATTTCATTGAGAGCCTTTTCATCGCAGTTCAACTACCTAGCGGGAGCAGGCTCCTCCAAACCCCCCCCCCCCCGCTATATTATTTTAACTAACGATAAAATTGCCATGAAAAGGTTTGCAATGAAATGGCTGCGATGAAATTGTTACAATGAAATGTCCGTTTACCTTTTCGAACATAACTAATAACTAAACTAAAAAAATAATAAATGCGAGATATTGGACTTGCGAGATTTTGGGTCGCGAGATTTAGTTCGCGGCCCTTTATTTGCAGATCATAGCAAGAGATTAGTCGAGCACATGGTTTTACCATTTAAAATTGCGACATTGTACGAGTGAACACAAAAAAAGTGCTCATCGACAAGGCAACTAAACACCAATGAAACCGCTTAGGCTAACCCAAATAAAATCCGTTCACCGGAAAATAGAGAGGCTGAAACGAGGTCGAATTTAGATTTGAGTGTAAACGGAACAACTGCTTTGTATTGGGGGTTTGTACGTCAGTTTTTTAGCGTCACCACAGCTTGTGAAAATAAAAAATCAAGTGATGTCACAGTGAAGCAGTGTCAGCAGGAGTGAGTCACAAGACTTGAGAGTAAATTGAGAATTGATGACGATTAGCAAAGGCATAGACAAAGAGTGATATAGATAGAGTGAAAAAACAAGCAGAAGAAGAGAGGCAACCTCTAGGCACACTAAGATGCGAAATGAACCAACGACACTGACATAGAAGTGGCAATGAGCAGAAGACATCTGTGTCATTCTCAGGGAGAAAGAACAACACTGCAAAAATAACGTCGCCTGTACAAGGATACGACACAAGAGAATTTGTACAGGAAAGGGTAGGCTTGCAAAAGATAAGGATAAAATAAAACAAACAAGACACTAGACATCTGCAAAATCTCAAAATCAATATTTAATTTTAGACACTTTAAAGTCCTGGTCACATATAGGTGGAAACCAACACACAACGGTGATAACACTCATTGAAACTCTAACTTTAAAACCCCACTTTTTGCAGTTAAAAATAATTACTGAAACCTGGTTGAATACTGCCTCGTTAATACAGTCTAAACCGAAACCTAGGTAAAATGAGTGATTGCAATTGAATGGTGAAAGTGTCCCAAAGCGGGCAGAAAAACTGCCAACCCAGACATAGATTAGCGGTGTACATGAAGAGAGAAGATTGCACTGGTAGACAAGTGTTCGCCCAACTGCACCGGCAGAACCCCTCGCTGAAGTGCAAAAACTTTCCTTCCTCATGATACTGCTGCCGCGTTTATGAAGTAAAACAAACAGCAAAGACGCTTGGTACTACTCGATATCTGGTGATTAGGAGAAATAGTCAACAGAGAAATTGACAGTGTGTGTGTTTCATTTCGAAAGTAGCTACCCGTCTTTGGGGGGAGGGCACCAGTTGTGATAGTGCAAGAGAAGAACAGGTCATACTGGGCGGCTGAAGTAGGCTGACTAAGAGAGAGATAGGAGAGACCAATGAGCAAATAGCCATTACAGTGGGCACAATACATTTTGGCCACTCTTCATCAACACAGGCCGGTCCACTTTACTTCAGTCGCCCAGGCTGCTAAATTGGGGGACCCTGAAAAGTTAGAAGCACATCAGTAGAGCAATACTGGAGATAATGGTTCAAAAAGTTTACAAACGACAACAGAGAAGATTATGGAGGCTACTGCTTGGCACACTGCGTACAATTGCCACAATTGCCTATCATTTATCTAAACTGCAAAGAGAAAGTTCAAAGGCAAAGAGAGAGGCAAAACGGGAGGAGTAGAGACATCAAATTAAACAAACAGATACAATGAAAAGAGAAAGCTTCCACGCTGACGCACGAACATGGAGTTCAATGTCAATGGAGGAAAGTAGAGGGGGTAGGAAGTGAGAGTGAAAGAGGGAGAATGAGTGAGGGTGAGGGTGAAGGGGCAGGGGAAAAGGGTCAGGAGCAGGAAGACACACCCGAGTGGCTCCCGCCTCGACCTTGCCCGTTCATCCGTCTCTTCTCCTCTTAAAGGTCACTGGAAGAGTCCACTCACAAGTGGACAGCACAGAGAGGACGGTGCTGAGGGTCATCACGTCTTCGCAGTTTTGTTGTCAGCTCGCTCAAAAAGACACAAAGCATGTAGGCAAGTTATAGCAAGCTGAAACGTCAATATGTAAATAAATCCCAAAAAATACCCTGCTAGTAAATTCTGAAGGCCACTTCTGCTGACTGCTGCAGGGAAATAAGTTGCATCCACGCTTCTAATATGTGTATACGCACGCAAATGGTTGACTATGAGGCATACCAGAAATGCATAAACACACACACACACCACACTGCAGCCATTAAAATGACTCTGTTTTGAAATGCTCCAACAAGAGTAAACTGGATGCTACCAGTTTCCAGCGACACAGGCAGACACTGAAAGATTGATTCAAGATGACCAGTTTGGTGTCGGCTGAAATATTGTAAAATATAGTGATGGAGATGAAGAGAGCACAGAATGCATCGTAATCACCCTCAAAATATTCCACTCTCTAAATTACAATGGTCATGGTCAAGTGCTGGTAGCAGCAGCAGTGCCTACCGACAAAGTGACACTACTAGAGTGTGCCTACAACAATAGATCCTCACCAGCTAAGACAATACATTACTGATTTGAGGCTAACGTAATGGAAACGTACTGGGCGAAAAGAAGGCGAATAGAGTAGCCGCCAACATTAGGCGCCAGTATGGCTGCAAATGCCAAAAAAAGTGTCTAATCACTACTTTATGGACATTGCACGCCAATAAAGATACAGGAAGGCATCAATAGGAAAAAAGAAGACTACAGTCAACTGCAGTGATGATAAACACCCTGGTACTCGATCGAAACAAAACACATGATCTATCCGTCCAAGTGAAAGACAGGTGTCTCTACGCAAAGAAAGCCAAGGGGCCGGAAAGATGACAGCGCAGAAATGCAGGGCCAAGACACCGTTATCGAGAACAAGAAAGTGCCAACAATAAAAGCACATCACATTACATTACATGCAACAAGTAAAAATCACGAAAACCTATTAAAATGATTGCAACGAGAGCAACTTTCAAAAAGAGGAGCAGTCACTTGCACAATTAAAATTCAACAAACGGGAGAGAAATTAGAGCACTAGGCGGAAGGTATCCCTAACTGAAAAGGCCTTAGAATAGCACGCATTGGAAAGTTGGCAATTAGACCTGACCGTGAAAAGTAGTAGGAGTTAAAGTCTGGTGAAAATGAATGGCAGCAATGAAATGAACGAGCACTACTACCAAGTCCAAGTACGATTGCACTGCTTTGTGCTTCCTAGAGCTAGCTGTGTGATACCACTACTGCACATTGTTGTTTGCACTTGACATACCTGAAGTTCGCACCAGGCAACGGCCACTCCGGTGCTAGAATCCAAGCCCTTGTAGACGGTCTTAAACGATCCGCGACCGATTTCCTCGAACTTGAGGAAACGTCCATCGGAGGAGGAGTCAAGGGCGTCGTGCTCCAGCGGGATCTTTCGCTGCACGGCGACGGCATTTGCTGCGGAGGAAGCGGCTGTCGCTGAGGCGGCCGGCGCCGAAGTTGCCTCCTGACAGGGCGCCGCCGGTGGTGTCGGTGAAACGGATGATGATGATGGTGGTGTCGTGGAAGTTGGCGCCAGTTGAGACATTGCTGTGGCGGGGTGTGACGATGTGAGTGTTGACGGTGGCGACTCACTGGCAGTGGACACTCTCGGCATAGCAGCAGCACTTTCACTAGCTGATTCACTGACAAACTCATTATTATTACTACGACTACCATTGGTAGGCCCTTCGGTCCTCTCGTTGGGTGATCCCTCACGAATCTCCCCTTCCTGCCGACACTCTGTCCTCTCGTCGCAGGGCACAGGGGACACTGGTGAAACGTTGTGCAGGTTATCACAAGTGGTGGTGGTGGTGGTGGTGGTGATGGTGTCGGTGTTGGTGGTGTTGGTGTTGGTGGCGGTATCACAAATGGCCATTTGATGAGTGAAAGTGGAATAATGTAGATTGCTGTCTGCAGACAGGGCCGAGCTGGTGTCAGCAGAGCTGGGACTGCCTGCCCGGGGAGGAATTGAAAATTGGCACGAGTGAACCATCGTGGTGACTTGCGATGGCTGCACTTGATGACTATCACTGTTGAGTTCACCCTGTGGTATATGACATTCACTGCTGGCACAATTCAAATTCGTGTCACTGCACACTGTGTTGACCATCTTTGAAGCAGGCGTCGGTGAGGGGGAAGAGGCGGTGTGGGTGATGGTCGAGGAGGAAGAAGACGATGAAGTGCATGTAGCAGGCTTTGACTCAACCTGCTTCGTCGTGGTCATAGTGACTAAATGGCTTTGCGGCTGAGACTGAGATGATGACGGTTGCTGCTGCTGCTGATGCTCTTGGGCGATGCAGTTACTTGAACTTTCGGTGGCGCGAGATGCTTGCAGACAGCGGCAGTCCGAATGCTGGTGAGGCTGACTATTGGACGCTGCATTGGAATAATTGATTACAGTGTTTCCTTGCCTAGTAGAGTTAGCAGTGGGTAGTTCCTCTGCTCTGGTGACCAGTTTACCCGAAGAAGATTTGCCAAGGTTGTGCAAAGAAGAAGTAGATGCTTCTGAAACGTTAAGATCATTAGTGTGAGTGCCTGGTGACTGGTGAATGGTGGTGTCAGCAGCGGAGATGCTAGTATCGATTATCACAGTCTTTGCAGAAGTTGATGAAGCAGTCGGTGACAGTGTTGTGGCTCTATGTTCAGCCTCACTTTTGGCGCCGTCGTTTAAATGCTCAGAGGGAGACGAGTCGATCATAGAAGACGAGACATGTGGCGATTGTTTTTGAACATCATCATCGTCAGCAGCGGGCAGTGGTCCTGCTTCTGGTAAAGTGCGCTCGCTGTTCTGCGAAGCCGACGACGACATGGATATGGCCGTGGCTGCCTCAAATGCGACAATGTCGCCTCGTGCAGAGGATGGCTCTCGTAATGAGGATGTCGCGCCGATGCCGCCGTCGAGCTTGTGATGATGATGATGGTGGTGGTGATGGTGGTGGTGGTGATGCTGTCGCTGCTGTTGCTGTTGCTGCTGGTTGGTGATCGAAGTGCTAGGCGCAGCTGTGGTGGTGGTGGAGCAGGCGGCACTACTGCGGCCAACCGTCAGACTAGCAGCAGCAGGCGAGAACACTTGTGGCTGGCTGTAGCTGCAGACTCGTTGCCTCGGATTGTCATCCCCGTTTCCAATCGCACCATTGCAACACTGTTGGTGACAAGTAACGCTTGCTTCATGCTTGTCCTCTCCGACGGTTGTGGTAGAGGCAGTGGTGATCTCCAGGCGGCGATTATCACCAGGCAGTAATTCTCTTGAAGCTGAACTGCTGCTGCCGCTGTTGCCTTTGCTGCTGTTGCTGCTGCTACCGTTGGTGACTGCGCCGAAGCAAGTCAAAGTCGAGGAGTCATTCGAGGTTAAGTCAGACTGCGGCTGTTGCAATGTGTGTTGATGTCGAGCAGGCGACTGTTGTTGCTTGAATGAGGAAGCCGGCAGCGTAGAGACTGCCGCCGACGACGAAGAAGGAGAAGAAGAAGCAGCAGTGCTAATCGAAGCTGTGGCGCCCAAAGACGAAGGCGAAGTAGCCGAGAAGGAGCTGGTAGAACTGGCAGTGGTCGCAGCAGTGGAGGTTGCAGGAGCAGGCAGGGAAGAAGTAGGTGAAGCGGCCCCGCTACTCATGCTACTACCCGCCACTGGAGGGGGGCAAGTACGGGAATAGCTGCGACGACTGCGACGGCCTGCCGTCTCTGCCGAGAGATGATGATGCCGGGCAGAGGATGCTGATGCTGGTGGTGAGGTTGATGCTTGACTTGATGCGGCGGAAAGTTGCGCGGGAAAACTAGATCTCAGCGACGGAGGAGAATCGATGCCACCGTTGCCGCCGTAGTACGAAATCAGGGGAATGAGAATGCCCACGCCGGGAATTAATTGCGAGTGCGGGTGGAGGAGGGTGTTCGGGTGGTGGAGGCTGCTGGGAGCCACTAACCCACTGGGGTGCTCTCCGTCCAGGAGGCCAGTGCTGTCACCGGCAAAGTTGCCGTAGTCCACTGAAACGTGTCGAGTGGAGTAGCCGCTTGATTCAAAGTACGCCTGCGGATTGTGCACCTCCTCTTCCTCTTCCTCCTCCTCTTCCTCTTCTCCTTGGAGGTGCTTCCGTGAAAACTTTGGGTCAGCACAGCACTCGGAGCAGGAATGAATCCGAGGGGGAAGCTGTCGAGAAATGGTAGTTGTCCGTGCTCTGCGTGTAAATGGCACTTCAACTCCCTCTTGAATGTCCTCAACGCCGTCCTCAAAGTCGTCCACTGGATCAAAACGCTGATGATGGTGCTGGTGCCGGTCGAATGTGCTCGCAGCGGTACTCTTCAAGCAGGCGGCGTTTGCTTCGAATGCTTCGAAATCTTCCCTCCAAAGGCGCCGCCGACTTTGTTCTTGCAGCAGCTGTCGCTGTCTTTCACTGTCACGGTCGTCGTCGTCGTTCTCGTCGTTATTGTTGTTCACTCCAGTCAGCTCCTCAACGCTGCTCGACAGTAGCAAGTTGTTTAAATGCGGCGGTGATGCTGACGATGTTGAAACGGTTGAATAGACGGAGGCGGATGGAGAGCTTCCGTAGTAGGGGCTGCTTCCACGGACTGGGCGACGGGGCACCAGTGGAGACTGCTGCAGCTGCTGTTGGTAATGATTTCGGCGACTCTGCCGCTCAAAGGGATGTCGTGAGGGAACGCCTAGGCTGTGCGTCGTAAAGTACACATCCTCTTCATCACTCTCCGGGTCGTAATCGTCCGATCGGGCGTCGTAAAGTGAGTTGTTGCAGTCCTTCTCCCTAAAGGACTTCCAGCCTCTCAAGCTTGAGGTGTTGCTTCGCTTCCTTCGGAGCTGTGACAACTTCTTCGGCTGTCTACTACTCAGCTGCTTCCGACTACTGCTCGGACTGTCGGGAGTAGCCCAGATCTGCTCTGCGCGACGGTACTGATAGACGTTGGCCGAAGGAACCGGAAATGCTCCCGGGCCGACGGTGAGATAGGGACGGGTCCTCTCAAACTCGTCCACCTCTCGGTCTCTCTGCCTTCTACGTTCTCTGCCCTCTTCTCTGGCCTTCAGACTCCGCAGTGAGGCAGTTCGCTTCAGTCGTTGATCTAGTGACTCAAAGTGCTCGACTGCTTGCCGAAGAGATTGCCCATAAGGTGGTCGTAGATCATCAAGGTGAGATTGATCCGGACGAGTGAGGAGGAGGTTCTGCTGGTGTCGGCTGTTTTGTGACGGGAATTCATGGTGACTGGGGAAACGGTGCTGGTGCTCAGTTGCAGCTGTCGATGTTTGCTGCAGACAGTGGCAAGTCGGCGGTGGAGGTGGTGGTGGTGCACTACGAAAGGATGATGATGACGAATGCGGCAATGCTGATGTGACGAAACTGCTGCGCAGACATTTATTGCCTGCACCGGTGTGGCTGGTAGCTGAGTGGCTGATTGACACACTGGTATTCACTGATGCTGCTGATGCTGTACCTGTACAGACTGATGACGATGAAGCACCTTTTGTGTGTACTTCCACTGTTATCGATAAGAAAAGGTTAGAATAAAAAAGATGGAAAGGTACATCAAAATACGAGAAAGTAGTGTGATTGGAGAAAGACAATTGATGTTTGGTTAGAATGTACAATGGCGGTTGAGCAAAAACAAGCGACAAAGGGTTCAAAACGATTACCAAGATTTCCACAGTGCCCACAAGCAATACAAAACAATTAGCAGCAGAAAAAACCAGTAGCCGATTGTATGAAAGCGAAGCAGAAAAAACGATGACGCAATAATAAAGGTAAGTTGCAAGAAAGTGGCAAGTTTTTGTGTAGATGCGCGAAAATTGTACAGTTGATATCCAGAAAGTTGATAAAAAGGAAAACATGAAAAAACAAAATAAAGATGAATTAGTGAGATTGAAAAACAAGACGAATAAAATAAGATAAAACTTGTAAGCATACTCTTTTAAACATATCAGTTTCAGAATAATATTCAAAGCTATCAACACAGATGGGTTCAGAAAAACAGAGTCTAAAAAATTGAGTTTCACTGTAATTAATTTACTGTAAATAAATTTAGTGTTTCTAAGAAATTATAAAAACAATCGGCACACTGGTGAACACTAATAAACACAAACAAAACATTTCCGTAGAGAACACAGCAAATAAAATTGTAAAGGTCAAAGCAGAAGAACAAAAGAGACCGCCAAATAGTAATCCAGGATCTGTGCACTTCCAAATACTGTGCCTCATCCAATTTAGAGCAATGTTCGATACCTTTTTCAGTCTACTTGTGGGAGAATGTATAAACTTCATTAATCACAGAAACTAAAATGATGCCCGACAAGCACATATGGCGTTTCCTTTGAAATGCTACAACTTTTTCCTACTAATAACTAAGTTCAAAAATATTTTTAGCAGCAGCAGCTAATCTTTACGTCGACATTTTTAATAACAGAAAATTATTAAAAAAGTTTGATTTCTAAAATGACATTTGATCATAAGCTGACTCATCAAATAAAAAACTTTTTTTATTACCGGCTCAATTTAGAAACAAAAGGTTCACCAGATTGCCGTCATAAGCGGTAATTTCTGATGAGCAGACAGCTCCTCCAATCATCTGGACAAGTAGAGTTTAGCCTGCGACAAATCAACACACCAAACGTAGATGTATTGCTAAAACGTCAAAAGTTGCTAATGATCAAGGGGAGCCTGTTGTTGGGCACAGTGTCTAGCACAGTGCATCGATGACAAACGTGATCGTCAAAAGGCTGGCTGGCAGTATCCAGGGTGAATCCTACTGAAAGTGACTGCTGAAGGTACACTGAATGGCCAAAGTGCGGTCGCAGCATGGAAACAGCACTCGACAGTTTATTGGAAAAAACAAAAGCAAATTAGCTGAGTGACAAAAAGGAAAGCAAGTCCCAGTGAACACAGATAGCAGTCTCTACAAAAAGTTTACTAGAAAACCCCAGCAAAAAATGAATCACTTCCTAATCAGGGAATAGGGACAAAGGGACAAGGACAGTCTTTGTCATCTGAAACAACGCTCGAAGCGTTTCTCCCCTAAAAGAAGGTGTTGAATTAGCGATTATGTCCAGAGTAAACCTGATTTAACAAGTAGAAGGTATTACCATTTTCCTGAAAAAATCTGTGGTTCTGACATTTTTCCTCGAAATAGTCAAAAAGAGGCAGCGCGCAAGATGACCATGTGGCTACATAAATCTTGTTAACCGCCAATTTAAACGGTTCAAAGTGCCTCTCTCTCTTTCTCTCTTTCCAAACTGGCTAACCCTCTCTCCTCTCAAGTGTAGCCTCTTCTCAGTTTGCAAAGTAATTTTCCGCCTCTTGAAAAAGTTAGCAAGTGCTCAGTTGAATAGTTGAAGGGTAGGAGCTAAACCGTATAATAAATCTATCTATGCAAGTCTCACATAATGATCGGTTTAGTAAACGATTGAAAGGACACGCACTTCAAGCCATAAAAAGTTTTGCTGCTTTTTTGACAATTTAAAGGACTTTGCCCTGTTCTAAGGATGCTATAAAAATTTAAACCATTAGTTTAAATTACAAAAAACAATAGACTAATGAAAAAACACTTTTTGATCTATTAAAAACAAATAGAAAAAAAATTGAAATTGAAACCAACAAAAGCGACTTTTGTTGTTAGCACTTGACTAGAAAGAATCCAATTGAAGGCGAGGCAAATCTACTCTGACAAGGATACGTCAAACAGAATAAGAAAAGGGCACCACCAAATGCGTGCAAAAAAGAGTAAGAGAATTTGTCGTCCAACTTGAGAATCCTACGAGCAAGTCATGCAGAGGAAGGAGGAACAGAAATGGCCGCACATTGAGCATGGCAAACCGAAAGCAAGGCCGGGAGAGTGCTGAAGGAGAAGATCGAGTGAACAAAGGAAACAAAACAAACTCGTAAAGGCTGTCACACGTGCTCTACGCCAGATCTGCATTTCAAACTTGACGGATTTCTCCAGAAGTCTTGTGCTATACACCTCGTGAACTTTCCGCGCACTAGCACTGCTCACACAAATCAACAAACTGTGCTAAACTTGAAAGCAATACAAACAAATTAAAGCAAAGAAGAAACGCTTTCAAAAGTCGCTAGAAATCGGGTTTGAATAATAAATTAAGTGTAACTTAAAAACTAAATAAACACTTGAACTGAAAGTTGAAATAAAAATTAATAAATTTTATACTTGAACATTTAACTTGAACAGCTAGGCAAGGCTCTCCACTTCAACGTAAGTGCCCTGACATTTTAAGAGAGTGTCAATTGAGCCGAATAATACGTTAATTAAATATCACATTGTCAGATAGTAGTGCTGCAGCAGCACAATACAGATGTGGTACATGTTCGGTCAATGGCGCAAGCTGCTGGGGTGTGCATAAAAATAGAACACCGCAGACAGAGACAGAGATACTCTTGGCTATAACTGCTAACCCACAGCGGTCTCTACCAAAGAGAAGAAGTGAGATGTAATAAGAAGAAGAGTAATAATACTCTTTTACGCAGATTTATCATACTGTCTTGCTGCTGAAAACAGGCAAATGAAAAAACAAATAAAATTCATGCAAAAATATAAAACGGTGTAGCGGTACACCGAGAGGCATTTAATGCCAAGTCCCAATAAAAGATCCCTGAGAGATTGGAGGCATCTGATGTGCCTGAAGCAGCAGCAGCGGCAGCGGCAACTACCACTAACACAGTAAACCGAAACCAAGTAAAAGAAGCCGCCAAAGTGATATCTGAATTGGGTGAACACGTCAAAGACAACGACCATCAGAAGACAGTGCAGAAAAAAGTGCATTATTTTTAGGGTAACATTGAATCAAAGCAATTACGTAAATCGATAGCTTTCTGATTGCTGCTGATTTGATAGAGCTAAATCATAAGTAAAAAAAATTGGAGTTGTAGATTTTAGAAGTTGTAGATTTTACATTTACTAACAAAGGTCGGCCAAATTAGCATCAACTTGATCAAACTAGAAATTTTTAATCAACATTTAATTACAGCTAATTTGGTCAAAAGGTAAAACCTTTGAAAAATAGAAATGTCAAAGATAGCGTTATCAAATATCAAACTCAAAAATAGAATGTAGCAAACAAGATAAATAAAAAGGCAAACATTATATAGCCAAGTGTAAACTCGATATTGACTTATGGATACTCTATTTATAAATTGGCCTTTAAATCAGTTTTGTTTTCAACGTATTGATTCAACTAGAAGCGTTATTTTAAGTGAAACTTTAACTTGAACTTGAGCCTTCCCCTTGGTCGTTTCAGTATAAAGAAGATTATTATTCTTGAGCTCGTACTGGTGAGAAAACATGTACAGCAACAGCTTCAACAAAAAGTGTAACGGATAGCGGTAACATCTGAAGACATTTGCTTATTGCATCAGTGACATACTCAATACAAACTCAAAGAGTGCACTTCAAATTGGACAAGAAGATTAGATTTTACAGCACAAGCACATCAGTTGATGTGCACTGGCAGATCGCTATCAGCTACAGCTGCTACTGCTGTATGGTGCTGTCTAACAACAAATGATGTCTGTTGTCAGTGAAACGAGAGGCACATGGGAAGAAAGTCGGAGCCAACTAATCGGTCCTTTTTGGATGGGTTTGACACAATATGAGACGATGCACCTCTTTGTATCACTACTTTCGCTACATAAAAAGGCGATAAATTGCCTTTTAATTTTTGGAAATGACACTCTAACAGTGCAGCTAAATCAGATTAATCATAGACATGATTATAACAGAAAAAAAGTATACCTTGATGGCTGGTGACGTTGATGATGTGCCTTCAAACTAAAGTGTCGTGAGAAATTCGCAAGAAAATAATGATTGACTTTTGGTCAGCTGATTTGTTGGGATTGATAAGTGAGGAAGATATATTAGAGTGTGGAAATCAAAGACAAATCAAATCGGTCTTTTCATGAGCTCTGTGAATCGGCTCTCTGCGGTGTCGATGATCTTTCAGTGGCGACGAAGAAGAAGAACTGATGTGATCAGTTCAGCAGTGGGCGTTCAAATGGTCGCTGGTATTTAGGTGTATTTAGGTGCAGGATTGTTGGTGTTCCTGGATTGCAGTCTGTCCGTCTGTCTGCCTCACAGTGTGTATAGCGGTGCAATGGAAGTGAGAGAAAGCAAAACAAGCTGTCTACAGCTTGAAGAGAAGCAAGTAACCGAATGCGTGAGACTGGAGATGGAGATTGGAAGAGAGAGACTCTGTCAGCGACATCTGCCACTACCACCACTTGTGGTCGACTGTGGTCGTCCGTGGTAGTGGGCAGTGACCACTACTACTTCTTCTACGTCTACTGCCTAAGCACCTTTGAAGAGTGCGCTTGGAGCAATGGTGACGGCGGCACTAGTCCATCCGGTTTGGCACCCTCACTCTCTTGGTTCGCCCGTGGTGCCGGCACTGACAGCAGTGCATGCTCTGTCTCTCAATGCGGCACTACACTGCCCACACTGTGGCCCTGGCCACCAGTGTTCCAGCCCCAGTCTCTCTCTCTCTCTCTCCTTTTGTACCTCTACCTCTGCCTCTACCTCTACCACGACGACGTTTTCGGGTGCTCTTAAATGCCACCCGAAATGTTGCACCAATCGGGAGAGTTCAATCGGGTGCTGGAACGGACTGAGCCGGGAAAGCAAATGTCGGGCGCTTTAGAGCACCAGTGGTGGATCAGCGTAGGAGCAGACCGAGGAGGCTGCTGGCAGCTGTCTGGCACTGTCTCCTCCGAATTGATCACTGACTATGAAGGGAGTGAGTGCACACTGCCCAGACACTGTCGCCCGAAGAGCCCATCAGGATGCCCATTTGGGACAGAGTGGGCATCGGAAGGCATATACAGTCGCCCATTCGCATATACCCTCGGATCGGTGAACTTTGCATGAACTCTCAGGCGTGGACAGTCAACGTACGAACAGGGAAATAAAATATTATATTGGGCGCTTAGCGGAATTCTTACCAAACTCCAGACAATACTTTAGCTAACGGATAGCACTGCAGATGTCTGCCTGACATTTCTCCTTTTTGTTGTTGTTCTTGAAACACAACAAAAAGGAGAAATATATTGCACTGCATTCTTTGTCAATGAATAGTTTTCATCAGTAGAAAACTGCTGTACTTCCTCGTTGTGGAAATGGCACTGTAATTTATTGATCTGCAGTGGTCAGATGGCCACTTGTGAAGTTGTTTCATGACATGTTCTGCTGCTGGATTGTCATTCTGCCCCATTCTAGTTTAAATTCCGCATTCTCAATAAATAAGTGCGTCTGTCCAGCTTGCTAATCACCCGGTGCTGCGGTTTAAAAATGGACAATTTTCTAGCAATGATGCGAATTTTTAAATTTGCCGCCACTGGTCTTCTTTACCCTGAAAAGTGGTGCTATATTAGAGTGCATTTGTTTATAGCATAAACCCATGCATTGCATCCTCTTCTCTCGCCGGACAGAATGTTCATAAATCAGAGAGTACGGAAAAGTGTTAGCTTTTGCAGATAACGGAGCTTCCACTGCTTTTGTATATTGCTGCCACCTTTTAAAAACTCTCTTTTAAAGTTTATTAGGTTTTAAAACAACAAAGCAAGCTTAAAATGCATTTTCATGTCTGTCGCCTTTTTTGCTGATTCTACAAAGTAATTTACAGGGTTATAAATGCCGATGCAGTAAAGTGGCTTGTTAAAAAGAAAAATAATAGCCTGTCTTTCATTTATCACAATATTTCCAATATATTTTCACTATTAAATGTGTTTGGTAATGCAAATAAAGTCAAGGCGTCTGTGGACAACTTTGCCAATTACATCAATTGCGGCATTGGAAATTAATTTCAGTTTACCCGGTTACAGTGGAAATGCCAAACGGAAGAGACGGTAAGAGAAAAGGGCGTCAAGGGCACCATCGTGGGTGCAGACATCATCGGCGGAAGCGCCAACAGCTTTTCTCTTTTTTACTTTCCGAGAATAACGGTATTTGGACAGAGCACATCTACACTGCGAATTCTGTAAGGCTAGACAGACTTGCTTGTTTGTATCACTAAAACAAATATAAACTTTTTGTGCAAGGGTGTTGCTTTGGCTCATTTTCAATGCTGTTCCTGTTTATGGTTTTTTCAAAAACAAAAATAAGCAACTGTGAAATGAGAAACCAGCTTTAACAGTGAAGGTATTAATATATCAAAATATTAAATAAGTTTTTAGCCTAGTTAAACTAAAAAAATTTTTTTTAAATGACTTATATTACCAAAAAATTTTAGATTTTATGCATTCTAGAAACTTCATTTAAAATCTTTTAGTGTGCAATTTTTGAAAACTTTTACTTTAAAAGTAAACAATAGTCGCTGAACAATTATTAATTTATGCTTTATCGACTTGTTTTGGAATAAAAAATCATTAAATTGTTTGCAAGTTAATTTAAAAAATGATTTTTTGTTTAATATTGATTTTTCTATATAGACTTTGAAAAAACAAAAAATGTTCAAATGTTCTTTTCATGCACAATCTGATTTATTGAATTGCCAAATGAGCTTTTTAAAAATGTCTAAGTTCTCATTTATTTTACAAAAAACTTTTTATTAGCATGAATTTGCAACTTTATCGCTTTCATGACCTAATTGAAAAAATTAAAAACAAATTTGTGTCAGCAATGACAAATTTGAAATGGTATGAAATTGTCTTAATAATATTGGAAGTTTTGTTTCTAAACTGCAAAATCTGAGTTAGTCCGAAAAATAAACTTTTAGATTCTTGATCCCATTTCAAAGTTTTTACGGGTTGCCAACAAGGAAGATTATTTTCTGTAATGTTTACGCTTAAAATTAGATTTTGGCAATAACACTCAAAACTGTCTGCATTTCATTAAAACAGTAACTGCCACTATGCGAATGAATGGATACCCTTTTTATGGTATTAAAAAAGAGCTCTTTTTAGATACAAAAATTAGCCATAGTGAATAAACTTTTACTGGTAATAGTAAAAAAATTACAATGAACTTTAAAGTGGAGTGCACTTTGCATGCGGAAATTGGCGGTGTTGATACGGTTTGAATGAGTGCCTGGCTGCGCATGATTAGTCACTTCGGCTGCTCCCTGTCTTTTGGATGGGCGCAGACACCGCAGACAGTGCTATAGAATGCCGCGACGGCTACGGCGGTGATGTAGCGGTAGTCGTACAGTGCTCCTGTACAGTGTATGCTGACAGTGAGACAGAGGCAGAACCGGTGGAAAGGGCAGACGGCGGCCTCTGTCTGTGTGCTGGTTGCCTCCTTCAATTCAATTGCCAAGCGCGGGTAAACCTACCATGCGGGTAGTAGTCGGTTTTTGGGTTACAGATTTAGGTTAAGTGCTACTCTCTGCTCTCCAGGATTGCCCACTGCTAAGCCAATCGAGGACTGCTGCAGAGGTACGGGTATTCCTTCCAATGAGGGAGTGTGACAAACAAAAGAGTGAAGTGCACCAGTGAAGACAGTTGGAGAGGAAGAAGAAGAAGAAGAAGTCAACAGTCTGTGCGAATGAGTGAGTGAGTGTCAGCAGTGACTGAGTCAGCCGCTAAGCAGGAGGATCTAGTTCATATGGCAGGCAAATGTCGGCTATATGCGGTTACTCTCGGGTTAATTGTAATCTATGCGGTAGCACTGTGCTAATGACCGTTTTCGAGTGGCACAGATTGTACAGTACGGCAAATGGAGTTCTCCGGGAAAGTGCAATGCACCAAAAGTGGTCCTCCAGATCATTCTCTGTCTGGTGCGACGCTCTGTCAACCACTGATGGACTGCGCTATCAGCGTCGCTCCAGTCAGGCTGTACCTGATACTCAGCAGCAGCAGCAACATACTACGCCTGAGAAACATCAGACCTTAGGAAGCCTTTCTCCGGTCAGTACCAGTTTAAGTGTAAGAGCAGTATGACGACTGATGTACAAGTGTTGTCATCTGCCAGGGTAAAAGATGCAGTTGACGTTTTGTTTATGCACCAGTTGTTGCTATGTGAGAAATGACAACTTTAAGATTACCGAACATAACACGCTCCTTGTACATAACAGATTTGGTGTCAAAAGAACGATAAATGAGACGCAAAAGTGGTGAGCATGACTGACACTATCGCCAATGTTCGTTTGAGCACAAATGTTTTACTAAGTAACTACAATTTAGATCAGTTAAAAGTTCATATTAAAACCAAACGAATAAACAATTTTTTAATAATGTTTGTTTTTGCCTGTAAACATATTTGGTCGGCAATCAGTGATAAACCATTTTAATTTGTATTTCCAACTACAATGAACCAAGGTAAATAGTACACGGAAGTATTTACAATGCATTTTAGAGATGCTAATCAGATAAATTTAAGTGCGTGAATGGAAAAATAAAGATCTCAAGTGCAAATGGAAAATGCCAATTACCTTGAGATAAAGACGCACTAATTTACACATTCCAATCTAACAGAACAAACACATCATTTTAAAATGACATTTTTAAGCGAAAAAACAAAACAAAAGTGTACTTGAGAAAATGTTGTTTGTAAACTAAATCCGGCACCTTTGACGGTTGTCTCTCTTTGACTAAATCGTAAACATTGAATCTTATTAATTAAAATATTTTGTACACACACACATCATCATCACCAATAAAAGGTGTTTAGACTTTAGATTTGACGTACAATGATTGTGCACTTAAACATTAAACTTAAAACATAATATATGGAAGAAAAAGGACTTTGCCCGTCTGAAAATGAAGTCACCGAGAGGAGTGGCTAGAGAAAATTTACAAGCCCACGGGGAGAGCGAGCAAACCCGAGAAATCACTCACATGAGATGCACTCTACCAAACAGCTGATTATTTATTGGCGCAGTCCACCTTATCACCGATGCAATATACAACTCAATAAAACAACTCTCATGCCAGTCGGTCTCACTTATGTCACTGGGGGTGATAAGAAAAGGTGACTACAATTGCAACAATGCGTCAATCTGACTGCAGTGACAAGGGGTGGCAATGTGGTTGCTTCGCCAAACTCTGTGTGTGCTTATTGAGATTACTAGGTGGTCGGGTAGTTAAAGTCAGTTATGCACTCTAATTAAGCAGCATCATTAAATGTACTAAGTAATAATAATAATAACAATGTTGCCGAATTAAAACAATAAAAGAAACTTGAGTTTCAAATATATTAAAAACAAAATTTTGAGCACTTACTTTTGATGTAAAGTTTGAAAACTCTAAAACAATTGAACAAAAACAAATTCAATGTTTTGAATTTTCAACCAATTGCAAGAAATAATTTGTTGAACAGTTTCACATTGATGAAGAAATAAAAATCTGAAAGATAATGATAAGGAAAAGTATTAAACTTCAAATGATGTAATAAAAGTTAAAGATTTAAAAACATGTAAATATAAACAAGTCTACAGGCGACCATGTGTTGCGCCAATTTGGCAACTAAATGTGTTTGTCGACAAACAAATACACTGCACAATATTTTAATTGAGTCGTTGATCAATCGAGTGGTGCCGCTACTCTGGTTTCAGCTTTTTCACTTCAACTTTGGATATCATCAAGCAACATTTGATAAGCACAACAAGTTGGGCTGAAGCAATAGTATCAAGCTTCAAGCTTCAAGATCATAGCAGCAAAGGATGGCTGGCAATGTTTGAAGTAACGTAATACAATCAGTAGAGATTTGTAGACGTATATTGATAAATACTATTTTTGGCTGACTTTTCAAACGCCGATTAGAGAGAACTAAATTCCGGAAGCAAAAATAATTACAGTTAAACTGGGAGGAAGTTAGCGGATGTCCCGATGAGATAGTGGACACGTAATGTGACCCAAGTCGATAGCAGATATTGGGTTGATAGTGAAAGAAGTATATGACTGAAAACCAGAAGTTCAACAGTGGTATAAACAACTGTCACGAGTCTGTCTGCCTGTTAGTGTTTGCTTAGGGTAAATTTCCGAGAATGTATATCAAAGATGCAAATGTATGATTTATTGGCCACTTGTTCTCTTTCTCTCTGTTGGCAACGCTCACCGAAGCAGGTTACAGGTGTGTGGGGTAAAGTTTGTAAGCGCAACAAAAGTCAAACACAATTGAGCTGCAAGTAATGTCGTTTTGGTGCTTATTTTGGTTTGGTGGAAAGTAAACTGCTAAAGTTCAATGTTGAAAAAGCTGTTATCAACGGCTGCGGCTAGTGTTTGTCTGCTGACAGACAAAGCCTTTCTGAGTGGCACCTTGAGACTAGCATCAGCAGGTATCCGCTGTACGACCATCGAAATGAATCGTCGTACGTCGGTGAGGTGTAATTGAAGCAGAAGTGGCCTGCAAATGCTAACCTTGTGCAAACAACTGTGAATCTCAGTGAACGTAGTGTACGAGGCAGAGAATTGAGTGCTGGTGATGAGTCGACAGAATGGCCAATCAACTTCTTTTCTGCCGCACAATTCGATACGCAACAAAATTAGCCCTTTTCTCTCCCCTTTCCTCGCACAGTTTCAAAGACAAATTACCAAGCTGTTACTAATGATTACGCAGTCATTTGTTAGATAATAAAACATCTAATTAATGAGAAGTAAGCACCTTTTATGGGGGTGATTCGACAACGTGATGCAGCCTATAGCAGTTGACTGATTTACGAATGAAAAGATTTTACAAATTTAGATTTTTGCCAGAAAATAATAACTCATTAAAAAGATTTTATTTTTTAGTTTATTAATTTACATTTTGTTGGTAGTGAATGTCATTTCAAAACAATTTAAAACTGACTGTTTTTATCAAAAAGATATAATTTTATAAAACAAATGCGTTTTTAAATATCAGTTTAAAAACCACCTTTTTAACAATTCTGACACACACACAAGAATTTCCCAGAATCGTTCGATCATACTAAGCCTTTCCCTCAATAAATATCAACCAAGTACATTCAAATGTACTAACCTACTTTCAGTGGACAGGCGAAAATGTGTCTTAAAACTAAATATCTGGCTATTATATCGCCTACCGGCGCCAGTGTGACAGTACACACCCTCGTCGCCTCCAACGTGACACAATGCAATCAAATGCCTGCTGAGTAATGCACAGTTCAGGACCGTATTATATATACTCGGTACTCTCAGATGACTTCATTTTCCGTCGCATTAAAGACACTGCCATACGAAGAGTGGAGGGAAGGGACGGCAGGGGAGAGAAGGGGCACAAACTTGAGCCCCAAAAGGTTCAAGTTCAAGGTGGAAGTACGCAATAAAGTGAGCGATTGATAAGAAGAAAAGCAAAGGGAAGGGAGGGGAAGTGCGATATGCGGTGTAGTGCTCATGCCAGCTCAAATGTCAGCTGAGCTGCTTCTCAGCGGCAGTTAAGGAAAGGCAGGAGAAGGCGAGTAAAGGGAGCAAACATTTCCAAGCACGAGTCCTTGGCTAATTGAGTGAATTAAAGCGACCATAGCATGTGTGTGTGTGTGTGTGTGTGTGTGTGCATCAGCACATGTACATGTACAACCGGATACGAATACAGTAGCTGATGTTGGGAGCAACCAGCGGTGCGACTGACAGCTGCTCACAGACACTAACAGACACTGTCTGCATCGACTACCACCACCACCACCACTACTGCCACTTGGGCTTGACGCACTTGGTCTTTATACTACTGGCTGCTCACTCAATGCTACCACACGAACAAGTGGAAAAGTTTTTAGATTTTTGAATTCTTTAAACCGCTCAGCAGTGTCAACGACAGAGCAGCAAACCAGAGAGTGGGTGCATTAGTATGCCACTCTTTCAGTGAAAGTATCAGTCCTGAGGAATGACCCTTTGTATAGTAAATCAGACAGTCTATTGTCTAGGCGTTTCTTATCAAATCATATAAGCAGTGTACGTGCGCAGCACAAAAGCTTAATGACTTTGCACTAAAACGCCTGTTTTCTGGCCAAGTAAAGGTTTATTGGCTTAAAAGAAACAATTCTGGCATATTCTTTATGCGCGTTTTTTTATATCGTTGAATTTAAAAAATTATAAAAGCACAAACAGTTTTTATACAATTAAAATTTAATGAGGCTCAAAAATGATCATTTTTGAAATTGCACTGTTCCAATAAAAAAACTATTTTTCAAAGAAATTTTGTGTCAATATTTGTAAAACTGATCAAATATTAATTTTATAATAAAAATTCAATTTGAAAACCTTTTTCAAATTATAATTCTTTTGAAAAAAAATGTTACAAACAAAAAATATTTTTTAGATTGGCAAAATGCTAAAAAACTGATGCGTCAGTTTAGTACGAAAATCAAAGAATACCGTTCTTTATATATTTTTATTTTCTCTTCCTGACTCTTTTATACCACGATCCAAGAATAGAATTCGTAGACGCTTTACAATTTTCACAGTTACCGATTTAATAGTAGGCTTTTCCTAAGTGATGACGTATTTGAGCTTCTATAGTGCCAGTTCTGATCAAACAAAGTTACAAAAAAGAAAAAAATTTATTAAGAAATCAGTTAGTGTAAGGATAAAACAGTAATTAAAATTAGTTAACAGGTTTTAATCGTTATCATAAGTGCTTATTTTTTGTAAATGGATTTGCTTAAAACATGAGTGCAAAAATAAAAGTAGCGTTCACAAGCGTAATTAGATTAAAAAACGCAAAAATTCATTTTTTTAGTTTTGATGTCAAACAAGTCAAGATCATGGCCGTAAAAGTGATCTTACGGCAGTGCAAATTGGTTTATCTAAAATCAACAAGTATCATCTGTTTTTACTCAACACAACAGTTTGCACTGAGCACAAAAGATGTTAGCATTTAGCAAATTAACTTTTGGCAAGTTTGCAAATCATATGATATTGTTTGGAAGAAAGCCGGTGTCTCGAGTCAAGAGCTTGCTCTTGTCGCTTCAGTGACTTCGTAAATAAGAAAAATGACGGTAAATGTGTGTGCATTCTGAAAGTGCATTTTCTTTTTTACCGAGATCGCACCAGGAAAGAAAATATTTGCTGACTCAGGAAACACAACAACACCGTGCACTACAAAGAATGAAAAACACAGCATCAGACATTTTAAAGGAGGTAGCAAAAAACAAGAGATTTTTCAAACTTAAAATTAGAGCTTGAAACTTGGCATGTAGATTCAGCTCGTCGAGCTGAGCGAAAAGTTAAAAAACACTAAGTGTTCAAGTTTTTCCAAGGGTTCCAAAATGGCGTCCAAAGATGACCAAAAATGCACTGAAATGTGTTACGCAGGCAAGCACAGCGCCGTTCATTGCCAGCAACAGAAATGTGCAAGATGCCGGTAGGAGCGATGTTCTCGCTCGCGTAACACATTTCAGTGCATTTTGGTCATCTTTGGACGCCATTTTGGAACCCTTGGAAAAACTTGAACACTTAGTGTTTTTTAACTTTTTGCTCAGCTCGACGAGCTGAATCTACATGCCAAGTTTCAAGTTCTAATTTTAAGTTTGAAAAATCTCTTGTTTTTTGCTACCTCCTTTAATAACAATTAGCTGGCAAGTTTAAGATGGGTACATGCCGATAAGGCTCCATTCATTTATGCGATACAGCAAACCTATGTGGCATGTCAGTTACTGTGCAGTGAAATCAGTTTGTCAGATGACATCAATTAGATTTTCTGAAAGAGCTGCACTATTTGATGGCCGCACACAGGCCGATTGCCGATTAGAGCATTTCCGATTGGTAGCCTTTACGTCACTTTGCTTTGAGCACATATCAAGTGACACTGACGGGTGAACCTAAATCAATGTGATTTGATTGTTGAGTTGCACTGATTACTAATTACTGAGAGTATGTCTTGCGACAATGGCCAATGATATCATTACCCTTCTCCACCTGAATCGATTGCACTTGCTGTCAATTGTCAACTGATTCAAGAAAGGGCCTCTTTATGGGTTCTCTCTTTGCAGTCAGTGCTCTGACCGCTTCAAACCGCCTTTCTCGTCGTTGGAGCCGTCTCGGCTAACCAGGCACTCCGATGACGGAACACGATCCCCAGGTGCACTTTCATGTACAAGTCAGTGAGTGAGTGAGGGGTTATCTGCAACACCAGAGTGTATCTGCCTGAGTGTATCGCACAAAGACACAGGCTGCACACTTTACAACCTGTCTGTCGCACTTAGTTTAAATATAGCCACGTTCATCAAGTGTTTATAGCTATAATTAGCTCGATGATCTCTACCTGACACTACTAAACAAGGCTTCATCATATGAGGCTCTAAAAGATACAAAGAATATTAAAAAAAATGGGTGAGCATGCACACACACTGGGCGATGGCACAGGGATGTGAAAACGAGTGAAGCAATTTAATACGCAATTGTGGCTGTGATGCCTGATTCCTGCTGCTAAGTGCCATCCCGGAATGAATATGCCTACAGGAATGGTTTTCCCTGCAAGCAAACAAATATCAGTGCCCACTCACTCAATGGGTCAAGTGGAATATATGAAAAGAACCAATGGAAGGTGACAGTATAAGCATGCCCACTATTACTGCTAATTGCCTCTATTTATCTAATGGACTGCACTCTTATATCACCCCGGTATTGCGCACATTCTTCGGCAAGAGAGCGCACACAGACACAACGCGCGCACAAGGTCACCCGGGAACTAATTGAATTATGCATAACATTATTACACGGCAGTGTAGTGTGTGTGTGCTGTACAAATGAGTGTGGCAAATGACGCACTGTCTGCTGACTGCACTGCCAGTGAGTTGGCCCTTTATGTAAGACAAATAAACAAATTGTAATAATGGAAGTATAACTGTGCATACCGAGGGAAGGCAAGGGAATGATTGCTAGGCAGTTAACGGTGTCCATCGGTTACAGGTTTTTGTGTTTTAACTAGACAGTAGATAGACAAGGCAAATATCATATTGACTTGCAAGTTACGGCGAGCAATCGTTAAGGTGCTCGCGAGGTACAATAAAACTTCACCATAAAGTTCAATTTATTGCATAAATAGGCTCAAATATTATAAACTAGCAGAGTCCTTGGTTAGGTCATTGTGAAGAACGCAGACCGGACTGTCGTAGACCATCTGCAGGTCGACCTTGTGTCCTACCAGGTCTCGAATGTTATCAATACCATATTTAATCATCGTTGGTCGCTCCAGGCCGAGGCCCCATCCGAGGACATTGACGTCCTCTGGCAGGCCCATCGGACGGATCATCTCAGGGCGAAAGACGCCAGAGTTGCCAATTTCCACCCACTTCTTCAGACCGGGATGCCAGCTGTACATTTCCATTGAGGGCTCAGTGTAGGGGTTATAGGTTGGCTTGAAGCGCAAATCGGCAATGCCCAGCTTGACGAAGAACTCCTTGATCATTCCCATCAGATGACCGAGAGAGAGGTTTCGACCGGCAGCGACGCCCTCAATTTGGCAAAACTCCGCCAAGTGGGTGGCATCGAGGGTTTCATTGCGAAAGACTTTGTCGATGGAAAAGAATTTGACCGGTTTGAACTCCACTTTGCCGCCGTCTCCGCCCGCTGCCACTAGCTGCTTCTGGTACTCCTGACCAACTTTGTAGAGCATTCGCGCACTGACAGCGGTGGTGTGGGTGCGCAGTACGTTCTTCTTCGCCTCCGACGTTTTCCACTCCATTTGGTATCCCTGTGAGCCGGTTTGTCCGCCATTTTCGTGTGTCTCCTTTATTCGAGCCATATACTCGGCGGGAATGTCCCCACACTCTGCGGGCTCACTCAGGAAGAAGGTGTCCTGCAGGTCGCGAGCAGGGTGTTTCTGAGGAACAAACAGCGTATCAAAGCACCAGAAAGAGCTCTCCACGTAGTTGTTGGTGGGCATCTCCACGAAGCCAAGTTCAAAGAAAATCTGCCGAAACTGTTCGCGAACTTTGAGCAGGGGGTGAAGGTGGCCACACTCAGGTGGAATGCCCTTTGCATCAAAATTGTAGTCTTTGAACTGTTTTGTCTTCCAAGTGCCTTTTGCGATCATTTCCGGCGTGATGTCTGTTTCAGGCTTTTCAATGTTTGTTGTGAAAGTGGCGGACTTGCGTACATTGTAACTTTTTTCAGTTATTTCAGATATCAGCTTTCTTTTCTTCAAATCAGTCTTTTGTTGTTCACTTAACTGAAAAGGAATACAAAACATTAGTTGTTGTTGTTGTGATTAGAAAAAATATAAGGATTACTTTGTCAACGGCATTATTCTTGACTAGTTGAAGAAGCTGCTGGACCTCATCGACGACATCTGCTGCCTTTCGGCTGACGATCGGCTTTCCAGAGCTCTTGTCAATGGCAATCCACTTGTTGGTCATTGCTTTGGAGAAGCCCAGCTTGGCGACGTTGGCATTGTTGATCTTCTTGGTCAACTCCGCCTGCTCGATGCCTCCTTCCGCAGGCAGGGCACTCCATACCAGAAACTCGTGGCTTCCATTGGCCACTATTTGCTCGGCTTCAGCCGTCAGAGCGAGACGTTTCGATTCGAGCTGGTCAGCTTCAATGAGGTTCATCGACTGCAAGGACTTGACAGCGCCGACCACCTTCTGGTGGTCCACCGAGGCCTCACTGGCGAAGGCGATCGAGTTGAGCGGCGCCTCGGTGAGACTCAGCTTCTGCACTAGCTGCTGACATAGTTCGTCTGCTGACGCCATGGTGCTAATGGTACGGTGTGTAATGCTGTTCCAGGTAACGCCAAGTAACCGGCAAAAAGTTCAGGCGATGTGGGGAGATCAAAGTCCACCGAGAGCACAAACAGTGAGGAGCAGCAGCTGGACACGTTTCGGCTACAGGCAATCACAATGCAATCAGAAGGTGATCACGTGACACTAACGCATAGAAGACGTAACAGAAGCCTAGCTTCAAGTTCTATCTGATTGCATAATCCCTGAGGAGAACAAACACAAAATGAGAAGACAGTGGGAATTCAGTCCCCATTCGGGGTATTTCGGCACTGATAGCGGCCCTGGGGCCAATGTTTTAGGGCCGCTGTAACCAATTAAAACTGACGACGGTCTGTGACTGACCAGTCCAGTGTCCTCATTCTTCAACAATGGCCATAGCTAACGCCAGAAGAGTGTCTGCAATTTGTTGGGCAGAATATTCAGCTAGCTAAAATAAAGAATAGAACCTCACTTGAAAAAAGATGAAAAATCTTTGATGAAATTCTGAAAAAATTCAAAAGTTGTCCGTTTATCCTGTACTTTATGACGGGAGCACAATGACGTTCTGTGATGTTTTTTTCAAAACACCGTTTGCTTGCATCATCGGCTGCAGTCTTTGGCGGGTGATCATCTTGACGTTTCCAAGTGGATCCCATCGCTCAAACAACACTCCCCGGAAATGGCAGCTGAATTCGTCAAAGGCTGGTTACTTTTGGACACTGTCGGCGAAGGCCGATTTGGCGAGTAAGTTTTCAAATGTTTTATTTGCAAAGATCTTTTACTAACAAAATGTGTTTGTATGCAGAGTGAAGCTTCTGATGAATAAGGAAACCAAAGAGATGGTCGCGTGTAAAGTTTTAATGTTTGATCCGGAAAATGAAAATGAGCAGAAGCAGATTCGTAAAGAGATAACGATTCACAAGAATGTCAATCATCCGAACATTATTCAGTTTTACGGCAATCGTCGAGACAAAAACACTGAATTCATGTTTCTTGAGTACGCTTCAGGTGGCGAACTGTTTGACCGAATCGAGCCAGACATTGGAATGAATCCGAATGAGGCTTATCGCTTTTTCACTCAGCTCCTCGACGGTATACAGTACCTCCATCAAAAGGGCATCGTGCATCGAGATATCAAGCCGGAAAATCTACTTATCGACTCTAAAGGTATGCTTACTTACATCTTGAAAACAATTCTAATTTTCTAACCACTTTATTATAGATAATCTCAAAATATCTGATTTCGGTTTTGCTACCCTGTTTCGTCATCGTGGCCAAGAGCGCGCCCTCGACCAGAAGTGTGGTTCATTTCCCTATATGGCGCCTGAAGTGTTTTCTCGCCTTCACCACAAGGCCGAGCCGATTGATGTTTGGAGTTGTGGAATTGTTCTGGTCACAATGCTCTCTGGCAGACTTCCTTGGGACAAAGCTGTTCCTGAGCTTAACATGGACTACAAAAAGTGGGCTTTAGGCAAAGTTATGGTTTCATCTGATCCTTGGAAGCGAATTGACAATGTGGCTCTTTGTAAGTTTTAAAGTTTCAAATCGAACTCACTTAATTATATCTTTTTTAAACCCTGCAGCTCTTCTTAAATGCATTCTTGAGCCAACCGTTTCTAAGCGCTACACAATTAAAGATATTCGAGAGCATCGGTATTTCAACAAAAATGCCGTCGTTCGCGAGTATACGCCCGATTTTCGCGTTATCAAACGCCAGTGCAACGGGTTCCATTCACAGCCTACCCTCAAACTACGCAACAAAAGCTCTTCCCAAGTTTACCGCCTGAATAGCTCTGTGGATGATGCTAACGAAGCTTTAGATGATTTTCTCAGTACTCCGCTTCATGGCTTCAACACGTACTCACAGCCAATCAACATTGATGACATGTTTGTCAGTACTCAAACTCAAATGGAAATAATGAACTCCGAGTTGGAAAATGTTGAAAACAGCAGCAACAATACTCAGCCTGGAACTCGACTGTACATGAGACTTGTGCGTCGCTTGACTCGATTCATCACCAAGCTCAACTTTGCCGAGACAATGCATTCGCTGTCTGATACGTTTAAAAGCTTCAAGAGTTACAATTTCAAGAAGAGCTTTCAAGGACAGTTTGCAATCACTACTAATGATAAGAATCGTCACCCTCTCTCGTTCAAGGTGACTGTTACCGAAAATGATAAAGGAAAAACTCTGGTCGACTTTCGACTGTCAAAGGTAATCATCATGCAATTACTTAATTATTCCTTCTAAAGTCTAATTTTTTGCAGGGTGATGGAATTGAGTTCAAGCGTCAATTTCTGGCCATAAAGAATCTCCTCACTCCAATCATTGAGCAGCCATAGCTTTTGTCTTCAATTCACGATTTTACATATTTTTCAACACTTTTATCATCCCATCTACTCTCTGTGACGAACAAATGTTGCTTTTGATGAACTTTTCCTTTTGCGGCCTTTCCATTTATTAAGTTTTTATAGATTTAAGATCTCATACCGCCCCTACCTACAACTTGTGATCTGTGTTCCGATCTCAAATGGCTTTGTTTTTCTTTGAACTGCTATTTGCTTCCTCCGTGATTGTCTCACCGAACTGTCCCTAAACTGTAATACCTTCCATGTTCACTGCCACTTTCTTTCTAACAATTAATAGACAACAGAATAAATAATTTTGAAACATTTAAAATTCAATTTAATATCTTAAAATGCCTGTACACTTTGAAGTTGCAATTACAAGCTTTGCAAAGCCTCCTCTTCGTTGTCATTTGACTCCATTTTAAGCTGGTTTAGCTTCTTTTGATACTTTTTAATTTCAGCTTTCAACTCGGTAATTGTGCTGACACTGTTGTCAACCTTTTTCACGAGAAGTTTACTCTCTTCGATCATCTTTACATCAGCAACTGTTGAGATCAAGTTGTCAGGAGGTCGGTAGGCGTTGATTTGCTTCACAGTGTGCTCAATTAGGTTTCGCCCTTCAGGGTCACTGATATTGGATTTGATCGACTCAAGGATATCTAGCAAAATAAATAAAAAAGATTAGTAACAAAAAAGACAAACATCACAAATGTTAACGAACTTTTGAATTTCTCAAAATCCGAGTCAGATAAAATGAGTGAAACAGAGGCAAGACAAGTAACCGGATCTATGATGTGCTTAATGAAGTCTTTTGTCTTCTCTCCCAATTTAACGTATTCTCGAAGAATGTACATCTTTGCTAGTTGAAACTTTACTTTCTCTAGCTCAGTTTGGCAAATTGTCAACTCTTCCTCGTCAGCTCGAGCACTTTCAAACTTCACCTTGAGAATCTCTTCTTTCTTTTTGATTTTTTCTTCCCGCTTGAAGGCATTGTAATACTGCATGAGAGCCAGATTCTTATTCATTTGATTGATCTCTTCAGCAGCGATGCCCCCTTTATTGGACCCATCCTTATTTGAACTTGCCGATGATCCTGTTGAACAGGCAGACTTTTTTGACTGAACAGAGCCACTGTTGAGAGTTGATGCTGAAGGGTATCTTCTAAAATTCATTGTAAAAGTGCTGACGATTTCGGGTTTCGGGCACAAAAGTTGTCTTTAAAGATGATGTAAAACAGTCGGTTTCAAGCAATTGATCAAAGTCGGTGTCTTCTGGGCGCTACTGTAAACAAAAAAACTGTTTGAATTTACAAAACAGCTTACAGTGGTGCCGCCACGGGCAAAGCGCGCACTAAAAAACTGACGGAAAGTTATCACGTGACTTAATGAAGTTCTATGAAAAGCGAGCCTTCTTCTTTCCCAGTCGTTTAATCAGTGTGTCCAATGTCTTTTGGTTATGGACAGAGGCTCATTTTACTACGGACCACGCAAACTTGATTACTTTCACATGATTAAAAAGTTGCACTTTTTGAGCTTTTCGAAATGTTTTCCGTCAAGGCGCCGTCTGTTGAGCAGTTAAAAATGTGTCTTTAGTATTATTTACTGCTCCGTACACACGCTGCACGCTAAACTTGAGTAAAGTACTTACATCTTTCATTTTTGTTCCTTCTGTCACCAGCTCCACGATGGATGATTATCAAATGAAGGTCGAGGCGAATCTGGAGGGCCACACTGAACGGGTTTGGTGCGTCCGGTGGCATCCCAGTGGCAAGTACATTGCCAGCTGCTCTGCTGATCGAACCATTCGCATCTGGGGAAAAGAAGGTTTGTTTTGTCAATCGGCATTTTGACTTCCTCTTTCTACTAATAGTCTTCACCATCATCATCTTCTAGGAGATACATGGCGTTGTCGGTCCATTCTTAGCGATGCTCACAGTCGGACAATTCGCTACATCGCCTGGTCACACGATGGCCGCTTTCTTGCCTCGACCAGCTTTGACGCAACCACTGTCATCTGGCACTGTAAAGGCCGCAATGTGGAAGACGAAGAAGACCCAGAGTGGTCGGTCATGTTCTCCCTGGAAGGGCACGAAAATGAGGTGAAGGCTGCCGCCTGGTCGCCCGATGACTCCTACCTGGCCACCTGCTCCCGAGACAAGGCCGTGTGGATTTGGGAGAAGATCGAGGCCGCATCCTCCGCAGCCGGCGGCGATGTGCACGACGAACCAGTGGACGATGATGAGGCCTTCTTTGAGTGTGCTTCAGTGCAGACCGAACACTCGCAGGACGTAAAACGCGTCCTGTGGCACCCAAAGCTGAACATTCTCGTCTCTGCCAGCTTTGACAATCACATTTTGATGTACGTCCAGGGAGACGAGGACTGGGTGCAGTTTAGCGCTCTCTCCGAACACGAGTCCACCGTGTGGGCTTTGGACTTCAACCCGAGCGGCACTCGCCTGGTCTCTGCATCCGCCGATGAGAGCATCAAAGTGTGGCAGCCCTCCAACTTCACCGATGTGTCTTCTCTTCTCTCAGCAAGTCCACTGCCCAAAGGCTCTGACCGAAAGTTCGCCGAGCTCGCCTCTAAATGGACGATCGTTGCGTCGCTCTCCGGCTACCATCAGTGGCCTATCTACGATGTTTCCTGGTCGCCACTCAACAATTGCATTCTAACGTGCGGCGCCGATAACTCTCTTCACGTTTTTGCAGAACTGCGAAATAACATTGCTGCAGAAAAAGGGGAGGAGGAGGAAGCTTCAGAGAACGGCCGAGTTAGGTACCGGCAAATATGCGTTCAAGAAGAAGCTCACGATCAAGACGTCAATTCAGTGCACTGGAACCCCAAAGAGGAGAGTCAGCTAGCCTCGGGCTCAGATGATGCGGTAATTCGCATTTGGACTCTTCACAAAGTGTAAATTCTGTTGTCTCAATTTACTGTTGTTGAAATTCTTTATATATTTTTTATATTTACCTGTTCGGTTTTATTACAGAAATAAAACAATTGTAGCAATAACAAAATTGTACTTCAACTGGCTAAAAGTCGGTATTTATTTACATGTAATATAATTTTTCACTAGAATACTATTTGAATGATTTGTGTTTGAATAAATTGCCTTGATGCCCGAAATGCCTTAGTACACGTGTACCATGCCGTAGAGGAATGTCCAGAAGAGCACGTATGTCGTGAGACCGCCGATGAAGCCGTTTGTTAGGATGTTCCACTTTGAGGTAAAGTAGCGTTTCCAGTAGGTGCCCCCTTTGGCCAGAATCATCAGCCAGAGGATGACCACCATGACCAGGTAGAAGGCAAAACCTTGGAGCGAAGTGAGGCCAATAATGCCGGCGGTAGAGCCGGCCAGAGCTGACATTGACGTACGACAGTACTCAATCAAGTGGTGATTGTGGGCAATGGCCGCTGGGGAGTAGGCAATGCCCATTTCAGGACCGTCGCCAGCTTTTGAGGAAGTAGAGTTGGCTACCCGAGTCATTCTTGTCGGCTAGTTAAAGTAAGGGCTCAGATCCTTAAAATTGCAATTCGGGGTCTAACTAAGGGCAGCCTTTCAATCTGTTTGAAGCAATACCAAACGTTAGAATGTGCCGGGAATCTGACAAGATACCCGAAATACCTGATTTAGAGTTGACTGAATCAGCGAAAAGTGAAAATAAAAACAGAAATCATCTGAGCAATCCCATTCATAGATGACGAGTTCACAATTTGGGAGTATTAGTTACGTTTTTCGCAGCGAGGGGACGCCACCGAACGACAGAATTTCGATTGTCAAAGATTTTTAGTGTTTCTGCAGTTTGATGACCTTTGGTTTTAATTTGTCCTTCTCTGCAGGCTTGAGGCAGTTTGTTGAACTAAGCGATCGATTTAAACTAAAAAGTAAAATGAGCAACATTTCACGCCTAATAAAATTAAATTGCTTTTAGTACGACACGCAGCACTGAACTATTGATTCGCCCATTTGCCAGAGGCTAAATTACTTGTCGGTAAGACACCTTTATCTCGGTATTTGTTCTTTTGATCAATGAACTTTGTGTGTTCTGTGTTGGATAGCAAATTCATTCAGGGCAAAAACAACTTCAATCTAACTCTTCGGTGTCTGAAAAAGCCTTCTCATTTCTCTTTCTTTCCTTCCTTTTGCAACGGCTATGTCCGTTCCGTTTTGAAGTGCACGCGCCGTTCATTACCGAGCAAAAATAGGCCAAGACGACTAGCTGTCTGACTTTTCCAGACAGTAGTGATTACTTCCCGTCTGCGTCGTCGGAGATGCTGTCGCTAAGCAGGAGCAGTGGTGGCCGTTTATGGATCACACTTGCACTGATGCAAGGCACAAGTGCACACCACCACAGTCGGCACACACACACACTCACTCACTCTTTTATCCCCTTTTGTTTGCCCGATGTCTGGTCTCTCTCTCTCTCTCTCCTTCTCAGTACTTGACTTTCCTTGAGCACCTTTCTTCCTTCCTTTTCTGACGCTACGACAAACACAGACAGACTACAACGGGCGCAATCGAATCGAACCTCCCTCCTTCACTTTAAGTTGGCAATCTCCACCAGTTTGCATTGCCCTCGCTTGCGCAACCACTGCTCAATCACCGTTGTCAATTGCGTAGGATTAGGTGCCAAAGTGAAGAGGAGGAATTGCACCAGGCAGCAGTGCCAACTTTCCAACACATCTACAGAATCGAGACTCAAGTGCAGATGGAGTGCAGAGTGTGTAGTTGATTCTTGCTGCTGTTTCTTCTTCTTGGCAAATTAATTCCCCGTCCCGCATTCGCAGCAGTGGAGAATCAGCAAAAGCTGAGATAGAGCTTTGAGAAGAGAAGTTTCCAGCAAGACTGCTTCCCAGTAACCAGTTCTTTCCAGATTGAAGGAAAGACAACTGTGCAGTGAGACAGTGTGCAGAGAGTCCTTCTTCCATTGCTTGTCCATCTCCCCACAACGACCTTCTTCTCGGTTGTCTTCCCTCGGTGCGATGTACCCGACAGTGATAGCAGTGTTTGCCTGCCTGCCTGCCTGAGCTCACTTGGCCATTCATTTTGCCTAGCCAGCCAGACAGGCAGCGGCTGACACTGCCGGCCTCACACTGCCTGCCTCATTCAGTTTGCGTCTGTGTCTGGGCATTTTCGCAGCGTTGCCTAACCGCCTGCTTAGCAACTGCAACTGCTCCTAATCGTCTCCTCGGTGGTGGCACATCTTCGTCTTCTTCCCTTCTTCCAATAACTCTGCCTCCCTTTCCTCTCTCCCCTTCCCCCAGCACTGGCCATCGCGTACTTGTGAAAGACCGGCAAACACAGACATACGTACCACAATGATGATGACGACGATGATGATGGCGGTGGCTGCAAGCGAGCGCCATTTGCAAGAGCGCCAAAAGCAGCAGTGGTAGCAGTAGTCTGTCTGCTGCCACGGCGAGTTCATTAACCCTTTCAGTCGGCGGCAGTAGTTTTGCTGGTGGCGGCCTTCTCAGGCGCATTCGCTTCACTGCCTGCCTGTTCACAGACAGACAGACTGATGATCACCTTCTGAAACACTAGTCTCACTAGTCAGACTCTGTCTGTCTGTCTGGCGATGTATATAGCAGAGCGCACGTTCTCCTTGCCTCCTGTGCTGTACCACTCGGTCGGCCATTTCTTATTAGCTCAAGTCAAGCTGAAAGCTGCTGATGGTGGTGGTGGTGGTCCAAATGTGGGTGCAGAGGAATGCCATTGCCGATCAGTGTACCGGAGAGCGCCACTTGAAGTCCCATTGGTGCTGCCAATTCACTTCATCCTTTTGCTCTTCAAGCCACCACGTTCGTTGTTCACTCTTCGTCCGTTTCGTCTCTCGTTTTCGTCCATTCTATTATGTCTGCAATCGCCGCCGCCAGACGCCCTGCCCAGACTGTCTGGTGGCCTCATTTTTTAGTCGGCCAGTGCCTAAGTGCAGTGTCGGCGGAACAACAACGGCTGTCTCGGTCGAAGTGTCACGTCTGCTGCTGTCCACAGTTGGGCACTTTTAGGTCACTTTTAAACTTTGGGTGAAGTGCAGTCAGTCTGGTTCGGTTCAGTTGGCTGGTTCTCGGTTCGGGTTCTCTCCCACTGGATTCACTGCCTCTGGCTTGCACTGAATGACATCACTGTCGCCCGTGTCAGTAAGTGAGAGAGAGACAGTAGTCCGCCGTCCAGACAGTGACCGAGTTGGACTGTTGGAGAGTGGCTTGTAGGTCAAGTCGTCTGGCTTCCGTGGCGGCCACCACCACCGCTTCACTACTCCAGACAGAAAACACTCTTCTCTTCTTCCTTCTTCTTACTCTTTTTGCACACGCACACACCGACCAGATAGTTGGACAGATAGCCTGACTCTCTGTTTGTCTGTCTGTCTGCTCGTCTGACGCCATGCAGTCTGCGCTGGACGCCTGCAAAGAAAAAAATAGCTCACTGTGAAAAGGGACCATGCACAATAATACAATTAAATTAAGCCCATTTTCGCTAGAACAAACTAACGACTTCCGCTTGAAATCCACTTTTTGGTGGATATTCTCAATGGCTGCTGGTAATATTCTATTTTCGCCGCCAATTCTGCTGTGGCCATTCTGTTTGTGCTGCTAGCTCATCCACTTCCTCTCTCTCTCTCTCTCTCTCTCTCTCTCGCTCTCTTCCGACGCCGGTTCTTACATGCTCGTTGGCAGTGTGCACACCACGGCGACTGTCTGACAGTGGCGCGGGTTATTGACCGATTGAGCTGCGTAATCACAGTACGTCAGACAACCCAGCACTGGCTGCAGCTGCTGCTGCCATTGCTGTCTACGCCGTTTGCACTTGCAGACTGCCACTCAATTGAAGAGTTGCCTGGGTGTGAATCCTTTCCGGGTGTCTGTGTCACGGGGCAAAAATGGGCTTTTGAACTGGGCAAATCGGCAACATGAGGAAACATATACTAATAACACTAGAAATTATTATTAACCTCCTTTTCTGAGGGTTTTCTGCGGCCAGCTCTAATACCCTACTGGTGCTAATTGCCCTGCTCACTTGATCAACCCTTTCACTGGGCGAAATGAGGTTCCCCTCTTTTTTCTTGTCTCCACCATCACCACCACCACCACTTTCCCTCTTTTCAACTTTCCCTCTTTCTCGCTGACTGGCCACCTTGACCGACACCAGTGACTCGCAGTGACTTAGTGGCGACTGGTTCAAGAGGCACCCGTAGTTGACGGCGTGAGGCGCCCAATCGCCCCGACGGCGCACTCCTCTCAATGTCAGCTTTCCCTCTTTTGATCTTGCCACTGCGCTAATGGCGGATGAGTGAGAGGCGAAAGTGCGCCCTCCAAGAAAGGTGCCTCTTCAACTGTGCACTGTGATGCCATGTGATGATGATGGTGATGGTGATGGTGATGATGATGATGATGCTCTAACCAAAGAGGCGCCGGCCACTTTTCCCTCGTATTTCCATGTCACTGGTACTGCTCGTTTTGTTGATGCACTCAATTGATGCTTATTTCGCTTATCTACTACTGCTACCGTTGTAGATAACTCTTTTATTCTAAACGGTACTTCATTAATTTTCTTACTTGTTTTGAAGAAAACAAAAAGTAATTCGTTAATTGAAATGCTACCTAATCTGTCAAGCATAAAAATGCACATACCTCTTGAGCATTTCTTCCTTCTTCTGGCTCTGGAAATGACTTGTCTTCCAGGAATTCACTTCCTTTAAAATCCTTTCCTACCCTTTTGCAGACTGGATGGATGTGATGTGACCGTTTCGTAGTGGTGTTCTGACCAAAGTGCAGGCAACTGCGACAGCAACCTGCCCCCGATGTACCTCTACATGATGACCCAGATTCTCTTCAGAGAGACTTCGGTGACTGGTGATAATAGAACGTGCGGTGCACTGTCTGCACTGGATGGCTGGGTGCCTGTTCTGTTCTGCCTCATCAACTACCACCACCACCAGCACCTCTTCCTCGTCGCTGACCGGGTCTGCGATGGTGGTGGTCTGTGCCACTACTGGTGCCGGTGCTGCTGTTGTCCTAGTCGGAGCCACCGTCGTCCACTGATCGTCCATGCATCCTCTCTGCGCGCACACTCTCGGCGTCGGCTGTCGATTGCGCAATATGGTGGCACTCGATCTCTCTCTCTCTCTCTCTCTCTCTCTCTCTCTCTCTCTCTCTCTCTCTCT
>JAALOO010000045.1_pt2 | contig 39181 bp, 37 predicted proteins | sample 7257641 | NCBI WGS metagenome assembly JAALOO01 (sample SAMN14085613, study PRJNA598686) | mite metagenome | biome: ENVO:01001000; feature: ENVO:01001002; material: ENVO:01001226; isolation source: single female mite from University of Michigan culture on fish food culture... ...
TTTGGCTTTGGCTTTGGCTTTGGCTTTGGCTTTGGCTTTGGCTTTGGCTTTGGCTGTAGATCCGCGCATGAATGCCTGGCAAGATTGTTCCCGACAAGGTTTTTGCTTTATTTTTGCTGAACCCTGCATGGTCACGGCGCAGCAAGCAGCCCAAACTTCAGTTAATAAAGATCTATACTAGGGCGCCTGTTTGGGGCAGCCCCGAACTTGTTTTTTTATCCCGCCTCGGCACAGCATCTTGTATCTGTCCAGGCGCTTCTTTAGCAGTGATTTCCAGCATGCTACGCATAGAAAATCTCAGTAAAAACTATGGCGATTACCCCGTTTTCAAAGGGCTGACTCATACATTTCAGCCAGGCTGCGTGGCGCTTTGTGAAGAAGACAGCACCGGTAAATCCACTTTGCTGAATATCATTGCAGGTTTGCTCGAACCGGATGCGGGGGAAGTGTGGATAGACGGGCATTCACTGATGAAAGCCTCCCGACAAGCCCGCGCCCGTATGGCTTATGTGCCGGACAACTGCATGCTGTTTCCGTCCCAGACAGGCCGCGAACTGCTGGAACAAATCGCCGCAGAAAAGAACACCCATGTGGATGACAATGCGCTGGATCTGGCCTGCCGATTAGGGCTGGAGCCACACTTGGACAAGCGCTTTGAGCAGATGTCGACAGGCACGCGCCGCAAGGTATTTCTGACGGCGGCGGCCTTGGGTGACCCGGCAGTGATCATTGCCGATGGCCCCAGCAATGGCCTGGATACGCAGGCTCGTGCCGCTTTGGCGGAGCAGTTCCAGATCTGGTCGCAAGAACGTGTTGTGCTGTTCGCCAGCTACGATGCCGAGTTGCTTGAGGCTTGCGGAGCAGAAATAATCAATATTGCCGAGCTGGTTTAGACCTTGGGCAGTGCCCGCTATCTACAAGTTAATCAGCCTGAAGAAAGAGGCGGAGAACGCTTTGGAAAACAAGCGTCCTCTGCCTCTTTTGCCGTGAGTGTTTCCTGATCAGCCCATAAATTCGGCAATCCTACGGATTCTTTCAGTCGTTCAGATCCCTACTATGGTTCTGCCAAACAAACCAAAAGAAAGGAGACGACATGGCAACAGGATATATTTGGAACACACTTTACGGCTGGGTAGATACCGGGACGGGCAGTCTTGCCTCGGCCAATCTGGGTGCCCGTTTGCAGCCGATCAGCCACCACCTGGCTCATCCCGATACGAAGCGCCGCTTTCACGAGCTGGTTTGTGCCTCCGGTCAAATTGATCATCTGACCAGCATCCAGGCCAAGCCTGCACGCGACAAGGATATTTTGCGTGTTCATACGGCAGAACATCTGGAAAACATGAAGCGTGTCAGCGCCTTGCCAACCGGCGGCGATACGGGCGATGGCATAACCACCATGGGGAATGGTGGCCTTGAAATTGCCATGCTTTCCGCGGGTGGCGCTATTGAGATGGTCAAGAAAGTGGTCAGCCGGGAAGTCAGCAATGGTTATGCGCTGGTGAACCCTCCTGGCCACCATGCACCCCGTGCCGGGGCAATGGGTTTTTGCATTTTCAATAACACCTCGGTGGCGGCGGCGTATGCTCGCGAGGAATTGGGTCTGGATCGTGTCGCCATTCTGGATTGGGACGTGCACCACGGGAATGGCACGCAGGATATCTGGTGGAATGATCCTTCGGTTCTGACTATTTCCCTGCACCAGCATCTGTGCTTTCCGGCCAATAGCGGCTTTACGACTGAGCGTGGTGAGGGTGAAGGCCTGGGCTACAACTTGAATATCCCCCTGCCTCCTGGCGGCGGGAATGCCGCCTACCTTTATGCCATGGAAAAAGTGGTGTTACCTGCGCTGCGCGCCTATAAACCGCAGCTGATTATTGTAGGTTCGGGCTTTGATGCCAGCATGATGGACCCGCTGGCACGCATGATGGTGACGGCTTCCGGTTTCCGGCAAATGGCGCGTCAGGTGATCGACTGCGCCGAGGAAGTCTGCGAAGGACGTATCGCCTTTGTGCAGGAAGGGGGTTATAGCCCACATTACTTGCCATTCTGCGGTCAGGCCGTGATTGAAGAGCTGACTGGCGTACGTACGCTGGCTGATCCTTACGCGGAGTTCCTGGGTGGGATGGGCGGCGATACGCTGCTGGATGCAGAACGTGCTTGCGTGGATGAGGCGGCAAACTTGCTAAGCGGTCTGCGTTAACTCGCCTTTATGCGCATGGCTTGAACGGCACCTCGGACCTTGCCGTTTAGTGGCAGAGTCCAGGCACCGCCGCCAGGATCGCACCATGAGCATCCGGCACATACCAATGATTCAGAGCCGCTTGGACAGCGGCTTCTGTTCGTCTGGTAATGTCCAGCTTGCGCAGCAAGGAGGTGACATGTGAATGCACGGTGCGCTCGCTCAAAAACAGACTGGCTGCAATTTCCCGGTCGGTATAGCCCGTCACTAGCCAGCCCAACACCTGCATTTCCTTGGCACTGAGCGCAGCGGGCAAGGGGGCTGGCACCAGTCGCACCAGAACATCGCCCTTGGGAAAACGCTGCGCTTGCAGTCGATAGCTTCGTTTGCCTTCCAGCCAGAACGCTTGCAAGGTCGAGGTTTCCTGGCCCATAAAGGACAAGGCTTTAGCCAGGGCGGGGCTGAACTGGGAAGCGTCAGAGAGCATGTCCTCACGCATGATCAGCCCGCCTGCCTGTGGCACCAGATGCAAGACGACGCCGTTTTGCGAGACCATGTTCTGCATGGCATCTTCCAGCAAGATTTTCGCGCCCAGAGCCAGTGTACGCACGTGGCGATTGAAGCTTCCTGCTTGTTGGGAAGAGAAGTGAATCATCCCCAAGTACGAGTCCCCGTGCTGTAGTTCTACCGTCATCCCATCCTGAAACCCGCCGCGAAGCAGAGCATCGGTATAGATGGCAGTACTGCGAAAGGGTGGATCCATGGTGTCCGAGCACTCGGAAATAGAAGGCGGCAGCAAATCGTGCGGAGAGGCCTGCGCTGTAAAGCCCGGTGCGTAGATTTGTGGAAAGCCCGTTCCCAAGGCAGAGGCACAGTTCAGGTTATAGCCTTCGCAATGCAACTCCAGATGTGTACGGCTTTGCGGTGCACATCCCAAAAGCTGCACCGCATCGAAGTGAAACAGGGAACGCAGGGATTGAATACGATCGCAGAGACTCAACATGGCGGGGCCTGAGGACGAGTTTGGTAAGGGTGCTAACAATCAACATAGCGTTTGGTGATTGAGAGCGCAATTGGGCCAAACCCAGGCTTGGAGGTGGTTCCGAGTATGGATGCATCCCCAAAGCAAAAACCCTCCAGAAGTGGAGGGTGGCTTGAAAAAGGCGGCAAGCCAAACTGCTTGATACCGCCCATCTCCGGGCGGGGAGATAGGGTTCAGGCAGCTTGTCAAAGACACGCTGTAAAACTGCCTTATTTAACGGCTTCCAGATATCGTCTCAGCACTTCGGGCCAGTTGATCACATTGAAGAAGGCTGCAATGTATTCAGGCCGACGATTCTGATACTTCAGGTAGTAGGCATGCTCCCATACGTCCAGGCCCAGAATGGGTGTGTTGCCGTGCATCAGTGGGCTGTCCTGATTGCCGGTGCTCTCTACCACCAGTTTCTTTTCTGGCGTCACACTCAGCCAGGCCCAGCCACTGCCAAAGCGTGAAATTGCCGCTTTGGTAAAGGCATCCTTGAATTGTTCAAATCCACCCAGATCCCGGTCTATGGCATGGGCCAGATCCTTGGGCACGCTGGTATCGGCATCCGGTGTCATGACCGTCCAGAACAGGCTGTGATTGGCATGGCCGCCGCCGTTGTTGCGCACTACATTGCGCACGGACTCGGGCAGTTTTTCCAGCCCGGCAACCAGTTCGTCAATAGACGGACTGGGCAAGTTGGCCGCTTCCAGTGCCGCATTCAGATTGTTGATATAGGTCTGATGGTGCTTGCTGTAGTGAATTTCCATGGTCTGGGTGTCGATATGAGGTTCCAGAGCATGGTAGGCATAAGGCAGGGCAGGTAAGGTGTAAGACAAAACGCACTCCTCGATAAGCCCCAGGCCGGTCGCGCCTGGGGGACAGAATGAAACTTAATGAGAAAAAGAGCGCTCCTGCGGGCTGACCGCCCCTAAGAACAGGGCAGAGCAGGTAGGGACATGATGGGGATAGCGGCGTGCATAGCGCGCCAGCTCGGCATAGGTGCGTCGACTATGTTGCCAGGCGGCCATGCGCCAATCATCGGCCAGGTGCGTGTTGGCTGCCGCGCAGCACAAAGTTTCATGCGCGGTACACAGGTGCAGGCCCTGCTCGTCGCTTTGACCCAGCTGTTCGCAGGCATCGGCCAGATTCAAATGGGCAATGACCCAGGCGGCAATGGTGGCGTCGGCCCCTTCACAAGAGCCAAACAGCAGCGGTTTTACATACGCGCGCGCCTGTTGGTAGTGCGCGATGGCATCGGTGTAATTGTGGGATTGAAAGGCTTGGTTGCCTTGCGTGATCAAACTGCGCCAGGAGGCCAGTTCGTCGCGTTGGGTGAGAGCGTGTTGGGGCTGTTGGGCGAGTGTCTGCATGCATTGCTCCTGATAAAAGGTAGCGCATCAATAGTGAAATTAATGATAATGATTTGCATTTATATTATCAAGGAAATCCAAAAAGCAAATCGTAAGCAGATCAAACGCCAGTCGGAAAGAGGCAGGAGGCGGTCTCTGAAGCCAGTAGTGATGCGGCTTTGCAGGCTTGGTAGGCGTACTTAGGTGTATACCCTGTAGCGTCAATATTCTTGTTTCAGATCAAGCCCAAGTTGGCTGCATGAGAAGAAAAAAGGCTGAAAGCCCGGGAGCTTTCAGCCTTGATTTCCGCTTGTCTGAACCGTCTTAACGACGTTTTACCGACAGCTCATATTCCATATCCTGGTCGTAGCTACCCAAAGACATGGCTTTGACTTCGTACTCGCCCGCTTCCAGCTGGACTTCCAGACGTGCGTTCATGTCGCCGCCGCTATCATCGTCTTCGGCAACGGTTTGACCGTCTTTACGCAGCACCAGGTAGGTGTCGAAGATAGGCGAGGTCATGTCAATGACGTAGCTGCCAGGCTGACGTACGGTCAACTGGTAGCTGTCGCTGGTGATGCCTTGCAGCATCAGAGCCTGACGAGGCTCACCCACACGGATGGTACCGCCGCCGGCATTGGCAGGGACTTCATCGGCCGAGGCGGACAGGGCAAACAAGCCGGCCTGGTTGGAGCCAGAAATCTTCACCTGGTGTTCGCCTGCAGCCAGTACGCCGCGGACGCGTTGCTGGCCAGCTTCATCACCGTATTGGTTGGCACTGGTGGAATCCACTTCCATCGTGGCCTGGAAGCCCTGGGCATCCATTTGCACGGTGACCAGTTTGGGTTCGGACAAGGTGAAGCTGTAGGTTTGGGTTTCACCTGTGAACAGGCCAGTTTTGCCATCGCCGTCCAGAGTCAGGCTGTCGCCGTTTTTCAGCTCGATTTCGCCGGTCATCTCTTCGGGTTTGATCTGCAGCGAGAAGCCGCCCTGGAAGTTTTGCGAACCCATGGCCGAGCTGGCCTGCACAATGTATTCGCCCGCTTTCAGGTAAACCTGCAGACGTGCATCAGTGCCGCCACCGCTGTCATCATCCGAGGCCAGTTCCATGCCGCGACGGTCCATCAGCTTCAGATAGGCGTCCAGGCTGTTCTGCTCGGCCTTCATGGCAATGCTGTACAAGCCGTCTTTTTCGATATTCAGGCGGTAGCGTTTCTGGCCGCCCAATGCCCAGTCATGAATGGTCTGGTCTTGGGTCAGCGGGTCACCTGTGTAGGCTTTCAGAGTGTCGACGACGACCTGGAAAGGGCCGTAGGAGCTGGTGTTGAAACCGCTGACAACCACCTGGTAGGTGTCGTTGAAATCAGCCTTGAAGCCCAGTGTGGTGGCCTGGCCTTTGGTCTCGCTCTCGGGGCAGTCCTCGCAGCGCTGAGTACGTGTTACCAGCTCGCCGTTGCGCAGCACGCTGATTTGCGGACGCAAAGGGCCGCTAACGCTGATCTTGATGATCTGGCCAGCTTCAGCCTTCACATCAAACAAGCTGCTGCGTACGCCATCGCTCAGGTTCAAAAAGCTTTTGCTGGTCAATTCGCCAGAGACAGATTGGCCCAATACCAGAGTTTGGGAAGCACCGATGGTGCTGGGGGCGCTGACCGGGCCGCTTGCCGGTACGGGTACGTTTTTGGCGTAATAGATAGCGCCACCGGCGCCGATGACGACGCCCAACAGGGCTGCAAATAGGGTAGTTGGCTTCATGATCTCTGAAGAGTAAAAGTAAGGCACCGATGAGCCGGCGGCCGTTAGCGGGCGATTGTACTGGAGCTGGGAAAGCCAGCGCACGCTATTGCAACAAGATACTACGGTAGAGGCGTGTATTCCGGGTTTATCGCTGGGGCGTGAATCAATAACTGGATTCGCTTGTTGGCCCGGCCTCGCCTTGGGAGCAAGGCCTGTCCTAGCGTACTTTGTTACGTTTTAAAAGCGTGATTGGGCTTCAAGGCTGCACATAGGGCTGGGTGATGAAGGCAGGGGCTTCGCTAAAAGACTGTCCTCCTCCCGGTGGTGGAGGCTGGGTCAGGGCAACTTGCACCCATTTGCCGTGCCGGCGCGCCAGCAGTCGATAGCGCTGCTCGGGACCGACCGGGCGGCTGGCCAGGTACAAGATGCCGTTCAGTCTGTACAAAGCGGGTTGAGAGGCAGATTGCCTGGCGACTTCCTGCTCCTGCCCTTGATCAAGCATCACAATCGCACCGCCGGGGTTTTTTTGAACCGCGACAATGACCTGTTCTTTCTCATCCAGGCTCAGTGCGGGTGTTCCCACATAGTTCAAGCCCAGGTTTTGGGGGGCTGTCCAGCCTTGCTTGCCGCTTTGTGCCAGGCGCAGCAAATGCTGGCTTTGGCGGTCGCGCATGTAAAGCTCAATATGGCCTTGCGCATTCAGGATGGAGGCCAGCCCTCCGCTGATGGGGGGAGCAGGAATTGCTTGCCAGGGCCGCCATTGCGAGTCGCTTTGCTGATAGGTCTGAAAAAGCTGGCCCTGCAGATTGCTGGCGAATACATGGGCGTGCCCTTGCTGATCCAGGCTCAGAGTGGCGGGGTAGGCGGCCTGTTCCAATGCAGGCAGGGCTTTCCAGGCACTCCAGCCGTAGTCAGGCTGGCGCGCGGCGCTCCAATAAAAACGGCCATCGGTTCCCATGGCGACAGCCTGACTGTCACGGCGGCTGACCATGGGGGTGTGCAACATGCGAGGGCCGGGTATTCGTTGCCAGGCCAGCCAGTCATTCTCGTCAGCGAAGCGGCTGAACCAGACCTGCCCGGTGGCATCACGGGCAACCAGGCCGGGGCTGCCATCTGCGTATTGGAAAGCACTCAAGGTATCGGCTGTGCGTCCGCCCAAGGTCATCCAGCGCTGTTCTTGCACATCCCATTGATTGATGGCGTCGTTTTGTTCACCCGATGCGAAAAAGCTGAGCCTGCCTTCGCTGTCACTCAAGAGGCTGGCGGGGTAGTCCGCGCGGCTGGTGTAGTAACTGCGCTGTACCCATGCCGCGGCGGGGCCAGCGGGTTCCTGACACACGGCGGGGCCTTTGCACGCATGTTGATCGTGCCAGGCGTAGCGCCGGAAAATCTCGGTTTTGCTGTGAATTTCATTCAAGGTCAGGTTGCGGGCCTGTTCTTGAATGGGGTAGTCCACATAGCCAATTTGCGCGTAATTGCCGGGGGCGGCCAGCATGGCTTCGCGAACCAGGCGGGCGCTGGCGATATGGTCCGGGTGTCCGTGTCCGGTACAACGCCAGCACAGCTGGGTGTAAGGCACGGGATTGGTGTCATCCAGATAGCGAACACTGGTGGGCTGATACAGCCGTATCAAGGCGGCCAGCGTCTGGACCAACTGCTCGCGGTTCAGTGTCTGTTGCGGGCTGTCCAGAGTTTGTACGGTTTGACCAGGTACAGATTCTGCGCGGCTCAAGGGCGTCAGGCTTCCCCAGCCCGGGCCCAGCCAGGGATCTTGCAGGCGCAAATGGCTCAGTTGAATGCCCGGTCTGGCTTGCAAGCTGAACTGTGTGATTGACGCACTGCCGACCATCACGCGCGTCTGCTGCCATTCGTTGACCAGCCCGGCCATATACGCATAGGCGGCGCGCACACCTTGTTCGCGGCTGTACATATACTCCAGCCCGCCTTTGCGTTCACTGGCGGTCAGATACAGAACCTGCATGCAGGCACCGGCCTGGATATTGCTGGACAGGTCCGGGTTCATGAACAGCAGGTCGTCGTCCATATGGCCAACGACGACCAGGTCTCGACTGCCATGACAGGCATCGGTGGCCTGGGCAGAAAGCGGCAAAAGCAGAGCACACAGTCCGCCAAGCAGAGTGCGTTTCAGAAAGGAGCCAGTCAGACAGGCAAGAGGCATGGAGATACGAGCGCGGAATAAACAAGGATCAGAACGATCCGTCCCGCGTTGCCTGCAGAGGGTGCAAACAACGTGCCTGCTTAGTATAAGCAGGCACTGTCAGGCAGAAAATAAAGATAAACGGCGCCAGGGATTTTGTTTTTTAAAGTGTGGCGCCGACGCTGCGATCAGTTCAGTCTGGGACGAATCAACATGGGTGCAAACTGATGCAGGTAATTGAGCATGGCCAGAATCCAGCACAGGCCGGCGGCATGCAACAAAGGCAGGCTCCAGCTGCTGGGAACCAGGGCCAGCAAGCGCAAGACACAGGCGGCAATCAGGAGTCCGTAGCCCAGCACCACTTTGGGCGTGGCACGCAGGGGGCGACCCAAATGGCCCAGAGCGGTACGGGTCAGCATGCCGATAATCATGACGCTAAAACCTGCCAGGCCCACAATATGTACCGGCCAGGCAGCGCGCAGAATCCAGCCTGCCTCATAGGCCGCCGCACTTAACAGACCCAGTGCCAGACCGGCATAGCCCAGGTACAGAATCCATAGCAGCGGCGTATTGCGGCTGGCCCAAGGTTTCCAGCGTACCCACTGGAAGCAGGCGATCAAGCCCAATGCAGCCAGAACAATGGCCAAAGGCAAACGCCAGGGGCTCAGTGACAAGGCAATCGCGATAGCGCTCAAACCCATTTGCCAATGACCGCTACGAGTTTGCGCAGGCAAGCTCAAGCCCGGCAAGGCGCGCATGGCAAAAAAGGGAATGATGCGACGAGCAATCAGCAAGGTGATCAAGCCCATGGTCCAAAAGCCGCTGTAGAAGTAGGGCATGGGGTCTTGCCCTTGAATCAGGCTGTACATGAACAGGGCATGGCTAAGACCCAAAGCCAGCATGGCCAGGGGGATACCGTAGTTGCGCTTGTTGCGAGCGATCAGAATCACGCGGGCCAGCTCAGCGGCAGCAATGACGAAAAACAAGGCATCCAGTATCAAAGCCGCGATCAAGCCGTTGGGAAGAAGCAGGCTGAAACGAGCCAGAATCCAGATCAGACACAAGGCGCCCAAAGACGGGCCACGCAAGGTGGGCTGTCCTGTCCAGGTGGCACTGGCTGTCAGCAAAAATCCCACGGCAATCGTGCCGATAAAAGCCCAGAGCATTTCATGGGCATGCCAGTACAGGGATGGAATGGCCGTATTGGACAGCCAGCCGGGTGTATAGAGCCAAAGCGCAATGCTGGCTGCACCCCACAGTGTGGCTAAAAGATAGAGAGGACGAAATCCCAGTTCCAGGAATGCGCGCCATTCGGGGCGGGTAGAGGCGGGGGAGGCAGTCAAAGGAGTCATGGCGTATCAGTTAAAAGATGTATTTTAAATATATCTTAAAGGCCGAATAAAACATAGTGTCTTCAAGTGATGTCCGGCCTTATTCCTTGTCGCTCATATCCAGCGTGCTGTCGATCATCTTGCGCAACAGATAGACGATAGCGACGCGTTCTGCGGGGTTCAGATTGCCCATGGTCAGTTCGCTGATGGTATGGGCGCGTGGGATGACCCGATCGAGCAGGTCCAGCCCTTCCTGGGTCAGCTCCACAATCACCTTGCGTCTGTCGTCCTTGTCCGGTGCCAGCTCAATCAGATCGCGCGACTTCAGGCGCTGAATAATGCCCCGTATGGTGGCCTGGTCTACTGCCGTGGCTTCGACCAGCTCGGTTTGCGAGCTGGGGCCGTGGTCGCGCAGGGCGCACAAGGTCACGAACTGGATAGCGGTCAGCTGGTTGTCACCCACGTAATGCTGGAAGATGGCCGTGTGCCGTTGACCTGCCTTGCGCAGCAGGTGGCCGATTTGTTCGGTGACATCGTAGGACAAGGTTTGAGGCTCGGAAACGGGGGAGGTAGGCTGCATAGTCTTTCTGTCTTGTTGTGGAATGGGCAGGCCAGTTGCGTAACAACTGGGCAAGTATACCTTCCCAGGGGCCTGTTCACGCCTGATCCAGATCAGTTGTTTTGTATTTAAAGTATCCATCATTTCAGAGTGTGCACCGCAATAAATGAGTCTATACACTGTTAAATTTGAAAATTAAATAAATTTGATGCCTAGATATTAAAGGCTTGGTTTTGTTTTGGTTTTTTATTTTAACTTGTTGATATTGTTGCATTAAGGGCTAATTAAAAGCTGCTTTTCTAGTCATTTAAATTGGCTTTAGGTAGGTATAAACCCTAGTCCAATCACCTGTTTTCATGCTTAAACTTAGTGTGTACACTACTAAAAAATATGTGGTGAGCACTTTTGATGAGTGCCGTGATTTGGAGCTAACGATGGAAAAAACAGTCAAGATTGCGATTGTAGGGGCCGGTCTTGGCGGAGCCGCTGCGGCGACTCTGTTGCAGCAAGCTGGCTTTGAGGTGGAAGTATTTGAACAGGCGCCAGAATTCTCGCGTTTGGGTGCCGGTATCCACGTGGGCCCCAACGTGATGAAGATTTTCCGCCGCATGGGTCTGGAAAAGGCGCTGGACGATATGGGCTCGCACCCTGATTTCTGGTTCAGCCGCGATGGCGAAACGGGCGACTACCTGTCCCGTATCCCTTTGGGCGAATTTGCCAAGAAAGAATACGGTGCGTCGTACATTACTGTGCACCGTGGCGATATGCACGCCTTGCAAATTGACAGCATCAAGCCGGGCACCGTGCACTTTGGCAAGCGTTTGCAAAACCTGGTGGACCGTGGTGACGACGTTTTGCTGGAATTTGCCGATGGCACCAGCGTGACGGCTGACATTGTGATTGGTGCCGATGGCATTCACTCCAAGATCCGCGAAACCCTGCTGGGTGTAGAAGACCCGATTTACAGCGGCTGGGTGGCACACCGTGCCCTGATCCGTGGCGAAAATCTGGCCCGCTTTGCCGACGAGTTCGAGGACTGTGTGAAATGGTGGACTGACGACCGTCACATGATGGTGTACTACACCACCGGCAAGCGCGATGAATACTACTTTGTGACTGGCGTGCCACATCCTGCCTGGGATTTCCAGGGTGCGTACGTAGACAGCTCGCAAGAAGAGATGCTGGCCGCATTTGAAGGCTATCATTCCACGGTTCAGAATCTGATCAAATCGACCGAAAGCATTACCAAGTGGCCATTGCGCAACCGCAATCCGCTGCCTTTGTGGAGCCGTGGTCGTCTGGTCATGTTGGGCGATGCATGTCACCCCATGAAGCCACATATGGCTCAAGGTGCTTGCATGGCTATTGAAGATGCCGCCATGTTGACTCGCTGCTTGCAAGAGACCGGTTTGTCGGATTTCCGCACGGCCTTTGATCTGTACGAGCTCAACCGCAAAGAGCGCGCGACTCGTGTCCAGTCCGTGTCCAACGCCAACACCTTCTTGCGCACGCAAGAAGATCCGGCCTGGGTTTACGGCTACGACCTGTACGGTCAGGACCTGAAGTCCAGCTAAGCAGTGCCCTGCGCTGAACCCGGGAGCGATCCGGGCTCAGCGCATCAATCTGATCGGGTCCCGCTGTGCCTGACCTCTCTATAAATAGAGCAGGGCATGTCCAGTCGGGAGTCACCGTTGATACATCATTCTTCATCTGTAAACGGTCTGCAGCCCAATGGGGGGAATGCGGACGCGTTCAGGGCCCTGCTGTGTTATGTCAGGCGCTGTTATCAGGCAGTTTTCTGGTTCACCAGGCATACCAATAATTATCTGGAGATATACAAGGTGCATTCATCCATCCAAAGTCCCACGGCTGTGCCTGCAGGCCGGGACGGAAACGGAGATCTCTACAAGAAGATCGTCTGGCGTCTGATCCCATTCCTGTGTTTTTGTTATTTGGCTGCGTATCTGGACCGAATCAACGTAGGCTTTGCCAAGCTGCAAATGCTCGATCATTTGCAGTGGAGCGAGACTGCGTACGGCCTGGGCGCGGGCCTGTTCTTTCTAGGTTACATCCTGTTCGAGGTACCCAGCAACCTGATTCTGGAACGTGTGGGCGCCAAGTTGTGGATTGCCCGCATCATGATTACCTGGGGCATCTTGTCTGGCCTGACCATGTTTGTCACCACACCCACGCAGTTCTACATCCTGCGTTTTGTGCTGGGTGCGGCAGAGGCCGGCTTCCTGCCAGGTGTCTTGTACTACCTGACCCTGTGGTTCCCCACTTACCGACGTGGCAAGATCATTGCCTTGTTCATGATCGGCTTGCCCCTGTCCAGCGTGATTGGTGGTCCTTTGTCCGGCTGGATTATCGGTCACTTTGATCACATGAATGGCTGGCGCGGTTGGCAGTGGTTGTTCTTCCTGGAGGCGATTCCTAGTGTGCTGCTCGGTATCCTGACCTTCTGGGCCTTGCCGAACAACTATCAGTCCGCGAAGTGGCTGAGCAATGACGAAAAGTCTCGTCTGGCTGCGGATCTGGCCGCTGACGATGCCGAAGGCAAGGGCGTCAAGCACAGCTTCAAAGATGGTTTCTTCAACCTGAAAGTGTGGATGCTGGGCGGAATCGACTTCTCCATTCTGTTGGGCACGTACTCCATCAGTTTCTGGATGCCGTCCTTTATCCGTGCGGCGGGTGTGCAGGATCCTTTCCAGATTGGCCTGATGACGGCGATTCCATCGATAGCCGGTGTGGTGGGCATGTTGATGATTGGTGCCAGCTCGGACCGCTGCCGTGAACGCCGTTGGCACTTGATCGTGCCGCTGACCATCGGTGCAATTGCGCTGGTTGCCAGTACCTTTGTGGCGCATCACGCCTGGTTGACGGTTCTGGCCTTCACCGTGGCTTCGGCTGTGATTATGGGTGCGGTACCTGTGTTCTTCAGCTTGCCTGCAACCTTCCTGAAAGGCACCGCTGCGGCAACCGGTTTTGCTCTGGCTTGCTCGCTGGCCAATATCGCCGGTCTGGTCAGCAACTCCTTGATTGGTTGGGTGACCGACCTGACAGGCTCGGGCAGCGCCGCTCTGTGGCTGTTTGCAGGTAGCTTGATGGTGAGTTGCTTGCTGGCTTTCGCCTTGCCAGCCAAACAGGTGAACCGCTAAGTCGCTGTTTGCTCCTGTCGTCTGAAACACAAAAAACATACCCGGTTCACAGCCGGGTATGTTTTTTATGGTTGCGGCGTCTTGGGTACGCCGCTTTGCCGAACCACGGTGTCAGGCTTGTGGCCGAACACCAATCAGGTTCAGGCAGTAACTTTGCTGCCCTGTTGCAACCAGGCCTGCAAATCAACAGTTTCGTACAAAACCTGTGCGCTTAAAACACGTATGCCGTGCGGGCCGCTATCCAGAATACGGTGCTCACCTTTGGCTTGTTGCAGTTCCAGTTCGCTGTCAGGCAGCGTCATCAGGTGGCGGGCCACGGTAAACAGCTGCTCGGGTGGGCAGCAAGGGCTGGATTCAAAGTGTCCGACTTCTTTGCCGTTTTGACGGATGATCAGGCGTAGTGGATTCATGATGTTGTTGCCGTATCGGAGACGGGCCAGTAAAAGTTGTTAGGCGTGGCGCGTGCACCAAAAATAGCTTGTCCAACGCGCACAATGGTAGAGCCTTCGGCAATAGCGACTTCGTAGTCGCCCGACATGCCCATGGACAGCTCACGAATGTTTTCAGCGTGGGCAATGTCGTTGCGCAGCTGATCGCGCAAATTGCGCAGCAGGGCAAAGCAGGGACGTACCCGTTCCGGGTCGGCGTCCATCAAGGCCAGGGTCATCAGGCCTTTGACTTTCAAGGCAGAAAATTGCGGGAGTTCGCGCACGAAAGCATGTACCTCTTCGGGGGGCAAACCAAACTTGCTGTCCTCGCTGGAGGTGTTTACCTGAACGAAAACGTCCAGGCTGCGGCCTTCAATTTGCAGGCGGCGGTCTAGCGCTTCAGCGGTCTTGAGCTTGTCCAGTGCATGAAACTCGGAGGCAAAACGTGCAACGGACTTGGCTTTATTGCTTTGCAGGTGTCCAATAACAGCCCATTCCAAATCCGGCAGTTCTTCGCGCAGGGCTTCGTACTTGCCTTCGGCTTCCTGCACCTTGTTTTCGCCCAGCAATCGGCAACCAGCCTGGTAAGCCAGGCGGATGCGGTCAATCCCGAAGGTTTTGCTGACAGTCAGTAAACGTACATCGCCAGCGGCACGCCCGTAGCGTACGCAGGCAGCATCAATTCTTTGTTGTACCAGGGCAATGCGCTCCCGAAATGCCTCTACACTGGTGGAGGTGGGATAATGCTCGGTGTGAAGTAGATCAGGGGCGGATTCGGACATGGCGCACCAGTAAGGAAGAAAAAAAAGATAAACTCGACCCTGCGGGTCGCGCATAAACTATTATGTCATAGGTCAAAATGAATATCCAGGGAAGCAATGCGAAGGAACTTTTCGATGATATCCGACAGCAAGTGGCACTGGGGCGAATTGCTCCGGGCCAGATTTTGCCGCCGGTACGCGAACTGGCTCAAACACTGGGATTGAACCGGAACACGGTTGCCCTGGCATACAAGCGCCTGGTCTCTGCCGGGGTGGCCGATGCACAAGGCCGTCGCGGTACACGGATTCGTGAAGCAATCCGGGAGCTAGCGCGGGAAGGGCACGGTGCCAGCTCGGCCTTGCAGGATCTGGCCAGCGGTAATCCGGCGTTGGGCTATTTGCCGGCCCCTACCCAATTGATAGCCGGGGTGCGGGGCCAAACCCAGGCTCTGTACGGCGCCGACCCGTTGGTGCCTGAACTGCGCGCCGTATGTCAGCAGGTGTTCCATAAAGACACCCCCCCCGATACTGATTACCACGTCAGCTATGGCGCGGTCGACGCGATTGAGCGTTTACTGCAAGCCTTTTTGCTGGCAGGCGACAAGGTCGGGATTGAAGATCCCGGCTATCTGAACAGCATCAACTCCGTGCATACATTGGGCTACAAGCCAGTGGGGATTGAGGTGGATAGCGAAGGGATCGTGCCAGCCTCGCTGGAAGCGGCTTTGGAAGATGGTTTGCGCGCCTTGATTCTGACTCCGCGTGCGCACAACCCTACGGGATGTTCGTTAAGCCGTGCCCGCGCCAAGCAGATCGAGCAAATTCTGAAGCAGTATCCCGAATTGCTGTTGATGATTGACGACCACTTCTGGATGCTGGCCAGCAGTCCTTACCGAAACGTGATTCCTGCCGATCATTTGCGTTGGGCCTTGATCCGTTCGGTGTCAAAGGGCCTGGGCCCGGATTTGCGCGTCGCCCTGGTGGCTTCAGATCTGCAAACCAGCGAACGCTTGTCGCAGCGTCTGGCTTCGGGGGCTCAATGGGTCAGCCATCTGTTGCAGCAAATGGTGGTTCATGGTCTGACGGATGCCGACATCAAGGCGCAGACTCGTGTTGCACAAGCCGCTTACGTACAGGCTCGTGCCGATCTGATGCAAGCCCTGAAAAAGCAGAGCATTCCTTTTTGGGATAGCGAGGAAGGCTTCAATCTGTGGATTCCGCTGGATCGGGAAGCCGAGCCGGTATTGGCAGGCTTGGCCGCACGTGGTTGGCTGGTTCGATCCGGACAGGTCTTTGGGGTGAGCAATCCCGCTCAAGGCTTGCGTGTCAGTTTTGCGAATCTGGATGTCAAAGATGCGCAACGCTTTGCAACCGATTTGGCTCAAGTTCTGCAAGAACGCTATTAGTCACTATCTTGCTGCTTCTAACGGAGTAGCAAGATAGTGAACTCTCTTACGCGCCCATCCAGATAGTTAATAGGGGCGCTATTTTTATGGGCGCAAGATGCTTATTTGGCGGGCCGATTGCTGATCCATTGCACCGCCAGCACACTGCCCATCACCAGAATAATGCCCAGCAGGCTGGAGCCTGTCATGGCCTGACCCAAAATCAGCCACCCCAAAATTACAGCGGTCAAAGGACTAAGCAGACCCAGCGAGGACACGGCCACAGAGGGTAAAACGGCAATTCCGCGGAACCACAGGGTATAGGCCAGCAGTGCACCGACCAGACACAGGTAGAGATAACCGCCGATTTGTATTCCGCTCAGGGAACTGTCCAGCGGCGGGTCCAGCCATAAGGCCAGAGGGGCCAGCATCAAACCACCCAGCATCAATTGCCAGGCTGTGAAGGCCAGAATCGGCATGCCACTACGCCAGCGATGCGACAGGTACGTGCCCAAGGCCATGCACAGGGCCCCGACAATGGCCGCGACCATGCCCCAGGTATCCCATTGGCTCTCTGGTGAGAGCAGCAAAATACCCATGCCGACAATGCCGATCACGCAAGCGACTAAAGCCATGGTGACCGGGCGTTTACCTTCCAAAGCCCAGGCCAGCGCAATCACGACCAAGGGTTGAGCGGCCCCCACAACGGCAGCCAAACCACCTGGCAGGCGATAGGCTGCGACGAATAGCAAGGCCTGAAATGCCCCGATATTCAAGGCCGCCAGAATCAGGGTCTTGCCCCAGTCGCCTCGGGCAGGCATGCGCCGACTCCACAAGAGCAGCATGACGCCAGCCGGAAAGCAACGCAAAAAGGCCGCGATAAAAGGGCGGTCGGGCGGCAATATTTCTGTGGTCACAATGTAGGTAGAACCCCAGATGGCGGGCCCCAGGGCGGTCAAGGCCGTCACCAGCCAAAGAGAAAGTCGGTTCATGGTAAAAGTATCTTGATGTCGAGATAAATGCCAGTGTAGGGATGATTTATCTTAATATCAAGATAAATATCGACAACGAGAAATCATGAGCGAAGAACACGACGCGGTAGACCTGATCATCAATCAGTGGCGCGAACAGCGGCCAGACTTACAGAACCTGGAGGCCATGGCCTTGCTGGGCCGCATGACGCGCTGCTTCCAACTGGTCCAAAAACAAATGAGCGAAAACTTCAGGCGTCATGGCCTGCAGTTGGGCGAGTTTGATGTGCTGGCCAGCCTGCGCCGTTCCGGCCCGCCGTACACCTTGGCACCCACCGCTTTGTTTTCCACCTTGATGGTCAGCTCCGGCACCATGACGCATCGCTTGCAGGGCCTGGAAAAGCAGGGCCTGATCGAGCGCATTGCCGACCCGGAAGATGCCCGCCGTATTCTGGTGCGTTTGAGCCCGGCGGGTTTGGCCTGTGTGGATGCCGTTGTGGTGGACCATTTGGCCAATGAAGAAAATTTGCTGGAGGGTCTGGATGCCACGCAGCGGCAAAGTCTGGATACCTTGTTGCGCGACTGGATGCGTTTGTTGGAGTCGCGCCCGGCTTGAAGGAATGCTAAAGTAGCTGGATATATACACAGCCTACTTATGACCCCGCCCGAGCTTCCTCCTTTTTACTATCTGCATAATTTTCATCAGATTTTGCAGTGGGTACAGCACGCCAGTTCCGACCTGCTGGAGCCTGAACACGTCCAGTGCGGCCATCGTTTTGTGCATGCTTCCCAGCCTGCACAAGCCCTGTTGGTGCGCTTGCTGATGCGTAAAGGCCCGGTATTTCGTATCGACAAGCTGCGTTATGCCGAGATCGAAAACCTGGATGCGGCAGTGCAAGAGCTGGCAGCGTGCGAGCTGATAGAAACTGATCCTGAACTGGATCTGGAAACTTTGTTTGCTGTCCATACGGTGCCCGAACTTCGTCGCCTGTTTAGTGATCTGCCAGCCACCGGGCGCAAATCGGACTATCTGGAGTGGATTGGGCAGGCTCATGGTGACCATGCCCGATCCTTTCGGGAGTGGTGTGCAGACTCAAGCCTGCAAGCTCCGACGCTGCGCCTATCACCGCAAGTCATGCATTGGGCACAGCGTTTGCAGCTGTTGTTCTTTGGTAATCATTACCAGGACTGGTCCGAGTTCGTGCTGAGCGATCTGGGCTTATATCGCTACGAAACCGTGGTTCTGGATCAGGCCAGCCGGGCGTTTCGCCACAATGAGGACGTGCGCTTATATGAAACCTTGTCCGAGCTGCGAGACGCACAGGATGAGGCCGATCCGGATCTGTGGGCCCAGCGCTTTGCAGCCGTCCAGGCCATTGAGACCGACAGCGACTGGCTTCAACGACGCAAGGCGAAAACCCTGTTTCAGCTAGGTCAACAAGCCGAACGTCAACATTGGTGGACCTTGGCCGAACAAGCGTATTTGCACACAAGCTGGCCGGGAGCCCGTTACCGCCAATTGCGGGTACTGGAGCGTCAGGAGAATCATCAAGGCGCCTGGCCCTTGTTTTGTCAGGCCTGGAACCAGCCTGAAAATGAAAGCGAAACCCAGAAGTTGCTGCGTATGTTGCCTCGCATGCGTCGCAAACTGGCGGTAGAAGCTCCGCCCAGCTCGCCGTCCAATAAACCGGCAAGCCGCACGCAACGTAGTGATCTGGTTCTGTTTGATGATGGAAATCGGGTCGAGTCGCAGGTATTGGCCCATTGGGACAGTCCTTTGGCTCCGGTGTTTTACGTAGAGAACGCCTTGTTCCCGGCCTTATTGGGCTTGTTGAGCTGGGATGCCATTTTTGCTCCCTTGCCCGGCGCGTTTTTCCATCCTTATCAAGCCTGTCCGGCCGATTGGGGGAATCCGGATTTTGTGTCGCGCAGGCAGAACTTGTTTGATCAGTCTTTAAGTGTGCTGGACGGCGCAGACTATAAAACCGTGATCTGGCAACGCTGGCAGGAAAAGCGCGGCATACAGTGCCCCTTGCTGATCTGGCCCGCCTTGGATGAATCCTTGATCGAGCAGGCCTTGCATTGCATTCCCGCCCAGCATTTACAGCTGGTGTTCAAGCGCATCTTGCAGGATTGGCGGGACAACCGTTCCGGCTTGCCGGATTTGGTGCGCTTCATGCCTGCCCAGCAAGGCTATGAATTGATTGAAGTAAAAGGCCCCGGAGACCGCTTGCAGGACAATCAGCGACGTTGGTTAAGTTATTTCGAGCAGCACGCCATCCCTGCGCGTGTCTGTTATGTGACACGGCCTGAATCCACATGAAAGCCTGGACGGTCGGCGTACGAGCCTTATGTGAATTTACCGCCCGTAGCGGGGATCTGGACCTGCGTTTTACACCTGCGGCCACGGCGCAAGAAGGTATGCTGGGCCACCAGCAGTTAAAGCTGCGTCGCCCCGAGCATTATGAAGCCGAAGTGCCGCTGTCATATGAGATGGAAGGGCTCTTGGTGCGTGGGCGAGCCGATGGGTTTGATCCTGTCAGCAATTGTCTGGAAGAGCTGAAAACCTATCGGGGTGCTTTTGATGCCATCCCCGAGCACCATAGACGCCTGCATCAGGCGCAAGCCAAGGTCTACGCTGCCATGTTGTGCCAGGAACGCGATTTGCCGGGGATGACAGTCAGCGTGGTGTATTACCACGTGGACAAGCACAAAGAGACCAGCATCTCCGAGTATCTGGAGCGCACGGATCTGTGGGCTTTTTTTGAGCAGCAATGCCGCGCTTATGTCGCGTGGGGGCGGCAGGAGCAAAAGCACAGGCTTGCACGCGATCAGGCTTGTACAGCCCTGCAGTTTCCCTATGAGCAGTTTCGTGCGGGTCAGCGGCAACTGGCTGTAGCTGCGTTCCGGGCTCAGCGCGATGCACAGTGCCTGTTAGCGCAAGCCCCCACGGGTATTGGCAAAACTTTGGCAGTCATATTTCCCGGCCTGAAAGCCATGCCGGAGGCGGGACTGGACAAGCTGTTTTATCTGACGGCTAAAAACTCGGGTCGGCAAATGGCGCTGGACGCCTTGCAGCGCTTAAGCCCGGACGGTGAGGGCGCGTGGCGGGTGCTGGAAATGGTGGCTCGCGACAAGCAGTGTCCCAATCCGGATAAAGCCTGTCATGGCCAATCCTGTCCCCTGGCCGAAGGATTTTACGATCGCCTTCCTGCTGCTCGTCAGCAAGCTCTGGAACAACCCATGTTGACTAGCCAGCGCTTGCAGCAAGTGGCCAGTGAACACCAGGTCTGTCCCTATTACTTGAGCCAGGAAATGCTGCGCTGGGCGGACGCCATTGTGGGCGACTACAACTATTTTTTCGACACGCATGCGGTGCTGTATAGCCAGACTCTGGTCCAGCAATGGCGCAGCGCTGTTCTGGTGGACGAAGCACACAACTTGGTAGAACGCGCCCGCTCCATGTATTCCGCGTCTTTCTCGCAAGTGCAGCTACGTATGGCGCGTAAAGCCGCGCCTTCGGCCTTGAAGCGTCATTTCGCTCCCTTGACTCGCTTGATGGAGGACTTGATACCCGAGGAAGGCGGCGACCAATGGGGACGGAAAAAAATCCCGGAGGATTTGCTGGAGCAGTGCGAATATCTGGCTGCCCGTTTAGGGGCCTATGTGGCTGAGAACCCCATGCCACAAGACAGCCCCTTGCTGCAGTTTTATTTCGAGTTGCTGTACTTTGTGGACCTGGCCGGACAGTTCGGCTCGCATTCCTTGTTTGATATTTTGGCGCAGCGCGATGGTGTACTCCTGAACCTGCGCAATATCGTGCCTGCTCCATTTCTGGCCGAACGCTATGGCGATGCGCACGGTGTGGTGCTGTTCTCCGGCACCATGAACCCATCACAGTTTTATCGTGATGTCTTGGGTTTGCCGCCAAGCACGGCTGAGTTGAACGTGGCATCCCCTTATCGGGCCGAGCAGCTACGGGTACGCCAGTATGCTGGCCTGTCCACGCGCTATGCTGACCGGGCCCAGAGCCTGAGCGGGGTCTGCGACATTGTCGGGCAGGCCTATCAAGAGCAGCCGGGCAACTATCTCTTGTTCTTGAGCAGCTTTGATTATCTGGAGCAGGTCAGCCAGGCCTTGCAGGAGCGCTGGCCGGATATGCCGCTTTGGCATCAGCAACCGGGCATGAGCGATCTGCAAAGAACGCAGTTTCTGGACCGCTTTACGCTGGACGGGAGGGGAGTGGGTTTGGCAGTGCTGGGAGGGGCGTTTTCAGAAGGGGTAGATTTACCCGGTAAACGCTTGATCGGTGCTTTTATTGCCACCTTGGGTTTGCCGCAATTCAATCCGGCCAATGAGTCGGTGCGGCAAGTCATGGCCCGGCTCTTTGGGGAGCGGCGGGCCTATGACTATACCTATCTGTATCCCGGACTACGCAAGATTACACAGGCCGCGGGTCGTGTGATTCGCGATGAACTGGATCAAGGCTTTGTGTATCTGCTGGACGAGCGCTATGGGCAGCGGCGGGTGCAGCAGCTGCTGCCGGACTGGTGGCAAATTGAGCAGGTGCGGACTGACGCTCGTTCTGGGCAATCACTTCGGTAATGATTTGTGCGGTGGCGGCTGACAGCGTCCAGCCCAGGTGACCGTGGCCGGTGTTGTAGTAGACGCCCGGGCGGCTGCCTGCTTTTACGCGCGGCATCATGTCCGGCATCATGGGACGCAAACCTGCCCACGGTACAACACGGTCGGTCGCCGCATCGTGGAAGTTGCGACGGGTCCAGTTGGTCAGCGGAGCAATACGGTCGGCGCGAATGTCCTTGTTGGCGCCGTTGTATTCCGCCGTACCGGCCACACGCAGGCGATCTTTGCCCAGGCGGCTGGTCACAATCTTGGCTTCTTCGTCCAGCAAGCTGACCCAAGGGGCTGCATGTTGGGCTTCGGGCGTATCCAGGTACACCGAGATCGAATAGCCTTTGACGGGGTAGATATTGATGTAGTCACCCAGCATATGGGCCAGATGACGGCTGCCTACGCCGGCGCACACCACCAAAGAATCGACAGACAGCGTATGGGTGTGGGCTTCAGCGCCTTCACCGGTACGCAGCTGGATACGATGTGGTGGGCCGCAATCAATACCCAGAACTTCTGTATCTTGCAGGAACTTCACGCCGCGCTTGGCGCAAGCATTGGCCAGGCCGCGAGTGTATTTGTGAATATCGCCCGTGGCATCCGAAGGCGTAAAGAAACCGCCGTAGTAAGTGCCTTGCAAGGCAGGTTCGATCTGGTGGATTTCTTCGTTGGTAACGGTACGGCGCTCCAGACCGCCTTTTTGCAACAGCTGGCTGACTTTCTTGCCAGATTCAAAGCCGCCGGGGGTGTGGTAAATGTGCAGAATGCCGCGCTGTTCCAGGTCGAAATCAATGTTTTCGTCCTTGGCCCATTGGTACAGATTCTCGCGGGCGGTAATGGCCAGCTTGACGGTGTCCACGGTGTTGCGCTCGTAACCGGAAATCGCGCCTACAAACTGCGCCATCCAGCTGTATTTGTGCCAGCTTGGCTTGGGGTTGAACAGCAGTGGGGCGTCTTTGCGCATCATCCATTTCAAACCCTTGAGAATGGTGCTGCGGCTGTTCCAGACTTCGGCATTGCACGCGGACAACTGCCCGCCGTTGGCGAAGGAGGTTTCCATCGCGGGGTAGCGCAGGCGGTCGATAACGGTAACTTGATAGCCTTTCAGGCTGAGGGCGTAGGCGGTGGTGATTCCGGAAATACCGGCGCCAATGACGGCAATATGCGACATAACAGGCTCCTGACAGGTGAATTACCACCGAGTAGTGGCAATACCCCATCTGTCCTGTGACCTGAGAGTTTATCCAACCGATGTATCAGGCTGGGCTCCTTCGGTGGGCGTCATGCGCCGCTCTCCAGAGTGTCGGGCTGGTACGATCCTTTTGCCTGAGAGATTCCGGGGTGGTTGCTCCGTCGGCGCCTGACTGAACAGGTCTCTTTCATACCGCCTGTAGTGACGCGACTACAGTAGCTGTGCTTACAAAAGTTTGCAATCAGGGTAAACCGGGAGCTGCATGCAGCGCTTGGAGGGTTTCCATGGATAGATGCGATTGTTGGCTAAGCCCGGGAAGTTGTTGAGTCTGCCGGTCCTTGATGCCGAGTTATTACTTACTGTTCGCCTAATTTGGGTCCGATATTTCGTTGAGTCCAGAGCGGGGCTTGTTTCTTTATGGACTTAGTCCAAGCGGTAATGCGCCCCCAGACTGTGTGGCCGATCCAAGGCTGCCTGGGTCAGCAGCCAGGCAGTGTCCAGTTGCAGGCTGAGGGTTCGTTGGTCGAGGCTGGGGGGGAGAAGGCTCATTTGCCTGCGCCAATGGTCCAGGGTGTGCAAGGCTTGGATCAGTCCTTGGTGATTGCGTAGCAAGCCGACATGCTCTTGCATTAAGTTGCGTAAGGAGGTGAGGGAGGGGGGATTGTTGGTGGAGGGGCTGTGGTTACTACTGCTGCCGTTGCCATAGCTATTGCTTTCGCCATGGTGGCAACCTTTGTTGTTGGTGGTGGTTATGTTTTCCACTGCATTGGCTGCCGCCGCAGTCATAAGGGAAGGTCTTGGACTTGGCTTCGAGCTCGAATTAGAGTTCAAACCCAAACCCCAATTGGGGACGACACTAGCCTGTGAACTGGAACTGGAACTGGAACTGGAACTGGAGTTTGGTTTTGAGTTTGTGTATGAACATGAGCTTGAAATCGAACTTGTATTTGCAACATCTGTCTCAGGGACCAAAGCTGAACGCTGGGTCCTCTTGCTTCTAGCAATCGCCTCGGCAGCTGCCCGCCCCATGACGACGCACTCCAGCAAGGAGTTGCTGGCCAAGCGATTCGCTCCATGCAAACCTGTGCAGGCTACTTCACCCACGGCGTACAAACCAGCTACCGTTGTACGGCCTGACAAGTCTGTTTCAATCCCTCCACAGCTGTAGTGCGCGGCAGGCGCTACCGGCACCCAATCCTTACGTAAATCCAGCCCCCGCCGCAAACCTTCTTCCAACGCTTTCGGGAAATGCTGCTGCAAAGTGTCCGCACCAAGATGGCGCACATCAAGCCAGACATGGTTGCTACCTTCATGCCGCATCTGCGCTGCGATAGCACGCGACACAATATCGCGTGGAGCTAGCTCCCCTCTGGCGTCGTAGTCCGGCATGAAGCGGCGGCCTTGCTTGTCCAATAAATGACCACCCTCACCACGCAAGGCTTCAGTCAGCAGAAAGGTCGGACCCTCTGCATGCAGGCAGGTCGGATGAAACTGCACAAACTCCAGATCGCGTATCGCCGCACCTGCACGCCAGGCCAAGGCAATCCCTTCTCCCAAAGCGCTGCCGGGATTGGTGCTGTGTGCATATAGACTGCCCAGTCCACCTGTTGCCAACACGACATGGTCCGCCAAAATAGTCTCGTAGCGACGAGTGTGCTTGTCGTAGATATCCACGCCAGCCACCGTGCCTTGTTCGTTACGGCGTAAAGCCAATGCTAGGCAATCTGTCCGCTGCTGAATATGAGAGGCTTGAGCCAATTGGGGAACCAGTGCCTGCATGATGGCGGAGCCGCTTGCGTCAGCCGCGTGCACGATGCGTCGCTGGCTATGCCCACCCTCGCGGGTCAGATGCAATTGGCCATCTTCGGTTCTGTCCAGAGGCACCTGCCTTTCCAGTAGCCAGTGCACCGCATCTGGAGCGGCTTGCACAATCCCACGTACCGCGTTCTTATCCGAGTGCCGAGCACCGGCTTCCAGCGTGTCTTCAATGTGTTGTTCCAGGCTGTCCTGGGCACTGAGAACGGCGGCCAGACCGCCCAAGGCCATAGGGCTGGCCCCGCAAGGAACGGGGGCGCTACTCAGCAGGGTCACGTTCATCGAGGAAGGCAAGGACAGGGCCAGACTGGTGCCAGCCAACCCCACACCGATGATTAACACATCCGTCTGTGTTGAGCCTGATTGCATCAAGCGGCTCCTACATGTTGGAACTGCTGACTGTGCTCGGCCAGGTCTGCACTCACGCGCAGATTGTTTTGTTGTGCAGCGGCAAAATCCATCATGCGTTGCAAGGAGCGTCGCGCACCTTCACGCAACTCTGCCGCCACTTGAATACCAGGGCCTGGCTGACTCAAGCGTTGATGCAGGGCTTCCAGACTGTTCAAGGCCATCCAGGGGCAGTAGGCGCAGCTTTTGCAGGTGGCGCTCTCGCCTGCCGTGGGTGCCGCCAGAAAGGTTTTCCCCGGAGCCTGCTGGCGCATGGCATGTAAAATCCCTTGATCAGTGGCGACGATAAAGGTGCTGGCAGGATGATTGACGGCAGCGCGCAGCAACTGAGTTGTCGAGCCAACCACATCGGCCAGCGCAACCACTGAAGCGGGTGACTCGGGATGCACTAGAACCTGGGCATCGGGGTGCTCGCTCATCAAGGCTTTTAAACCATCGGCCTTGAACTCGTCATGGACTAGACAGGAACCTTGCCAAAGCAGCATGTCTGCGCCGGTTTGCTTCTGAATATAGGAGCCCAAGTGACGATCCGGTGCCCATAGAATCTTTTTCCCTTGTGTGTGTAAATGCCGCACGATGTCCAGGGCGATGGAGGACGTCACAACCCAATCGGCCTGTGCCTTGACGGCTGCGCTGGTATTGGCATACACCACCACTTCCCGGTCCGGATGCGCAGCACAGAATTGCTTGAAATCCTCGGGGGCGCATCCCAGATCCAGAGAGCACGTTGCCTCGTCATGCACAGCCAGTACACGTTTTTCTGGACTCAAGATTTTGGCGGATTCAGCCATAAAACCCACGCCGGCTACCAGCACCGTGCTGGCCTCATGCTCTTGCCCAAAACGCGCCATCTCCAACGAGTCTCCCACGCAGCCGCCGGTTTCCAAGGCCAGATCCTGAATATCGGGATCTGTGTAGTAGTGAGCGACCAGTACGGCGTCTTGCTCCTTCAAGTGTTTGGCCAAAGCTTGTTTCAACGTGGCCTTATCGCTTTGCAGGCTGAATTTGGAAGGGACTTCATGCCAGGTAATATGACGGCTCAAAGCGTCCTTGGCGTCGGGCTGGCAGACATCAACGGGGAAATGCTGAATCATGTTCGTCCTTGATGCTCACTTTGAGCATAAGTGGATTAAAAAAATGGGAAATATGACTTTTTGAGCGAAAAGAAGAGTGTCTCTATTGTTATGCTTTTTTTGAGCATAAATAAAAAATCGGTGTTCTGCAAGCACAAGAACAGGATAGGGGAAGAAAAAAGAGGGGTGCCCCGCTTTGGATACTTGGGCCCAAAGCGGGGTGTAAACCCTTTAAGGCGCGGGGTTCGGGGTTTGGTGATGAATAGCGTTGATCTTGGCGATCAGCTCATCACTTAACTGAACATCTACACTGGCGATGTTCTCGCGCAGTTGCTCCAGCGTGGTTGCACCGATCAGATTGCTGCTGGTAAAGGCTTGCTGGTTCACCCAGGCCAGGGCCAATTGAGTGGGCGTCAAACCGTTTTCGCGAGCCAGTTCGTTGTAGGCCAATGCCGCTTCACGAGCACGAGGGGCATCGTAGCGGGTGAAACGGCTGTACAAGGTCAAACGTCCTTTTTCAGGGCGGGCGCCGTTGTCATATTTGCCCGTCAACACACCCATCGCCAAAGGCGAGTAGGCCAGCAGACCCAGGCCCTCGTAACGGCAGAATTCGGATAGCCCCTCTTCAAACACGCGGTTCAGCAGGTTGTAGGGATTCTGGATCGTGGCAATCAAAGGCAGAGAGCGGGAACGCGACAACTCCAGAAAGCGCGAGACACCCCAGGGCGTTTCATTGGACAGGCCTATGTGACGTACCTTGCCTTGACGCACAAAATCGTCCAGTACCGACAAGGTTTCTTCAATAGGGATGGTGTCTTCTTCTTTCCACGGGTAGCTACGCTGTCCAAACGTCACTGTACTGCGATCTGGCCAGTGCAGCTGATACAGGTCCAGATAGTCTGTTTGCAGCCGACGCAGGCTGTCATGCAGGGCTTGTTCCAGATTCTTGCGATCCAGGCTAGTGCCGCCATTGCGGATGTGGCCAGGGCGCTTGGGGTCACGTTGGGGACCGGCGATTTTGCTGGCCAGAACAATGTCCTTGCGGCGGCCGGTTTTAGCCAGCCAGGTGCCGATATATTGCTCGGTCAAACCTTGCGTGGTCGCCATGGGGGGAACAGGGTACATCTCGGCGGTATCCACCAGATTCACACCCAGTTCCAGGGCAAGGTCCAGCTGAGCGTGTGCATCGGCCTCGCTGTTCTGTTCCCCGTAAGTCATGGTGCCCAAACCGATCAGGCTGACATCCAGGTCTGTATTGCCCAGCTTGCGGTATTTCATTTACTTCGACTCCCGAAAACGCAGGGCCGGGCGGCCCTACAAACCGTGCATGGTAGCGTATTTAGCCAGCCTGCCGCTGTGCCGATTGAACTGATTCTTCATAAAAAAACCATCGCAAGTTATTTGCGATGGTTTTGCGTTGAGGCACTACTGTAGTGCTGAGCTGTTTTAGGCCGCCTCATCATGCTCCGGCAAGGCAGGGGGAGCAGGTAGTGGACGATTCGGCAGCAAAGGCAAACCGTGCTTGCTGCGCAAACGTTGGCAATCCACATTTGGGCTGCCATCCAGTTCCCAGATTTGGTAATCACGACAGGGGGTAGGACGATCCGGATAGATAGCGCAATGAATCCCGGGCTGGCCCAAAGTGCCACGCAAGGCAATACAGCGACCTTCACCTTGCTCGGTTCCTTTCATGCAGGCGCGCAGCGGACCAACCTTGGTGGTCAACTCGACCGGCACCGTACCGCCAGTCTCGCCGCTTAACTCACCACTATAAAAAGACACCCGAAAGTGCGAACAGCACACACCACAGCTTAAACAGGGGTTCTCGTCAAAAATCTCGTCATTGGGGGGCGTATAAAGCACCGCTTCCAGCGTAGTTTCCTGAACGCCAGGCAAATCCAGCAGTTGAGTCGGGGTGGGCGGGAGAGAAGAGCAAGTCATGTGCGTAGGTGTCCCGTAGCGGCCGCAGATCCGTTTCAGACGAGATCGATGATCTGCAGGCGTAAAGCAATTATTTTATTTTTGCCCGAAGAACTTGAATAGAAAAATCGTGTGACAGTGGGGTGGCTTGATGCTGGCTGGAGACAGATTTTGTGTATCTATATATTTCATTGATCCGCCTGGCCAGGAAAGGCGTAAATTTCTGGAAATCTGCCTGTCTTTTGTTTAACTCTTATAAAACAATGAATTGCGATGTTTTCCGAGTTTTGAGGGCTATTTGTGTAGATGAGTCATAAAAAAAAGATCATCTTTTTTATAGGAAAACGCAAAATAGTGTTGACAGCTCCATAGGGAAGATCTATTATTTCATTTCTTCACCGCAGGCGGTTAGCTCAGTTGGTTAGAGCGCTACGTTGACATCGTAGAGGTCGCTGGTTCGAATCCAGTACTGCCTACCAGAATACATGCACACAGCTCCAAGCTGTGCCAAGAAAAGCCCCAAAGATCAATGCTTTGGGGCTTTTTGTTGCTCAGCGTTCCAAGCTGCGCCAAGCCCCGCCAAGGTATTTTGGGGGCATGAATGGGGGCACGGGCGAAACGAATGGGGGCATGGCTATTTTGGTGCTTTCCCGAGCTGTTCATCCAGATAGTCCGACCACCATTGCATCAGATCATGACGCTCTGCCATATATTGAGCATGGTTGTATGCACGGCGTACCTTGTTGCGATCACGGTGCGCCAGCTGGCGTTCAATCACCTCTGAACGAAAACCGCTTTGCTCGTTCATGATGGTCGATGCAAGCCCTCGGAATCCATGGCCCGTCTGCAGGCCGCCAAATCCCATAATTTTTAACGCCCGATTCATTGTCTCGCTGCTGATAGGCGTAGAACGAGGATTGTGCACGCCCGGGAATAGAAACGAGTGCCGCCCGGATAAGGCCCGCAGCGATTCCAAGGTTTGAATGCTTTGGTGCGATAGGGGTACCAGGTGATCCGCGGCGCTTTGCTTTTGGATCAGACGGCCTTTCATCCGCTCGGCCGGAATCGTCCACAATGCATTGGCCATATCAAACTCTTCCCAGCGGGCCCAGCGCAGCTCGTTTGTGCGCGGAAAGGTGCGCATCATAAGTTGCAGTGCATATCGAGTCTCGGGGCGGCCGTGGTACTGCATGATGCGCTGTAGTAGCAAGGGTAGGTCGTCTTCATCAACGTGGGGGTAATGCTGCACCGGTGGCCGTTCCTGTAGGAATTGGCGTAGCCCGTGCGTGACATCATTGATGGCCAACCCGACTCCGCACGCATAGCGAAAGACCATGCCGACGGCTTCTAATACCCGTGATGCCATTTCTAGCGCGCCGCGATGCTCCACCGTTTGAATGATCTTCAACACGGCTTTTCCAGTGATCGCCTCAATCGGCATTTTTCCGATAACAGGGTACACATTCGCCTGGAGTGCGTTGCGTATCCGCTGTAAGTATCCGGCGCTCCAACTCTTTTTGCGAACCTCCAACCATTCGTTGGCGACAATCTCGAAAGAGGGTGGCAGGTGCGCCGCGGTGGCGATGGCAGTCAGGCCTGGGTCCACGTTCTCCGCCAATTCCGTTTTCGCTTCTTCGCGCATCTGGCGAGCCTTGGCCAAGCTGACTTCGGGATAAGAACCAAAGGTCAGCCGGCTTTCTGCTTTCGATTGAGGGCGACGGTACTTCAGGCGCCAGCGCTTGGCCCCGCTGGGTAGCAGCTCCAGGTACAGGCCGCCTCCATCGAACAAGCGATTCTTGCCGTTGGGGCTGTGCTTGGCGGATTTACATTGCGAATCGGTCAAGGGAGGAATGATCTTGGCCATTACGGTTTATTTACCTCTTTAGAGTAGGTGGTGGGGTTGCTTAGCCAGGCAAGAATGTCTCGGCCACGCCATACCGTGCAAGACGAGCTCAAGGCCTCGCCCGCTGGTGCACGGCCATTGATGATTCGTTTCCGCCAGGTCTCCCGGCTAAATGGGATGCGGTCGGCGAATTCGTCCCACCGGTACAGGCCCTCGGGGTGGATGGTGGGAGCGCTTTTGTGAGTTGCTACCATCGAGTTGTTGGGTTGTGGCATGGCTGTGTTCTCCATCAAAAACCCGCCACGGGGGCGGGTAGATTCCAATCTTTGGTGGTCACGGCTAGTAAGCAGTAATTGGGTGGGGTCACTGGCTTATCTCCTTGTAGCCTCCAGCCAAGGCAGCTAATATTTTTCTGTCAGTTTCCACGTGGCCGCGTGTAAAGTTTTTATCGCTGTAACTATGGCCGTCAGAGCGAGTATTAATGCCAGATATATATACCTCTGTGGAAAGCCTGAGCGCATAGCAAAGTGCCGTCAGTCCTGTGCTTGGTATGTCATGCCCAGTCGCTCCGGCATAACTAAACCCCGTTTGATATGAAGAAACATCAGCCCGTTTTTGTCGGCTCCATATCTCCAGGCTCTGATAAATGATCCCTGACCCTTTTATCAAGTCAGAAATATCAGGGACAGTGTCAATGACAATCAAATGCTTGACTGCACGCCCTTTAAGTTTTTGCTGTGACTCTGGTGCGATTCCCCGGGTGCCACGCAACGTCCAACCGTTCAAAAGAAGAACATCAGGGACTATTTCGGGGAATGCCCCTATAGAGGCATTGACGGCAATAACAAAGTAACTGTTGATCTCATGGGGGATAATTGCTCCTGGCGCAGACCCTAGTACAAGTATCTTTTTCACTGGCTTGACTCCATACGGGCTGCGTCGATGTCAGCCTCATTGATGATCTTGAATTCCAGGTCGCCATCGTCATCAACGGTCGTAATCCGGACAGAAATGTTTGGCAGACTCATTGCCCGCTGTACCTCAACAATATTCCCTACGTGCAGGGAGCGATCACATTGTATTTCTACGAGCAGATTGTGGATACTGCTCTGGCATTGCTCAGGATTATCGGCATTCCAGAACATATCCGGCTCCGCATCCACCTTGTCGGCGTCCTGCTGGGCGAGTGCGGCTCGTTCTTGCTCAGCTCCAAGAATTTCCAAATGAAGGCGCAGTAACTCTGCCGCAACGGCTGCTGGCAGTTCATATGCGGTTCCGTCGATCAGAACACGCTCTGTTGGCAACCCATCAGCACCGCTTACAGGTTGCTTCTGACTTTGCAATTTTGGCGATTCGTCAACCAGCGTTCCTTGCATTTCGGGTGATCTGTCAACCAGCTGCGCTTGCAGAGCCTCAATCTCCTTACGCAGCGCTTCAATCTCTGCATCTCTTGCTGGGATACCTGCCATCACATCATCGAGCGTTTGCTGCGTGACGTCTGGCTGGGTGGCAACGGGGGCGGCGTTCAATTGAGTGGCAATGCCTTTGGCGTAGCGCTCTTTGTCATTAGTCCCTGCGAAATCACCATCAATGTATAAGCGTGTATCGTGCCTGAAGTCCTCAGATTGAACGAAGTGCCGCTTGCCATCCTGAGTTACGCCGTGGTGCCACGGCCCTTTATCTACGACGCTCTTGCTCATCGCTTCTTCTCCCTCAGTTGGGGGTAATTCGGGTTGGGGGCGGCTTTTGATGTCACGGGGATGAATGCGCGTGTGCCGTAGACCTGTGCAGCTCGTTGCAGGTTGAACGCTTCTTGCGGGGTAGACCGCGCCTGGTTGTGTGGGTGGGTGTTCATGACTGTCCTTTCATGAAAGTGATCCAGTGGGTATCGGCACGTTTCCCGCTGGGATGGCCGAACAGAGGCTTGTGTGGAGTCAGCTCAAGAATCTGGCGCGTTGGAATCTGGATCTCATTCCATTTGAAGATCAGCACACCCTCGGGCTTGAGAACGCGGAAGCATTCCGCAAAGCCACGGCGCAGATCGTCTTGCCAGTCATCACTGAGGATTCCGTACTTGGCTCGTAGCCAGGATTCCCGCCCAGCGTGACGCAGGTGTGGTGGATCGAAGCACACAAGACGGAAACTCTCGTCGGGGAAGGGCATAGCCCGAAAGTCCATATTCAGATCGGGCGTGATATTGAAGGCCCGACCGTCGCAAAGCGTGTGCTTCTCGCTGCGAATATCTCCGAATAGGGCGCGTTGGTCCTGGCGGTTGAACCACATCATGCGGCCACCGCAGCAGGGGTCTAAAACAGTGGCCGTCATTCTCTGGCCTCCCATCCGTTCTCACCCCAGGCCACACAAGAGCGTTCCAGCTCATGGCACAGGGATGCATATCCGTTATTGAAATGACCGTGATGCTTGGATTTGTGCAGCAGAATCCGAGGTGTGGGGTCATGGCGAAGGGTAAAAAATTGCCCCGGTTCGATGTGTCGAAGGCGGGGCAGGGGTTTGTTGCTGTAGGCGCTTTGTGTCATGCAACTTTCTCCCGAGGGGAGATCTGCTGATCGGAGTAGTTGGCCTGTACCAGCGCATGGGCCAGGGGCGGGCAGACGCTGTTACCGCACATGCGGACCTGAGCCGTCTTTGTGAGCGGGCTACCGTCAGGCTTCTGATCGATGATGTACGCGTCAGGAAACCCCTGGGCGCGGTAAAGCTCGCGTGGGGTCAGCATGCGTAGGCCAATGTCCACTATCTGGTAATCGATACCATGGACTGTCACCAGCCCGAAGCGGTCTTTGGTGGTCACGGTGTGCAGGGGCTCACCCATCTGAGGATCTTGGTCCGTGCCGTAATACTTGAGCAGGAAGGCGCGTACCTCGCCTACATGGCCGCCGCCGGCTGTCAGTGTCGGCATAGGCTCTTCATGGCTCTGGCCGAATTGGTTATTGCGAAGCTTCACCAGGTGGCTCGTGACCAGACCTGCAGGGCAGCCAGAGGCCGTCACAGTATTCAGCGGTTGCTCAACATCCCGGATACCGTGGCTGAACCGTTTGCCACCTACTTTGCCTTCGCCATGCCCCATATGGATAAGGTTGGCCGTGATCAGACTGTGGTGATCTACGCTGGTGACCGTGCCGATGGGATCTTGCAGGTCGCTGCCCACCACGCCGGTGTAGTGCTTGGCCAAGAATGCCGTCACCATTCCCATTACGTTCCCTGTGCTCATCCGTTTTGTCTCGCCACCGGCCGTAACGGTGTGCAGCGGCTCATCCAGGCCTGTGCCTATCGAGCCGGAGCGAAACTTGGTGATGAAGCTGACGCCGCCCGGCACGATGAATGGCTCGTCCGCCTCCACCACATACCGCATCACAACCTTTGCAATGCGTCGGCATGTTGCATCTGCCAGTGGGCGCTTGCGCTCAAATATGGATGGGCAGGGGATGGACCAATCAATGATGTCCGAAGCCGGGCGCCAGGCCAGCTGGCCCTTGGCTGGTTTGGCAAAGTGCGTCTGCTGCGGCCAGACGATGGGCAGGCCATCACACCGAGCCACCATAAAGAAACGCTTGCGGATGGTGGGAGCGCCGTAGTCGCAGGCCCGCAGTTCCTTGTATTCCAGGCGGTACCCAAGGGCACGAAGCTGCTCTTTCCAGAGTTGGAACGTCTGGCCCTTACGCCCAGGGCACGGCATGCCGTCATCCGTCAGCGGCCCCCAGGTCTGAAACTCCTCCACGTTCTCAAGAATGATTACGCGGGGGCGCACGGCCTTTGCCCACTTGACGACGACCCAAGCCAGTCCCCGGATGCGCTTGGACACCGGCTTCCCGCCTTTGGCCTTGCTGAAGTGTTTGCAGTCAGGACTTGCCCACAGCAGCCCGACTGGCCGACCGCGAGTGGCAACGTGTGGATTGATCTCAAACACATCACTGACATAGTGCTCAGTCTGAGGATGGTTGATGGTGTGCAGGGCAATGGCCTCTGGGTCGTGGTTGACGGCAATATCAACGTGCCGTCCCAGGGCTTGTTCCAGCCCGGTGGATGCGCCACCACCGCCTGCGAAAAGATCGACCGTGATCTCCGAGGCGATGGGCAACAAAAACTGCTTGGTGGTCATGGGTTGATCCTAGAAAAGAAAAACCCCGGTTGAGTAAATCAAGCGGGGTTATGGGGTGTTGCTGTAGTCGTGATGCTTTATCGGGGAGGCATCCTATGTTTTAGCCATAAGGGTTCGGCTATGATCCTTGTGGGCATAGGTGCTGAATTCTTTGGAAGGTGGGGTCATCAATTGGACTGGCGTTTATTCTTAAAAGTATCGGTAGTTTCCACTTTCATCTCTGGTGCGGTGGCGTCATTGTTTTTATATCCAATACAGGATGCAGGTCATGTGGCCGCATGGGCGCAAGCTTTAGGCTCTATCATTGCTATAGCTAGCGGATTCGTTGTAATCAAAATGCAGCTTGATGGGCAGAAAAAAATTCAAGAAGAAGAGTGGCGCCGTCAATATGAGCGTGATGAGTTGATGGCAAAGGTTTTGTATAGAACTCCACTGTATGGAAAGCTTTTAGTTCATATTGGAACTCTTAAATGGTTTATAAAAGATTTTAGTAATCAGCCAGTGAAATTATTATTTTCTAAGGATGCAAGAAAAAAAATTGCTGAAACTGTTTGGAAAATAAATTCAGATTTGAGCTTTAGTAGCACTCCTTATATTGCAGTTGTATTCTCGCAGGCGGCTTTTGAGATTTCTAATGCGCTAGCGGCACTTTTCAATATTGAGAATGCAATGAATATCGACGGAGATGTGAAAGGTGATGAGGAGGCGAAGGCTTTGTTTGAAAACATACAGGGGCATTTACAAATTGCATTGGAATGCCTCGAAATAGCTAGTAACAGCCTTGGCTTTCAAAGGGAGCCTTATGAGTCTGGAGAGTGATTTAGTTTGTACTGTTTTCTGCCCAGCACTTCGACCAGATCGCTGATCATTTTGGCCAGCTCGGCGGTCATTAAGGTCATGTCGGCATCAAAGATTTCGCCATCGTTGACGGCCGTCACATCTTGCTTTTCAGTCAGGATGTCCAGGGGGGCCACGCGTTTAACGTCCAGTGCATCGGTCAGCACAAAGCTGATGCGATCCGCCCAGGTCATGGCCAAACGGGTGCATTGCTTGCCGGCTTCAACGTGCTTGCGCACTTCGTCAATGTCGGCGCTTTGCTTGACGTAGCGCACGGCCGCACCACTATCGCCGGTGGAGCGAAGCTCGGCATCTTGGTCAATGGTGAAGTTGACTGGGGCTTCATCATCAACTAGCCAGGCCGTCATAGCGCCAGCGGGTGACTGCTCCGTATACAGGGGCTGAACCGGGAAGGGCTCCACGCTCTTGGCGAACAGGCCCAGCACTTCATCACTCTTGGCCACGGCGGCGGCATCAATCACAAACCAATGGTTTCGTGTGTCGATCCACACCAAAGTGTCACGCTGCACGGCATGAGAGCGAGGCATCAAATCAATGATGATCTGCTCTTTGATCTCCTTCATCTGCTTGCGGCCTGGCTTGTAGCCTTGCTGCTCTTCAATTTCGCGGGCCTTCTCGCGTGCTGCTTGGTTGACCACGGCGCTCGGTAGCAGTTTCTTTTCAGCACGCATGCAGATCAGATATTGCCCGTTCACTTCATGCACCAGCTCACCGCCCTCACGCGGCGGCACCCAGCCCAGGCTGAGTGGTTCTTGGCTGCCGCAAGGGGCAAATTGGTGCTTGGCCAGCAGATCGGCCAGCTCTTGAGCGGATAGGGAAAACGCCGTATCTAGGCGATAGATACGCAGGTTTTTAAACCACATGGGTGTATTCCTTTCAGGATGGGCTATGCTCACGCGGATAAATCATCGCGTGGAGTAAATAGGGAAATGCAGAATGAAGACTGTGAAGCGCGTACATTGGTCGCGCTGGCGGTGGGGGTGGGGCTTGGAGTGATTATTGGTGCTGGAGCTTATGCAACTGCTTATCCGATATTCCAATCAGATAATTGGGCTGCTTGGGCCTCTGCCGTTGCAACAGCTACTGCCTCGATCGTAGCTTTGCATGTCGCGCATCGCGCAAGATCAGGGGAGCATAAGAAGCAGTTAGGCGGTGCAATCATTGTTGCGCATCAAATTAGGCATCAACTTGTACTTGCTAGACATACCGTCCGTCACGAGATACTACCGATTTTTGCAGAGGGTTTTAACTCCAGTCTGCATAGAGGGCAGTGGGAGAGGTGTGGGGCGGCCTTGGTCGAATTAAATATCAACATAAGCGTAGAGCAGCTTGTGCAGATGGAGCCGCTAGGAAAAGAGATATCTCATAGAATTGCCGTATGCCAGAGCATTATTGGCGCAATCAAGTACAACATTTCGGATATTGATTTCGAGACGGCTACTAGTGCCAGCCTCGCTAGTGCAAGCTTTGAAGATACGAAACAGCTGCTTAATTTGTTATTGATGCATTTGATTGGTGCCCTGCGGGATATTGAGCCTTACAGAAGGGTTGTGGGGAATAAGCCCCCCACGCTGGAATCGGCGGAACCGCCAGTTTGAGTCTATTCGGAAGCTAGGTTACAAACATCAACGAGCCAATGGGTCTAGGCTCTAAACGCTGCCTAAAAGTATGAGGCAACAGTCTGGCGTAGTAGCCAAGCCTTGCTATCACCTGGAATGTTTGAAATAGCCATCCCCTTGTGTTTGCCGAAGTTCATGATTTTCAGGATACCTGCTGGCTCTGAAATCTTCTAGAGCGCTTTTCAATCAATTGCGGGGCTGCTGCTCTGGCTGGAGGGTTGTGGCATCCGCTGCCGCTATCACGGCTACTTATTTTTGCATATGCTCCGCAAGAGCCTCGGCGGTGAAGTATCCTAACTGTCCGGGCCTATTAAATGCAATAAGCTTTACGTGAAAGCAGGGGAGCGAATGGAATGTCATCGTCCATATCCGCAAAGTTGCCGGACGAGGGTGGCGGAGCCTGCCTTTGCTGCTGCCCGCGCCCTTTAGCGTCTGCGTAGTTGTTGCGCCGCTGGCCCTGCGGTTGCCGTTGCTCTGGCTGTGGCGAATTACCGTAGCCCTCGCCGCCGCCGTCACGGCCTCCCAACATTTGCATTTGCTCAGCGATGATTTCCGTGGTGAAACGCTCCTGATCGTCCTGGCCTGTCCATTTACGGGTGCGCAGACGACCTTCTACGTAGACGGGACGGCCTTTACGCAGGTACTCACCTGCAATTTCAGCCAGTCGGTTGTAGAACACCACACGGTGCCATTCCACCACCTCCCGGCGCTCGCCCGAGGTACGGTCTTTCCACTGTGAAGTCGTGGCAATGGAAATATTGCAGATGGCCGAGCCTTCTGCGCTGTAGCGTACTTCTGGATCGCGACCGAGATTGCCCACCAGTATGACCTTGTTGACTGAGGCCATTTACGCAGCCTCCAGCAGGGCGTTCCGCAGCTCTTGTTGGTACTTGGTGACCGTCCGCTCAAACTCCATCAGATCGGATTCCAGCGCATCGATCTGGTTGTCGTCGCGCTCGATGCTGATGATCTTCATGCGGCCCAGGTCATGAACCCACAAGACCAGATCCACCCATTTGCGGCCGAGCAGCCACATTGCGCCGTTGCACTGGTCTATGTAGGCGGCAATGTCACCGTTCACAAACGCGGTGAACAGCGTATCGCTGCTGACCATCGTCTTGATTTCAATGATCCCGTCATCGCCTACCAAGCCGTCCACGCTAACCCCAAATAGGCGGTCAGGCGTTGTGATGAAACCGGCCTCGTCAACGATATGGCCGGTCTTGCGCTCATAAACGGCACGGGCGTAGGGCTCTTGCTCTGTGCCCAGGCGCATAGCGCCGTTCACAAAGACCTGCATAGGTTCGCCGCCTTCGCGCTCTCGGGCTACGTCCATGGCGTAGTCCAGACATTTCTTGGATGGAGCACCGCTTTTCAGGCGGTCGCGGCAGTCTTTGAAACGGCTGCCGGTGATGACGCCTTTGCGGGCCTGGAGCCATTCCGGTGTACCTTGTTCTGCGGTGTGAATGATTAAGCCTTCCATTATTGAGCCTCCGTGAGCATTTTTTTCTTGTCCGACACAGCCTTTTTGAAGGCGTTGTAATCAGCAAGGTTGTTGGTTGCGTAAATGACGTTGCCGCCTTGTTGCCAGATGGTTTCTAACCGTTCCAGCGTTTCGGCTTTGGCTACTTCACTGATCCACTCGTCGCGCAGGTCTGCGCTAATCTTCGAGTTCGCGCTGCCTTGCCCGTCATCGTCGTCACCTTTTTCAGAAACGCCAGTAATGGCCTTGAGGGTGTGACGCTGCAGGTAAGTGACGGTGGATGCTATGGCCTGGATGTTGTTCTTGCTCCCGCTTTGGTCCGCATTGGCCTCAAGGGACACAGAATCGGTATGGCCCTGGCGGTGTTTGAGAATGCAGGTTACGCGGATCAAGTCTTTCTCTTGATGGGTTTTCCAGCTCCAGGCGAAGCCATGTTTTGAAAGGGCAGGGCCCACCGCTTCGACCACATCGGAAAGTTCTGCGTGCTTGTAGTGAGTGCGCCCGTTCTTCCCGGCGAAGTCGACCGTTTTGCGCTTGATGATTTCGACAGCCTCGGACTTGAAGGCGGCCAAGGCATCGTTGAACGCTTTTTCTGCCTCGCGTTCTTCCCAGCGTTGCTGCAGATTCATCATCTGCTCCACCTGGTCGAGTGTTGCGCCTTGTTTCATGGCGGCCATCATCATGCCCATGGGGGAGTTGGCGGGTACTTGATCTACCGGCGCGGTCAGGTCGCGCTGGGGAGCTTCAATAATCTCTGTGCTCATGGTGTCCTCAATATTGGATTCGGATAGCCGGAATCAGGCCCTTGGCAATCAGAATAACGGCCTGCTTGGCGCATGCGTCGGGCAAGCCGTTTTCGATAAATGCAGCCAGGGCGGCGTTGTTGATGCTGGCCTTGTGTGCGATATCGGCTTCGCGCCGGCGCTGGGCGGCTTCTTCAGCTGCCTTGGCGTCGGCTTGGCGCTTGATTTCTGCCTGGCGGGCGGCTTCGGCGGCATCCTTGGCGCGTTGCTCAGCGGCCAGTCTTTCAGCTTCGGCCCGGGCCTCGGCCTGCTTCTGGCGTTCGATGGCTTCGGCCCGTTCCCGCTCAGCTCGTTCTGCTGCGGCCTTGGCATCGGCTTCGCGTTGGGCGGCGGCATCGCGTTCAGCTTGGGCTTTGGCTTCCGCATCGGTTC